>Ga0308171_1000253_pt1 | contig 149594 bp, 130 predicted proteins | sample PhyGR1_FD_202135 | JGI IMG/M metagenome (GOLD analysis project Ga0308171, IMG submission 202135) | Phyllosphere microbial communities from UC Gill Tract Community Farm, Albany, California, United States - DLSLSG.R1 | ecosystem: Host-associated > Plants > Phyllosphere > Unclassified | place... | reverse complement strand
TTCTTCAACGCGCTGGTCGAGTTCATGATCTCCGGCCCGGTGATGATCCAGGCGCTGGAAGGCGAGAACGCCGTGCTGGCCCACCGCGACCTGCTGGGCGCCACCAACCCGAAGGAAGCCGCCGCAGGCACCATCCGCGCCGACTTCGCTGAATCCATCGATGCCAATGCCGCCCACGGCTCGGACTCGGTTGAGAATGCCGCGATCGAAATCGCCTACTTCTTCGCCGCGACTGAAGTCGTCTCGCGCTGAGAGTGATGCCGTGAACGAGGTCGTACAGCCAACCGCCATCCCATCCGTGCTCGTCTCGAGCCCGGCTGTGGCCAAGCAGAACCTGCTCGACCTCGATCGCGAGGGTCTGGAGCGCTTCTTCGCCGAGACACTCGGCGAAGCGCGCTACCGTGCCCACCAGGTGATGAAGTGGATCCACCATCACTACGTCACCGATTTCGATGACATGACCGACCTCGGCAAGGCGTTGCGCGCCAAGCTCAAGCAGCATGCCGAGGTGCTGGTTCCGAACATCGTGTTCGACAAGCCCTCCGCCGATGGCACCCACAAGTGGCTGCTGGCCATGGGCACCGACGGCAAGAACGCGATTGAAGCGGTCTACATCCCGGACAAGAACCGCGGCACGCTGTGCGTATCGTCGCAGGTCGGCTGCGCGCTGAACTGCACCTTCTGTTCGACCGCCACCCAGGGCTTCAACCGCAACCTCTCCACCGCCGAGATCATCGGCCAGGTGTGGGTCGCGGCGCGCCATCTGGGCAACATCCCGCACAAGCAGCGTCGTCTCACCAATGTGGTGATGATGGGCATGGGCGAGCCGTTGATGAATTTCGACAACGTCGTGCGCGCCATGAGCGTGATGCGCGACGATCTGGGCTATGGCCTGGCCAACAAGCGCGTGACGCTGTCCACCTCTGGCCTGGTGCCGCAGATTGACCGCCTCTCCACCGAGAGTGATGTGTCGCTGGCGGTGTCGCTGCATGCGCCCAACGATGCACTGCGCGAGACCCTGGTCCCGCTCAACAAGAAGTACCCGATCGTCGAGCTGATGGCCTCGTGCGCACGTTACCTGCGCGCCAACAAGCGCCGCGAATCGGTCACCTTCGAATACACCCTGATGAAGGGCATCAATGACCAGCCAGAGCACGCCCGCCAGCTGGCGCGGCTGATGCGCCAGTTCGACAACGCCGTACAGGCCTCGAACTCGGGCAAGGTCAACCTGATTCCGTTCAATCCATTCCCGGGCACGCGCTATGAGCGCTCCGGCGAAACCGACATCCGCGCCTTCCAGAAGATCCTGCTCGATGCGAAGGTGCTGACGATGGTGCGACGCACCCGTGGCGACGACATCGATGCCGCCTGCGGCCAGCTCAAGGGCCAGGTCATGGATCGCACGCGCCGCCAGGCCGAGTTCAATAAAACGCTGCAGGACGGGAAAGGCCGGGATGCGGCTGCCTGATTGCCGATTGCCAGCCGTTGTTTTCCTCGCGCTGGCAGTGGTCGGCTGTGGCAAGCAAGGCATCAAACCGCCGTCCGGGCCCCTTGAGGTCGCGCCGACCTATGAGGCCCGGGACAACCCTGAGATCCGCAAGCGCGTGAACTACCAGGACCAGATGGTCCTGGCTGGCGAATCGCTGCGCGCAGGTGCCCCGGATGCCGCCGAGAAGCGGGTGCGGGCGGCCATGAAGATCGATGCGCGGCGTCCCGAGGCCTACATGCTGCTGGCGGCCATCGCCGCCCAGCGCGGCAACGAGGCCGAGGCCGGCCAGCTGTACGCCAAGGCCGCTGAGCTGGGCCCGGAGCGCGGCGACGTCCTCAACAATTATGGCGCGTGGCTATGTGCTCATGGCCGGCCGGCCGAGTCGCTGGTCTGGTTCGACCGGGCGCTGCAGGCCCCGGGCTACACCACGCCGGCGTCCGCCCTGGCCAATGCCGGTGGCTGTGCGCTGGACGCAGGCCAGCCCGAACGGGCCGTGCCGGACCTGCGACGGGCGCTTGAGATAGATCCCGTCAATGCCTATGCGCTGGAGTCGATGGCCCGCAACGAGTACGCCCAAGGGCGCTATTTCGAGGCGCGGGCCTTTTCGCAACGGCGTTTGACGGCTGCACCGGCCACACGTTCCGTGTTACAACTTGCCTCTCAAATCGAGGCGCGGCTTGGCGACAGCGTGGCATCCGGTCGCTATCTGCAGCGAATTCATGACGAATTTCCGCAGGATGCGGCACCTAATCCCCGGGGTTGAAGCATTGTGATTGATGACCAGACTGTGAACGCTTTTGATACTGCGGCCGGTTGCGGAGCTCGTCTTCGCCAGGCCCGGGAAGCGGCCGGACTGACCCTGGAGGCGGTGGGGCAGCAGCTGCATATGCCGGTTCAGGTACTCAAGTCCCTCGAAGAAGAACAGTGGCAGCGTCTCGGCGCGCCGGTCTTCGTCCGCGGCCAGCTGCGCAGTTATGCCCGCCTGCTCAAGGTGGACATCGGCGAGATCCTCGAGCAGGCGCATATCGGGCCGATCGTGCCGCCGCAGCTGGTCAGCCACACCCATACCCCGCGGGCCCGGCGCATTGCCGAGAGCCTGGGGCGTCGTGTCCTGTATGTCGGCATCACCGCCGTTCTGGCCGTGCCGGTCTGGTTCGCCACCCGCGGCCATTTCGATGGCACGGCGACCACCCCGAACACCGCCTCGCTGGATGTGATCCCGGCGGCGGTACCGGTGGCCGGTGGCGACACCCCGGACCCGGCCGCACCGGTGGCGGTCGAAGCAGCCAAGCCTTCGGCACCGGCGGCGCCGTATCTGGCATCGCTGACCCCGGTTCCGCGTCCGGCCGCTGCGCCGGCATCGCAGGCCGGCGCCCTGAGCCTGCAGTTCAAAGGCGACAGCTGGGTGGATATTTCCGGGCCCGACGGCACCACCGTCGAAAAGGCCCTGATCAAGTCGGGCGAGACCCGCAGCTTCGCGCCAGGCCAGGTGGCCCGCATGGTGCTGGGCAATGCATCGGCGGTCGAGGTTCAGCAGGCCGGCACTATCGTCGACCTTTCGCCGTACCAGCGAGCCAACGTGGCACGCTTTACGGTATCCTCTGACGGCTCCGTGGTCCCAGTTTCGCACTGAACCGCGTTTCCCCAATCCAATTCAAATAGCTCCTCCTCATGGGCGGGGCGAGAGTACGCATGGCGATCGACGACCTGCTCGACGAGCACGAACAAAGTGAACGCGTCCGCGGCTGGCTGCGGAAGAACGGTGTCAGCATCCTCGCTGGCGTAGCCATCGCGATTGGTGGCATCTGGGGCTGGAAAGAGTGGCAGACCCGGCACAGCAACAGCCTGGCCGGCGCCAACGTCCAATACCAGATCGTCCTCAAGAGCCTGGAAGAAAAGGATCTGGAGCAGGCCGCCAAGGGTGTGAAGGACCTGGAAAGCGGCAAGGCCAACATCTATGCCGATCTGGCCGCACTGCAGCTGGCCAAGGCCCAAGTCGATGCCGGCAAGAACGAAGATGCGCTGGCGACCCTGCGCGCGATCAAGGCCGACCCCGAATTCAAGCCGGTGATCGAGCAGCGCGTTGCGCGCCTGCTGGTGGCCACCGGCAAGACCGAGGATGCGATCAAGCAGCTCGGCACCGCAACCGACAGCGCCAGCCTGGAAATCCATGGCGACGCACTGATGGCGCAGGGCAAGCGTGATGCCGCCCGCGAGCAGTATGAGAAGGCGCTCAAGACGCTGGACGTGGCAGCGCCCCAGCGGCGCCTGCTGGAAACCAAGTTGACGGATGCCGGTGGCACCGTCACCGATCCTGCGGAGTCGGTGTAATGAATCAGATGGTCATGATCAAGCGCGTTGCCACGGTCGCCCTGTTGGGCATGGCCCTGACCGGCTGCAGCACGATGAAGGGCTGGTTCGCCGGCAAAGATGCGGCGGCCAAGAAGGCGCTGGAGCCGGCCGAGCTGGTCAAGTTCGATGCCACCGCCAAGGTCGACAAGATCTGGACGGCCAACGTCGGCAAGGGTGAGAAGCGCATCGGCGTCCGTCAGGGCCCGGTGGTCGCCGATGGTCGCGTGTACGCGGCCGCCATCTACGGTGGCGTACATGCCATCGACCTGCAGACCGGCAAGAAGATCTGGACCTATGAACCGGCCAAGGTGAAGAAGCAGCCCAAGCTGCGTCTGTCCGGTGGCCCGGGCGTGGGTGACGGCCTGGTCGTCATCGGCACCCTGGATGGCGAAGTCATCGCGTTGAACGCGGCCGACGGCACTGAGAAGTGGCGTGCCAAGGTGCCGGGTGAAGTGATCTCCGCGCCGGCCGTGGGCCAGGGCATGGTGTTCGTGCGCAGCAACGACGGTCGCGTGACCGGCCTGGATGCCGAAAATGGCACCCAGCGCTGGTTCAACCCGCGCGAGCTGCCGGCACTGACCGTGCGTGGCAACGCGCCGGTCGTCGCCGGCCCGGGCGTGCTGTTCATCGGTAACGACGACGGTTCCATCGCCGCGCTGGCCATGCAGGACGGCCGCACGCTGTGGGACCAGATGGTCGGCACCGGCGAAGGCCGTACCGAGCTGGAGCGCATGGCCGATATCGATGGCGCCCCGGTGCTGGAAGGCAATACGCTGTTCGTCAGCAGTTTCAAGAACCAGACCATGGCGATCGAAGGCCCGACCGGCCGTCCGCTGTGGGCACGTGATCATGGTGGCGCCGGTGGCGTGGCCCTGACCTCGAGCAATGTGTTCGTCACCGACAACAAGGGCGGCGTGTTCGGCCTGGACAAGGCCAGCGGTTCGGCCATGTGGTCGCAGACGGGCCTGGCCCGTCGTTCGCTGACCGGTCCGGTCATCCACGGCGATTACGTTGTGGTCGGTGATTACAAGGGGTATCTGCACTGGTTGCGGACCGATAACGGTGAGTTCGCGGCGCGCGCCAAGAGTGGCGGCGACGCCCTCCTGGCACAGCCGGTAGCTGCCGATGGGATTCTGCTGGTGCAGAACGTTGATGGAAAGCTGACCGCGTTCCGGTTGGCACAATAAGGAGTTACCGCGATGCTGCCCTTGGTCGCCCTGGTTGGACGGCCGAATGTCGGCAAGTCCACGCTGTTCAATGCGTTTACCCGTACGCGCGACGCGCTGGTCCATGACCAGCCCGGCGTGACCCGGGACCGTAATTACGGTGTTTGTCGTCTTGATGAAGACCACCCGTTCCTGGTGGTCGATACCGGCGGTATCGCCGGTGAAGAAGAAGGTCTGGCCGGCGCTACTGCCCGCCAGGCCCGCGCCGCCGCCGCCGAGGCGGACCTGATCCTGTTCGTGGTCGATGCCCGTGAGGGCCCGATGGACGACGAGATCCTGTCCTGGCTGCGCAAACTGGCCCGTCCGACCCTGCTGCTGATCAACAAGATCGACGGCATGAACGAAGACACCGTGCGTTCGGAGTTTGCCCGTTACGGCTTCAGCGAAATGCTGACCGTCTCGGCCGCGCACCGTCAGGGCCTGGATGATCTGCTGGACGAGGTCGTGGAACGGTTGCCGGAAGAGGGCACCACCGAGACCCTGGACACCGATCCGAACCGCATTCGCATCGCCTTCGTCGGCCGCCCCAACGTGGGCAAGTCGACGCTAGTCAATCGTCTGCTCGGCGAAGAGCGCATGATCGCCTCCGAAGTGCCCGGTACCACCCGTGATTCGATCGCGGTGGACATGGAGCGTGACGGGCGCGAGTACCGCCTGATCGATACCGCTGGCCTGCGTCGCAAGGCGCGCGTCGAGGAAGTGGTCGAGAAGTTCAGCGTCATCAAGACCCTGCAGGCCATCGAGCAGTGCCAGGTCGCGGTGCTGATGCTCGATGCCTCTGAAGGTGTCACCGATCAGGACGCCAGCGTGCTGGGTGCGGTGCTCGATGCCGGCCGTGCGTTGGTGGTGGCGATCAACAAGTGGGATGGCCTGACCGATTACCAGCGCGAGCAGGCTGAAGCACTGGTGTCGCGCAAGCTCGGCTTCGTGCCGTGGGCCGAAGTGGTGCGCATCTCGGCCAAGCACGGCTCGGGCCTGCGTGAGCTGTTCCGCTGCATCCACGCCGCGCATGCCTCGGCGACGCATGAGTTCAGCACCAGCGAAGTCAACAAGGCGCTGGAAACGGCCTACGAGACCAACCCGCCGCCGGCGATCCGTGGTCACGTGTCCAAGCTGCGCTACGTGCATCCGGGCGGTTCCAACCCGCCGACCTTCATCGTCCACGGCACCCGTCTGAAAGACCTGCCGGAGTCGTACAAGCGCTATCTGGAGAACTTCTTCCGCAAGCGCTTCAAGCTGGTCGGCACGCCCGTGCAGTTCATCTTCCGCGAGGGTGTGAACCCGTACGAGGGCAAGAAGAACGTGCTCACCGAACGTCAGCTCAAGCGCAAACGCCGCTTGATCAAGCACGTCAAGGGCAAGTGATGCAGAAAGAGCCGGCGCAAGCCGGCTCTTTTCATTGGGGCTGCCGGCCAGTGGCCGCACGCAGCGGTAGTGCCGGCCGCTGGCCGGCAACCCGGACGAACCGGCGGCCGGCGCGCCCGTGCGCGATAATCCCCGCATGAGCACTATCCCCGAACTCACCCCTGCGCAGGCCCGCGAACGCCTCGCCCAGGGCGCGCTGCTGGTCGACGTCCGAGAGGCGCACGAGCGTGCCACCGGCATGGCCGAAGGCGCCCTCGGCATCGCCACGGGCGATCTCCAGGCCGAACCCGGCACGCACCTGCCGGCCATCGAACGCGAGGTCGTCCTGATCTGCCAGAGCGGCAAGCGCTCGATGGAGGCCGCGAACGTCCTGGCCGGTCTCGGCTATACGCATGTCGCCTCCGTCCACGGCGGCACGTCCGCGTGGCGCGCTGACGGGCTGCCGTTGGTGCAGCCGATGCAGAGCGACGCCGAGCGCGATTTCAACGAACGGTACTCGCGTCATCTGCTGTTGCCGCAGGTGGGTGTCCAGGGCCAGAAGACGCTGCTCGCCTCGCGCGTGCTGGTGCTCGGCGCCGGCGGTCTGGGCGCACCGGCCAGCTTCTACCTGGCCGCGGCCGGGGTAGGGCACCTGCGCATCGCCGACGACGACGTGGTGGATCGCAGCAACCTGCATCGGCAGATCATCCATACCGATGCCAGCGTCGGCGAGCCCAAGGTGCGCTCCGCCCGCGCGCGCCTGCTCGCGCTCAATCCTTCGCTGGATGTGGAGGCCGTGCAGGCGCGGGTCACCTCGGACAACGTCGATGCGCTGCTCGAGGGGGTCGACGTGGTGCTGGATGGCTCGGACAACTTCCCGCTGCGTTATCTGCTCAACGATGCCTGCCTCCAGCACGGCATCCCGCTGGTGTATGGCGCGGTGGAGCGCTTTACCGGCCAGGTCAGTGTGTTCGATGCCGGTCGCCAGCGTGGCACTGCGCCGTGCTACCGCTGCCTGTTCCCGGAGCCGCCGCCGCCCGAGTTCGCGCCCAACTGCTCGGAGGCCGGGGTCCTCGGCGTGCTGCCGGGCATGGTCGGTCTGCTGCAGGCCACCGAAGTGCTCAAGCTGCTGCTCGGCATCGGCGAGCCACTGATCGGGCGCCTGCTGACCTTCGATGCGCTGGGCATGCGCTTCCGCGAGACGCGGCTCAGGCCGGACCCGGCCTGTCCGCTCTGCGCGCCCGGGCGCGCGTTCCCTGGGTACATCGATTACGCCGCGTTCTGCAGCGGCGCGTAGATCCACGCCATGCGTGGATGCGGTTCGCCGGGACGCTATGCGTGGATGCCGTTGGCGAGGGGCCGCCGGGTGAGCGCAGCCACGCGTGGCGTGGCTCTACCGGTGGGTTCGGTGGCGATTTCGGGACGATGCGGCATCCAGATTCGATATCGTTCTGAATTCAGCACGATAAAACGCATCATCCGCGCTATTGCCCTTCACCGCTTTGCCCTATCGTTGACCCATCTTGTGTAGTCCGGGGAAACAACCGCATGGCGGTGGAAGCAGGTGCCAGTGAACTGGTGAAAGTCGTTGCTCTGCTGGGTGCGGCAGTGGTCATGGTGCCGCTGTTCCGCCGGCTCGGGTTGGGCTCGGTGCTGGGCTATTTCGCCGCGGGCCTGGCCATCGGCCCGTTCGGGTTCGGCTGGTTCTCCGATCCGCAGGCCATCCTGCATACCGCCGAGCTCGGCGTGGTGATGTTCCTGTTCGTGATCGGCCTGGAGATGCGGCCCTCGCACCTGTGGAGTCTGCGCAACGAGATCTTCGGCCTGGGCACGCTGCAGATCGTGGTCTGCGGCGCGGTGCTGACCGGCGTGTGCATGCTGCTCGGCTTCCCCTTGCCGGTGGCCTTCATCGGCGCCGCCGGGTTCGTGTTGACCTCCACCGCGGTGGTGATGCAACTGCTTGCCGAACGCGGCGACATCGCGCTGCCGACCGGCCAGAAGATCGTCTCGATCCTGCTGTTCGAAGATCTGCTGATCGTGCCGCTGCTGGCGGTGGTCGCGTTCATGGCGCCGGTGCACAGTGATGCGGGCGAGAGCTCGCGCTGGGTCACCGTGGGTATCGCTGCCGGTGCGATCGTCGGCCTGGTGCTGGTCGGCCGCTTCCTGCTCAATCCGTTGTTCCGCATCCTCGCCGCCGCCAAGGCGCGCGAGGTGATGACGGCCGCTGCCCTGCTGGTCGTGCTCGGCGCCGCGCTGCTGATGCAGCTGGGCGGGTTGTCGATGGCGATGGGCGCGTTCCTCGCGGGCGTGCTGCTCAGCGAATCCACCTTCCGCCACCAGATCGAAGCGGACATCGAGCCGTTCCGCGGCATCCTGCTCGGCTTGTTCTTCCTCAGCGTCGGGATGGCGTTGGACCTCACCGTCGTGGCCAACAACTGGCCGCTGATCGTCTCCGGCGTGTTCGCGCTGATGCTGGCCAAGGCGGTCTGCATCTACGTGGTCGCGCGCATCCTGGGCAGTGATCATCGGCAGGCGCTGGACCGTGGCGTGGTGATGGCGCAGGGCGGCGAGTTCGCCTTCGTGCTGTTCTCCGCCGCGGCGGTGGCCGGTGTGATCGACGTACAGGTCAATGCCAATCTGACCGCGATCGTGGTGCTTTCGATGGCACTGACGCCGCTGTTCGTGCTGCTGCACGACAAGCTGATGCCGGACCGGGAAGTCTCGCTCGATGGCGTCGAAGAAGCCGACGGTTTGTCCGGCAGCGTGCTGCTGATCGGCTTTGGTCGCTTCGGCCAGGTGGCGAGTCAGTCGCTGCTGGCGCGCGATGTGGATGTGACCATCATCGACAACGACGTGGACATGATCCACAACGCCGAGCGCTTCGGGTTCAAGATCTACTACGGCGACGGTACCCGGCTGGATGTACTGCATGCGTCCGGCGCGGGGTCGGCGCGTGCGATCGCGGTGTGCGTCAACAGCGACCAGGATGCCGATCGCATCGTCGAGCTGGTCACCCACGAGTTCCCCCAGGCCAAGCTGCTGGTGCGCTCGTTCGATCGAGAGCATTCGCTGCGCCTGATCCATGCCGGCGTGGACTTCCAGATCCGCGAGACCTTCGAGTCGGCGCTGCAGTTCGGCCAGGCCGCGCTGATGGAGCTGGGTGCCGATCCGGACGATGCGCGTGAGATCGCCGAGCAGATCCGCGAGCGTGATGCGGAACGCTTCGAGCTGGAGATGGCGGGCGGAGACCTGCGCGCCGGGGCGCACATGGTGTTCGGCACGGCGCTGCCCGGCGTGCCCACGCCGACCCCGTTCACCGCGCCCAAGCGCAAAGCGCGCACGCTCAACGCGGACGAGGTGCCGGAAGAGGAATGAGGCTCCGGTAGTGCCGGCCGCTGGCCGGCACCCAGATGGGCCCATCCCACGCGCCTGCCAGCGGCCGGCACTACCGGTGGGCGGGGCGGGCCGAATCAGGGACAATAGCCGACCGTCGCCCCCACGCCTGCCGCCCTCGATGAGCTCACCGACTTCCGACACCGCTTCTTCTGCCCGCATTCTCGACGGCCGCCGCATCGCCGAAGACCTGCTGGACAGCCTCAAGGTCCGGGTAGATGCCCGCCTGGCTGCCGGTGGCAGCCGTCCGGGCCTGGCCGTGGTGCTGGTCGGTGGCGATCCGGCGTCGACCGTGTACGTGCGCAACAAGCGCCGCGCGGCCGAGAAAGTGGGCATCGAAGCCTTTGATTACGATCTGCCGGCCGGCACCACCGAGGCCGAGCTGCTGACGTTGATCGACCAGCTCAACGCCGATCCGAAGATCCACGGCATCCTGGTCCAGCTGCCGCTGCCGGGCATCCCGGACGCCAATCGCCTGATCCACCGCATCGACCCGCGCAAGGACGTGGACGGCTTCCACCCGGAAAACGTCGGCCATCTTGCCCTGCGCGAGTTCGGCCTGCGCCCGTGCACGCCGCGCGGCATCGTGACCCTGCTGGGCCATACCGACCAGCCGGTGCGCGGTCGCAACGCCACCATCGTCGGCGTCAGCAACCACGTCGGCCGCCCGATGGGCCTGGAGCTGCTGATCGCCGGCTGCACCGTGACCAGCTGCCACAAGTTCACCCCCAAGGACGTGCTGGAGCAGTCGGTGCGCAACGCCGACATCCTGGTGGTCGCCGTGGGCCGCCCCGGCATCGTCCCGGGCGAGTGGGTCAAGCCGGGCGCCGTGGTGATCGACGTGGGCATCAACCGCCTGGATGATGGCCGCCTGGTCGGCGATGTCGGCTTTGAGGCCGCCGCCCAGCGCGCCAGCTGGATCACCCCGGTCCCGGGCGGGGTAGGGCCGATGACCGTGGCCACGTTGATGCAGAACACGATCGAGGCCGCCGAGGCGTTCTGACCGCCCTGTGCGGCCCCACGGTCGGCACCTCCCGCGGCCGCGCCTCCGGGCCGACCGACACCTGCCGCCCCTGGTAGAGCCGACCGTTGGTCGGCTGCTGTTGGCGCGGTGGCAGGGCGATCCAGGCGCAGCCGACCAACGGTCGGCTCTACCCGATCCAGGCGCAGCCGACCAACGGTCGGCTCTACCCGATCCGGGCGCAGCCGACCAACGGTCGGCTCTACCGGGTTCGTCGGCGCGACACAGCGTCGCACCTGCCCCCTGCCAAAGACGCCCGAATCAGGGTAAAATGTCGCGCTTCCCCACATCTCGGGTATGCCGATGCTGCGCATCCAGGCTGAAGCTCTCACCTACGACGACGTCTCCCTCGTCCCCGCTCATTCCATCATCCTGCCCAAGGATGTCAGTCTGGAAACGCGCCTGACGCGCGACCTGCGGCTGAAGCTTCCGATCCTCTCGGCTGCCATGGATACCGTCACCGAAGCCCGCCTGGCCATCGCCATGGCCCAGCTCGGCGGCATGGGCATCATCCACAAGAATCTGAGCGTCGAGCAGCAGGCTGCCGAAGTGGCCAAGGTCAAGAAGTTCGAGGCCGGCGTCATCCGCGACCCGATCACCGTCGGCCCGGAGACCACCATCCGCGACGTGCTGGCGCTGACCCAGGCGCGCAACATCTCCGGCGTGCCGGTAGTGGACGGCGGCGGCCAGCTGGTCGGCATCGTCACCCACCGTGACATGCGCTTCGAGACCGAGCTGGACGATCCGGTCCGCCACATCATGACCAAGAAGGATCGCCTGATCACGGTCAAGGAAGGCGCGGCCTCCGATGAAGTGCTGCAGCTGCTGCACCGCAACCGCATCGAGAAGATCCTGGTCGTCAACGATGAGTTCGCCCTGCGCGGCCTGATCACCGTCAAGGACATCCAGAAGAACACCGATTACCCGAATGCCGCCAAGGACACCGCCACCCGCCTGCTGGTCGGCGCGGCCGTCGGCGTCGGTGGTGATACCGACCGCCGGGTCGAGGCGCTGGTCGCCGCCGGGGTGGACGTGCTGGTGGTGGACACCGCGCACGGCCACTCGCAGGGCGTGCTGGACCGCGTCAGCTGGGTCAAGAAGCACTTCCCGCAGGTGCAGGTTGTCGGTGGCAACATCTGCACCGGTGAAGCCGCACTGGCGCTGCTGGACAGCGGCGCGGACGCGGTCAAGGTCGGCATCGGCCCGGGCTCGATCTGCACCACGCGCGTCGTCGCCGGTGTCGGCGTGCCGCAGATCACCGCGATCGACCTGGTCGCCGAGGCGCTGCAGGACCGCATCCCGCTGATCGCCGACGGTGGCATCCGTTACTCCGGCGACATCGGCAAGGCGCTGGCCGCCGGTGCCTCCACCATCATGATCGGTGGCCTGCTGGCCGGTACCGAGGAATCGCCCGGCGAGACCGAGCTGTTCCAGGGCCGCTCCTACAAGAGCTACCGCGGCATGGGCTCGCTGGCCGCGATGGAGAAGGGGTCCAAGGACCGCTACTTCCAGGACGCCTCCAGCGCCGACAAGCTGGTGCCCGAAGGCATCGAAGGCCGCGTGCCGTATCGCGGCCCGGTCGGCGGCATCATCCACCAGCTGATGGGCGGCCTGCGCGCCACCATGGGTTACGTGGGCTGCGGCACCGTCGAAGACATGCGCAGCAAGCCGAAGTTCGTCAAGATCAGCGGCGCCGGCCAACGTGAGAGCCACGTCCACGACGTGCAGATCACCAAAGAGCCGCCGAACTACCGCGCCTGACGCGGCATGAGCAAAGAGGAACGAGGAAGCTGATTCCCGTTCCTCTTTCTCTATCGGCCGCCGGTAACGACGCTGTGTTTCCCGTATTTACTCCTGCATTGCCCGGGCACCATGACCAACATCCATAACGACAAGATCCTCATCCTCGATTTCGGCGCCCAGTACACCCAGCTGATCGCGCGCCGCATCCGCGAGCTCGGCGTGTACTGCGAGATCTGGGCATGGGACCACAATCCGGCCGACATCGCCGCGTTCGGCGCCAAGGGCATCATCCTGTCCGGTGGCCCGGAATCGACTACGCTGCCGGGTGCGCCTGCCGCACCGCAGGAAGTGTTCGACAGCGGCCTGCCGATCTTCGGCATCTGCTACGGCATGCAGACCCTGGCCGCGCAGCTCGGTGGCGCCACCGAAGCGGCCGACCAGCGTGAGTTCGGCCATGCCGAAGTCAACGTCGTCGCCCCGGATGCGCTGTTCAAGGGTCTGAGCGACCACGGTGGCGAGCCGAAGTTGAATGTCTGGATGAGCCACGGCGACCACGTCTCCGTCGCGCCCCCGGGCTTCACCGTCACCGCCGTGACCGATCGCATCCCGGTGGCCGCGATGGCCAACGAAGAGAAGCGCTGGTACGGCGTGCAGTTCCACCCGGAAGTGACCCACACCCTGCAGGGCCAGGCGCTGCTGCGCCGCTTCGTGGTGGATGTGTGCGGCTGCGAGACCCTGTGGACCGCCGCCAACATCATCGACGACCAGATCGCCCGCGTGCGCGAGCAGGTCGGCGATGACGAAGTGATCCTGGGCTTGTCCGGCGGCGTCGATTCGTCCGTCGTGGCTGCGCTGCTGCACAAGGCGATCGGTGACAAGCTGACCTGCGTGTTCGTCGATACCGGCCTGCTGCGCTGGCAGGAAGGCGACCAGGTGATGGCGATGTTCGCCGAGCACATGGGCGTCAAGGTGATCCGCGTCAACGCGGCCGACCGTTACTTCAGCAAGCTCGAAGGCGTGAGCGATCCGGAAGCCAAGCGCAAGATCATCGGCAACCTGTTCGTGGATATCTTCGATGAAGAATCCACCAAGCTGAAGAATGCCAAGTGGCTGGCGCAGGGCACCATCTACCCCGACGTGATCGAGTCGGCCGGCAGCAAGACCGGCAAGGCCCACGTGATCAAGAGCCACCACAACGTCGGCGGCCTGCCGGAGCACATGAAGCTGGGCCTGGTCGAGCCGCTGCGTGAGCTGTTCAAGGACGAAGTGCGTCGCCTCGGCGTCGAGCTCGGCCTGCCGCGCAGCATGGTCTACCGCCATCCGTTCCCGGGTCCGGGCCTGGGCGTGCGCATCCTCGGCGAAGTGAAGCGCGAATACGCCGAACTGCTGGCCAAGGCCGATGCCATCTTCATCGACGAACTGCGCAAGGCCGATCTGTACGACAAGACCAGCCAGGCGTTCGCGGTGTTCCTGCCGGTGAAGTCGGTGGGCGTGGTCGGTGATGCGCGTGCGTATGAGTGGGTGATCGCGCTGCGCGCGGTGGAAACCATCGATTTCATGACGGCGCATTGGGCGCACCTGCCGTATGACTTCCTGGGCACGGTGAGCAACCGGATCATCAATGAGCTGCGGGGAGTGTCGCGGGTGGTTTATGACATCTCGGGGAAGCCGCCGGCGACGATCGAGTGGGAGTGAGTCTGCGTCCAGCCCTGGCTGGTATCTAGACACACGGACGTACACGGAAGCCCGCAGAAATGCGGGCTTTTTTGTTCTCTTCGGGTGTACGGGGTCAGAGGTGGTCGCGCATCAGCGCGATCACATCGCCAGCGGCACGTCGCACCGGCTTCCTGCGCAGCCACACCAGGTGCACCGGCATCGTCACGCCGTTCTCCAGGTTGTCGAACGCCAGCACTTTCACGCGTCCAGCAGAAACGGCGACCTCAACGACATCCGCCGGCAGGTTGGCCCAGCCAGCACCGCGTTCCACCAGCCCCAGCGCAGCCTCCACAGAGTCCACATGCCAGCGGGCGTCGGACACCAGCAGCCGACGATCTGCGACGTCGTCGTCGGGCCCAGCCACCACGATCTGGCGGCTGCCGCTGAGATCCTCCAGACGCCGAAGGTCCGCCGGGAAACCGGGCGTGTCCGCCGTGGCCGAAGCGACGGCGATGAAAAGAACGTTGGTGACATAGGTGAAGGCCTCTTCTCGGTCCACCTCCGTGGAGACGGGCAGCAGGACCAGATCGGCCCGCTCCTGGTGCAGCATCTCGCGAACCTGGTCCTGGGGCAGTCGAAGCAGGTTCACCCGCAGCAGAGGGTACCGACAGCCCACCCGGGCGAGCGCCTCCAGCAACGTCTGGTCCGGAACGCCGGCGGCGACAGCGACGGTCAGAGTGCTCTCCAGATTCTGCGAAAGCTCCACGGCATGGATCCGCAACAGCCGCAACCTGCTGGCGACGGAGCGCGCGTGGGGCAGCAGGGCCAGTGCTTGTGCGGTCGGTAACGCCTCGCGGCGCGAGCGGTCAAACAGTGGATAACCCAATCCGGCCTCGATGTTTGCGATGCCCATGCTCACTGCGGAGGGCACCCGACGCAGCGCGCGGGCCGCGCCGGAGAAGGAGCCGTGGTCGACCACAGCGAGGAAGAGATCGATGTCATCGCTGGAGAGGGACATATATCTTTCAATAATTCTGAAAGGAGATGACTTTTTAAGTCAGTGATTCTGAATATAGCATCCACACCCTTCGCCAGTGACCAAGCAGGAGGATGTGATGCAGGGCGTAAAACGCAAGGTGATCTACGTCGGGGGCTATGAGCTTCTGGGACTCGCGGTGGGAACGATGGTCATGACGGTGCTGACCGGCAAGTCACCGGCCACGACCGGACAGCTGGCGCTGATGATCACGGGGATAGCCACGGTATGGAACGTGAGCTTCAACTACCTGTTCGAGGCATGGGAGCGGCGCCAGCGCGACCGCACCCGCACGGTACGCCGACGTGTGCTGCATGCCGTGGCGTTCCAGCTGACCCTGGTGTGCTTTCTGGTCCCGCTCATCGCATGGTGGCTGGGCATCACGTTGACGCAGGCGTTCGTACTGGACCTGGTGTTCATCGTCTACATCCCTTTTTATACGTTCGCCTACAACTGGGCGTTCGACCGGTGCTTCGGCGTTCCCAGTTCCGCAGTGAATCACGAGGGGAACCCGCATCTTGGCTGATCAGAAAATTGTTTGACATATCGGAAATTGCTTTGTAATCCTGTGAAGGTCCCCTTGCTGGATTGCCCCTGTGCTCCTTATCCCGCGCCTCTGCAGCCTGGCGAATGACCTAGACCACAGGGTGCGCGCATGAGCGCGCTCCGGTCATCCCGCGGCGTCGCACGCTACACGCTGCCACTGCTGCTCCTCAGCATCGTCATCGCCGCCTGGTCCGCCTGGAGCGCGCAGAAAACCCCGCCGCCAAAGCCAGCCACCATCGCCACCACCGAGTTCTCGGCCGCACGTGCGATGCAGCACCTGAGTTGGATCGCGGCCGAGCCGCATCCCACCGGCTCAGCGGCTGCGGCAAGGGTTCGCGACCAACTGGTGAACCACCTGCAGCAGGCCGGACTGCAGGTGGCCGTGCACCGCGGGCACGCAGCCGCCGAGTACGGTTCGGGCGACGGACGTGGTGTGCGCTCGGCCAATGTCGAGAACGTGGTCGCGGTACTGCCGGGCCGCGATCGCAGCCTGCCGGCGGTGCTGCTGATGGCGCACTACGATACCGTTCCCCATTCGCCCGGCGCAGCCGACGATGGCCTCGGCGTGGCGGTGATGCTGGAGATCTCGCGTGCGCTGCAGAACGATCTGCGGCAGCGTGACGTGGTCTTCCTGTTCACCGATGCGGAGGAGGCCGGCCTGCTTGGCGCGCGTGCGTTCTTCGCCTCGCATCCGCTGTCGTCGCGTATCGGCACGGTCGTCAATCTGGAAGCCCGCGGCAGCAGTGGCCGTGCGGTGCTGTTCGAAACCGGTCCGGGCAACGCGGCGCTGCTGGGCACGTTCGCCAAACTCGCGCCGCAGCCGCTGGGCAACTCGCTGACCGGTTTCGTCTACCGCTACATGCCCAACGGCACCGACTTCACCGTGCCGGCGCAGAAGGGCATTCCGGGGCTCAATTTCGCGATCATCGGCAGCCAGATCGACTACCACGCCGCGACCGCGAGCGTGGCCAATCTCGACCCGGGCAGCGTGCAGCACATGGGCGCGCAGGTGCTGCCGCTGGTGCGCCGGCTGGCGACCTCGGCGACACTGCCGACCTCCACCCAGGATGCGATCTACAGCGATCTTCCTGGTGGCTGGATGATCAGCGTGCCGGTGTGGTCAGGCTGGTGCGTGCTGGCGTTTGGGCTACTGGTCATTGCCGTCGTCGCACGGCGTGCCACGTTCAACCTGGGCGGATGGCGCGGCGTGGTCAGTGGTGTGGCCTGGTGGCCGCTGGCGCTGCTGTCGGTCGCGCTTGCGGTGCGTGTGTCGTACCGGTTGCTGGGCGGTGGCGATGCCACGCTGGTGATCAATCGCGACCTGCTGGCGGCATTCTCGACGCTGGCGGCGGGCGAGGGGCTGTTGTCCATCGGGGTGGCGGTGGGGTTGGTTGCGTTGCTGGCCTGCAAGGCTGCGCGCAAACCGGCTGCCGCACTGGCGCTGCTGGCCGGTGCGTGCGCCTCACTGCGGGGTGGGTTCGATGTGATCGGGCTGGTGCTGGGCGTGCTGGTTGCGCTGCTGGCCTGGACAAGCGCGGGAACCGCTGCACGCGGTGAAAGCGTGCGGCTGGGCGCCTTGCTGGTGGCCTGGATCATCGGCGCGGTCGTGCAGGTGCTCGCGCCGGAGCTGGCACCGTTGCTGCTGTGGCCGCTGCTGGCGGTGGCCGCGGTGGTCTGGCTGCTGCCGGCGCACGCGCCGCTGACCGCATTGCGTGTCCTTGTCGCGGCAGTGATCACCGCGTTTGCTCTGGCGCACGTCTTCCACTTTGCCCTGCAGCTGTTCGAGGCGATCGGCTTCGGCACGCCGGAGGTGCTGGCGTTGCCGTTCGCGTGGCTGGCCGTATTGCTGCTGCCGTGGGTACGTATAGCCGAGGGTGGACGCGGGTTCGCGATCGCTGCGCTCGTGACGTTGCTGGCGGCTGCGGGTGTACTGGCCGCCGCGTCATTCACCGAGGCGGACCGCACGCGCTACCCCGAGCTGTCCCAGGTGCTGTTCGTTGCGGACCCAGACAACCAGCACTACCACCGCGTCAGTTCACTGCCGCAGCTGTCTGACTGGAGCCGGCGTGCGTTGGGCGGCGCGCAGGCTGAACCTGCCCGCCTGCCGATTCCTGCGATGGATCTGACATCTGTCTGGGCAACGACGGCGGACGCCATTGCGGTGCCAGGGCCGGTGCGTTTCGAGCGCTCCTACGATGCCGATACGGGCCAGGCGATATTGCGCGTGCTGGCACCAGCAGGCACGCGCGAACTCCGTGTACGGCTCAAGAGCGGGGCAATCGTGCGCAATGTGCAGCTGCAGGGCGAGGATGCGCCCCTGCTGGACGAGGCAGGTCGCTGGTCACGACTGCGTTGGCAGGCGCCGGGCCCGGACGGGATCGAGCTGCGCTGGCCGGCAGACAGTGGCCCGGTCGAGGTGCAGGCCGCAGCCGGGATCGATGGCTGGCCCAGGGATGCGGCGCCATTGCCTGCGCGGTCTGCGCACATCGTGCCGTGGTCGACCTCGGACATGACCTGGATTCTGGGCGCGACGCGCGTGAGCCACGAGGGCGGAGCGCGGTAGGGCGGAGCGCATTGGGATCGGCGGCACTACGCACGATGGGATGGACGGCCGGTGGCCCATCCGCCACAGCCAACAGCCACGGCCGCTCGTTGCGGCGTACCGGAAGCAACACAAAGAAACGGCCCGCAGTGCGGGCCGTTTCTCTTCCTGCCTGGACATCCAGCGCTGCCGATGCCTCAGCAGCGCCTTGCAGATGCGTCAGATATGCAGCGCATGCCCCAGCGCACGCAGTGCCGCTTCCTGCACCGCCTCACCCAGCGTCGGGTGCGGATGGATCGTGCCGGCGATGTCTTCCAGCGTGGCGCCCATCTCAATCGACTGCACGAAGGCGATCGACAGTTCCGAGACCTGCACGCCCACGGCCTGCCAGCCGAGGATGCGGTGGTCGCTGCTGCGCGCGACGACGCGCACGAAACCATCGGTAGATTCCAGCGACATCGCACGGCCATTGGCGGCGAACGGGAACAGCGCGACCTTGGTCTCGATGCCCTGTGCCTTGGCTTCGTCCGGCGACAGCCCGACCACCACGATTTCCGGATCGGTGAAGCACACCGCCGGAATCGCGGCCGGCACGAAGTGCCGCTTCTTGCCGCTGACGATCTCGGCCACCAGTTCGCCCTGCGCCATCGCCCGGTGCGCGAGCATCGGCTCGCCGGCGACATCGCCGATGGCCCACACGTTGCGCATCGAGGTCTTGCACTGGTCGTCGATCTTGATCGCCTTGCCGGTCAGATCCAGCTGCAGCGATTCCAGATTGAAGCCGTCGGTCTTCGGGCGACGGCCGACCGCAACCAGGATCTGATCGGCGTCCAGCGCGATTTCGTTACCGTCCTTGTCGCGCACGCGCAGCTGGCCGTTGTCGGCCAGGCCAAGCACGCTGTGGCCGGTGAGCAGCTTCACGCCGGACTTCTCCAGGTGCGTGGCCACCGGCTTGGTCAGCTCGGCGTCGTAGGCCGGCAGGATGCGTTCCTGGGCCTCGACCACCGTCACTTCGCAGCCCAGCTTGCGGTACACCGTGCCCAGCTCCAGGCCGATGTAGCCGCCACCGACGACGATCAGCTGCTTGGGCAGCGTGGTCGGCGAGAGGGCTTCGGTGGAGGAGATGACCTTACCGCCGAACGGCAGGAACGGCAGTTCCACCGGCACCGAGCCGGTGGCCAGCAGCAGGTGCTCGCAGGTGATGCGCAGCGTGCCGCCGTCTTCGGCGGCACCGGCGATCTCGACGGTCTTGCCGTCGACGATCGTGGCCCAGCCCTTGATCAGCTGCGCGCCGTTCTTCTTCAGCAGTGCACTGACGCCACCGGTCAGCTTCTTGACGATGCCGGCCTTCCACGCGACGGTCTTGGCCAGATCCAGCGACGGCGCCTGCACGCTGATGCCCAGCGGCGAGGTGCCTGCGGCATAGGCGGTGACCTTGGCGAACTCCTCGGCGGCATGGATCAGCGCCTTGGAGGGAATGCAGCCGATGTTGAGGCAGGTGCCACCCGGATTGACGCCCTCGACCACGACGGTCTTGACGCCGAGCTGGCCGGCGCGGATGCCGGCGATGTAACCGCCGGGGCCGCCGCCGATGATCAGCAACTGGGTTTGAAGGGTATTGGACATCGCTTACTCCACGAACAGCAGGGCCGGGGTTTCCAGGCGCGTACGGATCGCCTGCACGAACTCGGCCGCATCCATGCCATCGACGATGCGATGGTCGAACGAGGACGACAGATTCATCAGCTTGCGCGCCACCACCTGGCCCTCGCGGAACATCGGGCGTTCGATGATGCGGTTCACACCGACGATCGCCACTTCCGGATGGTTGATGATCGGGGTCGACACCACACCGCCCACCGCACCGAGGCTGCTGATGGTGATGGTCGAGCCGGAGAGCTCCTCACGGGTCGCCTTGCCCACGCGCACGGCATTGGCCAGGCGCGCGATCTCGGTGGCGGTCTGCCACAGATCCAGCGACTCGGCATGCGCGACCACCGGGACCGACAGGCCGACCTCGCTCTGGGTCGCGATACCCAGCTGCACGCCCTCGTAGCGGGTCACGATGTTGGCCTGGTCATCAAAGCGGGCGTTCATCTGCGGGAAGTCGCGTGCGGCCAGCACCACGGCGCGTGCCAGCAGCGGCAGCAGGGTCAGCTTGCCGCGCTCCTTGGCCCAACGTTCGTTGAGCTTGGCACGCAGGGCTTCCACTTCCGTGACGTCGATTTCTTCCACATAGGTGATGTGCGGAATGGTCGTCCAGGACTGCTGCATCTTCTGCGCGATCTTGCGGCGCAGGCCGATGATCGGCACCTGCTGCTCGCCGGTGCGGCGCGCGTAGCTGCTGCCGCCGGCACTGCCACCGACCGGCTGCGCCTTGCCACCGGCGGCGGCGTAGGCATCCAGATCGGCCTGCAGGATGCGGCCGCCCGGGCCGGTGGCCGGCACGTAGCGCAGCTCGATGCCCAGGTCCCAGGCGCGGCGACGCACGGCCGGCGAGGCCAGCGGGGCTTCACCGGCGTTGAGCACGCCGTTGGTGACCGCGCCACGCGCGTCCTGCTTGGCGGCGCAGGCAGGTGCGGAGGCAGCGGCGGCCTTGGCCGGCGTCGCGGCCGGTGCGGCCTCGGCGGCGGTGGCAGGTGCAGCGGCCGGTGCAGCCGCCTTGGGCGCAGCAACCGGTTCGGCCGCCGCGACAGCGGCCGCCGCACTGGCAGCACTGGCATTGCCGGCGCCTTCCACTTCCAGGCGGATCAGCTCGCTGCCGACGGCCATCATCTGGCCGGGCGTGCCGCCCAGCGAGACCACGGTGCCTGACACCGGCGAGGGGATCTCGACCATGGCCTTGTCGGTCATGACCTCGGCCACGACCTGGTCTTCGGCGACCGGGCCGCCGACCTCGACCTTCCAGGTGATCAGTTCGACTTCGGCGATACCTTCACCGATGTCCGGCATCTTGATGACGTGATGTCCCATGGTTCAGTCCTCCAGCACGCGCTGCATTGCATCGATGACCCGGGACGGACCCGGGAAGTAGTCCCATTCCTGCGCGTGCGGATACGGGGTGTCCCAGCCGGTAACGCGTTCCACCGGGGCCTGCAGATGGTAGAAGCAGTGCTCCTGCACCAGCGCGACCAGCTCGGCGCCGAAGCCGCAAGTGCGGGTGGCTTCGTGCAGCACGATGCAGCGGCCGGTCTTCTTGACCGAATTGACGATGGCGTCCAGGTCCAGCGGCCACAGGCTGCGCAGGTCGATCACTTCGGCATCGATCCCGGCATCTTCAGCGGCGGCCTTGGCCACCCACACGGTGGTGCCGTAGGTGATGATCGTCAGTGCCTTGCCTTCGCGGGCGATGGCGGCCTTGTCCAGCGGCACGTTGTAGTAGCCCTCCGGCACCAGGTTGTCCGGGTACTTGGACCACGCGGTGACCGGGCGATCGTGGTGACCGTCGAACGGGCCGTTGTACAGGCGCTTGGGCTCCAGGAAGATCACCGGATCGTCGTTCTCGATCGAGGCGATCAGCAGGCCCTTGGCGTCGTACGGGTTGGACGGCATGACGGTGCGCAGGCCGGTGGCGTGCGCGAAGATCGCTTCCGGGCTCTGGCTGTGGGTCTGGCCACCGTAGATGCCACCGCCGCACGGGGTGCGGAACACCAGCGAGGAGGTGAAGCTGCCGCCGGAGCGATAGCGCATGCGCGCCGCTTCGGACACGATCTGGTCGTAGGCCGGGTAGATGTAATCGGCGAACTGGATTTCGGCGACCGGGCGCAGGCCGTAGGCGGCCATGCCGATCGCCGCGCCGGCGATGCCGTTCTCGGAAATCGGCGCATCGAACACGCGCTGCTTGCCGTACTTGGTCTGCAGGCCGTCGGTGCAGCGGAACACGCCGCCGAAGTAGCCCACGTCCTGGCCGAAGACCACCACGTTGTCGTCGCGTTCCAGCATCACGTCCATCGCCGAGCGCAGCGCCTGGATCATGGTCATCGGCGTACCGCCGGTGTTGTTCTGTTCAATCCCGCTCATGTGTTCAGACTCCCAACTGCTGACGCTGGCGACGGAGGTGTTCGGGCATGTCCTTGTAGACGTCTTCGAACATGAGGGCCGCGCCGGGACGGTTGTCGCTGCCGAGCAACCCGTGGGTCTCGGCTTCCTTGAGGGCACGCAGGATCTCGGCATCCAGTTCGGTGCGCAGTTCGTCGTGCTGCTGCTCGCTCCACAGGCCGCGCTTGATCAGGTGCTGCTTCAGGCGGTCGATCGGATCGCCGAGCGGGAACTGCTGGGCATCATCGGCGGGGCGGTACTTGGACGGATCATCCGAGGTCGAATGCGGCCCGGCGCGGTAGGTCACCCACTCGATCAGGGTCGGGCCGAGATTGCTGCGGGCGCGTTCGGCAGCCCAGCGCGAGGCGGCGTACACCGCCAGCAGATCGTTGCCATCCACACGCAGCGACGGAATGCCGTAGCCCACGCCGCGCGCGGCGAAGGTGGTGTTCTCACCGCCGGCAATCGCCTGGAAGGTGGAGATCGCCCACTGGTTGTTGACCACGTTGAGCACGACCGGGGCGCGGTACACGTGCGCGAAGGTCAGCGCGGCGTGGAAATCGCCTTCGGCGGTCGCGCCATCACCCACCCATGCGGTGGCGATGCGGGTGTCGCCCTTGATCGCCGAGGCCATCGCCCAGCCCACGGCCTGGATGTACTGGGTGGTCAGGTTGCCGGAGATCGAGAAGAAGCCGTAATCCTTGTACGAATACATGATCGGCAGCTGGCGGCCCTTCAGCGGGTCGGCCGCGTTGGACAGCACCTGGCAGATCATGTCGACCAGCGACACTTCCTTGGTGATCAGGATGCCCTGCTGGCGGTACGTCGGGAACTGCATGTCGTCATCGCGCAGCGCCAGGGTCTGGCCGACCGCGATCGCTTCCTCACCCAGGCACTGGATGTAGAACGAGGTCTTCTTCTGGCGCTGGGCGATCAGCAGGCGGGCGTCATAGGCGCGCGTCTTGAGCATGGCGTGCATGGCACGCAGCAGCACGGCGTCGTCGATGTCGGCGGCCCACGGGCCCACGGCGTCGCCGTTGTCGTCCAGCACACGGATCAGCTGGCCGGTCAGCGGTGCGGTCTGGCTGGCGCTCACATCCACGGGCGGCTTGTCGACCGCGCCGGCGGGGCTCAGCTTCAGATAGGAAAAGTCGGTGGCCTCGCCGGGACGGGCGCTGGGCTCGGGCACGTGCAAACGCAACGGTTCACGCGTGGCGGGGATCTGGGGTGATGACATGTCAGGGGCCTCGCTGGGCTTGGGTCATGGAGCTACAGGCATACCGCAGGCGGGGGGCAACGGTAATGGCGATGTTGGCGCGCCGACATCCGGGCGGGATCTCGTCGCGAAGCGGGTAAGGGCCAGCGCTTGCAAGGCGGCTGGGGCCATGGCGCATTGCACCCGGTGTGAAGTCTAGAGGCACAGCGGCTTATCGTAAATTTGTTTAATTGCGTATGAGGTATTGTTTATTCAGATATCTTCATTCCGTGGGAGCCCGTGCATGCAAATCCCAGCCAACATGACCCTGCGCCAGCTGCGGTACTTTGCCGAAGCGGCCGAGTTGGGGCAGTTTTCGCAGGCTGCGCGCAAGCTGCACGTCTCCCAGTCGGTCATCACCACCGCGGTCGCCCAGCTGGAAACCTCGCTGGGGCTGAAGCTGTTCGACCGCATGCCGCACGGGGTCGGATTGACCGCCGAGGGGCACCGCTTCCACCAGCATGTGCGGCACATCCTGGATACGTTGCAGGACGCGCTCAGCGAGCCGATGTTCCTGGCCAACACGCTGCCAGGCCGGGTGAGGATCGGCGCCTCCTACACGGTGCTGGGCTATTTCCTGCCGAGCCTGCTGGCGCGCTTCAAGCGCTCCTACCCGCAGGTGGAGGTGGATCTGGTCGACATGGACCGCGCGGCGATCGAACAGGGCGTCAGCAGCGGTGAGCTCGATTTCGGGCTGTGCATCATCTCCAACATGGCCGAGCCCTATGTGCTGCGGCGCCAGGTCCTGATCCGCTCGCGCCGCCAGCTGTGGCTGGCCGAGTCGCATCCGCTGCTGCAGCTGCCGGTGATCAGCCCGGCCGACGTCGAGCCGTACCCGTACATCATGCTGATGGTCGACGAAGGGCAGGAGTCGGCGATGCGCTACTGGCGCTCGGTCGGGCGCGAACCCAACGTGGTGTTCCGCACCTCGTCGCTGGAAGCGCTGCGTGGCATGGTCGCCTACGGCTTCGGGGTCAGCATCCTGTCGGACATGGTCTATCGACCGTGGTCGCTGGAGGGGCGCCGGATCGACGTACGCACCCTCACCGATGCGGTGCCGCCGATGGAAGTCGGCCTGGTCTGGCGCCCGGACGAAGACCTGTCCGCGCCGGCACGCGCACTGCATCAGTTCCTGGTCTTCGCCTGTGGCGGATGAGCGCCGATGGCATCGGCCAGCGCGGGGCGCGGATCGGGCAGTTCACCCACGGGCGCGGTGAAGGCCTGCCCGCGGCGTGACCAGATCTGCCACGCCGAATAGGCCAGCAACGGCACCACGTAGGTGGCCAGGATGGCGTAGGCCAGAAGCCGGTAGCCCTTTGCGATCAGTGCGACCAGGCCGATGCCATCGGCCATGAACACGGCCATCAGCAGGATCGCCACGATGATCGCCACGCGGACCCCGCGCTTCGGTGCGGTACCGGTGCGTTCCTTCCAGTTGACGCTGATGCGGCCGTCCACCGAGGCCATCAGGGTGACGCCGGTTTCGACCAGGGCCACCATGATCATCAGGCGGAACAACAGCTGGAACCACGGCAGGCCGAGCTGGCCAAGCATGAGGTCCGACGGCAGCGGCGCGTCGGCGATGTCCGGCAGGAACGCGATCATGCAGACGTAGAACACGATCGCCGGCAGGATCGCCAGCGGGCCGGCCAGGGCGCCTGCGATCACCGCATCGCGTCGGCACAGCAGGTGGCGCACCACCAGCAGGATCGAGACCGCCGCGAACATGTTGTAGCCGGCGTAGGTCACGCCGTTGAGCACCCAGTCCTTGCCCAGTTCATGGGTGTTGGAGAGCTGTGCCATCGCGCCGCCACCGAAGCGGTACAGGATCAGGCACGCGGCAATGGCGTAGACCAGATACATGAAGGCCGACATCAGCTTGAACATGCGTTCGACGGCATTGGTGCCGGCCTGCACCACGCCGGTGATGATCGCCACCAGCAGCAGGGTGCCCACGATGCGCGGCCAGCCGAACATGGTCGCGGCCAGTTCGCCGGCGGCGGCACCGAACACGGCCAGCACCACCACGATCAGCGCCAGGTAGGCCACCTCGAAGGTCCACCAGCCACGGCCGAGCAGATGCCGGAAGAAGGTGCGGTAGTCGTTGGCACGGATCGCCCGTGCCAACAGGAACGTCAGGATGCAGATCACGCTCCAGATCAGCATCGACAATACCATCGCCGCCAGGCCGCCCCAGGGGCCCGAGGGCAGGAAAAACTCCGCCAGCTCACGTCCGGTGGCGTAGCCGCCGCCGATCACGGCCGACTTGAACGCCAGACCGGGCAACAGATACCGCTGGAACCGGCTGGCGGCGGCGGTCACTTGCGGGCGGCCGTGGGCTGCAGCAGGTAGAAGTCACGCACGGTGCGGGCGATCTCGGCGATCACACGCTCACGTTCGCTGCGCGGGGCATTGCTGGCTTTGACGAACACGGAGATCGCGAACTGGCTGCCATCGGGCAGGGTGACCACGCCCACATCGTTGACGGTGCCGGCCACGGTGCCGCTCTTGTCGGCCACCTTGGTGCCCGGCGGCAGGCTGCCCCGCAGGCGTGCACTGCAGGTGCGGCAACGTTCCATGATCTGCACCAGCACCTCGGTGCTGGCCGGACTCAGCGCCTTGCCGGTGAACAGCTGGGTCAGCAGGGTGGACATCGCCCGCGGCGTGGAGGTGTCGCGCGGATCCTTGTCGAAGGCTTCATTGCCGGATTTGGTGCGCTTGACGACCTCGGGGTCGAGGGTCAGTTCGGCCACGCGCTCCTTGGTCAGCGGCTCGTCACCGAGGCCGAAGATATCGCTGAGCAGCTGCCGGGTGTTGCGATCCAGGCGCTGGCCTTCAATGCCCTGCGCGCGCAGCCAGGCCGTGACCGCAGCCGGCCCGCCAGCCTGCGCCACCAGCACGTCGGTGGCGGTGTTGTCGCTCTGGGTCAGCATCACTTCCAGCAGGTTGTGCACCGACAGGCTCACGCCGTCGTGGATGAAACGATCGGCGATCACTTCCGAATCGACATAGAAAGATTTCGGCACCGGCACCATCGTGGTCAACGCCAGTTCGCCGGCATCGACCTTGGTCAGGATCACGGCCGCCACGGCGACCTTGAACGTGCTGGCCATCGGGAATGCTTCGTCGGGATTGAGATGGACCTGCGCCCCCTTGCCATCCAGGCGCCACGCCGAGACACCCACCTTGCCGTCGACCAGGGTAGCCAGGCGCGCGACTTCGGTTTCCACCGGGCTGGTCTTGCTTGCGCTGAACGCGGCGAGCGGACTCAGGCCCAGCAACGCGGCAACGCACAGGCTCAAGGTACGGGATGTCATCTTCATGCGATGCAGGCCTCCAGCAAACGGTTGAATTCCCCATCTTGCCGCATCGGGTCGGCCACCGGCAGACCAAGACGCGCGCTGACCTCGGCACAGGCGGCCGATGCCGCGGCTTCGGTCATGCCATGGGTGTTGAGACTGACGCCGACGCAGCGGATATCAGGATTGGTACGGCGTCCCAGCTGTACGGTCAACGCGATCACCTCCTCGATGGAGGGCAGCGGATAGTCTGGATACCCCAGCACGTGCTTGCGCCCCGGCTGGTGGCAGACCACGAACACATCCGGCTGGCTGCCATGCAGCAGACCGAGGCTGACGCCGGCGTAGGCGGGATGGAACAGCGAACCCTGGCCTTCGATGACATCCCAGTGATTGTCGGCCGCATTCGGGCTGAGCAGTTCGGCGGCACCGGCCGAGAAATCGGCGACCACCGCGTCCATCGGAATGCCGCTGCCGGCGATCAGGATGCCGGTCTGGCCGCTGGCACGGAAGTCGGCATCCACGCCGAGTCCACGCAGGCCGCGTGCCAGCGCCAGCGCGGTGTATTTCTTGCCCAGCGCGCAGTCCGTGCCGACGGTCAGCACGCGCTTGCCGGTGCGCTTGCGGCCGTTGCCGACCGGGATGCCGCGCGGCGGCACGCGCACGTTGATCAGCTCGCGTCCGTGGCGTTCGGCCGCGGCAGCCAGTTCCGGAATGTCATCCAGCTTCTGGTGCATGCCACTGACCAGGTCCAGGCCGTTTTCCAGTGCGTCCACCAGCGCCGGCAGCCACTGCGAGGGAATCACCCCACCGCCGTTGGCCACGCCGATCACCATCGCACGGGCACCGGCGGCGCGCGCCTGCGCGGGGGTCATGCTCGGCAGGCCGGTGGTGATCGGGCAGCCGGGCAGGCTCCACTCGGCCACGCACACTTCCGGCGCCCAGTCGTGCAGGCCGATCGCGGTCTTGGCGAAGCCCGCTTCGGTGGTATCGCCCAGGAACAGCAGGTACGGCTGGGGGAGGGCGGCGAGAGCCTGTACGGCTGCGGTGGGCGTTGCGCTCATGAGGGATCCAGTAGTCGGCGGAGAGAAGAGAGGGGAGGCATTCACGACGAGGGGCTCGCAGTTGTTAGACCTGGTTGGATCTGTATAAGTCCTAATCAGAGAATATGCAACCCAATCAGGATAATCCTTTAGTCTCTTCCGACGGTGGGCCCGGCGACGGCGTGCGCGCCACCGGGCACGGCGCTACGGCACTCAGTAGCGATAGTCGATCGACATGCCGATCGTGCGGGGCTGCAGCGGCACGCCGGTCACCGCGACGTAGCGGTTGAGCGCGTCCCGCACCGAGCCGGTGGAGACGTAGGCACGCTCGTCGGTGGCATTGCGGGCGTACAGGCGGACCGTCCAGGTCATGTTGGTCAGCTCGGCATGCAGGTCCAGCGCGTTGTAGCTGTCGATGTCGTACGCGCCGGCCACGCGCTCGCCGGTGACCCGGTAGCCGGCGCCGACCCGGCCCTGCCACTGGTCGCTCACATCGAAGTCGTAGTCGATCGTGCTCGACCAGCTCAGGCGCGGCGTCATCGGCATCCGGCTGCCGGACACCAGTCCGCTGGACGGCGGTACATCACCGATCTTCGAATCGATGTAGGCGGCATTGAGGCCGATCGTCAGGCGCTCGGCCGGGCGGACCATGAAGCTCAGTTCCGCCCCCTGGCTGCGCGCGCTGCCGGCGTTGCCCATCCAGCTCAGGCCGTTCTCGGAAACGCGCACCTGGATGTCGTCCCAGTCGATCCGGAACAGCGCCAGGTCGATCATCGCGCGGCGGTCCCAGAAGTGCGATTTGAAGCCGAGCTCGAGGTTGTCCAGCGTGTCGGCCTTGGTCATCGGCACCACGCCGGAGGTCGATACGTTCGGTCCACCCGGGCGATAGCCGGTGGCGTAGCGCGCGTAGATCATCGAACTGTCGTTGAGGTGCCAGCGCGAGGCCAGCTTCCACGTGGTCACGCTGTCATCGGCGGAGTCGGCCAGATCGATCGGCCGCGGGCCGTACAGCAGCCCGGTGCTGTGCTGTTCGAAATCCTGCTGGTTGCGCGCGTGCCGCACACCGGCGGAGACATCGAAGCGTGGGCTGAACTTATACGTGACGTCGGCGAAGATCGCCTGCTCGTCATAGGTGCCGGGCAGGCTGGCGGCACCGGGGTTGAACGGCAGCGGGACGCCGTTCGCATCGTAGGCACTGACCTGCTGGCGGTTGGTGTTCTTCTCGCCGGTGAAGAAGGTGCCGAGCAACCATTCGAAGCGCTCGTTCTCCTTGGAGTTCAGGCGGAACTCCTGGGTCCACTTGCGCGTGCCGAGGAAGACATCGAACTGGGCCTGGCCGGCCGGGTACGGGGTCAGCAGCGGCCAGGCCACGCCATAGACCAGCGTGGAATCCTGCACTTCGTCCATGCGGGTTTCGGAGAAGCTGGTGGCCGAGACGAAATCGACGTTGCCCAGATCCCAGTCCAGGATCGCCGAGTAGTAGTCGGTTTCCATCCGGTACGGCGTGGCGCGCTGGAGGATGCCTTCGAGCGGGCCGCGGATCGGCTCCAGCGTGGGATAGGTCAAGCCCACCGCACTGGAGTTGTCGGCATCCACGATCTGCGACAACGCCTGCACGCGCAGGTTGGCGGTGTCGCTGATGCGCCAGGTCAGCGCCAGGCGGGAGGCCAGCTGGTAGTAGCCGTTGCTGTCCTTGGCGTCCTCGCCGGTGAGGTCGGGTTGATCCACATAGCCGGGCGTGCCCTGGCGCGAAAGGCTGGCGCGCAGGCCCAGCTTGCCTTCGATCAGCGGCACGTTGAACGAGGTGCGCACGCCAGTGCCCACGTCGCCCGCTTCCTTGGTGGCATTGACGTCCATGCCGGCGCGGAACTCGAAACCATCCGGATCAGCCGCCTTGGTGACGTACTTGAACAGGCCGCCCATCGAGCTGGCGCCGTACAGCGTGCCCTGCGGGCCGCGCAGCACTTCCACGCTCTGGATGTCATACGGCAGCAGATCCAGTGCATAGGTGGTCGCGCGCTGCTTGTTGCTGCTCGGGCCGATCGGGGTGTCATCGATGTAGGTGCCGATGATCGAGCCACCGCCGAGGGGCGCGACACCGCGCAGTGCCATCGTGGTCTGACCCGGTGCGCCGCCGCTGTCCACCTGGAAGCCCGGCACGTAGGCGGCGAAGTCGTTCAGGCGGGTGGCGCCGAATGCCTCGAGACGCTCTTCGCTGATCACGCTGACCCCGGCCGCCACCTCCATCACGTTCTCGGCGCGCTTCTGTGCGGTCGCCACCACGCGATCAAGCTCCACCACATCGGGTGTGCTGCGGCTGCCATCGGCGTCGGCATCCTGGGCCATCGCCGCGGTGGCAAGGCCCATGCAGCACAGGGTGACGGTGGAGGCGAGGATCGAACGTTTCATCGGCTTGCGCATGTGGCGGGCTCTCCGGAATCAGGAACGGGGTCAAACAGGAAAAACGACGGCCGTGCACGGCGGTAACCGCCGTGCAGGGGTAGGGACGCGCGCGCTGTCGCAGCCGCGCCGGGTTGGCACGTCGGTAAGGGGAGGGGGCGTGGGGGAAGGAAACGGCAGGTAACGGGCGTTGGCAGGTGCAAGGCCGTGTTGCTGGCCAGCGGCGCGATGGGCGCGGAGGCTGGCGGTCAGTGCGGGCGCGCGGGCACACCGGCGGCTGGGGTCGTACGGAAACTGATCGGGCATTTCGACATCCCTACAAATCCTATGTAAGGAATATTTAGCCTGATCAGGTATATGTCAAGCGCAATCAGAAAACATCATCCCATTACGGACTATTGCGCTGCAGCATTTCAGCGGGTGCCGAACGGCGTTGCCGCGCGGCCTGATCCGTCCCAGGGGCGTACGCCGGGAAACGGGTCGCTATCGACCGCGATCGTCGCTGCGGCCGATCGCCCTGCTCAATGCTGCCGGCTCAACCCGACGTCACGGCACCGTCGGCCGCGGCGGCACGCTGTGGTGCAGCTGCAGCATTGCCGGCGAGCAATGGTCGGGCACGTCGCTCCAGGCGCAGCATCAGCACCGCAACCAGCATGCAGGTGCCGGCCATCAGCGAGAAGAAGACGGCACTGGAGAGCGTTGACCACAGCGTGCCGACCGCGCCGGCCAGCAGATTGCCGCCGAACGAGGCCAGGAACCAGAACGCGATGATCGTGGCACCAAAACCGACCGGCGCCAGCCGTGCGAACAGGCCCAGTCCCACCGGCAGGATGAAGAGCTCGCCGAAGGTGAAGATCGCAAAGAACAGGACGGCCCACAGCCAGCCCACCTTGGCCGACGGTTCACCGCCCAGCATCGCCACCAGGGCAAAGGACAGGCCGACCACCGCAGCACCGATCGCCATCTTGGTCAGTGCGGCCGGCTCGCGGCCGTTGCGGGCCTGGCGGGTCCAGTGCTGCACCAGCATCGGCGTGATCAGGAACACCAGCAGCGGATTGAGCGAGAAGAACCAGGTCATCGGCAGGGTGAAATCGGCGGTGAGCACGCGGTCCACGCCGGTGTCGAGCCAGATCGCGATGGTGTTGCCGATCTGCTCGTAGGCCAGGCGGAACACCACGATCAAGCCGGCAATCATCGCCATCACCTGCAGCAGCGGGCGGTAGGCTGGCTGCCACAGGGCGGAGAAGGGCAGCGTGGCGCGTTCGCTGCGCGGCGGATCCGGCGGCAGATGGCGGCGGCCGGTGATGTAGATCACCAGGCCGAGCAGCATGCCGATGCCGGCTGCGGAGAAGCCAACATGCCAGCCATACACCTCACCCAGCGTGCCGCAGATCAGCGGGGCGAGAAACGCACCGAGGTTGATGCCCACGTAGTACACATTGAACGCTGAGCCACGGCGCGGATCATCGCGCTGGTACAGATCGCCGACCTGGCCGGGCAAGGTCGGCAGGAACAGCCCGTTGCCGAGCACGATCGCCAGCAATGCCGGATACAGCAGTGCATCGAAGGCCATCAGGAAGTGGCCGAACGCCATGATCGCGCCGCCCAGGATCACGGCCCGCCGCTTGCCCAGCCAGCGATCGGCGAGCATGCCGCCGAACACCGGGCTGAGGTAGGCCAGCGCCGTGTACAGGCCGTAGACCATCGAGGCCTGTTCCTGCGAGAACAGCAGCTGCTTGGTCATGTAATAGACCAGCAGCGCCCGCATGCCGTAATAGGAGAACTTCTCCCACATCTCGGTGAGGAACAGGATGGTCAGGCCTGGCGGTTGCCCGAACCAGGCCTTGCGCGGTGCATCGAGGGTCATCGGGCAGGGCGTCCGTAGGTCAGAGCTGCAGACCGGTGCTGATCAGGCGCTGGGTAATGGCGACGAACGCCACCACCACGCCTGCCAGTGCGACCACCCAGGCACCATGGCGGCGCACACGCGGCCAGCTGGCCGGCGCACGGAACGCCACCCACACCAGGGCCACGGCGGCGAACACGCTCAGCCACGACAGCGCCTGCACCAGGATCAATGGGCCGTTGGTGTACGACGAGATCGCGCCCGGGCCAGCGATCGATTTCACATACAGCGCCCAGGCGACGACGGTGCCCAACTGCGTGGTGATCGACAGCGTCTGCAGCCAGCGCAGGCCGCGGCGTTCTGCCGGCGCGCCGACACGGTAGTAGCGGCGCACGAACACGCCCCCGATGCGCAGCACGGCCGACAGCGTCAGCAACCCCAGCGCGACGAACAGCGCCGGGCGCAGCCACGCCGGCGAACGCCAGCCCGGGATCGGTTCAAAGCCGAACACCGAGGCGAACGGGCCACCGGAGAAGTACACCGGCCGGCCGTCCTTGACCTTCACTTCCAACAGGCCGCGGCCGTTTTCCTGCTGCCACAACCACGGCGACACCTCGCGCCAGCGCAGCAGCTGGCCGTTGAGGCCCTTCTGGCCATCCACGGTGATGGTGCCGTCATCCTGCGGGTGCACACGGATCGGTGCGAACAGCGTCAGCATGCGCAGATAGGAACTGTCCGAGCGGCGCGTGCTCTGCCAGCTCGTCCCGGCCAGCGCAGCGGCGTGCTCGCGCGCCATCGCAGCATCGACGCCCGGGCCGGCGCGTTCGATCGGCAGGGTCGGCAGGAAATTCTCGACGAAGCGCTCCCACACCTGGGCGCGCAGGGCAGAACCGGCCGCATCACGCCCCACGCTGTTGGTGGAAACGAAGACGCCGATGTTGCGTTCCGGGATCATCCACAGCCACGAGTAGAAGAACAGCATCGTGCCGCCGTGCGAGCGCGTGTCGTAGCCCCCGGTGTCCGAGGCCATCCAGCCCAGGGCCATGCGCGGCAGATGCGGCAGGATCGCCGGCTGCGGGGTCAGCATCTGTGCGTTGGTCTCGGCGCGCATGATGCGCTGGCCGTCGAGCTCACCATGATTGAGCGTGGCCATCATGAAACGTGCCATCGCCGAGCCGGAGGCATACAGACCGCCCACGCCCGGCGCGGTGTTCTTCTCGGCCGGGTAGCTTTTGCCCGAGCCCAGCAGATAGCCCTTGGCGGCGTGCGGCAGCAGCTCGGCCGGCAGCTTCTGTTCGAAGCTGGCGTACTGCATGTCCAGCGGCTGCAGGATGTGCTGCCTGGCGTAGTCCTCGAAGCGCTGGCCGCTGACCCGCTCGACGATGTACGAGGCGATGCCGGTGGCGTAGTTGGAATACGCCGGCGTGGTGCCCGGTGCGGAGATCTGGTTGGGCACCCATTCCTTGAGGTAGTTGTCGCGGTTGGCCGGATGGTCCGGGCCGAGCACGATCAGGTAGCGCATGCGCTCTTCCAGACCGCTGGTGTGGGTCATGATCTGGCGCAGCGTGATCGGCTCACCCTTGGCCGGGACCTTGATGTCCAGGTAGGTGTTGATGTCGGTGTCCAGGTCCAGCTTGCCCTGTTCCACCAGCTGCATCACCGCGGTCCAGACGAACAGCTTGGAGATCGAGCCCGGGCGGAACAGGGTGGTCTTGGGATCCACCGGCGTGCGCTTTTCAACATCGGAGAAACCAAAGCCGCGCTCGGTGACGACCTTGCCGTTCTCGACCACGGTGACCACGGCGCCGGCGAGATCGCCCTGCGCCATCAGATAAGGCACCAGGCCATCCAGGAACGTATCGACACGGGCCGCATCCAGCGTGCCGGTGGCGGCCGGTGCGGGCGTGAGGGTGTCCGGCGTCTCGGCAGCCACCGGTGCGGTGGGTGTCGCGACGGGCGTGGGTGCCTGCGCATGCAGCGGCGAGAACGCGGCGGTGGAGGCCAGCAGCAGGCCGCAGATCAGGGGGCGCCAGAGACTCATGCCTGCACTCCCTTGCCCCACATGGCATCTTCGCAATGCACCAGGCCCTCGTCGTAACGCAGGCCCGGCACGCGGTCGTCGCGCAGGAACAGCGGGCCATCCAGATCCACCACGTCGCAATGCTGGCCCACGATGAAGGCCGGTCCCATCGCCCAGCTGCTGCCGATCATGTTGCCGACCATCACCTGCATGCCCAGCGAGCGCGCCTTGCCGACCATCGCCAGGCTTTCGGTGAGGCCGCCGGCCTTGTCGAGCTTGATGTTGATGACGTCGAACAGGCCTGCCAGCGCTTCGATCTCTGAAGCGTCCTGCACGCTTTCGTCGGCGGCGAACGGCAGCGGCCGCGCGAAGCCGTTGAGCTCGGCTTCGCGACCGCGCGGCAGCGGCTGTTCCAGCAGCTTGATGTCGTTCTCCAGCAGCACCGGAATCAGCGCATCGAGCACATCCACGCTGTAGCCCTGGTTGGCGTCCACGCCCATCCACACCTCCGGGCGCACCTTGCGCACCGCGCGCACGCGCTCGATGTCGATATCCAGGTCACCGCTGAGCTTGAGCTTGAGTGCCTTGGCCGGCGCATAGCGTCCGGTGGCGATCGACTGCATCGTCGCCGGGTCATCGGCGCCCAGCGTCCAGGTGGTCAGCAGCGGCCGGGTCTGTGAGAGTCCGGCCAGCGCCCAGGCATGCTTGCCGGTGCGGCTTGCTTCCAGATCCCATAGCGCGCAGTCCAGCGCGTTGCGCGCACCGCCGCGGGGCAGCAGCTGCTGCAGTTCGGCGCGGGTGATGCCGGCTTCGATCCGCGCACGCAGCAGTTCCAGCGTGGCCAGCATCTGCTCGGGCGTGTCATTGAAGTAGTACACGCCGCTGGCTTCGCCACGGCCGCGATGGCCGTCCTCTTCCAGTTCCACGCGCAGCACCGGCGCGTTTTCGAACACGTAACCGCTGATCCGGAACGGGGCCAGCAACGCAAGCGAGTCGATCTGCAGGGTCAGTTTCACAGGATGTCTCCAGCCCCAAGGCGGGGCCATGGGTCAGTAGTTGAGAGCGAAGTCGGCCAGGCCCATCAGGACCAGGGCGTAAGCGAGCACGCAGGCCGACAGCAGCAGCAGCGCGGCCCACAGGCGCGCCAGCCAGCCGCGTCCAGCGCGGACCGTCTGCACCAGGTTCCAGGCCGTTGCGCCGATTCCGCCGATGATCGCGATCACCGTGGCGATGCCCAGCCCGATCACCGCCGGATCCAGACGATCATCCAGGCGCGCGAAATCGGCCGACGCCCAGGCCATCACGGCCATCGCGGCGGCAGGCACCAGCAGCAGGAGCCAGCAGGCGGCGCGGCTCAGGCGATAGGCCAGCACGGTGCTGCGCGGCCAGCCCAGCACGCGACCATGGCGGCGGCGGACGAACGCGGCGATCGGCCACGCCAGCGCGGCCAGTGCCAACACCGCCACCGCAGCGGTCAGCAACGGCTTGAGCCACAGCGCCGAGCGGAAGCCTTCCGCGACCAGGAACACGTTGAACGGGGAGGAGGAATCCACCGCGAAGCCGACCGGCTTGCCGTCCTTGAGGATGGCGGCCAAGCGCAGTTCGCTGTTGTTCGCCTGCCACAGCCACGGTCCGATCGGCTTGAAGGTGGTCGGCTGCCCGTTGGGCTGCTTAAGGCGCGGCAAGCGCAGGCTGCCATCGTCGAGGGCTTCCAGGCGCGTCTGGGTGAGGATGCCGGTGCGGCCGATGCCGGTCTCGGCGCGACGCGAATCGAGATAGCTCGGTGCGGCCAGCTGGCGGGCCTGCGCCTTGGCCAGCGCCGCGTCGACGGCCGCTGCCGGGGCCGCGGTGCCCGCCGGGAAGTAGCGGTCAGCGAAGTTTTCCAGCAGTTCACGCCGGATCGGGCCGGTGATGCCATTGGCGCCGGCGCTGTTGAGCGAGACGAACAGGCCGACATCGTGATCGCGGAACAGGAACAGCTGTGAGTGGAACGAGTAGGTGTCACCGGCGTGTGACACCACGCGCTGGCCGTTGACATCGATCTCGTAGAAGCCGAGCGCCATGGTGTTCAGTGGCGGCGCGAAGCGGGTCTGCGGGGTCAGCATCAGCTGGCTGGTCGCGGCCTTCAGGATGGCGGTGTCGTGACCGCCGGCCGCACTGAGGTGCGCGATCATGAAGCGCGCCATGTCGCTGCCGGTGGCCGAGAGGGCGCCGGCCGGCGCGGACGGGGTCACTTCGAACTCACGCGGCTTGCCCGAGCCGAGGGCATAGCCCTTGGTGACCAGGGCGCGCAGCGCCGGCGGCAACGGCTGGCGGAAGCTGGCGTGCTGCATCTGCAGCGGCACGAAGATGTGCTGTTCGACATACTCGGCGAAGGGCTGGCCCGACACGCGCTCGACGATGTAGCCGGCCAGGCTGGTGCCGTAGTTCGAGTACGCGGGCACGGTACCGGGCGCGAAGATCTGCGCCGGCACGCGGCGCTTGAGGTACGGCCCCAGTTCAATGCCACCGGCTTCGGCCACGGCCTCGCTGGTCCACATGTACTTGATGTTGGCCTCGAAGCCGCCGGTATGCGTCATCAGCTGGCGCAGCGTGATCGGCAGGCCGCGTTCGGGCACCTTGAAATCCAGGTACTGGTTGATGTCCGCGTCCAGATCCAGCTTGCCCGCTTCCACCAGCTGCATCACCGCGGTCCAGGTCATCAGCTTGGAGACCGAGGCCATCCGGAACAGCGTGCGGTCCGGATCCACCGGGGTCTGCTTGGCCACATCGGAGACGCCGTAGCCGCGGCGGACCAGGATCTTGCCGTCCTTGATCACGGTGACCACCGCACCGGCGATATCGCCGCGTGCGATGGCATACGGCATGAAGCCATCCAGCCAGGTGGTCGCATCGTCGGCGGTCAGCCGGGCAACGGAATCCACGCCGGCAGGCGGTGTGGCCGCCTGGGGTGGGGAGGATGGCCGCTGTGCGTCGGCCTGGAAAGACAGCAACAGCCCACAGCACAAGCCGACAAGCCCTGACAACGCACGCATGTGACGATCCCCTTCAAACCATCTCAATCAGACAACAATATTCCTGATCAGAGAAATGTCAAATGCGCGTGATCGCAATTGGATCGCGCAAACCGGGCTGAATGTGACGATTGGATGCCCAGCGCAGGCCGTTTTTTGACCATTGAGAACGTTTTCAGGGCGCAGAGAAGCGCTTAACGCGGCGAACGCGACAAGAAAGCATCCTGATCAGGATGGCATTCATCTCTACGTAGTATCGTATCGGCAACTTCACCAGCAATAGCCCAAAGGTCCTGTCGATGAGCCCCAAAAGCCCGACGCTCGGAACCCTGCTGCGCGGTCTGCGCACCCGCCAGGGATGGACGCTCAAGGAAATGAGCGAGCACACCGAAATTCCGCTGTCCACGCTGTCCAAGATCGAGCATGACCGCTTGACCTTGACCTACGACAAGCTGCAGCACCTGTCCCAGCGCTTGAACCTGCGCATGTCCGAGCTGTTCTCCGAGCCGGAGACCGACAGCGCGCCCAAACCGGTCACCGCGCGGCGCAGCCTCGGCTCGCTCGACAAAGCGCTGCGGGTGCAGACCGACAACTACGATTACTACTATCTGTGCACCGAATTGCGGCGCAAGCGGATGATCCCGATCCTCACCAAGGTGCGGGCCAAGACCACCGCCGAGTTCGGTGAGCTGGTCCGCCACCCGGGCGAGGAGTACGTGCATGTGATCGAAGGCCGCATCCAGGTCCACACCGAGTTCTACGATCCTGTGGTGCTGGAGACCGGGCAGGGCATCTACATCGACAGCCAGATGGGCCACGCCTACATCGTCGATACCGGCTGCGAGGAAGCGGTGCTGCTGGCCGTCTGTGCCAGCGCGGACGAGGATCTGATGGAATCGCTGATCACCCTGCATGAGCAGGAGGGCGGGGTCTGACCTTCCCCAGTCTCACCACGTCGCCTCCAGCCGGCGGAACGGCTGCGTGAGCAGTACACCGCGTGCGTCGTAGTCAGTGAGCCTGCGCCCATCCACCCGCACGGACGTCGGGCGTGTCCGGCTCGGCCACCACACGCGCACCGCGGTGTCCTTGCGCAGTCCCTTGCCCAGCGTGACCTGCAGCGCTCCGTCGCGCTGCCAGGCCTGCAGCGCCAAGGTGCCATAGGCGGTCGGCAGGCGATCCACGGCCAGCCCATCGCCGGCCAGCCATGACGGCGGGGTGCCCGGCAACAGTGACAGTGCGTCATCGTCTTCGCGCATCAGCATCCCGAACAGCGTGCGCCCGTATTCGGCACCGATCCAGGTATGCGGCATGTCGCCGAGGTAGCGCGGGAAGCGCAGCCGCGAGTGCACCACCTCGGCCAGCACCTGCCATTCCAGCGGGCGGCGGTCGTGCAGCAGGCCCTGCAGCAGTTCGTCGGCCGCCTCGGGCTGGTCCAGGTGCACGTAGCTCAGCACGTTGCGGATTTCATACGGCGTGTAGGCGTACAACGCGCCCGGCTCGCCGCGCTTGCGCACATCCTGCAGATACCGCGCGAACGTGGTGCGCAGTGCCTCGGCCGGCAGCACATCCTGTGCGCCGGTCGGGTCGAGCGCGATCGACACACCGGTCGGGTCGCCATCGCCAAGGTCGGCCGAAGAGGGAATGAAGTCGATGCCCTTCCACGCCATCGTGGCGCGGATCGAGGCAGCCAGCGCATCGTGCAGGGCGGTGTACTGATCGCGCGCCCACGCCGCGGTTTCGTGATCGCCCAGCGACTCGGCCAACCACGCGCCGTCATGCCAGCCCTTCAGGCCCCAGTAGTCGTCCCAGTAGCTGTGCGTGGGCGACGGGTAGCCCTCGTGGCTGATCGATGGCGCCAGGATGCCGGCGAAGCGTTCGGGCGCGGGCTGGCTGGCCATGTAGCCCGGCACCAGCGTGCGCTCGCGCAGTTCCTGCAGGAAGCGCATCGCTGCTTTCACCTTGGGCAGGTAGGGGCGCACCGATTCCGGGCCGCCATCCAGCCGCGCGACGTCGGCGACCAGACTGATGTACTGGCCTTGGCTGTCGTATTCGATATCGGAGCCGAAGCCGGTGTTGACGCTGCCGTCATCGTTGAGGATCGGCGAGACCAGGCCGTTGGCGTGTACACCGTGCTCGCTGTACCAGGCCAGGTAATCGCGGGCGACCTGGGATTCGCCCATGCGCAGCAGCACGGCCGAGGTGGCCATGCCGTCGCGGATGAAGGAGCGGTTGTAGTTGCGCGGGCCGGGCTGCATCGCCGGGCCGGTCTGGTTGATCAGCATGTAAGCGGCCTGCGCGCGCAGCATGTCCACCAATGAGGGATCAGGCAGGCGCAGGCCGACCTGGCCCAGGCGCGCCTGCCAGTCGTCCGATGCACGTTTGGCCAGCGTGTCGTACGCGGCATCGGGTGCACGGAGTATGCCGGAGAGACCCAGCGCGGGCGCATCCGGCAGGGAGCCGTCTTTGGCTGCTGCCGCGGTGCCGAGCGGGAAGGCGACCACCACCGAGTGGCTGGCACCGGGCGCAAGCTGCACGCGGTAGGCCAGCGCCGCGGAGGCCAGGCCATCGGCATCGCGTGCCTGCATGGCGGCGGGCAAGGTGCCGCTGGCGATCGCCGCGGTGATCTCGCTGCTGCCGTCCTGGCCGAACGGTGCCGCACCGGCCGCATCCACCGGCGTCAGCGATTGGAGAAGGGCGCGACCGTTGATGCGCACACGTTGCCCTTCGATGGCGACCTCGCGGATCGGTGAGAGGCCACCGTTCTGCCACGGCGGATTCATCTGCATCGGCCGTACCGCCAGGGTCAGGGTGCCGTCAACGGGCGCACTGCCGGTGTTGCGCAGGCGGTGACGCACGAAGGTGACCGGCTGGCCATCGAGCTCGACCGCAAACGCTTCGCTCTGCAGTTCCAGCCCGGGTTGTGGCGACCAGGTGGCCGAGGGCATCGGCTTCCAGCCGTCGCGCAGTGCGTGCTGCACCGGTTGGTCGGCGGCGCCTGCGGCAACACCGTCGGCATTGCGCCAGATCGGCTGCACCAGCGGTGCGCCCTTGAAGGCCTCGAGGTTGCCGTACTCGTCGAAGATCGATTTCTGCCGGCCGGCATGGATGCCGACTGCGGTCCAGTAGGTCTGCTGCAGGTGCAGCGAGGCCGGGAACAACGCGCGCTGCGCGCCACTGGCGGCAATCTGGTAACGCTTCATGGGCGTCATCACCACCTTCGGCCCGAGCAGGCGCAGGCGGTCGACCTGCGGCGCGTCGCCCTCCACCGTCAGCCGCAGCGCCGTGGCGCTCACCGCCGCAGTGCCGGCCAGCCAGCTCTGCTGGCGTGAACCGGCCTGCGGATCGCGCGCAAGCTCCATCCAACTGCCCTGCGCATCACGCGCCTGCAGCCGTGCGGCGCCATGCGCGCCTGTCCACTCCACGGCCAGGCCGGTGGTAGCCACGGCACGCGGCAAGGTGATCTCAAGCGTGTGCGTACCGTCCTTGCCACGTGGAATCGTGACCGCGCTGCCGCCTTGCCACAGCGCCGCGGCCTGGGCTGCATCCACCCCGGCCACGCGCGCACGGGTGGTGCTGTCCAACGGCTCCAGTTCGAAGATCGACACGCCCCAGTCCGACGTGCGCACCGGGCTCGCCAGGCGAAGGTAGCGGGCCTGGCGCGGCGCGAAGTAGAGCGTCTCGATACCGCCGAGCGAATCGCGCATGGTGTAAGCCGGCTGCCACTGCTGGCCGTCCAGCGAGGTCTGCAGGGTGTAGCCCTCGGGATTGGAAACGTCCCAGGTGATCTGCGCGCCACTGAGCGTGCTCGGCGTGCCCAGGTCCACCTGGAACCAGTGCCCGGGGCTGAAGGCGCCGCCGGTCACCGTCTTCGGGTCGCCATCGATCAGGTGGCTGACCGCCATCGCCGGCACCTGCTGCGAGGAACTGCTGGCCTGCCACTGGCTGCGCGGCGGCAGGGTCTGGGCGGCGGCGCCGAAGCTCAGCGCGAGCGCGGAGAAGAGCAGGGTAGCGGCCATGACGCGGCGCGGCCGGTGCACAACAGTCGAACGGTCAGCATGCAGCCCCATCAATGCGCTCCTGATCTGAAACGACCCCGACGGCGGGGTAAAGGTCACGCTAGCAGGGGCTGTAACCGTTTACATGACGCGTCGCAATATCGAACGCGCCCTTAGGTGATTGGATGTGCGATCGGCTCGCGCGCGTCAGCGAATGTCCGTACGCAGGCTGCCGCGGATCTGATCGCGCCAGACCCCGGCAACGCCGGCCTCGTCGGCAAAGTGCGGCCAGCGCAGCACGCTGTGCCGGACCTGCTCAATGATGTCCCGGGTGCGGCGGGCATTGATCGAGGCCGTCGCGGCACAGGCGGCCAGGTCGGCCACGTCGAACCCCTCGCGCTTGCCGTTGATCGACATCTGGTGCCGGGCCGTCCAGTCGCCGTCCGGGTTGTACGCCCAGGTGATGTCGAACGCCGGGGACAGCGACCATTGGCCCTGCCGGTCCATCAGGTAGGCGATGTTCTTGACGTGGTCGTCCTGGTTGCGCGCGATCACGTTGAACACCATCCGCCGGAACTGTTCCTCCAGCTGCGCCATGGGCAGGCGCAACTGACGCATGACCAGCAAGGCCTGCTCGTAGGAGTAGGCAGTGGGATCATTGAAGTCGAAGTGGGCCATCGCCGCCAACGACTGCATATGGCGCTTGCCCCCTGCATCGGTGCGGTCGAAGCGTTGGGTCATGAAGTGGCGGCGGCCGCCTTCCTCGAGCAGCCGGCACTCGCTGATCTGGATGCCCGCATCACGCGCCATCAGCGCGTACGCGTACTCGACCACGCCGTAGCCCTTGGGGTCCGCCAGTTCCTTGTCGCGGTTGTTCTGCACGCCATCGAACTTGAGCAGCCAGTAGCTGAAGCCTGGCGCTGCCGCGGCCTGGCCCGATCGGACCTCGCCGGTGCTTTCGTTCCAGGCGATCACGGCTTTGGCGCGTGCGCCACCGGCCGAGGTGCCCACGCGCAGAATGTCGCGCAGCGCATCCGCACGGTCTTCATCGCCGAACGAGGCACGCAGGTTGTCGCGGTTGCTCAGGACCTCGGTGGCCAGCGCGACCAGGGCATCGATCTGGATCCTGTGTGCCGTGCGGACGCGCGGCCCATGCACAGGCGAGAACTCCAGCGCCCCCATGCCGCGCGTGCCGGTATAGCAGAGCCGCTCCACCGCATTGAAGCTGTCCGGCGTACGGCCCTGGGTCGCCAGCCATGCGTTGATCAGGGTATTGCCGTACTTGTCCGGCAGGGCGTCGGCGAGCAGGCCGGGCAGGCCATGGAAGCCGGAAGGGTTGAGGGAGGGGAAACCGTAGATCCGATCCGCCGCGAGCGGCATGGTCAGTGGGGCGACCTCAATGCTGGAACGTGCGAAGGCCGGGTCGTAGGCAAATTGTGCGATCCGCTCGCCGTCGGCCAGCGTCACCGCGCCGATCCGGCTGCCCCACAGGCGCACCTCGGCCGTGGTGCTCATTGCTCATCGCCCCAGGTCCACGGCTTGGCCGGCGCCGCCACGGCCGCCCCCGGTCGCGCGCGCTGGCGCGGGTGGCCGCGGCGCTTCAGCAGATCGAGCGGATTGGGGCCGTCGCTGGGCAGCATCACGTCCAGCGCATCCAGCCTGCCGAGGGCCCGCAGGCAACGGATCAGGTTGGCCAGCTGGGCGGGCGTGCCGTCTTCGAGCCGCTGCACGGTGCGCTTGGAGACGCCGGCCGCATCAGCGAGCTGTTCCTGGGTGATGCCCTGCGACAGGCGCATGCGGGCAAGGCGGTGCCCGAGCTCCACCAAGACAGCTTCGTCGGTCATCAGATGTGTGATCGTCATAAAGTGACCCTCTTGACGCTTTATCATCCACTATTTGGATACGGCGTCAAGCATGACGCTTTGTGTAAATTAAATGAGATTAATCGAAAGCGTCACATATGGCTATTTAACTTGAAAAAATCGTATAAAGCGCCACAAATGACGTTTAACGATACATGTATCAACTGAGGTCATTGGGACCCCGAAACCCTGCGCTCGCACGATGGGCACCGGCCAGGTAGCGGCAATCACAGGAATCGGGTCGAAATGCCGCCCACCTGCGCCGGCGTTCAGTGCACGGCGTTTGCTAAAATTCGCAGTTCACTCTGGACGCTGTAAAAGAAGGACCTTGAATGAAGATTGCCGTCGCCGGTACCGGGTACGTGGGGCTGTCCAACGCGGTGCTGCTCGCACAGCATCACGAGGTGGTGGCGCTGGACATCGATCCGGCCAAAGTGGCGATGATCAATGCCCGCCAGTCGCCCATCGAAGATGTCGAGATCGAAGACTTCCTCGCCAACCGCGCGCTGAATCTCACCGCGACGCTGGATCCGGCGCAGGCCTATGAGGGCGCAGATTTCGTCATCGTCGCCACGCCGACGGATTACGATCCCAAATCGAATTACTTCAACACCGGCTCCGTGGAGGCGGTGATCGGCGATGTGCTGCGGATCCATCCGTCTGCCGTCATCGTCATCAAGTCGACCGTGCCGGTCGGCTGCACGGCCGCGTTGCGGGCCAAGTTCAACACCGACGCCATCCTGTTCTCGCCGGAGTTCCTCCGCGAAGGCCGCGCGCTGCATGACAACCTGCACCCGAGCCGGATCATCGTCGGCGAGCGCTCCGAGCGCGCCGCGGTATTCGCCGAACTGCTGAAGGAAGGTGCGATCAAGAAGGACGTGCCGGTGCTGTTCAGCGACGCGACCGAAGCGGAGGCGATCAAGCTGTTCTCCAACACCTACCTGGCAATGCGGGTGGCCTACTTCAACGAACTGGATACCTACGCCAGTTCGCACGGGCTGGATACGCGCCAGATGATCGAGGGCGTCAGCCTGGATCCGCGCATCGGCGGTCACTACAACAACCCGTCCTTCGGCTACGGCGGCTACTGCCTGCCCAAGGATACGAAGCAGTTGCTGGCGAACTACAGCAAGGTGCCGCAGAACCTGATCCACGCCATCGTCGAGTCCAACCGCACGCGCAAGGATTTCATCGCCGATGACATCGTGGCCCGCAATCCGAAGGTGGTGGGCATCTACCGGCTGGTGATGAAGGCCGGCTCGGACAATTTCCGCGCCTCGGCGGTGCAGGGCGTGATGAAGCGGGTCAAGGCGAAGGGCATCGAGGTCATCGTCCACGAGCCGGTGCTGACCGAGCCGACCTTCTACCGCTCCCGCGTGGTCAATGATTTCGCCGCGTTCCTGGCCGAGGCGGACATCATCGTCGCCAACCGGCTGACGCCGGAGCTGGAGGGCGTGGCCCACAAGGTCTACACCCGCGATCTGTTCGGCTCGGATTGAGCCTGGAGAGCATCCACGCATGGCGTGGATCTACCCGAAGGCGACCGTTTGTCGCGGTAGGGCCACGCCGTGCGTGGCCGACTGCTCCGGGCCGCGCATCACCCCATGCGGGGTCTATTCCCCCGGCTTGGCGGCCGCTGTGACTGCCTGTGATTTTGCCCGCCGTGCCAGCGTCGCTTCGCGGTGGGCGATGTAGGCGTTGGCGCCGAGGATGATGCCGGCGCCGATCACGGTCCAGCGGTCCAGCGCTTCATTGAACAGCAGCCAGCCCAACAGGCTCACCAGCGGCAGCTGCATGAAGCTGATCGGGGTCAATGCGGAGACCTCGCCCAGGCGCAGCGCACGGGTCCACAGCAGCTGGCCCAGCGTGCCGAGCACGCCGGTCGCGACCAGCCAGACCCACGCCAGGCCGGTCGGCCAGACCCATACGAACAGCGCGGGCACCAGCGATAGCGGCACCCAGAACACATAGGTGTAGAACACCACCGTATCGGCACTGTCCACGCGGGTGAGCTGCTTGATCTGGATCGCCACCAGCGAACTCAGCACCGCGGCGCCCACGGCGACCAGGGTGCCGGGGGTGAAGCTGGTCGAGCCCGGGCGCACGATGATCAGCACACCGATGAAGCCGATGATCACCGCCGCCCAGCGGCGCATGCGCACCGTTTCGCCCAGCCACAGCACGGCAGCGATGGTGACGAACAGCGGCGTGGAGTAGGAGAGCGAGATCGCCTGGGAGATCGGCAGATGCCCGATCGCCCAGAACGCGCACAGCATCGAGGCCAGCCCGATCGCACTGCGCAGGAAGTAGCGCGGCAGCTGCTGCGTCTTCAGCGGTGCACTGCCGGGACGGATCAGCATCGGCATCAGCGCCAGCAGGCCGAAGGCGTTGCGGAAGAACGCAACTTCCTGGGTCGGCACGTACCGGGTGGCGTAGCGGATCGCAATCGCCATCAGGCCGAAGGCCAAGGTACTGCCGAGCATCAGCAAGGCGGCCCGCAACGGCGTGGCCACCGGTAACGCGGGGGCGGGGTTCACCACTGTGCGCCGATCAGCCTGGGCTCGGGTTCGATCGGCACGCCGAACTTCTCCAGGACCGAGGCGGAGATCCGCCGCGCCAGCGCGAGCAGTTCTTCACCGGTGGCCTGGCCATGGTTGACCAGTACCAGCGCATGGCTTGGCGCCACGCCGGCATCGCCATCGCGATAGCCCTTCCAGCCGCAGCTTTCGATCATCCAGGCAGCGGAGATCTTGCGGCGGCTGTCGTCGTCGGCCGGGAACACCGGCAGCTCGGGGAAGTGCTGCAGCAGCACCTCCACCTGTTCCAGTGGCAGGATCGGGTTCTTGAAGAAGCTGCCCGCATTGCCGAGCACGTCCGGATCGGGCAGCTTGCGGCGGCGGATGTTGATCACCGCGTTGGCCACATCGGTGGCCACCGGCAGTTCAACGCCCATCGCCTCCATTTCTTCGGCGATCCCGGCATAGCCCAGGCGCAGGCCATGCAGCAGCGGCAGCCGCAGTTCGATCGCGGTGATCAGGTAACGGTCCGGGTCGTGCTTGAAGATGCTGTCGCGGTAGGCGAACTGGCAGCCTTCCGCATCGAAGCGCACCCAGTCGTTTTCGTGTCGGTCCCAGGCATCCACGGCCTGGATGAACTCGCCGACCTGCGCGCCATAGGCGCCGATGTTCTGGATCGGCGAGGCCCCGGCGGTGCCGGGGATCAAGGCCAGGTTTTCCAGCCCGGAGAGGCCGTTCTGCAGCGACCACATCACCAGCCCGTGCCAGTTCACGCCGGCACCGGCGCGCACGATGGTGTGGTCGGCGCGGTGCTCCAGGATCTCGATGCCGCGGTTGGCGAACACCAGCACGGTGCCTTCCACGTTGTCGGCGATCAGCACATTGCTGCCGCTGCCCAGCACCAGCAGCGGCTGCTCTGCGACGCGTGGCAGGGCCAGCACCTCCGGCAATACGGAGGGATCGAACACCTCCAGCAGCTGCGCTGCCGTGGCGTCGACGTGGAAGGTGTTGAGCGCCTTCAGCGAGGCGTTTTCAGTGATGGCCCAGGCAGTCATGGCGTCGTTCACAGTGGTGCCACCGCGCCGCGGCTGGGCGCCTCTCTGCGGCGGCGGATCGCCTCCACGCAGTCATGCACCAGCTCCGGGCCACGGAAGATCAGGCCGCTGTAGCACTGAACCAGTGCGGCGCCGGCGGCCATCTTGGCCACCGCATCCGCGCCGGATTGAATGCCGCCCACGCCGATCAACGGCATCGACTCGGGCAGGCGTGCACGCAGGCGGCGCAGCACCAGGGTCGACTGGCCCAGCAGTGGCGCACCGGACAGGCCGCCGGCTTCGTTCGCCCGCGGGTCACCGGCCACCGCACTGCGGTCGATGGTGGTGTTGGTGGCGATCACGCCGTCCACCTTGAGCTCACCGAGCACGCGCGCGGCGGCATCGATGTCGCGGTCGCTCAGGTCCGGGGCCACCTTGACCAGCATCGGCACGCGCCTGCCGTGCTGGGCGGCCAGGCTTTCCTGGCTTTCGCGCAGCTGCGAAATCAGCTGGCGCAGTGCGGTCTCTTCCTGCAGCTCGCGCAGGCCGGCGGTGTTCGGCGAGGAGATGTTGACGGTGATGTAGTCGGCCAGCGGATACACCTTCTGCAGGCAGTGCTGGTAATCGTCGAACGCCTGCTCGTTGGGGGTGTCCTTGTTCTTGCCGATGTTGATGCCGAGCAGGCCGGTGCGGCGCTTGGCGCGCTCGACATTGCGGACCAGTGCATCCACGCCCAGGTTGTTGAAGCCCATGCGATTGATGATGGCCTGGTGGTCCGGCAGCCGGAACAGCCGCGGCTTCGGGTTGCCCGCCTGCGGGCGCGGGGTGATCGTGCCGATCTCCACGAAGCCGAAGCCCAGGGCCAGCAGCGCATCGATGTGCTCGCCGTTCTTGTCCAGGCCGGCGGCCAGGCCCACCGGATTCGGGAAACTCAATCCGAACGCGGTGGTCGGCAGCGGGTCGATGCGGCGGCCCATCAGCGGCGTGGTGCCGGTGCGATAGGCCAGGTCCAGCGCGCTCAGGCCAAGGCCGTGGGCGCGTTCTGCATCAAGGGCGAACAGGAAGGGGCGGGCAAGCGAGTACATGGCGTTCAATCAGTCCAGCGTGCCGACAAAGGCACGGGTTTGGTATTCAAAGGCAATCTGGCCGTCCACCGCATGGGCGTCGAACAGCTGTTGCAGTGCATCGAGCATCGCCGCGTGGCGCGGGTGGCCGGCCTGCGGTGCATAGGAAGAGGACAACAGGCGCCCGCGCAGGCCGTCGTAGTCCATGCGCTGCACGTTCGGCAGGCGGGCCATGCCGCGCAGGCCTTCGCCGAACCACGCGCGCATGGTGTCATCGTCCTGGTAGCGCTCGGCCACCTCGGTGTAGTCGGTGCCGAACTCCAGCAGCAACTGTTCGTAGCCGATCAGGAACGGCGAGGCATCGAGCAGACGCGAGTTCCAGAACACCAGCGCCATGCCTTCGGGCTGCAGGATGCGCGCCCATTCGCGGCGCACCGCGGTGGTGTCAAACCAGTGGAAGGCCTGCGCCGCAGCAACCAGGCCCACGCTGTTGTCGGCCAGGCCGGTCGCCTCGGCGGTGCCGTCGGCGACCTTCAGGCGCAGATAGTCCGGCGCAAGCAGCTGCTCGGCCGCCTCGCGCATGGCCGCGTTCGGCTCCACCGCGATGACCGGGTGGCCAGCGGCCAGGAACAGCCGGGTGGAAATGCCGGTGCCGGCGCCGATGTCGGCGACCAGGGTCTCGGTGGGTACACCGATGTCCTGGTGCAGCCAATCCAGCAATGCCGGGGGATAGTCGGGACGGTAGCGGACGTAGTCGGCCACCCGACTGCTGAAGCGTTCGGTCGAATCCGAGCGGCTCATGTGCACCTCACGATTGGGTAGCGGCAAACCAGGCCAGTCCGCCGAAGAACAACAGCACCACCACCAGGGCAAGCAGACTGCCGATCACGATGATCCAGCCCAGGATCAGGCCGGCCAAGGCCATGCCGTCGCCTTCCAGCTCCAGTGGGCGGCGGCGGATCTCGGCGCGGGCCAGGTGGCCGGTGATGATCGCCGCGACGCTGCCGATGAAGGGCAGGGCGGTCCAGCCGAGGATGCCCATGATCAGGCTGACCACGGCCATGGCGCTGGTTTGTCGGGGCGGAAGGCTCATGCAGGTCCTGGTCGCGGTGGGGTGGTTCGATGATAGGGCCAGCGGCGGGTTTATCCCATCAGGACCTGGCCACCATCGACATTCAAGGTGTGCCCGGTGATCCAGCCCGCCAGTGGCGAGCACAGGAACAGCGCGGCGTTGGCGACGGCCGCCGGCTCGCCGAAGCGGCCAAACGGAATCTTCGCCAGGGTGTTTCGATACAGCGCCGGGTCCTGTTCGCGCCGGCGCGCCCACAGCCCGTCCTCGAACTCGATCGAGCCGGGGGCGATGGCGTTGACGCGGATTCGTTGCGGCGCAAGGGCCAGGGCCTGCGAGGTGGTGTAATGCATCAGCGCGGCCTTGGCCGCCGCATACGGTGCGCCACCCGGGCGCGGCTGCTGGGCGGCGATCGAAGCCAGGTTGAGAATGCAGGCATCGCTGGACTGTTGCAGCCAGGGCAGCGCCAGCCGCGAGGCACGCACCGCCGACATCAGGTCGACGTTCAAGCTGGCCTCCCAGCCCGCCTCATCGTCGGCCATGCCATAACCGGTCGCGTTGTTGACCAGCACGTCGATGCCGCCCAAGGCCTGCGCAGCATCGGCCAGCCAACGGCCGATGTCGTCCAGCCGGGAGAGGTCGGCACTGACCGTATGCACGGCCAAGCCGAGCGCCCCGGCATCCTCACGCAGCGCGGCCAGACCGGCCTCACCGCGTGCGCAGACCGAGACGCGGGCGCCTGCCGAAGCAAACGCCAGCGCCATGGCGCGCCCGATGCCCTTGCTGCCACCGGCAATCAGCACCCGGCGCCCGGTGAACTCCAGGCGCGGGCCGGCCGGCAGGTGGGGCACGGGATCCATCACAGGTCGAACTTGATGCCCTGGGCCAGCGGCAGCGAGTCGGAGTAGTTGATGGTGTTGGTCTGGCGGCGCATGTAGACCTTCCAGGCATCCGAGCCGGACTCACGGCCACCGCCAGTGTCCTTCTCGCCGCCGAACGCACCACCGATCTCCGCACCCGAGGTGCCGATGTTGACGTTGGCGATGCCGCAATCCGAACCGGCTGCCGACAGGAAGCGCTCGGCGGTCTTCAGGTTGGTGGTGAAGATCGAGGAAGACAGGCCCTGCGGCACGCCGTTCTGCATGTCGATCGCCTCGTCCAGCGTGCTGTACTTCATCACGTACAGGATCGGGGCGAAGGTCTCGTGCTGGACGACCTCGTCGCTGTTCTTCAGGCCGGTCACGATGGCCGGCAGCACGAAGTTGCCGGCGCGGTCGATGCGGGTACCGCCGGTCTGCACGGTGCCGCCGCTGGCCTTGGCCTTCTCGATCGAGGCCAGGAACTGCTGCACGGCGCCGTCGCTGTTGAGCGGGCCCATCAGGTTGGCCGGATCGGTCGGATCGCCGATCTTGCCTTCCACCTGCTTGTACGCCTTGATCAGCGTGGCCAGCACGTCGTCATGGATGGATTCGTGCACGATCAGCCGGCGCGTGGTGGTGCAGCGCTGGCCGGCGGTGCCGACCGCGCCGAACACGATGCCCGGGATCGCCAGCTTCAGATCGGCGGTTTCGTCCAGGATGATGGCGTTGTTGCCGCCCAGCTCCAGCAGGCAGCGACCCAGGCGGTGGGCGACCTTTTCGGCGACCTGGCGGCCCACCTGGGTGGAGCCGGTGAAGCTGATCAGCGGCACGCGCTTGTCGGCCACCATCTTCTGCGACAGTTCGGTGCCGGCATCGTTGATCAGGAAGAACAGGTCCGGGAAGCCACCGTCGCGCAGCGCCTCATTGCAGATGCGCATCGAAGCGATCGCGGTCAGTGGGGTCTTGTTGGACGGCTTCCACAGGCAGATGTCGCCGCAGATCGTGGCCAGGAACGAGTTCCAGGCCCACACCGCGACCGGGAAGTTGAACGCACTGATGATGCCGACCAGGCCCAGCGGCTGGTACTGCTCATACATGCGGTGGCCCGGGCGCTCGGAATGCATGGTGTAGCCATAGAGCATGCGGCTCTGGCCCACGGCGAAATCGGCGATGTCGATCATCTCCTGCACTTCGCCATCGCCCTCGGGCTTGCTCTTGCCCATTTCCAGCGCGACCAGGGAGCCCAAGGCGTCCTTGTTGGCGCGCAGGGCTTCGCCACACAGGCGCACGGCTTCGCCACGGCGCGGGGCCGGGGTGGTGCGCCAGACCTTGAAGGCCTCCTGGGCGCGGGCCACGATGGTTTCGTAGTCGGCGTCGGTGGTCGCGTAGACCTTGGCGATGGCTTCGCCGGTGGTCGGGTTCACCGGGGTGATCACACCGGCATCGGTGGCCGACGACCACTCGCCGTTGCCAAGGTAGGTGCCAGCGTTGGTCGCGTCGAGGCCGAGGGCCTTGAGCAGGTCAGAGGACATGCAAACTCCTGTTGCGTTGCGTTTGTAAGGCGCTGGCCGCTGGCAGGGTGGGGGCGGCAAGCTGAACCCCGAATGGTAACAGAGGGGGGCAATGCCTTATCTGGCCGTGCAGCACACGTCGGGGGCGCCGGCCAGCCTCGCGGTGGCCGGCGCCCCAGATTCATATTTGCATTGCCTCAGGGAGGGTGGCGTCCGGGCCGCCCTCCCATGCTTCACGCCGCCTGGGTGGAGGCGTCTGCGTGAACGTGATGCGGGGACCAGTTTGGTTGATCACGGTGCCAACGCCACGCACTCTCGATGATCGGCGCCAGCTCGGTCCAACGTGGCGCCCAGCCGAGGAGCTCGCGCGCCTTAGTGCTGGAAGCTACCAGTCGCGCAGGATCGCCATCGCGGCGTGGCGCGACGTCGTACGGGATAGCAACACCCGATACGGAGGCAGCCGTCGCAATCACGTCGTGGACGGAGAAGCCTTGGCCGTTGCCCAGATTGAAGGTGTGTGCACCTTCGTGGCGCTCCATGAACCCCAGTGCCAGTGCATGTGCCTGAGCAAGGTCCTGGACGTGGACATAGTCGCGCACGCAAGTGCCATCGGTGGTGTCGTAATCGTTGCCGAAGATCTTCAGCGACGGCCCCTGGCCCAGCGCGGCTCTCAGGACGTTGGGGATCAGGTGCGTCTCGCAGGCGTGGGCTTCGCCTATGCCATGGTCGGGCAGGGCGCCTGCGGCATTGAAGTAACGTAGGGCCACCGAGCGCAGGCCGTAGGCGTGCGCCGCATCTGCCAGGAAGCGCTCTGCCATGAGCTTGCTGGCGCCGTAAGGATTGATCGGCGCCTTTGGGTGCTCTTCGTCGATCACGTCTGAAACCGGGTTGCCGAAGACAGCTGCGGTCGACGAAAACACCAGTTTGTTTACCTCGTGACGGCGCATGGCTTCGAGGAGGTTGAGCGTGCCGGTGACGTTGTTGGCGTAGTAGGCGTAGGGCTCGGCGACCGACTCGCCTACAAGCGACTTGGCACAGAAGTGCATCACCGCGTCGAAGCTGCGCCCGTGAAAGGCGCGTTCCAACGCGGCTGGATCCAACAGATCCGCCTCGATCAGGTCGCCCCAACGGACGGCGCCTCTGTGGCCGGTGGAAAGGTTGTCGAGCACGGTGACCGAGTGCCCATGCTCGGCCAGCCATTGAGCCATATGGCTGCCGATGTAGCCGGCACCGCCGCAGATGAGGATGTTGGACGAATTCATGGGCGCAACTCTAGGGGCTAGCACCCGTTGAATGAAAGCGTTCTTAGATGCTAACGGAGACCCGAAGAATCGGTCTTAGTGCAAGCAACTGTTTTTTGAATCATCTGCTGCCAAGACTTTGACGGTCACCTGAGGTCGGGTGGCGCCACCTATGTCATTGATTTCTTTGATAAGGTGAATTCGTTCAGTTAAATTCACGGTCATCTTTGTGATAATTTCTGTAAGATCGGTGTCGATTTAGTGACCATACATTCGCTCAAAGTCTTGTGAGAACGACGGGGAGGTCGGTTGCGCAGGCGGGAACGGGAAACCGTTCAGTGGGCATCCCAGATGGAGAAGTTGCCTTTGCTACATGGATCCGTAGAACAGTTGCCGGCGAGGCGTGGACGCCAGCGTGTGACTGCCGAAGCCCGGGCCGCACTGGATGTGTGGCTGCGGGTCGGAGATCTCCTGTTGGTGCCTGGCGCCGCAGTGTTGAGTCATATTGTTGCGTATGGCTTGCTACCGCCTACGCAATCCCAACGTGTAGTGTTCGGAGCAGTGTTGCTGTGCACGTTGGTCTGCTTCAGCCTGGCTCCTGTGTACCGGGACTGGCGCAATCGCGGGCTGTTGGCCGATCTCTGGACGTTGTTCCTTGGCTGGACGGGTGTGTTCGCTCTGTTCTCCATGTACTCAGTCCTCATCGATATGTCCGACACGGTCCCTGCCTCTTGGCTCGTCGGCTGGTACGGCTGCGGGCTGGTCGCCATGAGTGCTACCCGGGTCGGCATTCGTTTCCGCCTGCATCGATTACGCGAACGCGGCCTGGACAGGCAGCGCGTGCTGCTGGTAGGCCTCCGTGCGCCTGCATTGAAAGTGCATCGCCTGCTGAGAAGTCGCCCGGAGATCGGCAAAGAGGTGATCGGTTACTTTGCTGGCCCAGACGACGTCGCACTCCGTCGCGAAGGCGCGGACGCCCCGAAGCGTCTGGGTGACTTGGACGGACTCGAGGCCTATCTCGATGCCCATCGCGGTCAGATCGAGCAGATTTGGGTATCGCTGCCGCTGGGAGGACGTGCACGGCTTAAGGATGTACTTCGATTGTTGGAGCGATATCCCGTACAAGTGCGGCTAGTCCCGGACATCACGGGATTGGGCGCTCTCAACCCTGGTGTGCATCAAGTCGGCAGCGTGCCGATGATTGGTGTGCGTCAGGGCGTCGTGGAACCACGGTTCCTGGTCATCAAACGCGTTGAAGATATTTTGGTCTCGGGCATGGCGATCGCCCTGCTATCGCCATTGCTGGCGTTGCTAGCGCTCGGGGTCAAGTTCAGTTCGCCAGGGCCGATATTGTTCAGGCAGCGTCGACACGGACTCGATGGTAAGGAGTTCTGGATGCTCAAATTCAGATCGATGCATGTGCATGCCGAGACCCCGGACACGGTTACGCAGGCCATTCGCAACGATCCGCGAGTCACCGCCTTTGGGGCTTTCCTGCGCAGAAGCAGTTTGGATGAGCTCCCGCAGTTCTTCAATGTCCTGGGAGGTAGTATGTCTGTCGTTGGGCCAAGGCCGCACGCGGTCCAACATAACAATAAGTACGAACGACTGATCGAGCGCTACATGCATCGCCACTATGTCAAGCCAGGAATCACTGGCTGGGCACAGGTTCACGGTTTCCGAGGGGAGACGCCCCAGCTTCGTCAGATGAAAAAGCGCGTGCAGTACGACATTGACTACATTCGGCGCTGGAGTCCGTTGCTAGATGTGCGGATCATCGCGCTGACCGCGTTCAAGGTGCTGGGGCAGCGGGCGGCGTACTGATTGGAATTTACGTTCAAATTTGCGATGTAAGTCAATGAAATCATCTTCAAGTGCTGCACTAGCAGAGTCTTGGTGCGGTATTCTGTCGTATTGCCGTTGTCGGGGATGGCATGGTGGTTGTAGCGTCTATAGGATTTCGTTGTGTTCAAAAACATTCTTTTTGTGTGCGTTGGAAATATTTGCCGGAGCCCTTCGGCAGAAGTGATGCTGCGCAAGATCGTATCCGGCAGAGACGTGAAGGTCTCGTCTGCTGGACTGGGAGCACTGGTGGGCCACGGTGTGGATGATATGGCGCAGGCGTTGTTGCTGGAGCACGGCCTCGATGGTGCGGCTCATCAGGCGCGGCAGATCAATCCCACAATCTTGTCGAAATCCGATCTGGTACTCACCATGGAGCGTAAGCACCTGCACCGGATCGCTGAAATTGCACCGGAAGCGTCCGGGAAGACCTTTCTATTAGGAAAGTGGCAGCAAGAGCGTGAGATCCCTGATCCGTATCGTCAAGAGCGTCCCGCGTTCGAGCATGTATACAAATTGATGGCTGAAGGCGTGCGTAGCTGGTCGATACATATTTAGACCCATCCTCTTTCTGCCTCTGTTAACTCCATTTTCTTTGCTGTGATGTCCATTGCCCATGACCACTGATTCACGTAATTCCGTACAGGATGAGAAAGACGAAATCGATCTGCGTCAGTTTCTCGGTACTCTCGTTGATCACAAATGGTTGATCATAGGGACCACCGGCCTTTTCTTTTCGGCTGCTGTCGCATTTGCCTTTCTCTCTACGCCAATCTATCGTGCTGACGCGATCGTTCAGGTGGAGCCAAAGGCACCTTCGCTGCCAGGATTGGCCGATATCAGTCAGTCGCTTGGCATGAGTGCGGGCTCCTCTGAGGCGAGCACCGAGATAGCGCTGATTACCTCGAGAGCGGTGCTGGGGAGCGCAGTCGATGCTCTTAAACTGGACATTTCAGTGGAGCCTAATCGGTTCCCGCTGCTGGGAGACTATTTGGCTCGAAGGGCAGAGTCGAAGGATCCTGGTGTACTCGCCGAGACTGTATTGGGTGCAAGTCGCTTCGGCTGGGGAGGGGAGCGGTTGGAAGTTTTCCAGCTTGACCTGCCTGAGAAACTTATGTCGCGTGAACTCACTCTCATCGCGGGGGCGGGCGATGCTTACGAATTGTTCGATGACAAGGGCTCCCTCATACTCAAGGGGGTCGTAGGAGAGCAAGTGCGCCGGGGCGGCGTGGTCATTCAGGTCGCTTCGCTCAGCGCGCACGCTGGGATGAGGTTCAAACTTGTGCGCAATGCTCATCTGCGCGTGGTTAACAATCTTCAGCAAGAAATATCAGTCCGTGAGTCCGGCAAAGACTCTGGCATCCTGACCCTTGCGTATGAAAGCGCAGACCCACTGCTGGCGCAGAGCTTCCTGCAGCATGTCGCGCAGGCTTACGTTCGGCAGAATGTAGAGCGGAACTCCGCCGAAGCCTCGGCCCAGTTGACGTTCGTTAAAGAGGCGCTCCCCAATATACGCAAACAGGTCGACGCGGCACAGAAGGCACTGAGTGCCTACCAGACACAGGCCAATTCGGTAGATCTGACTCTGCAGACCAAAGGGCTCCTTGATCAAGAAGTGGCGGTGGAGACCAGCATTCAACAGCTGCGGCTCCAGCAGGCCGAGATGGACCGGAAGTTCACCCGAGACCATCCGGCGTATCAAGCGTTGATGCGCCAGATCGGGGACCTTGAAGGTCGCAAGAGTGGATTCCAGGGTCAAGTAAAGCAGCTGCCGGAAGCCCAGCAGCAGCTCCTGCGCCTAACTCGCGATCTACAGGTCAGCAATGAAATGTATACGGGAATGCTTAATCAAGCGCAGCAGCTTGATGTCGCCCGTGCAGGCACTGTAGGTAACGTGCGGATCGTAGACTCGGCGGAAGTCGACGCGTCAACCCCGGTGAGGCCACGCAAAGCGATCATAGTCCTCATTGGTACGATGTTGGGCGCCCTCCTTTCGGTCGCACTCGTACTGCTTAGGCAGATGCTAAACCGTGGCGTTGAAGATCCTGCTCAGATTGAAGAGTTGGGGTTGCCAGTCTACGCATCAATTCCAGTCAGCGTCCAACAGCAAAGCGACTCAGTCCGCGGAAAGTTCCGTGCTGACGGCAGATTGCACCTGTTGGCGGTCAAGGACCCGGCTGATCTAGCAGTTGAGGCAATCCGTAGTCTTCGCACGAGTCTACATTTTGCTAGATTGGAAGCGAAAAACAATATTGTGCTTATCTCGGGTGCCAGCCCAAATGCCGGCAAAACATTCGTCTCATCCAATCTGGCGGCCGTCATTGCGCAAGCAGGTCAACGGGTTCTCATTGTCGACGCTGACATGCGAAAGGGCACGCTTCATAAGGCGCTGGGTGTCGCACAGACGCCGGGGTTATCTGATTTGCTTGTCGGCAAGGTCGAGCGATCGGCAGTGGTCCGTAGCCTATCAGGCCTGGATAATCTGAGTTTTATCGCGCGCGGAGAGGTTCCTCCTAATCCATCCGAACTTCTGATGCATTCGAATTTCACGAATTTGCTTGAGGAAGTATCAAAAGAGTACGACCTTGTAATCGTTGATACGCCGCCGATTCTTGCAGTTACGGATGCGGCGATCATTGCGCATCACGCCGGCACATGCCTGATGGTCGCTCGTTTTGGTCTGAATCAAGCGAAGGAGTTGGCTCTCGCCAAGCGGCGTTTTGAGCAAAACAACGTGCGGATTAAGGGCGCGATCTTTAACGCCGTCGAGCGCCGGGCTACTGGCTACTACAGTTACGGCTACTACGAATATAAGTCGACGCAGTAATCGGTTTAGTTCAATGCGTAGGTCGGCGAAATAAGCTGTGCTCCGGGCAATAGCCCGGAGCGCTCAGTCACCTGCAAAGACCTCCGTCATAGCGTCAAGCTTGGACGCGCTCGATTGAATAAGCCGTCATGCCGGTCGATTCGTTGCACAGACCTCGACGGTCTTTGGCGACCGCATCTTGAGGTGCGTCGAATGGCGCGGCTCCCACTGTGCGGAAAGCAGCATTGCCGCAACGCTATGTCACATGCTGGCGTCGTAAGGACGGTCGTCGTTGCCATCCCCTGCGCGCAAGCGATAGAAGCAGTTTCGAGAGCTTTCTCTGGGGGAGGCGGGGGCGATAGATGAAGTCGTAAGCTCCCCCGGCAGCCAGACACCCGATAAGTAGAACTTTCTGGCATCTTTAACCAGCCAGGAGGTTACATGCGCACATCAAAATTCACCGAGACGCAGATCATCACGATCCTCAAGCAGGGCGATGCCGGGCTTGCGGTGAAGGATCTATGTCGACAAGCCGGCATCAGCACGGCGACGTATTACCAGTGGAGGAGCAAGTACGGCGGGCTTGAGGCATCCGAGCTTCGGCGCGTTAAGGACCTTGAAGCTGAGAACTCCAAGCTCAAACGCATGTACGCGGAAATGGCGCTGGACAACGCAGCGCTGAAGGATCTGATCGCAAAAAAACTGTAGGGCCGGGTCAGAAGCGTGAGGCCGTGCATTTCCTCACCGAGGTGCACGCACGGCCCCTGAGCCGGTCCTGCAATTACGTGGGCTTGTCTCGTGCGGCTTGGTATGCGCCGCCACTGGATTGGACGGTGCGCGATGCGGAGCTGATTTCAGCTCTGGCCAAACTGGTCGAGGAACGGCCCAGCCGAGGCTTCTGGAAGTGCAGCGATCAACTCCGCAAGAAGCGACCGGACTGGAACCCGAAGCGGATCTATCGCGTGTACAAGGCGATGAAGCTCAACCTGAGAAGGGCGGCTAAGCGCCGTCTGCCAAAGCGCGAGCGGGTGCCGTTGTATGTTCCCAGGCATCCCGACACCGTATGGTCCGTGGACTTCATGAGTGACGCGCTGGCCTGCGGCAAACGATTCCGAACATTCAATGTTGTCGATGACTTCAACCGCGAGGTGTTGCACATTGAGGTGGATACCTCGCTCAACTCCGGACGTCTGGTGCGCGTGTTCGAGCAGCTCAAACGCGATCACGGATTGCCGCAGGTTCTAAGATCGGACAACGGTCCCGAGTTCCTTGGCGAAGCCTTTACCCAGTGGGCCAAGCTCTGTGGCGTAGCGCTGCGATACATCCAACCCGGAAAGCCCAACCAGAACGCCTTCATCGAACGCTTCAATCGCACCTTCCGCGAGGAGGTGCTTGACCAACACCTGTTCGCACGCCTCGAGGACGTGCGCGAGGCAGCGCATTGGTGGATGATCGACTACAACGAGATCCGACCACATGACTCACTCAGCGGCATGAGCCCCGTCGAGTACCGTACCGCACACGCGAGAAGCTCTACTTTAGAAATGTCTGCTTGACGGGGGAGCTTACGAAGTGGCTACGGGCGCGGCGCGCTCTGTGCTTGAGATCTTTCCCTCACCCCGACGCTGCGCTCGGTCAGGAAACGCATGATCTTAAGGTTGAGTGCGTAAGTGCCGGGTCTTAATTAGCGTCGCGGGATTCCCTGCGTATACCCCCCAGGGCTCCGCATCTCTAAACAGCACGGCTCGTGCTCCAAGTACTGATCCTTCTCCTATAGTAGCTCCGGGACCCACAAAGGCTTCCGCGGCAATCCAAGCATGGGGTCCTATCGCTATTGGCTTGGTAACCAGTGTGAAGTTAATGTCAGAAATGTCATGTGTGCCGGCACAGAGATGAGCGCCTTGGGATATTATCGCCCCCCTGGCGATAGTCACTCGAGCCTGGCAGTAGCATTTAACTTCGGGCCCAATGACAGAGTTTTCGGCCATACTGAGATTCGGAGGGTACCAAATGCGCGCCGATGAATATATTCTCGCGCTAGGGTGAATCTTTGCTCCGAATAGTCGAAGCAGAAGATTTCGCCACTTATGCATCTGGGGTGGGGTCCACGACGCCAATGTTTTCCAGGTAATCATCCAGGCCGCCCGTCTTACACGGTGGCTAAAAGTAAAACTTGTATCGCTCAGACGTGGTCCGGACGGGGCTCCACTCAGCTTTTGCATGGCGCAGCTTTCCTTGATCGAGGGTGAGCGACGGTGCGAAGCAGATCGATGATAGCGCCGGAGAAGGCAGCCTCAGTGAACCTGGTAGTCGCTTTCTGAATATTATTTGATGATACTCGCTGCATCTCATCATCTAAATTTTTCGCGACGTGCTCTAGGCATCGCGTCAGAGCCTCGACGTCGCGCGTGGGCAGAAGGTAGCCATTTGTATGATCGATAATATCAGGTATGCCCGCGTGCCTCGTCGTCACCAGTATATTTCCACTGGCGAGTCCTTCCAGCAGTGCGATCGGCTGGCCCTCCATGGAGTAATAGGTTGGGAGGGCCAAGACATTGCACTGATTCAAGAGATCAATCTTCTGTTGTCCTGAGACAGGGCCCACATAGGTCACCTCAGGACGTAGCTTTTCGAGTCTGCCTTCGACATCAGTCCTGATACCTTCTTCAAGCCGACCAGCAATGTGAGCACTAAACTGAACTCCTTTCCCTTTGAGTTCGCAAAGCGAGTCCAGAAGCTCTAGAATGCCTTTTTCGCGCATCAAGTTGCTGAGATAAAGCAACTTCATCTGCGAGCGGTCTTTTTCCTGTCGCGGAGCGGCGAAGAGCTCGTCTCCAGCGAAGTTCTCAACCACGTGGATGCGCTCTGGAGGAAGAAGGCCTGAGAAGTTCTCGCGAAGAGATTCGGAGAGTACGATTGCTGCGGCCGCTCCGCTGATGCAACCGCGGAACAGGCTTCGCTTTATACCCCTTAGCTTCGAAAAGTGCGCGCCTAGGTGATTGCCATGAAGATGTATTACATATGGGATGCCCAGTAGGCGGGAGAGGGCGATGAACGGTGCGTACTTAAGGACCCCGTATAGAGTTTGCCCCGGAGTCATGTACGCAACATCAGCCCTTACCATGCTTGGCAGATGTCGGTAGGTTCTGAGAAAGCTGAGGAGCTTCCTCATTGAAAACATTTGCCCGTGATCACCCGAGATGGTGGCTGCCATGTTGGTATCAATAACGAGAAAGGGGTGCCCCAGAGCGCGAGCACGCCTGTAAAGCACCTGATTCGCGTATGAGCAGCCGTTCATTGGCTCGGGCAATGGGCCGACTAGCACGGCTCGCAAGTCGGCGGATGATGGATTGCTATTATTCAAGGAGTATTCTCTCAAATCGCACGCCAAGCGGTGGCGAGTTTAGATTCTCATACGTTCTGAACGCGCGCTCCCCTGTAGCGAGAAGCTCGGCCGAATCCGTAGCCCAAACACTTCGTATTACATCTGTCAGAGACCCGGCACTTTCTCTTGAAAAGAGGTATCCGTTGTATCCTTCCCTTACGTAACTGGGTTCGGGCCCCATATGGCATTCAATGGAGCTGTGTACGACAGCAGGCAGGGAAAGCGCAAAGAAGTGGACGACACTGAGTCCTGCATCTCCTGGATAGCAACCAATGCGACATTTTAGTGAAACTTTCGCGATTTCATCGTCGCTGAATGTGGCGCCATAAAAGGTAATGTGAGCAAAGCGGCCATAGGTGCTTTTGTAATGATCGAGCAAATCGCCAGAGCCGATTACTTCCAGCGTAATTGACAGGCCTTCTTGACGCAAGCGTTCGACGGATTCGATCAACTTATCGAGCCCGCAGCCGTGACGAAGGCGGCCGATGAACAGGATGCCTGGTGCAACGTAGTCTCTCTCATCTGGGCAAACAAGCTCCTGAACCGCTATTGAGTTTTCAGCGGATCGGAGTTTTCGCTCTGGACAGCCCATGTCCAACATTCCGGCTTTGACGTGCTCGTTATAACAGATGTACCGGTGCGAGAGGGTTGTCATCGCACGGTACATAAGTCGCCTGAAGTAACTTGGGCGTGGATGCGAATAGCCCCCTTGGCCGTGGCTGAATACTCTGAAGCCTCTGAGCCTTGATGCAATGAGAAGGAGCCAATAGGAAACAAATCGGGGGTCGGCAAAAACGATTACCCGATCGCCGCGTTTGGGCCTGCTCACTATGTTTCGTTGGTACGAAAGGCGGCCGGAGGCAACGCGAAGAATGGGTGCGTGGATCGTGGTCGATCGCTCTATTGAGGCAGATGAGAAGCCAGCCGTGGGCTCCCCTGTGTCATAAGCAAGGATGAGATCAAATCGGGTGCTCAGGTGGCGCAGCAGCTGTTCTCGATAGCTGGCGATTATCGGTTGGACAAAGATGAGTCTGCTCATGCTGCGGGCATCCCTTACCGTCTTAATGGGACTGTCAATCCAAGGATTTCTATCTTCCGCTGACATACGACCACCAACGCCGTGCAGAGGCAAAAGGTAACGATAGAGTCGGTAAGTAAGGCGGAATATGAAGCTCTGCATAATGAAAATGCAAAGAAGAAGCAAGTGCATACGCCGATATCCCGAGGAAGTGCCGAGAATAGTAGTGGCATCAGCCTCGACGCGAACCAAATTAAGATTGGAATAGCGATGATTGCGCCATAACCGAAATTCAGCCAGGCTTCGCCTGGAAGCGTGGCTACAATGCTGAGCGCAGGATCACCAGCATACGTTTCACCAATAACTTGTCCCACCCTGACAGTTTTGTCGTTCCATATTGTGCGCGGAATCCAGAACACAAAGGCTTTGGCGAACGTCTCTCCATAAAGAAACGGTATTCGATGTGGCGCATCATAGAAGATGGACACGAAAGTATTGAAGTTGATGCCTTCGAATGTGTTGGCGATGTACTCAATGGTCGATGTGGAAGACTCGCGAGAGACGTCGGCAAGAAAAGATGTGGTAGATTGGCCTGCGTCCAAGGAATACAGCCGGCCGCGGGCTCGCATAAACACGGTGGCAAACCAGGCTACCGGTGGGAAGACAGCTAGGCACGCGGCAATCCAGATCCATCGACCATCGCGTAGCAGATAGAAGGCGAATAGCATTCCGCTCGCAGCAATAATGAACCTGTTGCCGCTCAAGTACACGTCAAATGCAAGACTGGCGATCCAGATTATGAAGAATACGGGTGTACGGAAGTACCCGTTCCTCCATAGGGCAAACAGTGAAGAAAAGTAAAGTAAGCGCGATGAATTCTTTACATATAGAAGCGCAATGCTAATGGTGGACCCGCTATCGCCTGTCATGGATTCGTCGCGGGATTTGGCCCAGTGAGCCTCGCCCGAGAGTATTCCATGCGTCATGACATCCCACGCGAATGCGCTAAAGTATATGGCTGAGATTGCGATTGAAAATCTAACTAAGAGATTTGATTTGTCCTTAAATCTACCAAGTGGATTTCCAGAGCGCGAGATCATTACTGAAATTGGTACGCAGCTAATCAGTGCGCAGAAGAAGAGCACTGCTGTCGCATGAGTTGTAAGCGAAATGTCCACAAGACCGGGCAAATTTTTAAAGACAGGCTTGTTGAACTCTTCCGTTAATCCAAGTATGAAGAGTCCTGGAAGGTAAAAGAACAAGACGCCAAAAGAGATGCCTGCGGTCCATAGATGCGTGCTTGCTTGTTCTTCGCGATGGCTGGCGCTACTACTAAGTCTGATGACGCGTATAAAATAGACTGCCAGTATCGATGCCCACACAAGGATAAGTATCTGAAGTGCGATGGTCATAGAGAGGCCAAGATTACTTGCGGATCCTTCCGATGAGGGGCGTCTTCACCTTTGTGAGGCGCGCTCTGGAGGACTGAATGGATTCGAAAAGAATGCAGCGCTGTCTATCCAACTCAGCTGGATCTAGCAATTGACTGATTAGGAGGGGCGGCTGCTCATTAAGATCAGTCGCGTATATAGCCGCTGTTTCACCTATTGCGGTGGTCAGTGTCGGTGTAAGTTTGCTATCCGTCCGGTCCATAAGTCGGAGTGGAACGGCACCGCTGCGTGCTCCAAGGATCAGTCCGTGCAAGCGGTTGCTGACGACTGCCGCGCAGTTGGAATAGCAGTCATAGACTCGGTGGAGTTGGGACAGATGTGGTTCATTTGTCCAAGACACTATTTCGCATGACGCGAGATCAGCTATCCTTGCGCCAAGGCTCTGATCGCGTTTGACCTGCACTACCACCACCGGCTCAAGGCCGTTCAGACGAATGGCCTTGCAGAGGTTGGCGTACATATCTATGTCAAAATCCAAGGAAGACCTAACGCAAATGGCTACCTTCGACTTGGGGCCAGTAGTCCAACGTTCCGGGTAGAAGGCTAAGTCGGGTGCAGTAGTTGAATTGTAGTCTAGATGGTGATTTGATAGTTCGTCTCTGACTGTCGATACTTTGCATTGCCTTACGGCAAGCCGCGTTGGCAATGCCGAGAACCCGCCGCCACGGAAAGCCCTGCCTATAGAGTACGCGCCGCCTCCGAATGCCGAGCAAAGGGTCGCATTTATGAGGTTCAGGGCGCTCTTCGTCGTGCTTTTCGGTGAATTCTCCAGCATTTGCGGTCCTGGAGCCAAGACGAAATGCGACGCACTACCTGGCATCATCCCACCAAGTAGGTGCATCTGAAGCGCGATCAGACTGTTGTGCCAGGTGACTCTCCCGTCGAGTTCGAAGGCACGAACGTATGAGTCACTCATCCCCCCTCTATAGCAGTGGATTTCAGCACCTGTTTCGGCAAACCAGGACAGAAGGATCTTGCGGATCTCTATGTCTCCGAGGTTGTCCTCTTGAGCTGAGATGCTAGCGATAATCTTATGCTTCACTTTATCTGGCTTCTTTTTTGGCATTCGATAAATACTGACTAATGATCAGCGCGGAATGAAGGACGCTCGCGATAGCGTAGGCTGCAGCCGCTCCCCAAGCTCCCCAGGCGGCAGAGCAGCCGGCGATTCCTAGGATGGTCACAGCGGATGTCGCGGCGCTGATCCGTGAGACCATAGCGCCGTGGCCAGAACCCTGTAGCAGTGCGCTGAATATGGAGGTCGTACTGGTAAAAGCTATTGATAGTGTAAGTATCTGTACTGCAGCTATCGCCTCATCAAACTTCCCATCAAAGAGCATGGGGATTGCGATTGGCCAAATCGCTGCTAGTGCGACATATGGGAGGCCGAGAACACCGGTCATTACGACTAGGCGGAGTGGTTTCTCATGCGCAATCCCTTCTCGCGAAGCATGTGGGAGAACCACAGCGGCCATCGCCGTCGGTACCATTCGCAACGGGGTTAGCAGCCGCGCGCCAAGTGAATAGAAAGCCGCTTGCGTCGAGCCGGCAAGCAGTGCGACCACGGTGGAATCAACGTTCCGAGCCTGCAACGAGAATGAGTGGATCCAATAATGCTTGCTTTCAGAAAATATCTCTCGGAATGTTGCGGGATCTCTGCATGGATCCGATTGAGTTGATCCCCTTCGAAATCCCACCATGGTGATCACACCCGCAGCCAGCGACGAGGCGCCAAATGCCAAGATCGGATCCATATTGAGTCCTACGAGAGCGCTTGTCATAACAAGTGTCCCCGAGCGCCGAAAAACGAGACTAGCCATTGCGGCTGCTGTGCGCTTTTCGCCGATGAATATAGCAACGTCTATTTCGTTCGCTCTTTCAACCGTTAGCCATATCCAGAGAGGAGCTAGGTACAGCAGCTCAGGCCTGGACTGCATTAGTGACCAAAGGATGGTCGATGCAAGTCCGACCGCTGATATCAACGACGTGGCGAGCGCGCTCATCCTGCGGGCCTTCACTATCCAAGTAGTGCGGTTTTTGCGCGCGACCTCCTTCGAGACGAAGGTACTAGCCCCTAAATCTCCTAATGTCTGAAGTGCAGTCAGTAATCCAAGGAGTGCCATGCATGCGCCGAATGCAGCAACGGCACTCCAGCGGGCTAGTAGGTAGATGGTGACGGCCTGCAGAGCCGCTGCAAAAAGGCGGCCCGCTAGCACCACAGAAAACTGCCTAACTAGGCCTGTGGGATTGCTTATGAGGCTACGAAGAATCGCGACGAGTTTCACGCTGTGCTGCGCCGGTCAAGTCTCGCTGCCCATGGGTAGCTGAAATCCATGAGCATTCAGTAGGGCATGGCGTCGCGCAGCGTGCAAGTCTGCTTCCACCATCTCTTGGATCATCTCCTTAAGCGTGATCCGAGGTACCCATCCTAGATCCGCCTTCGCCTTGGCTGGGTCGCCCAAGAGGGTCTCCACCTCAGCGGGACGAAAATACCTTGGATCGATCTGAACAATCACGTCACCCGGCTTTACGGCAGGAGCGCTGTGTCCCGAGACAGCACGAACTACGGCGCGCTCGGAAGCCCCTTCGCCCTCAAATTCCAAGGTGATTCCAAGTTCCTTTGCAGCCAGATCTATGAATTCGCGAACGCTGTACTGAATGCCGGTGGCGATGACATAGTCCTTAGCGACATCCTGCTGGAGCATCATCCACTGCATGCGCACGTAATCCTTCGCGTGCCCCCAATCACGGAGAGCATCTAGATTTCCCATGTAAAGACAAGAATCCAAGCCTTGCGCAATATTGGCTAGGCCACGGGTAATTTTTCGGGTGACAAACGTCTCGCCGCGACGCGGACTTTCATGGTTGAACAGGATGCCGTTGCATGCGTACATGCCATATGCCTCGCGGTAGTTTACCGTGATCCAGTATGCATATAGCTTGGCGACGCCATACGGGCTTCGTGGATAGAATGGCGTCGTTTCGGTTTGAGGCACCTGCTGCACCAAGCCGTAGAGTTCACTTGTAGACGCTTGATAGAATTTTGTCTTCTCGGTGCGCTTAAGGAAGCGGATTGCTTCTAGCAATCGAAGAGTGCCCATTCCATCCACGTCAGCCGTGTATTCCGGCGATTCAAAGCTCACTGCCACGTGACTTTGAGCGCCCAAATTGTACACTTCGTCCGGTTCAACTTCTGAGATGATCCTGGTCAAGTTGCTGCTGTCAGTTAGGTCGCCGTAATGGAGATGCATCCGGGCGCCGGAAACATGGGGATCTTGATAGATGTGGTCAACGCGCTGCGTGTTGAAGGAAGAAGCGCGACGCTTAATGCCGTGAACTTCGTATCCCTTTTCAAGCAGCAGTTCAGCCAAATATGAGCCGTCTTGGCCCGTAATGCCGGTTATCAGTGCGCGCTTGGTCATGCTGGATCCGTGTCTGTAAGGGTTTGGCCGGGCGTGTCTCGCGCCAGCAAGGAAAGGATTTCGTGGTGAAAACGCTTAAGAATAGACTCGCGGGCCAACGTCGCTTCGGCCTGCCTGCGTGCCGCACGCCCTAGTGTCTGCCGCTTGCTCGGTGAGGAGACAAGCTCTCGTAGCGCAGTCACCATCGCAGGCACATCGCCAGGTGGCACGGTGATTCCGCTTTCTTGCAGGGCATTTGCAACGCCCGTACCCGCCACTGCGGTAGCTAGTACTGGCCGGCCGCTGGCAAGCATTCCGGTCATTTTGGATGGCATAACTAGATCGGCAACGTCGGCACGCTGCGGCAGCAGGTGAATATCTGCCAGTCCTAGCCATTCGTTCAGCCGTTCTGTCGGTTGTAAATCAACGAAATGCACGTTTGGTAATGATTTACATGCAATTTCAAGCGCATCGCGCCCTGGGCCTTGGCCGCCGAAAACGAAATGCAGTATTTCTAGATCGGCGGTCTCATTTGCAACGTGACCTAGCAGTTCTAATCCCTGCTTCATTCCCATGTTGCCCGAGTACAGGGCAACGATTGCTTCTTCGGGGATGCCAAGCTGTCCGCGATAGATGCTCGGCCCATCAAGCGGCCGAATGCCATCAATGTCCGCCCAATTTGGAAAGAAGACGCGACGACTAACTGGCACGCCCTTGGTCGAGATCCGGTCGAGCATCATTTCGGAGATGGTAGAGACCCGGTTAAAGGCTCTCATGATGCTCTTTTCGATTCGCAACGAGATCTTCTTCGCAGGTCCGGCGTCGAGAATCCCCATCTCGAGCGCCGCATCCAGTTCGAAATCCTGCACGTGCAGCCAACTCTTGGAGCTGGACATCTTGGACGCCAGCAGTGAGCCAGGCGCGCTGGCCAATGTGGGCGCGATGTTGATGACCAACTCAGGACGGAACGCCGTCGATGCAATGAGGGGCAAAAGCGATGAGAGGCCGAAGCTCGCCAAATGTACAACGCGGCTGATTCCGCTCGGTTTGGCTGGCACCCAGATCGGGCATCTGATTACCTCTACATCTCCAATGCGCTCCCGTGACCACCACCAACGTCTATAGTTGGCGGAGACCTTCCAGGAGGGATAGTAGGGAGGTGCGGCTATGACACGCACTACGTGACCTTGGGCGGCCAACCAAGTAGCCATCTCGCTAGTGTATTTGCCTGTGCCGATATTCTCTGGTGCGTAATTGATGCCAACTATCAAGATGCGTGCCATGAGGCTAGCTCCATGGATGCGATAGGATGCCGAATGAAGAGGGCTCTGCCACGGAAAACCTGCGGCGCGGAATGCGCCCAGCCTGTGTGGCAGCGCCTGTCTGTTCGTAAAGCTAAGGCCTCCATTACGGCCTCCCAATGGCTCAGGCACGCTCGGCTACGTAGGGAGGGTTGGCACTGCTTCGCAAAGTACCGAATGGACATGTGCGGGCGGACGAAAGCGCTAGCGTCACTGGGTGAGGCTCGGTGTCCATTCGCCTCGACAGCTCGCTTGATGGCGTGCAATGCCGGACAATCGGCGTGGGAACCTGTCCCGGCCTCCTGCCGGAAAGGGGTGTACAACATCTAGTCCTACTCCATGTTGAGCGTTGGAACCCCGCGTGACGCCTTGCGTTTGCCGCTGTTCACACCTTGGTAGCTCAGGCTGACCAGGGACGAGCCTTCCAAATTCGGTCGACAATCTTACCAAAACTCTCATGCAGAGTGGTGCCTACATCGCCCAAATGTCTGGCCATCGCTCATCGGGGCGGGATCGGGAGATGGGGCCGTACCTGCCAAGCGGCAGTTGGCCGGCTTGAATTGCGAGGTTGGGTGGCCCGCGAATGAGAGACCTCTGGCCATTCTCGATGTTCATCTGACTGCCTGCGGGGTCGTATACAGCGGGGATCCTGACTATTGCATTGCGGTCGCTCACCCAAGTCGGGGCCGATATGCAGCCCACGGGCCGAGAGCCGACCTTGCCCTGCAGTTGCGTACGCTCCCGCGTTTACCGCTGGGGAATCACGTGTCAGACTGTTGCGCATAGTGCGCACGTTGCTTGGCTAGGATTGGTCGAGGTACCTGTTCTCAATCAAGTACGCTGAGCGGGAAAAATCGAGTGTGTCGCTATTCTTCTTTCTCATTACATACATGGCTTATTACATGAAGCATGAATCTCGCATCTTTGTCGCAGGCCATCGTGGCTTGGTTGGTAGCGCCATCGTTCGCCGCCTCAATGCTCTGGGCTTTAATAACCTTTTGCTTGCGGATAGGTCTTTGTTGGATTTGCGGAACCGTACCTCGGTTGATGCGTTTTTTGAAAGTGAGAGGCCTGAAGTTGTTTTCTTGGCTGCCGCCAAGGTTGGCGGGATCCATGCAAATAGTTCATATCCTGCAGAGTTCCTTTTGGAGAATCTCCAGATTCAGAATAATGTCATAGATGCGGCCTATAGGAGCGGGTCTGAGAAGCTGACGTTCCTAGGGTCGTCTTGTATCTATCCAAAGTTTGCAGAGCAGCCGATTCACGAAAGCTCGCTGCTGACGGGGCCCTTGGAGCCGACCAACGAGTGGTACGCCGTTGCAAAGATTGCGGGAATCAAGTTGTGTCAGGCATATCGTCGGCAGTATGGATTCAATGCTATTAGCCTTATGCCGACCAATCTTTACGGGCCGGGCGATAATTTTGACCTAAATAATTCTCACGTGCTTCCTGCGCTTATTCGCAAGTTTCATGAGGCAAAAATCAACAATTTACCGGAGGTTGTCATGTGGGGAACCGGCTCTCCTCGTCGTGAATTCCTTCATGTCGACGATATGGCTGCTGCCACCGTCTACCTGACTGAAGTGTATGGTGGTGAGGATATTGTAAATATCGGCGTTGGCGAGGATGTGAGTATTCGGGAGCTTGCGGAGATGATCAGGGATGCTACTGGTTACGCTGGCAAGATCGTAAACGATGCGACGAAGCCAGACGGTACGCCCCGTAAGTTGCTAGATGTTGGCCGTCTCAATGAGCTGGGGTGGAAGGCCCAGATTGGCCTTCAAGACGGCATCAAAGCCACGTATGAATGGTTCTTGAAGAATCAGGGGTCTTTGAGAGAGATTTAAAGCGAACATTGCTTCGGTTATACCCGGTGTCGGAAGTTAATTCCTTTCCTTGCGGCACCTATTGCCGAAGCTTTGTTTCCTTTGGATGGGAGTGTGGCCGCTGCTCTCCTTTTCATTTTCTAAAGGGCTGGGGCTGATCCGTGGGGGCGTCTTCAGTTTCCGATCAATCCGAGATTGTCGAAGAAGAAATCGGGATCCCTCTCTGATGTCATCTGATACAGGCCATAGCTACGTGCAAGGCGAGCACCGCCATCTCGGTAGAGGGGGTTCCACGTGAAATTGGCGCGGGCTCGTGTGGAGCGCGGTAGCAGGAAATCGAACGGGACAGAAATATAGATACCCTTGTCGAAGCTTCCCTCGCCGAAATCCTTTGACGACACATCGGTCTTGGTCGCGTACGCACCCATGGTGACGCCGTTGTCGAACGCGCGGGACACAGCCATCGTGGCGCCCCAATCTTTGGCCAAGTAGCGACCGGCACTTAGTGCAGTTACAACGCGCTGGTCATCGCCCCACATGTAGTAGAAACTGGCATGGCCGGTGGTAACACTGTAGTCACGGAAGCTGAAACGTTGATCGAAATCGCGTTGCTTGACCCAATTGGCCTCCACGCCTACTGCCCAGCGCTCATTGAGCGGGCGATAGAGGACTTCACCGCCGGCGCCGGCGTACATGGATTCGAGCAGTCCCGCATAGACCATGCCATACGTATCCCGCGAAAGTTGGCGGGTGCCGGTCAGCTGAAGATTGGGTAGTGTCAAGTCCTCGGCCGTCATGTATTGGCGGATATTGGTGCGTACGCGAGGCAAGCGACTGGGAGCGTCGTAGCGGAACTTGTCGTAGTTGTTGTAGGCGTTGTAGCTGACGGTGCCGCTGAGCCACAGATTCCGGGCGAGGTAGGCGCTGGCGCTGTAGGTGCCAGCTACCTGGAACAGCACGAAGCCGTCAGGTCCGCCGAGCGATTGCTGATAGCCGATGTTGAACCCGCCGTCGAAACGGCGCAGCGGTGCGCTGTAAAGGGTCTCCCGGCGCTGAGCGGCGGGAGGAGCCATCTCGATATGACCGGCGAGAGTGCTCAGGTCGGTCTTGTGTTCGATGTAGTCGACGAGGGCCTTTCGTTCGATGCTGGTTTCCACGATCGGTACGCCCAACCGGGCGTTCTGCACGGTGAACCACGTGATGTCGTCAGGTAGCGTACCGTCGAGAATACGCCCCATTCTGCCAACGCCCTGTGCCGGATAGTAGAAGCGGCGCTGCTCTCCGGTGACGATCAGTTCCGATCCACGTCGGCTGATGCTCTGAACGCGCAGCCCTGCATTCTGCTCCAGCTGGTTGGCGACGCCTGACCAGTCGAACAGTTCAGTGACGACATTTGTGTCGTGCTCAGACTCGGGCACGGCGGTCGCAGGACGCTGTTTCAGTGGCATCGGCAGGGGATCCAGGACCTTTGCCATGGAACTGGCTTGGGCAAGGTTCGTCCGAAGGGTGATGCCGAACATCGCCAGGTCGCCACGCTCCCAACCCAGGTGTAGATGCACGTTGTCGTTGACCGCGTAAGATGCGCCAACGTTGAACGGACTCTTCTGGCGCTGGTTGTTCCCCTGCGGCTCGTGCTTGTAGTCGTTGCCGTCGTACTCCAGCTTCAACTGAAGCGCGTCCCACGGCGTCTGGTACGCGACGCCACCGAAAACGCCGACCGGGCCACGGAACATCCCATCGCTATTGAGGCTGCCGGTACCTTGCGCTCGCGGGCGCGTTTCGAATTTATCGTCAATGGAAGTCAGGGGGTTCCTGAAATCACCTCGATTACCGAGGTAGCCGGTGGCCAGGCCCACGCTGGCATCGAAAGAGCCAATGCGCTTGCTGGCGACGAGGTACTCACTTGAGAACAGACCTGTGCCGCCCAGATCGCGAAAGCCTGCCGCAACTTCGGGAACCCATCGACTCTCTTCAAGCAGGCGAACCTTCAGGTCGATCGACTTGTCTTTGTAGTTTTGGCTTCCGCTCAACCACTCCGGTCCATAGCGGCGATTGGCCACCGAAACGTAGCGAAAGGCGCCCTCCAGCCAAGGTAGCGGCTGCAGCACCATGTTGTAGCGGCTGTAAGGCGAGGTATGACTGGCCGTGAAGGCGAGTTCGCCCTCATCGGCCATGCGCGCGGTGGGGGTCTGTAGCAGGCCAATGCCGCCCCAATCGCTTGCAGTGGGAGCGGGCGCACTCTGGGCATGGAGGGCGGTGCTGATGCTCAAGGTGAGCAGCGCAAGGCTCAGGCGAGCGGCCTGTGATCTGGCAAAACGGGTCACTTCGGTGCTCCGGGCGCATCCAGCACCTGGGTGGCGAGGAAGCGTGCGGCGTCCTCGTTGAAATCGGGGTTTACGTCGCGCGTTGTTCGTGCACTGAGAGGAACAAAAATGAGGGCGCCGGGGGCAAGGGTGGAGTCACCGCTGCGGTTCCAGAGTGCAACGCCAATTTTCTGTATCTCGCCGTCAGGCTGAATGACAAACACATCATCCTTGCTGGCGGCGAGCAGGGCAGGGCACTGCCGCACATAGTCCAACGGGCGCTGGAAGGGATGATGCGGTATCGAGCAGGGCTGATCCACCGTGCCAAGGACGGTCACTGTGCTTGGCCGGGTCGGGTAGTACAGCGTGTCACCATCGGCCAATGGGCGATTTGTGCTGAGGTCCATCTCCAGTACACGCGGGGCGAGTCCTTGGCGAATGCGGCCGGTCACTGGCATCGCAGATACTTCCCGGGCGATGCGTGTTGCGGCCGCGGCACCTTCCGGGTCGATGCTCTGCCGGCTTTCGATGGCCGCAAGGTCGAACAGCAGGCCTGTTTTCAGACGGGTCTGCGCAACGAGCTCGCTGCGTTTGAGCAGGGCGGCTCCCAGCATGTAGCTGCGATCATCCGGCGCGCCCGCGAGCGCTGCATCAGATAAATGACTGGTCCCGGGGAGTGTCAGCATGCCCGGATTTCGGACGCTGCCGATGACCTCGACGGTGATGGCCGGTGCGGCGTACAGGGAGACAGGAACGGCCACGCCCAGGGCAATGGCGGCCAAACGCAAGGTGATCAACGGTTCAGATCCGGCAAATAAGGTTTCAGCTGGATGATTTCCAGGCTGGCATCGGGCGGGATGGCCTGCACGCTCTTCCAGATGAACCCGTTGGCCGGGTCAACCCAGTAATGGTTGTCGCGCTTCCAGTCCTGGCCTTCCAGACGTTCGCGGACATGCAGCAACGAACGGGTTCTGTTGAGAATCTCGACGTTCTCGGTGCCAACGCGTTCGAGGGTGCCGCTCACCATCATGCCGAAGCGGTAGCCGGGCATGACGTCATACTGGCGCTGGACGGTAATCGGGGCCTTGATCTGGTGCAGGGCGTGGAAAGGATTCTGACCCTCGATCCGCATGCCCTGGAGCTCAGGGGTACCGCCATGCGTGCCTACCAGCAGCCCATTCTGAATGAAAACGACGCTACGATCGTTGCTGTACCAGGCTTGACGATCACCATCGACATTGCCCAAAACCAGAACTGCCCCGCCGCGCGGGCCGGTGACCTTGATCTGGGGATAGCGGTTCTCTGCCACGTCAGCGACTGTGGGCTGAACGTCTGGTTTGCCCTGCATTGCCAGTTGTACGGTCTTGACGCTGGTGCGGCCCACCACGCCGCAGCCTGACAGCGCAAAGCCCATCAGTACGAGCGCGGCCAGGCCGCGCAATCCATGGTTCCGTTGCGGCGCAACGAGAGCGGTCCTGCTCATCATTGGCCAGCCGTCAATTGTCGAGATCGTTACGCGCGCTTGCCGCGTTGCTGATGATCGAGGTGAAGGGCAGCAGTTGGTTCACAAAGCGGCTCCAGCGCGTCACGCCTGCTGCGCCAACGAAGACCACGTCGCCCGGCACAAGTTCGAACTGGCTGGCAACAGCAAAGGCGGCTGGGGATTTAGCTTCCAGCTGGAACACGCTGGAGGGTGCACTCTGCAGATCGCTCGAACCACGGATGACGTACACCGCGTTACCGTTGGAGGTCGACTGCTGCAGGCCGCGCGCACGGCCAAGGGCCTGGCTCAACGAAATGTCACTGGTCTTGAAGCTCATGGCGCCGGGCTGGTTGACTTCGCCGACAACGAAGATTTCCTTCCGATCTAGATACGGAACGTAGAGATGATCATTTGCCTTGAGGAAGACGTTGGTGGCGCCTCCACCTTGGCGACCGAGACGATCGAGGTCGATAGTGTAGGTCACGCCTTCACGGGTGAGGCGCACGCCCGAGAGATCGGCCTGCATCGGATCAAGCCCGGATTGGCTGATGGCATCGCCGAGGGTCAGCGGGGTCACGGTCAGCGGTACAGTGGCCGCTTGGCGAGATGCGCCGGTGACCCAGACGCGCTGGCTGGCATAGGTGAGCATGGAGACATCGACCTGGGGCGCTTCGATGTATCGCGCCAACTTCGAGGTGATCTCATCGCGGAGCGCGCCTGGCGTTTTGCCGGCGGCTGCGATCTTCCCGATGTACGGGTAGAACAGCGTGCCGTCGGACTGAACCATGCGGCCGGCTGCATTGAGCTGCTGCTGCGGACCTGCCGGCACCGTCAGCTCAGGGTGGTCCCATACGGTGATGTAGAGAATGTCGCCTGCGCCGATCTGATATGGACCTGGCTGATAGGCTGTGAGTGCGATCGGCAGCGAAGGAATGTCGCGCGAGGCGCGATCCATGGCAATCAGCTTGGGCGTGATCTGGATCAGCTCGATATTGTCGTTGCCGACCGGCTGATCATCACGGGCCAGGGCGCTGGAGCGCATGTGTTGGCCGGGAGCGAACACGCAGCCAGACAGGGTAAGAGCGAACGCCAGAGTGGCGCCAAGACGTTTGCAGTCCATCGATGATTCTTCCTGGCCCTGTCGGGCAAAACAAAAGCCCCCGCCGGACGTGCGCCCGGCGAGGGCGTAATGACCAGATTCCGACTAGCGGATCAGTTGGTGCCGGTGGTGCCGGTGGTGCCGGTGGTACCGGTAGTGCCGGTCGGCGGCGGCGTGGTGCCACCGCCATTGTTGTTGCCGGCGTCGTCGCTACTGCTGTCGGACGCAACGCTGTACGCGACAGCCGCAACAGCGATGCCGGCGCCGATCACGGCGGCCGTGGTCAGCGCGCCGCTAGCGGCGCCGGTGGCGGCGCCAGTGCCGGCTACTTCCGAACTGGCGGCGGTGGTGCCTTCAGCAGCCGAGGTCTGCTCAACCTGGGCTTCCTGAGCCAGAGCCATCGGGGAGAAAGCCACGAGGGCGAGAGCGGCAAAGATCTTCTTCATAACGGGGTTTCCTACTCCGTGAGGTAAATTTTCGCTGTCATCATCGCTTCGAAGGCTATTCAGTGTCAAGCCAGTTTGAGCTGGCGGGAAGGGTTCCGCGCGCCGATTGTTTGGCGGCTATCGCACAAAATGGAGGCGGTTGAAGACCTGTTCCCGGCCAGACAGCTCGGTCGCCATGCGCATTACTATGTCGTGCGTGTGGACGGTGGGCATCAACAAGGGTATGGCCGCGCCTACCGCCAGCGAGAAGGCAAGGATTGGTAGGGGCGTGCGCCACTCCCGGCGGCTCGCCAACAGTGCGAAGGCCGTCGCCGCTGTGCCCAGCAGCCATCCGCTGACCACTTCAGATGCCGAGTGGGCGTTGAGCGGAAGGCGCGAGTACGCAATGGCCGCGGCAAGGAGCGAGCCGAGCAGCGCCAAGGGCAGGGAGGGGCGGAGCCGTCCATGCGTGGCGAGATACACGGCGACCGGATATACCGCCGCCGTCATGGTCGCGTGGCCACTGAAGCCAGTGAAGTCCAGCCGGGCCCAACCAATACCCCAGCCCAGGAAGGCCAGCTTGGAGGCCAGGGTTAGGCTACCGGCGATAGCCAGGCCGGCCGCCCAGCGAATGCGAAGGGCCCGGCTCTCTTTGGGGCCGAAGAGGATCAGCACTAGGCCCAACGGCAACAGCCAGCGACTGTCACCGAGTTGGGAGAGGGTGACCCACAGAGGTTGCATTCATGTCACTCGTCGCAGGGGGCAGAGGAGCATAGGCCAGTTGCCGCTATCGGGGATGAGTGGCGGGCAACCGGCCGAGCATGGATGAGGCCCCTCGTTTGCCTGTATCCTTTACGCCCTCCGTGGCCCCGTAGCTCAGCTGGATAGAGCGTCCCCCTCCTAAGGGGAAGGTCGCCCGTTCGAATCGGGCCGGGGTCACCATGTTTTCAAGCGCTGACGCTCGGCTCGGGTTTGCTGATTGGCCACGGTCAGCCGGAGATACGCCTCAGCTGCCTTGTCATTTTCAGGCACGAAGTGAGGTGGCCCTTGTCCCCCATCGTAGGCCCTGCGAGTTGCTAAAACCTGCCTGCAGCGGCCGGGGCCTTCGGCATGTTGTCAAAGGCAATAAGGCAGGTCAGTTAATCCTGGTCACCCACGCCATTTGGCGTAGGGCATGCGAGACACGCATCCCGCAGCATGCGGAGCTTTAGCCTGAAGCTGTGTGGCGGCGTTGTTGGCTATTAAACTGAGACGGTCATTGGCCCCCAAAGCTCAAAGAGCCTACTTCACCAACTGGGTGGGTAGGCTCTTTGGAGAGGTTAGCGGCTATCGATTAACGCGCCGATGCCACTTGTTGTAATAGTGACTATAGTCTTCGTCGCGCCCCCCCGACTCAATCCAGTCGTCATACTCCGGGCTGTCTTTGAATCCATCTGACATGAAAAGCTCCTTGCGCTCGAAAAATTGACCAGAGATAAGTTACCTGGCGGAATGAATTGTAGCTCCTGGGGTGAACTCTGCAAATGGAATGACCGCGATGGCTGATTCTGCTCTACTCAGCCGGTTGTGCAGTTGGTAGACAAAAGCGTAAGGATAGGGTGCATCAGCCCTGCGGCCGACAGGGATCCTTGCTGCGAACGGCAGGCGTTTAACGAGCGGCAGCTGCTGACGGACCCGTCCAGGCATGGCTCTGAACAGTGTGGCGGCCTTAAGCCTAGCGGCCCATCGTGCCGCCGTGCCCGTTGTTCATCGACTTCAAGTAGCGGTCAAGACGATTCTTGTCTGTAGAGAGTAGGACCGTGCCACAGAAACCTGATAAGCAGCTCTACGTGTAGGCGAGTGCGTGTGTTTGGCATGCACACTGGCAATATGACGTAGTTGATGAGGTCTAGAGAGCATCTCGTGCTGACGCGTTCGAAGGGTGCGAAACGTCATCTTGGAAAGGGATACAACGATTCTCGTTGTAGAGCGTGACCCAAGGCGGCGCAAGCGCTGGGCCTCACACCTTCCCCGGCCGCTCATAATCCTCAGGCGTAGCCCCATGCTCCGCCTCCGGCATGTCCTTGTCTTTCCACCGGGCGTCATCGTTCCTCAGCTTGTCCGGCGTGTGGCTCTTCTGCTGGTCGTCTTCTTTCGTGGCGGGCGCTCGCGGTGCAGTAGTCATGACAGGTCCTCGTTCGGTCAGCGATCAAACGTCTGCTTGCCAGACGTACCACCCTGCCCAAAGTTCGGCTGGGTGATGCCGTCATCCTCGCGGACGCCATCCGGTTCCCCTTCACCGGCCTTGCCACCCTTGCTGTGGCCGCGCTGGTTGTAGCCTTCGTTCTCCGTCTTCAGCCGCGCTGTATCCGGACCTTTCTCATCCTTGTCATCCTTCGGCGGCTTGGCCGCAACGAACGGAGAAATCGGGTCACTGGCCGGAAACGTCTCTTCCAGCGCCTCGTCGTGGTTCTCCGAGGTGCGCTGCTTGTCGACCGTGCCTTCCGCCGGCGGGCAGTTGTGCGCGGCGTGAGCGTCTTCGGTGGAGGCGGGCGGGGTTTTGTCGTGCTGCATGGTGTGTCTCCTGCGCGAACGGGTAGGGCGGTGATGCCTCGACGCTAGCCCTGCCGCTGTTACGAAGGAGCGGGGGTGCCGTGAAGGGCGGGTGCTCCCATCGGCTTCACCCGGGAGTTCCTATCGTCCAGACCTCGCCACACGGAGGCCGCCGCGATGCATGAGATGTTCGAGCTGGGAATGGAATGGTGGGAGTTCGTGGTCCGCGCGGTTGCGGTGTATGTGGTGGTCCTGTTGCTGACCCGCATGAGCGGCAAGCGTTCGATGGGGCAGTCCACCCCGTTCGACATCCTGGTGATCGTGCTGCTGGGCACGGCCGTGCAGAACTCGCTGATCGGTGAGGACACCTCGCTGCCCGGCGGGCTTATCCTGGCCGCGACGCTGATCGGCCTGAACTGGTTCGTCGGCTTTCTGGGGGCGCGCAGCAAGCGCCTCAACGAGATCGTGGAAGGCGTGCCGGTGGTGCTGGCGCGGCACGGCACGATCTACTGGGAGCAGGTGAAACGCTGCAATGTCAGCCCGGCGGATCTGGAAGTGGCGATGCGCGCCAACGGCTGTGAAGGTTTCGGGCAGGTCGACCTGGCAGTGCTGGAAACCTCCGGCGAGATCACGGTGAACAAGCGCCGCGCCGACGGCGATGACTGAGCGGGAGCGCTCGTCGGTCACGCTCGCCCTCGCTGGATGTTGACGGTGCGCCGCGTAGCGTCGGGCGCAGTCCCACAACAGGAACACACGCGATGTACATGACACTGGACAGTGAAACGATGGCCCCATTCGATGATGTGATCGCCCAGGTGCCGGACCCGACCCCGGAACCCGTGCCGCCCGCGCCGCCGGTGGAAGAGCCGGGCCGTGGCGATCCGCCTGCGCAGGAGCCGCCGCAGGAAATCCCACCGGAGGGCGACCCCGCACCCGCATCGCCGCCGCAGGAACTGCCGCCGGACCCGGAGACGCCTTCGGCGCCCTCGGTGGAGTAAGCGACCGACGCATGCGGCGCTCGCCGCGCCGCAGAATGAATGATTCAGTCCTCATGCGCTGCGCAGCGCCATGCGCGCCAGCCTCTGCTGGGCGGCGCGCTCACCCGCATAGACACGCCGCACACGGTGCGGTCACGACGCTGCCACGCCGTACCACGTACCACAGAGGTACTTGGATAACGGAGTCTGCTATGCGCGCACTGACTTACCACGGCAGCAAGGATGTACGGGTTGATACCGTGCCCGATCCCGCGCTGGCCGCCCCGGATGACATCCTCCTGCGCGTGACCGCCACGGCGATCTGCGGCTCGGACCTGCATCTGTACCGCGGCAAGATCCCGGATCTGCATACCGGCGACGTGCTGGGCCACGAGTTCATGGGCGTGGTGGAGGAGGTGGGCGCGGGGGTGATGGATCTGCGCCCGGGCGACCGCGTGGTGATTCCGTTCGTGATTGCGTGTGGTGAGTGCTTCCATTGCCGGCTCGCCGAGTTCGCGGCCTGCGAGACCACCAACACCGGCAAGGGCGCCGCGGTGAACCAGAAGGGCATCCGCCCGCCGGCAGCGCTGTTCGGCTACAGCCATCTCTATGGCGGTGTATCCGGCGGGCAGGCGGAGTTCGTGCGCGTACCGAAGGCCAATGTCGGGCCGTTGCGTATTCCGGATGCGCTGTCCGATGAGCAGGTGCTGTTCCTCTCCGACATCCTGCCGACCGGCTACCAGGCCGCGATCAACGCAGGCGTGAAGCCGGGTTCCACGGTGGCGATCTTCGGTGCCGGCCCGGTCGGGCTGATGAGTGCGGCGTGCTGCCGCCTGCTGGGGGCGGAGACGATTTTCATGGTCGACCACCTGCCGTATCGCCTGGCCTTCGCGCAGCAGACCTACGGCGTGACCCCGATCGATTTCACCCAGGTGGAGGATCCGGCGGAATACATCGTCACCCAGACAAACGGCCGCGGCGTGGATGCCACGATCGAAGCGGTCGGCTTCGAGGCCGAGGGCAGTGCGCTGGAATCGGCGCTGACGACGCTCAAGGTGGAAGGCAGCAGCGGCGTGGCGATCCGCCAGTGCATCGCTGCGACCCGTCGGGGTGGCACGGTGAGCATTCCGGGCGTGTATGCCGGCTTCATTCACGGCTTCCTGCTCGGCGATGCGTTCGACAAGGGCCTCACCTTCAAGATGGGGCAGACCCATGTGCAGAAGCTGATGCCAGAGCTGCTCGACCATATCGGCGAAGGCCGGCTGGATCCGGGCGTGATCGTGACCCACCGGCTGTCGCTGGAAGACGCGGTGCGTGGCTACGAGATCTTCGATCGCAAAGAGGAGGATTGCCGCAAGGTGATCCTGACGCCCTGACATGAATGCCGTGGCTTCTCTTGTACCGCCGGCGGCACCGCAGCCGGTGACCGATGGCGACGACCTGCAGGCGCAGGCCCGCGCCTGGATCGAGCATCAAGCCTCGTTGCCACGCCCTGGCAGCGGGGACACGCTGCTGCGCTGGCAGGCGCTGGCGCATATCGCCGCGCGGGATCTCTGCCTGGCCAAGGTGCTGGAAGCCCATTACGACGCGCAGGCGATCCTGGAAGAACTGGGCGCCGCGATGCCGGACCACGATCGGCTGGGCGCGGTATGGGCGGCCGAAGGGCCGGCGGCGACCCTGCGCTTTGATCGCGCCAGCGGCACGCTGTCCGGTGACAAGCCGTGGTGCTCCGGTGCCGGCTGGGTAGACCATGCCCTGGTGACGGTGCGCGATGACGGGCGATCGCGGCTGTTCCTGGTGCCGGTGCGCCGGGCCAGCGTGCGTTTCCTGCCGCAGACGTGGCAGGCCACGGGCATGGGGCGGGTGCCGAGTGGGACCGCCTGTTTCGACCAGGTGCCGGCCGTCGAGATCGGCGCGGCGGATGCCTATCTGCAGCGTCCGGGTTTCTGGCACGGTGGCGCAGGCATCGCGGCGTGCTGGTTCGGCGGGGCGAGCGCGTTGGCCGAGCCATTGCTGCACAGCGCGCGCGCCGACGAACCGGGCACGGCGGCGTGCCTGCTGGGTGAGATCGATCTGGCGCTGTCGCCATGCGCCTCACTGCTGCGCGAGCTGGCCGCGCTGATCGATGCACAGCCCGACCAACCCCATCAGCGTGAGATCGTGCGGGCGCGCAGTGCGGTGGAGCGCGCCGCCTCCCTGACGCTGGATCGGGTCGGCAGGGCGCTTGGGCCGGGCCCGATGTGCATGGACCCGGCGCACGCCCGGCGCTGGGCTGACCTGACCGTCTTCATCCGCCAGAGCCATGCCGACCGCGACTGGCAGCATCTTGGCAACCTGATGCACCGCGAGGGGCGTACGTGGACGCTGTGAGCCGTCAGATCGAAGGCGGCGGCGTGACCGAGGCGCAGTGGGCAGCATCGCCGTGGTTGCAGTCGCTGCCGCTTGCGTCCCCTGCGGCGCTGTTCGGCGATGCGCGTCGGCTGGTGGTGGTGTCGCCGCACCCGGACGATGAAGTGCTCGCCTGCGGCGGCCTGATGTCGCTTGCGCACCAGACAGGGCTGGCGGTCACGGTGGTCTCGGTGACGGACGGCGAAGCCTGCTATCCCGATCAGCCTGCGTGGTCGCCCGAGCGGCTGCGCGTGGCCCGTGCCGCTGAGCTGGACGATGCGCTGCGTTGCCTGGGCTTGGCGAGCGCAGCGCGGATTGCCTGGCACATCGGCGATGGCGCGGTGACGGCCAGCGAAGCATGGATGGGCGAGCAGCTGGCGGCTTTGCTGCAGCCGGACGATCTGGTGCTGGCGCCGTGGCGCTTCGATGGGCACCCGGACCATGAAGCGGTCGCGCGTGCCTGCGTGCAGGCCTGCACCGCGCGCGGCGCCGCGTTGAAGGAATACCCGGTGTGGGGCTGGCATTGGCTGGACCCGCAGGCGGCACCGTCCGCCTGGGCGCCGGCGACGCGCTATGCGTTGGAGGACGACCTGCTGGACCGCAAGCGCGATGCGATCCAGCAGTTCGTGACCCAGACCGGCGCAGTGGCGGGGCTCGAGTGCGAGCCCATCCTGCCTGCCGCTGTGCTGCAGCGGTTTGAACGGAACTACGAGGTATTGATCGGATGAGTGATGTCGCCTACTTCAGCGCGTTGTATGAGAAGGAGGACCCCTTCCAGTACCGGACCCGCTGGTACGAGCAGCGCAAGCGCGCGCTCACCTTGGCCAGCCTGCCGCGCGAGCGCTTTGGCCGTGGCTGGGAGCTGGGGTGCTCCAACGGCGTGCTGACCGCGGCCCTGGCCGAGCGCTGCGATCACCTGCTCGCCACCGACCTGAGCGAAGGCGCTGTCGCCGCGGCGCGCGCGATGACCCGGCGCCAGGCGCACGTTTCCGTCGAGCAGGCGCGTCATCCACACGACTGGCCAGCAGGCAGGTTCGACCTGATCGTGGTGGGTGAAATGGGTTACTACCTCTCACAAGACGACATGCGTCAGCTGGCGGCGCAGGTGGTTCAATCGCTCACGCCGCAGGGCGTGGTGATCGCCTGCCATTGGCGCGTGCCGTTCGAGCAGGCGCGCTGCAGCGCCGCGTTCGTGCACGCGCAGTTTGATGACAGCCTGCCACGCCTGTTCTCGTATCGCGACGAGGACATGCTGCTGGAAGGCTGGTCGGCCGAGACCACCTCGGTGGCCGAACGCGAGGGCCTGCGATGATTGCCGTGACCGTTCCCGCGCACAACGAAGAGCAAATGATCGCGGCCTGCCTGCAGTCGCTGCAGGTGGCGGCGCTGCATCCGGCCCTGCGCAACGAGCCGGTGGTGATCGTGGTGGCGCTGGATCGGTGCCGTGATGCCACGGAATGGATCTGCCAGCGCATGGGCGTGGAAGCGGTCAGCGTGGACGCCGGGTGTGTCGGTGTCGCACGGGCGGCGGCGAGTGAGCGCGCGTTGGCGCTGGGGGCCCGCTGGATCGGCTGCACCGACGCGGACAGCGTGGTGCCGCCGGACTGGCTTGCGCGCCAGCTGCAGTGTGGTGCGAATGCCTTCTGTGGCGTGGTGGCGGTGGGTGACTGGTTGGACTACCCGCAGGCCGTGCGCGAGCAGTTCCTGCAGGGCGAGCATGCGGTGGATGGGCACCCGCACGTACACGGCGCGAACATGGGCTTCAGCGCAGTGGCGTATCGGCAGTCCGGCGGCTTTGCGCCGCTGGCCACCGGTGAGGACGTCGCGCTGATCCAGGCCATGCACGGGGCCGGCATGCAGGTGGCGCGGCTGGCCAGCCCACGGGTGATGACCAGCGCACGCCGTCACGCGCGTGCACCGCACGGTTTCAGTGACTTCCTGCGCCGCCTGGAACAGCGCGTTGGCTTGGCGGCAGATGAGGTGGCGGGCGACGTGGCGCCGCTGTCACTGCTGGCGCGCTGATGGCCCCCATTGATCTGCTCGGCTGGGCGGCGACCGCCGTGCTGATCGCCACGCTGTGGCGGCAGATATGGAAGCAGTGGACGGCCGAGGATGCACATGCGGTATCGACGTGGTTGTTCGTTGGCCAGATCACGGCCTCGGTGTTGTTCATTGCGTACAGCGCGGCGACCGGCTCGATCGTTTTCGTGGTGACCAATTCGCTGATTCTGCTCACGGCGATTGCCGGGCAATGTCTGGCCTGGATCAAGCGCAGACGGGCAGGGACGTAACACGCATTTCGCGCCTCGACGACGCGCCGTGCACATCTGTCGCGCAGTGCGTTGAGCTCGCTGAACACTCGCATTTCAGTGTCACGCCGACTTCATGGCCGATGCGGAAAAGTCGACTCACCCCGACAACAACACACGGGCCAAACCGGACCAACAGGAGTACATCGCAGTGAATACCGAATCGAAGACCGCGCATAACTTGAACGACCTGATCGAAATCGCCCGCGATGGCCAGGAGTTCTACACCGAGGCCGCAGGCAAGGTCGAAGATGCCGAGTTGGCGGCGCTCTTCACCCGTATCGCCGGTGTCAAGAATGAGATCGTCCGCTCGCTGAGCGCCACCGTTGTCGCCGCGGGCGGCAAGCCGGCCGACCATGGCACCTTCGTCGGTTCCATGCAGCAGTTCTACGGCAAGGTGCGCGCCACCTTGGGTGACAAGCAGTACGGCTACGTGGCCGAGCTGGAAGAATCCGAAGATCGCCTGCTGAAGGCGTTCAAGGACACCCTGACCGACGCCGACACCTCGCCGGCCGCGCGCCAGGAAGTCCAGCGTCTGCTGCCGCAGGTGCAGGAATGCCATGCTGTGATGCGCGACCGCAAGCACGCCATGAAGCACTGAGTTTCAGACAGGCGGTGCGCTGGCGATTCCCCACGGTCGCCAGTAGTCCGCTCCCTGAAGCGGTACCCGAACAGCCCCGGCCCTGCCGGGGCTGTTCGTTTTTGCCCGACACTCCCCGGTGGCTGCCAGCGCACCGGACGGCCCCGAACGGTAGTGGGGGAATTGGTGCATACTCGGGACAAAGAGCCGCTTGGATTTGTCATGGAACACATGCGTTGGCTGACGCTTCGTCTCAGCAACAATCAATCCATCGGCCCGAAGGTGCTGATGGACCTGTGGGCCAACGCGTGCGAGACCAATCAGTCCTCGGTGACCCGCGAAACGCTGCCCGGGAAATCGACCTCCTACGCCCTGCACGCACCGACCTCGCTGGCCTATCCCAAGCGCGCGGAGCTCCGCATGCGCAAGCTGCTGGAAGAGGCCGGCTACACGTTCACGCTCGGCTCGCTGGCCGACCGCCCGGCACCGCAGCCGGTGCGCTTCCGCTGACGCCGTTCACCGGCGTCGCATTCATTCTTCAACCAAGGTGCCGCAACCGCGCGTTCAGTCGACGCGGTCGGCGGCCACGCTGCGGACCATGATCCGGACCGGCATGCCCGCGGCATGCTGCAGTGATTCCAGCGGTGCCCAGCCCAGCCGGCGATACAGGCCCCCATCATCGGCTTCGGTCTGCAGGTAGAGATCGCGTACGCCAAGCGCGCGACCGCGCACCAGCAATTCTTCGATGACTTTCTCGGCCAGGCCGCGCCCGCGGTGCGCCGGATGGACATAGACGCCGCCCAGCCAATGCAATCGTTCGGGGCGCTCGGTCCGCTCATGGAACTTGAGCTGCGCTGCGGCGACCGGCACCGCGTCATCCAGTGCGATCAGCAGCAGGGGCAACTCGTCGTCCTGCAGGAACACTTCCAGCCGCTGCTGCTGATCGAGCACGGTCAGGTCCGGCACGTGGCGTCCCCATTCCTGGAAATACCACTCGGCCAGGATCGGCAGCAGGTCGGGGCGGTCACTGAGAGGAACGATGGTGCAGGCCACGGTGAACGCTCCATGTTGGACGGGTCGGCTGCCATGGTACGCGGATGCGCGGGCGTTTCGCCGCCGCTTGCAGCGGCCTTCACCCAGCGCGCAGACTATCCCCATGCACGCCAGCGCCTGCCACCTGCGGTGTTACGGAACGTCCACCGATGTGGACCGGCATGACTTTGCGCAATGGGTGCTGCCGCTGCGCGGCGATCTGGAGGTCGAGGTCGATGCGTTTGGCGGCCGCCTGGATGTGCTGCAGGGGGCCTTCGTGGCGCCCGGCGAGGGACATGCCCAGACCGGCGATGGCGATCATCTGATGGTGATCGTCGATTGCCCGGCGGGGGTGATCGATGACCACACCCTGGAGCACCTGCGCCGGCAGCGTTGGCTGGCACTGCCGAAGGGAGTGCGCCAGCGCCTGGCCGGTGCGCCCGCACACGGCAGTGAGGGTCTGCTCGCGACCCTGCTGCAACAGTACGCGCCCGCTGGCAGCGCGGCACGCCTGCATGCCCTGTGTACCCGGCTCTCGGCCAACCCCGGCGCGGACTGGAACGTGGCCCGCATGGCCGCGCTGGTCGGCATCAGCGGCAGCCGCCTGCATGCGGCCTTCGTCCAGGAATTCGGGGTGCCTCCCCAGGCATGGCTGAGTGCCTGCCGGTTACGCTGGGCCAAGCACCGGCTGCTCACCAGCAGCGACAGCATCGCCACGATCGCGCTGGATGCCGGCTATTCCGAGCACAGTGCGCTGACCCGAGCCCTGCGCCGGGAAACCGGGCTGACCCCGCAGGCCTTCCGGCGGCAGTAGCCTCGGTCAAGACGTCGCGGTGCGCGGCTTCTACACTGCGCGGCCAATGCATACCGCGTGAGCCGCAATGAAACGATCGATGGGAGTGGGCATCGCCAACGGCATTGCCGCCGGCGCGCTGTGGGGCGTGGTGTTCCTGGCCCCGGCGATGCTGCACAGCTTCAACGCGGTACAGCTCTCCGCCGGCCGTTATCTGGTCTACGGCCTGATTGCCGTCGTTCTGCTTGCGCCGCGCTGGCGGCAGCTCAAGGAGCGGCTGGCCTGGGCCGAGTGGCGGGGTCTGTTGTGGCTGAGCCTGGCCGGCAACCTGGTCTACTTCCTGCTGCTGGCCAATGCCGTGCAATGGGCCGGTGGTGCGGCCGCCTCGCTGATCGTGGGATTGATCCCGGTGGTGGTGACCCTGGCCGGCGTACGCGAGGAAGGCGCGGTGCCACTGCGTCGCCTGGCCCCGGCGCTGCTGCTGTGCCTGCTTGGCGTGGCGCTGGTGGGCTATGAAGCCTTGATGGCCGAACATGCGCAGGGCTCGGCCGGGCGCCGGTTGCTCGGGCTGCTGTGCGCGGTCGGCGCGTTGCTGTCCTGGGCGGTGTACTCGATCGGCAACAGCCGCTGGCTGGCGCGCCGGCCGGATCTGTCCGGGCATGACTGGTCGCTGCTGACCGGCATCACCACCGGCGGGCTCGCGCTCGTGCTGGTGCCCAGTGCGTTTTTGACCAGCGCGACGGTGCATCCGCCGGGCGAGTGGCTGAACTTCTGGCTGATCAGCGCGGGCGTGGCGGTGGTCGCCTCGGTGCTCGGCAATGCCTGCTGGAACCGCGCCAGCCGCAACCTGCCACTGACCCTCACCGGGCAGATGATCGTCTTCGAAACCCTGTTCGCCCTGCTGTATGGCTTTGCCTGGCAGCAACGCTGGCCGACGCTGATGGAAACGGTGGCCATCGTCTGCCTGGTGTCGGGCGTGCTGATGTGCGCGCACGCGCATCGGCCCCCTGCGGCGGTGGCGGAGCATGTGGGGTAGGGCAGGCCTTGCCCCGGCTGGATGGTCACAATCGCAACTTGTTGGCCGACGATGGCCGCGATTTACGTGCCGCGATCTTTTGCAGCGCAGCACTTGACAAGCAGGGCGGTGGCGTAGTTTTCTTGATCCATGGTCATCACCGCTGCCCACGCCTACCTGCTCGTTCCCGCCTTCGCGGGCGGCCAGGCCGTGTCGACCGGTACCACCATCATTACCACCGCCACCACTCGCCCGGTGCGGCCCGTCGTCTTCGCGTAATTTCCGAAAACACGGCCCCGCACCCAGATCAGGTGGCGGGGGAAACTCTCAAACCTGATGTGACGCGGGGCCTCCCATCGAGGTCAGCATGTCTTCTGTCGCCGCTTCCGCTCCACCTTCCGCCCAGCCCGCCGTCTCCGTCGCCGCGCGGGCCGGCGTGACCACCGTGGTCCACAAGTTCGGCGGCACCTCGGTGGCCGATGCCGAGCGCTATCGTCATGTGGCGCAGCTGCTGCTGGCGCGTGAGGAGACGATGCAGGTCACCGTGGTCTCGGCGATGAAGGGCGTTACCGATGCACTGATCGGGGTGGCCACGTTGGCCGCGGAAGACGGCTCGGCCTGGCGCGAACAGTGGCACGCCTTGCGGGCACGTCATCGCGGTGCCGCCGTTGCCTTGCTCGGTGAGCACGCCGGGGCCACGGTGGAGTGGCTGGACCAGCGCTTCGATCAGTTGGCCGAGGTGCTGGGTGCGCTGGCGGTGATCGGCGGCCTGCCCACCGAAGTGCTGGACCGCGTGCAGGGCATGGGCGAGGTGTATTCGGCGCAACTGCTCGGGACGTACCTGCAGACGCTGGGCGAAGACTGCGCGGTGCTGGATGCGCGCGATGTGCTGGTGATCGAACGCGGTGAACTGGGCGTGGACGTGGACTGGGCGCGCAGCGCCGAGCGCCTGGCCCAGTGGCGCCTGCAGCACCCGCAATCGCGCATCGTGGCCACCGGCTTCGTCGCCCGCGACCGCCAGGACCGCATCACCACGCTGGGCCGCAACGGCAGCGATTACTCCGGGGCGATCTTCGCCGCCTTGTTCAACGCCGACGAGCTGCACATCTGGACCGATGTGGACGGCGTGCTCTCGGCCGATCCGCGGGTGGTGCCCGAGGCGGTCCAGCTGGAAGCGCTGAGCTACGACGAAGCCTGCGAGCTGGCCTACTTCGGCGCCAAAGTGGTGCACCCGCAGACGATGTCGCCGGCGATCGAGCGTGGGCTGCCGATCATCATCCGCAACACCTTCCACCCGGATCATCCAGGCACGCGCATCACCGCCGAGCGCACCGCGTCCGGTCCGATCAAGGGGCTGACCCTGAGCCCGGACCTGGCCGTGATCAACCTGGAAGGCACCGGCCTGATCGGCGTGCCCGGCACGGCCGAGCGCGTCTTCGCGGCGCTGCGCAATGCGCATGTGTCGGTGGTGATGATCTCGCAGGGCTCCTCCGAGCACTCGATCTGCTGCGTGGTGAAGCAGGCCGAGGCGGTGCGGGCGCGCGAATCGCTGCTGCAGGCCTTTGCCCATGAGCTGAGCCTGGGCCAGGTGCAGCGCGTGCAGTTGACCGACAACGTGAGTGTGCTGGCCGCCGTGGGCGATGGCATGGCCGGCCAGCCCGGCGTGGCCGCGCGCCTGTTCGAGTCGCTGGGCCGCGCGCAGGTGAACATCCTGGCGATCGCGCAGGGCTCCTCGGAGCGCAATATCTCGGTGGCGGTGGACAGCCGCCATGCGACCAAGGCGCTGCGCGCGGCGCATGCCGGGTTCTGGCTGTCGCCGCAGACGTTCTCGGTCGGTGTGATCGGCCCGGGCAATGTGGGTGCGGCGCTGTTGGACCAGCTGCAGGCCGCCCAGGTACAGCTGCTCGGCCGCGCCAATGTGGATCTGCGCCTGCGTGCGGTCGCCTCGCGCAGCCGCATGGTCCTGGACGAGCGCGGCCTGAAAGGTGACTGGCGCGCGGCGCTGTCCGGCCCGGCGCAGCCGAGCGATCTGGACGCATTCACCGAACACCTGCTCTCCGCCCATCTGCCGCACGCCCTGATCATCGATTGCAGCGGCAGCGCCGACGTGGCCGACCGCTATGCCGGCTGGCTGGCCGCAGGCATCCACGTGGTCACCCCGAACAAACAGGCCGGTGCCGGCCCGCTGGAGCGCTATCACGCGATCCGCGAGGCAGCGGCTGGCAGTGGCGCGCGCTTCCGCTACGAAGCCACGGTCGGTGCGGGCCTGCCGGTGATCACCACGCTGCGCGACCTGGTCGACACCGGCGATGAGGTGCTGGCGATCGACGGTATTTTCTCCGGCACGCTGGCGTGGCTGTTCAACAAATACGACGGCCAGGTGCCGTTCTCCGCGCTGGTCAGCCAGGCGCGTGGCATGGGCTATACCGAGCCGGACCCGCGCGATGATCTTTCCGGCGTGGATGTCGCGCGCAAGCTGGTGATCCTGGCGCGTGAGGCGGGCCGTGAGCTCAGCCTGGCGCAGGTGCGCGTGGAAAGCCTGGTGCCCGAAGCACTGCGCCAGGCCAGTGTGGACGACTTCATGGCGGGCCTGCCGCAGATCGATGCGGTGTTCGCCGAGCGCCTGGCAGTCGCCAAGGCGGACGGCGCGGTGCTGCGCTATGTGGCGCGCCTCACGCCGGACGGGGCTGAGGTCGGCCTGGTCGCGCTGCCGGCCGGGCATGCCTTCGCGAACCTGCGCCTGACCGACAACGTGGTGCAGTTCACCACGCGCCGCTACTGCGACAGCCCGCTGGTGGTGCAGGGCCCGGGCGCCGGGCCGGAGGTGACCGCCGCCGGCGTGTTCGCCGATGTGCTGCGCGTGGCGGTGGGCGAAGGAGCACGTCTGTGAGTGAGGGCAGGAGGACGGAAGCACGCGCGTTTGCGCCGGCCTCGGTCGGCAACGTGGGGGTCGGGTTCGACATCCTTGGGCACGCCATCGAGGGCGTTGGCGATACTGTGACAGTGCGGCGGATCGACGAGCCCGTGGTTCGCATCCACGCGATCCGCGGCACCACGGTGGATCTGCCACGGGTGGCCGAGGACAACACCGCCGGTGCGGGGTTGATTGCGCTGCGTGCCGCGCTGGATCTGCCGTTCGGCTTCGAGGTGGAGATCGACAAGGGCATCGCGCTGGGCTCGGGCATGGGCGGTTCGGCCGCGTCGTGTGTGGCCGCGCTGGTCGCGGCCAATGCGCTGTTGCCGCAGCCGTTGTCGCGCGAAGCGCTGTATCCGTTCGCGCTGACCGGCGAGGCGGTGGCCAGTGGTGGCCGCCATGGCGACAACCTCGGGCCGATGCTGCTGGGCGGGCTGGTACTGAGCACGGCGGACCGGCTGGTACCGGTGCCGGTCCCGGCGGCGTGGCACAGCCTGCTGGTGCATCCGAACGCGGTGCTGGAGACGCGCCGCGCGCGCGCCGCGCTGCAGGGGCATTACGCGTTGGGCGAGTTCGTCGCGCAGAGCGCGAATCTGGCGCTGGTGCTCAGTGGCTGCTTCACCTCCGATGCCGCGTTGATTCGTGCCGGCCTGCGTGACGTGCTGGTCGAGCCGCGTCGGGCCGGTCTGATCGCCGGGTTTGCGGCGGCCCGCGATGCTGCGTTGAATGCCGGGGCGATGGGCGCCAGCATCTCCGGTGCGGGGCCGAGCGTGTTTGCCTGGTTCGAGCAGCGCGATGCCGCGCTTGCCGCGCAGGCGGCAGTCCAGCAGGCGTTCGCGGACGCGGGCTTCGACAGCCAAGGCTGGGTGTCACCCTTGAATGCGCCCGCCGCGCGCGTGCTGTGACACGTCCACTCTTTCTACTTTGGGATATCCGATGAAGTTCGTTTCCACGCGTCACGCCGCGCCCGCCGCCTCGCTCAGCCAGGCGCTCGCCGCCGGCCTTGCCCCGGATGGTGGTCTGTACGTTCCCGAACACCGCCCGCAACTGCAGAGCTGGTCAGCGCAGGGTTCCTTCGCACAGACCGCCGCGGCGGTACTGGCCCCGTATTTCCATGACGATGCCCTGGAGAGAGCACTGCCCGAACTGTGCGAGCAGGCCTTCGATTTCGATGCGCCACTGCGCCCCCTGGCGACCGCTGATGATCATGTGCTGGAGTTGTTCCATGGCCCGACGGCGGCGTTCAAGGATTTCGGTGCGCGCTTTCTCGCGGCGTGTCTTGCCCGCCTGCAGCAGGGCCGTGAGCGTCCGTTGACGATCGTGGTGGCGACCTCGGGCGATACCGGGGCGGCCGTTGCCGCGGCCTTTCATCGGCAGCCGGGGATCCGCGTCGTGGTGCTGTACCCGGATGGCCGCGTCTCGCCGCGCCAGGCGCATCAGCTGGGGTGCTTCGGCGACAACATCCACACACTGCGCGTCGCCGGCTCGTTCGACGATTGCCAGGCGATGGTGAAACAGGCGCTGGGCGATCGCGAGCTGCAGCACGCGGTGCCGTTGAGCTCGGCCAACAGCATCAGCCTGGGCCGCTGGCTGCCGCAGATGAGCTATTACGCCCATGCGGCCCTGGTGCATCAGGCGCAGACCGGCCACGTGCTCAATCTGGTGATTCCGACCGGCAACCTGGGCAATGCGATGGCGGCGATCCTGGCGCGGGCGATGGGCCTGCCGCTGGGGCAGATCGCGCTGGCGACCAATGCCAATGAGGTGTTGCCGCGCTATTTCCATGGCGAGGCCTACCAGGCACAAACCAGCGTGGCGACGATTGCCAACGCGATGGACGTGGGGGCGCCAAGCAATTTCGAGCGGCTGCGCTGGCTCTACAACGACGATGACGTGGCACTGCGGGGCGCGTTCACGGCCGAGGCCGTGGATGATGCGGCGATCCGCGAAGTGATCAAGCGGCGCCATGACCTGCATGGCGAGGTGTTCTGCCCGCATACGGCGACGGCGGTGGCGCGCCTGGAGCACCTGCGGGCCGCGGGCGCACAGGGGCATTGGGCGGTGGCGGCGACTGCGCACCCGGCCAAGTTCGAATCGGTGGTGGAGCCGTTGATCGGGCAGGTGCTGGACATGCCGCCGGCCTTGGCCGCGCTGCTGGAGCGGCCCGCGCAGGCCGAAGCGTGCGCACCGGAGTATGGGGCGCTGCGTGAGGTGCTGTTGCGCGGGTGAGGCGGGGTCAGTACGACTCGTCGGCCGCCAGCTTCTGCAGGCCGGCTTCGTCCAGGATCTCGACGGTGTTCAGATGGGGCAGGGCGATCAGGCCCTGCTGGCGCAGCTTGGTGAAGGTGCGGCTGACGGTTTCCATGGTCAGGCCGAGATGGTCGGCGATGTCGCCGCGGCCCATCGGCAGGGTCACGCGCAGGCCCGGCTCACCGAGCAGCGCTTCGCGCGCGGCCAGGCGCAGCAGGAAATCGGCGACCTTCTCGGCCGGCTGCAGCCGGCCCAGCGCCATGGCGGCATCCTGCGCGGCATCCAGCTCCTGGCAGGCGCGTTGCAGCAGCTTGCGCTCCAGGTGCGGGAAGCGCGAGCGCAGGTCCTTCATCTGCGGCAGGGCCACGCGGCAGACCCGGCTGTCGGCGATGGCCTCGATGTCATAGCGGTGGTGATCGCTGCCGCTCAAGCCCAGGAAGTCGCCGGGCAGCACGAAACCGCTGATCTGGCGGCGGCCATCGGCCAGCGTGCGGACCAGGCGCAGCGCACCGGCCGTAATCGTATAGACATGTTGGCGCGGCTCACCCGCACGGGCCAGGGTGGACCCCAGCGGCAGTGCCTGGGACACGGTGACCCGCTCCAGCGCCTGCACTTCATCCGGCGACAGCGCCGAGCAGACCGCCAGGTGCCGTACCGAGCAATGCAGGCAGTCGCGCAGCGGCGAGCAACCGGGGGCGGCGGGGTCTTCAACAGCGGAAAGCGCGGTACCGGAGTGGGGCCGGGTCATGTCAGGTCAGCAAGCGGGACCTGCCTATGATACGTCATGCCGCCATTGGCCCGGTCCCGATGCCCGGATGCGGCTCGTTGCGCTGGCTGCGGCTAGAATATGCCGCTCGCTCATCCCCCCGTTTCCGCAGGAGTCCCGCAAGTGATCAAGCCCCGTACGCCGCCCGGCATCATGGAATTGCTGCCGCGCGAGCAGATCGCGTTCCAGCGCATGCTGGACGTCATCCGCCGCAACTACGAGCGGTTCGGGTTCCTGCCGGTGGAAACCCCGGTGTTCGAGCTGTCCGATGTGCTGTTGACCAAGTCCGGCGGTGAAACCGAGCGCCAGGTGTATTTCGTGCAGTCCACCGGCGCATTGGCAAACGCGGCCGAAGCCGGCGACAAAACGCTGCCCGAGCTGGCCCTGCGCTTCGACCTGACCGTGCCGCTGGCCCGCTACGTGGCCGAGCACGAGCACGACCTGACCTTCCCGTTCCGTCGTTACCAGATGCAGCGCGTGTACCGCGGCGAGCGTGCCCAGCGCGGTCGCTTCCGCGAGTTCTACCAGTGCGACATCGATGTGATCGGCAAGGACGCGCTGAGCATCCGCTATGACGCCGAAGTCCTGGCGGTGATCCATGCGGTCTTCGCCGAGCTCAGCATCGGCGCCTTTAGTATCCAGCTCAACAACCGCAAGCTGCTGCGCGGCTTCTTTGAAAGCCTGGGCGTGGCTGATGGCGAGCGCCAGCTGGCGGTGCTGCGCGAAGTGGACAAGCTGGACAAGCGCGGCCCCGACTACGTGCGCGAGACGCTGGTGGGCGAAGGCTTTGAGATCGCGGCCGAGCAGGTCGAGCGGATCCTGGCCTTCGTGGCGGTCCGCTCCAGCAGCCACGCCGACGCGTTGGCGCAGCTGGACGCGCTGCTGGTCGATCCGGCTGCCAGCGAGACGCTGAAGGTGGGCGTGGCCGAACTGCGCGAAGTGCTGGAGCTGGTCAAGGCGCTGGGCGTGCCGGAAACCGCGTACTGCCTGAATTTCTCCATCGCGCGCGGCCTGGATTACTACACCGGCACCGTGTACGAAACCACGCTGACCGACCACCCGCAGATCGGCTCGATCTGCTCCGGTGGCCGTTACGAAGACCTGGCCAGCCACTACAGCAAGTCCAAGCTGCCGGGCGTGGGCATTTCTATCGGCCTGACCCGTCTGTTCTGGCAGCTGCGCGAAGCCGGCCTGATCGCCGGGATCGAAGACAGCAGCGTGCACGCGCTGGTGGCGCTGATGGACGACGCCAGCCTGCCGCAGTCGCTGGATATCGCCCGCCGCCTGCGCGCCGGTGGCATCAACGCCGAAGTGCAGATGGAGCCGAAGAAGATCGGCAAGCAGTTCCAGTACGCGGCCAAGGCCGGCATTCGTTTCGTCGTGCTGGCCGGTGACGATGAGCTGGCGCGTGGCGTGGTCGCGGTCAAGGATCTGCTGCGCGAGCAGCAGTTCGAGGTCTCGCGCGAGGAACTGGCCAGCACCCTGCAGGTGGAACTGGAGCAGGCCAAGGTCATGCCGTGAGGCGGCTGGGGGCGGCGGCAACGCTGCTGCTCCTGCTGACCGCGTGCCGGACCGATCCTGCGCTGCATGACCAGTGGATCGGTCCGGGCCAGTACCGGCTGACGGTCGACCGCTGCCACGTGATCGACCGGGAGCAGCTGCAGCGTGACCTGCGCGGATTGGCCGGGAAGAAGTGCCCGGACGGGGCAGGGGAGCTGCAGGCCGTCCAGTCCATCCCGAGCCGCCAGGGCAGCCTGTTCGGCGAGTGCGTGCGCAGCGGCGCCCTCCGCGCCGAGGTAACGTGCCGGTAGGTACCGACCGTTGGTCGGTACGCCGATGAACGCCCGATACCCAAAACAAACGCCCGCCCCGCGGGCGTTTTTCGTTCCCGCCCCTGAACCAACCTGATCCGAGCAGCCACCCGGTTTGACCCTGGAGCTTCGTTTGCGCTAATGTAATAGCACGCTATTACATTGATACGATGAAACTACGCCCCGCCCCCCGAGAAAAAGACGCCCAGGCCGATCTGGCCTGCCTGGCTGCGGCCTTCGCCGCGCTGTCCAGCGCCGCACAGGTCACCGCGTTCCTGCGCGACCTGTGCACCCCGGCCGAGCTGGAGGCGCTGTCGGACCGCTGGAAGGTGGTGCCGCTGCTGCAGCAGGGCGTGCCGTATCGCGAAATCCACGAACTGACCGGCGTCAGCGTGACCACCACCGGGCGCGTGGCGCGTTCGCTGGAGCATGGCCACGGCGGCTATGCCGCCGCCATTGCCGCCACGCCGTCCTCTCCCGAATCCGAGTAAGTGAGCCTCCCCATGAGTGCAACCCAGACCGCCCCGGCACGTGACCGGCTGCGTATCGCCATCCAGAAGAACGGGCGGCTGGCCGAGCCCGCCCGCAGCCTGCTGACCGCCTGCGGGCTGAGCTGGCGGCAGAGCCGCGACAAGCTGTTCTGCTACGGCGAGTCGCTGCCGGTGGACCTGCTGCTGGTCCGCGATGACGACATCCCCGGCCTGATTGCCGATGGCGTCTGCGATTTCGGCATCGTCGGCCGCAACGAGCTGGACGAGCAGGGCGCCGCCCGCCGCCGGATCGGCCTGCCGGATGCCTACCAGGCGCTGCGCGGGCTGAACTTCGGCCAGTGCCGGTTGATGCTGGCGGTGCCGGAGGAGTGGGAATGGACGGGCGTGGAGCAGCTGGCCGGCAAGCGCATCGCCACCAGCTACCCCGCGATCCTGGCCGACTGGCTGGCCGCGCGCGGCGTGGATGCCCAGGTGGTCGAGCTGTCGGGTTCGGTCGAAATCGCCCCGCGCCTGGGCACTGCCGACCTGATCTGCGATCTGGTGTCCAGCGGCGCCACCCTGGCCGCCAACCAGCTCAAGCCGGTCGAAACCCTGCTGGAAAGCGAGGCGGTGCTGGCCGGCCCGGTCCGCACGCCCGATGACGCCCGCGCCGGTCTGATGGCGATGCTGCTGCGTCGCCTCGATGGCGTGGTGAACGTGCAGGACAGCAAGCTGCTGATGTTCCGCGCCGCGCTGGACCGGGTCTCCGAGTTGACCCGCCTGCTGCCCGACGCCGATCCGCTGGTGCAGTTGCCCGATGACGGCGGCCACCTGCGTTTGCAGACCATGTGCCACGGTGCGTTGACCTGGCAGCGGTTGGAGGACCTGGAGCGCGCGGGCGCGCAGGGCTTGATGGTATTGAGTGTGGAGCGGTCGCTGGCATGAATCGTTTGACGTGGTCCCAATTGGATGCCGGCGCCCAGGCGCAGGCGCTGCAACGCCCGGTCCAGGCCGTGGCGGCGCGCACCCGTGAGTCCGTTGCCGCGTTGATCGCGGCAGTGCGCCAGGGCGGTGATGCCGCACTGCGTGAGATCACCCTGCGCTTCGACGGCGTGGCACCGGCGACCTTCGAGGTCAGCGAGGCGGAGTTCGCCGCCGCCGAGCAGGCCGTCTCCGCCGAGCTGCGCCAGGCGATGATCGATGCGGCCGCGCGCATCCGTACCTTCCACCAGGCCGGCATGACCCAGGGCTATGCGGTCGAGACCGCGCCCGGCGTGCGTTGCGAACGCGTGGTGCGGCCGATCGGTCGGGTGGGTCTGTATGTGCCGGCCGGCAGCGCGCCGTTGCCGTCCACCGCGCTGATGCTGGGGGTGCCCGCACAGCTGGCCGGCTGCCGGGAAGTCGTGTTGTGCACGCCGCCACGCAAGGACGGCAGTGCCGATCCGGCCGTGCTGGTGGCCGCACGCCTGACCGGCGTGCACCGCGTGTTCAAGCTGGGCGGCGCCCAGGCGATCGCGGCGATGGCGTATGGCACTGACAGCGTCCCGGCCTGCGACAAGCTTTATGGCCCGGGCAATAGTTACGTGACCGAAGCCAAGCAGCAGGTCGCCCAGGACGGTGCCGCGGCGATCGACATGCCGGCCGGGCCGTCCGAAGTGCTGGTGATTGCCGATGCGGGTGCCACGCCGGCGTTCGTCGCCGCCGATCTGCTCTCGCAGGCCGAGCACGGCCCAGATTCGCAGGTGCTGCTGCTGACCGACGACGCGGCGATGGTGGACCGGGTCGAGGCGGCGGTTGAAGCGCAGCTGGCGCAGCTGTCGCGTGCGGAGATCGCCGCGCAGGCGCTGGCGTCCTCGCGCCTGATCCTGGTCGATTCGCTGGACGACGCCTTCGCGATCAGCAACCGGTATGCGCCGGAGCACCTGATCCTGGCGCTGCGCGAGCCGCGCGCGTGGTTGGACAAGGTTGACGCGGCCGGGTCGGTGTTCCTGGGCGACTACACCCCCGAAGCGCTCGGCGATTACTGCAGTGGCACCAACCACGTGCTGCCGACCGCCGGCGCTGCCCGCGCCTACAGCGGCGTCAGCGTGGCCAGCTTCCAGAACCTGATCAGCGTGCAGTCGGCCACGGCCGCTGGCATCGCGGCGATCGGCGAGTGTGCCCGCGTGCTGGCACGCGCCGAAGGCCTGGACGCCCACGAGAACGCGGTGACCCTGCGCATGGAGGCGGCCGCATGAGCACTGCCTCCATCCTGTCCCTGGCCCGTGCCGACCTGCAGGCGTTTGCCGGCTATTCCTCGGCGCGCAGCAGTGCGCTGGTCGGCGATGTCTGGCTCAACGCGAATGAATCGGCCTGGGCCAATCCGGCCGACGTCGCCGGTGGGGCGCGCCGCTATCCCGACCCGCAGCCAGCGGCGCTGCGTGATCGCCTGGCCGAGCTGTACGGCTGCTCGTCCGAACAACTGCTGATCGGCCGCGGCAGCGACGAGGCCATCGATCTGCTGGTACGCGCGCTGTGCGAGCCGGGCCGCGATGCGGTGGTGACCACGCCGCCGGTGTTCGGCATGTATGCCGTCTGCGCGCGCCTGCAGAACGCGCCGTTGATCGAGGTGCCGCTGGTCGATCAGGGCGATGCGCTGGTCGCCGATATCGATGCCGTCATTGCCGCGGCGCTGTCGGGCAACGCCAAGCTGGTGTTCCTGTGCTCGCCGTCCAATCCCGCGGGCAGCGTGATCACCCTGGCCGAGATCGAGCGGGTGGCCACGGCATTGCAGGGCAGGGCGCTGGTGGTGGTGGATGAGGCCTACGGGGAGTACGCCGAGCAGCCGTCCGCGACCACGCTGTTGAGCCATTACGAGAACATCGCCGTGCTGCGCACGCTGTCCAAGGCGCATGCGCTGGCGGCCGCCCGCATTGGCAGCCTGATCGCCGATGCCGCGCTGATCCAGCTGCTGCGCCGCTGCCAGGCGCCATACCCGGTGCCCGCACCCTGTGCCGAGTTGGCATTGGCCGGTCTCGGCGCCGAGAGCCTGGCCGTGACTACCCGGCGCATCGCGCAGATCAAAGCCGAACGTACCCGCCTGCAGTCCGGCCTGGCCGCGCTGCCCGGTGTGGTGCGTGTCTATCCCTCGCAGGGCAACTACCTGCTGGTCCGTTTTGCCGACGCCCAAGGCGCGTTTGATGCGCTGCTCGCGGCCGGCGTGGTGGTGCGTGACCAGCGTGCCGCGCCGCAGCTGGGCGATGCACTGCGCATCACCCTCGGCAGTCCGGAACAGAACGACCGCGTACTCGCCGCCCTGATGGCCCGGAGGGCTGCCGCATGACCCCGATTCTGTTCGTCGACCGCGACGGCACCCTGATCGAAGAGCCCGCCGATTTCCAGATCGACGCCTACGAGAAGCTGCGCTTCGTGCGCGATGTGATCCCGGCGATGCTCAAGCTGCGCGATGCGGGCTATCAGTTCGTGATCGTCAGCAACCAGGATGGCCTGGGCAGCGAAGGCTATCCGCAGGCCAGCTTCGATGGCCCCAACGACCTGATGCTGCAGATCTTCGCCAGCCAGGGCATCACCTTCCGTGACGTACTGATCGACGGCACCTGGCCGCAGGACAACGCACCGACCCGCAAGCCGGGCATCGGCCTGATGCTGCCGTATCTGCAGGACCGCAGCATCGACTGGGCACGCTCGGCGATGGTGGGCGACCGCCTGACCGATATCCAGTTCGCCGAGAACATGAAGATCCGCGGTTTCCAGCTGCGCACCGAGCAGTTCGGCGGCGACTGGGACTGGACCTCGATCGCGCACGAGCTGGCCGATGCGCCGCGCCGCGCCACCGTGCAGCGCAATACCAAGGAAACGAAGATCCGGGTTGACGTCGATCTGGACCGCACCGCCGAGCCGCAGACCCACACCGGGCTGCCGTTCTTCGATCACATGCTGGAGCAGATCGGCAAGCACGGCGGCTTCGCGCTGAGTGTGCAGGCCGAGGGCGACCTGCACATCGATGAGCACCACACCATTGAAGACACCGGCCTGGCGCTGGGCCAGGCCCTGCGCGAGGCACTCGGCGACAAGCGTGGCATCGGCCGTTACGGCTTCACCCTGCCGATGGACGAGACCCTGGCCAGTGCCGCGCTGGATTTCAGCGGCCGCCCGTATTTCGTGTTCGAAGGCGAGTTCAAGCGCGAGCGCGTGGGTGACATGCCGACCGAGCTGGTGCCGCACTTCTTCCGCTCGCTGTGTGATGCGGCCGGGTTGAATCTGCACCTGAGCGTGCGCGGCGACAACGACCACCACAAGGTCGAGGCCTGCTTCAAGGCGCTGGCGCGCGCGCTGCGCCAGGCCTTGCCGCGGCAGGGCACCGCGCTGCCGAGCACCAAGGGGGCACTGTGACCGAGGTTGCGCTGATCGATGCGGGTGGAGCCAACCTCGGTTCGGTCCGCTATGCGCTGGAACGGCTGGGCGTGCAGGTGCGGCTGGTGCGCGATGCGCAGGGGCTCGAAGGTGTCTCGCGGGTGATCCTGCCCGGCGTCGGCGCGGCCCCGCACGGCATGGCGCGTCTGCATGCGCAGGGTCTGGTGCAGCCGCTGCGCGAGCTGCAGGTACCGCTGCTTGGGATCTGCCTGGGCATGCAACTGCTGTTCGATGGCTCTGAAGAGGGCCATGTCGAATGCCTGGGCCTGTTGCCCGGGGTCGTTCGCCACCTGCGTCCTGCCACCGGCATCCGTGTGCCGCACATGGGCTGGAACCGGCTGCTGCCCCTGCGCGCGTCGCCGCTGCTGGCGGGCGTGCCGGCCCGGGCCAGCGCGTACTTCGTCCACAGCTACGCCGCCCCCCTGGGCGAAGACACCGTGGCGGCGTGCGATCACGGCGGGCTGTTCGCGGCCGTCGTGCAGCGCGGCCGGCACAGTGGCGCCCAGTTCCACCCGGAGCGCTCGGCCGATACCGGCGCGCGCATCCTGCGCAATTTCATCGAGAACGAACCGACATGAGTTTCATCGTCTATCCCGCCCTGGATATCCGCGAAGGCCGCGTGGTACGGCTGCTGCAGGGTGACTACGCGCAACAGACCACCTACGGCGATGACCCGCTGCCGCGCGCGCAGGCCTTTGCCGCGGCGGGCGCGGGCTGGATGCACCTGGTGGATCTGGATGCGGCCCGTGCCGGTGGTTACACGCTGGCACCGCTGCTCTCCTCGATCGCGTCGCAGACCGGCCTGAAGGTGCAGACCGGCGGCGGTGTGCGCTCGCGCGATGACGTCGCGCGCATCCTCGACGCCGGTGCCACCCGCGTGGTGGTCGGCTCGGTGTCGGTGCGCGAACCGGCGACGGTGATCGGCTGGCTGCGCGAGTTCGGCCCGGACCGGCTGACCATCGCGCTTGACGCGCGCCAGGCCGAGGATGGCCGCTGGCTGCTACCGGTGCATGGCTGGACCGAGACCGCCGAGGACACGCTGGACGTGTTGGCCCAGCGCTACGCCGAGGCCGGCATGCAGCACCTGCTGTGCACGGATATCGCGCGCGACGGCATGCTGTCCGGGCCGAACATCGATCTGTACCAGCATCTGGCTACACTGCTTCCCGGCGTGGCGGTGCAGGCCTCTGGCGGCGTGCGGGATGCCGACGATGTCGCCCAGGCCAAGGCGGTCGGCTGCGGCGGGGCGATCCTCGGCAAGGCATTGCTGGAGGGGCGCATGTCCCTGGAAGGAGCGCTGGCATGTTGAGCCGCCGCCTGATTCCGTGCCTGGATGTGCGCGATGGTCGCGTGGTCAAGGGCGTGCGCTTCCGCGATCACGTGGACATGGGCGATATCGCCGAACTGGCGATGCGTTACCGCGACCAGGGCGCCGACGAACTCGTGTTCTACGACATCGGCGCCAGCCCGGAAGGGCGCGCGGTGGACGTGGCCTGGATCGAGCGCATCGCGCGCCTGATCGACATTCCGTTCTGCGTGGCCGGCGGCATCAGCGATGTGGAGACCGCACGGCGCGTACTGCATGCCGGCGCCGACAAAATCTCGATCAACTCGCCGGCCCTCGGTCGGCCCGAGCTGATCGAGGAGCTGGCCGATGCCTTCGGCGTCCAGTGCGTGGTGGTCGGTATCGATTCGGTGCGCGAGGCGGACGGCGAATGGCGGGTGCGCCGCTTCAGCGGCGATCCGGACAAGACCCAGGCGGTGGCGGTCCGTACCCTGGACTGGGTGGTGGAGGCACAGCGCCGGGGGGCCGGCGAGATCGTGCTCAACTGCATGGACAGCGATGGCGTGCGTCGCGGCTATGACGTGGCCCAGCTGCGCCAGGCCCGTGCGCTGTGCCAGGTGCCGCTGATCGCCTCCGGCGGCGCGGGCGAGATGCAGCACTTCGCCGATGTGTTCGACCAGGCCGACGTTGACGGCGCATTGGCCGCCAGCGTGTTCCACAGTGGGGCCATCGCCATTCCCGCGCTCAAACAGTTCCTGCGCGAGCAGCAGATCGAGGTTCGAGATGTCTATTGAAGTGGGTTTGATTGACGTGCAGCCGTCGCGCGAGGCGCTGGCGCAGCTGGACTGGGGCAAGGGCGATGGCCTGCTGCCGGTGGTGGTGCAGGACACCGACACGTTGCGCGTGCTGATGCTCGGCTATGCCAATGCGGCGTCGCTGGAGCAGACCCTGGCCACGGGCCATGTGACCTTCTTCAGCCGCAGCAAGCAACGGCTGTGGACCAAGGGTGAATCCTCCGGCAACGTGCTGGCGGTGACCGCCGTGCGGATCGACTGCGACAACGACACCCTGCTGGTGAGTGCGCGCCCGGCCGGGCCGACCTGCCACACCGGCAGCGAGAGCTGCTTCCCGCAGGCACCGGGCAACTTCCTGGGCCGCTTGGATACCGTGGTGCGCGAGCGCGAACAGCAGCGCCCGGCCGGCAGCTACACCACCTCCCTGTTCGAGGGTGATATCCGCCGGATCGCACAGAAGGTGGGCGAGGAAGGGGTGGAGACCGCGCTGGCCGGCGTGGTGCAGGACGATGCGGCGCTGCTGGGCGAGTCGGCCGATCTGCTGTTCCATCTGACCGTGCTGCTGCGTGCGCGTGGGCTGTCGCTGGATGATGCGGTCGCGGTGCTGGCGGCGCGCCACGCCGGGTAGGGCAGGGCTGCACATCGTTTAACGTCGGTGAAACGCGGTGCAGGCGATGATGTGCGGCTCTACAATTCCCCACCCCCGACCGGACCGCCCCCGATGACCCGTACTGCCGCCTGGCTGGCTTGCCTGCTGTTGATGACTTCGCCTGCCTGGGCTGCTGAAACGACCGTCACCGGCAAGGTGTATCAGGAGCGCGACGGCAAGCCCGGGCGCGGCCCGACCGATCCCGGCCTGGCCGGTGTGCAGGTCTCCAACGGCGAAAGGATCGTGCGCACCGCCGCCGATGGCAGCTACAGCCTGCCGGTGCGCGAGGGCCAGACCGTGTTCGTGATCAAGCCGGACGAGTACCGCTTCCCGGCCGCCGCCAACGGGTTGCCCTCGTACTGGCGCCACTACGCGCCGCAGGGATCGCCGAAGCTGAAGTACGACGGCATCCGCGCCACCGGCGGCGCCACCCGCAACTGGGATTTCGCGCTGGAACCGGCCAAGGGCACCGATGCGGCACGCAACGGTTTCGAGATGCTGGTGTTCACCGATTCGCAGACCGCCAGCCGCCAGGACATCGGCTACTACCAGCGCGCCATCGTCGAGCCGATCATCGGCAAACACCCGGCGCGACTGGGCACGACCCTGGGCGACATCGTCAATGACGACCTGCGCCTGTACCCGGACATCAACAAGGTCACCGCGCAGCTGCAGGTGCCGTGGTTCCACGTGCCGGGCAACCATGACCTGGACATGGACGCCGGCAACGATGCGCACTCGCTGGACAGCTGGCGCGCCGTGTATGGCCCGGATACGTATGCGGTCGAAGAGGGCGGCGCGAGTTTCGTGTTCCTCGATGACGTGGTCTACGACCCCAAGGCCAAGCCGAGCTACGTGGGCGGCCTGCGCGCGGACCAGTTCACCTTCCTCGGCAATTACCTCAAGGGCCTGCCGCGTGATCGCCTGATCGTGCTCGGCATGCACATCCCGCTGTTCGATGCGGCACCCGGCCGGGAGACGTTCCGCCATGCCGATCGCACGCGCCTGTTCGCGCTGCTCAAGGACTTCCCGAACGTGCTGGTGCTCAGCGGCCACAGCCACACCCAGCAGCACTATTACCACGGCGCGGCCGAAGGCTGGCAGGGCAGCAAGCCGCTGCACGAGTACAACGTGGGCGCGGCCTGCGGGGCATTCTGGTCGGGCGTGAAGGACAGCAGCGGCATCCCCGATGCAACCATGAGCGATGGCACCCCGAACGGCTATGCGGTGCTGTCGGTCAAGCCCGGTGGCGACTACGGCCTGCGCTATTACGTGGCGCGTGCGCCGGACGATTACCAGATCGCCCTGCATGCGCCGAAGGTGCTGCGCCAGGGCGCGTATCCGGCATGGGGCGTTTACGCCAACGTGTTCATGGGCCAGGCCGATTCGGTGGTGGAGTACCGCGTGGACGATGGCGCCTGGCAGCCGATGAAGCGTGTCGAGCAGCCCGATCCGCGGCTGCTGCAGGAGAACGTCGCCGACGATACCGCCGAGCGCCTGCGCGGTTTCGACCGCTCGCCGGAAGCCACGCCGTCGCCGCACCTGTGGCGCGGCGCGCTGCCGACCAACCTGCCGGTAGGCGAGCACAAGGTGGAGGTGCGTGCCGTGCAGGGCGATGGCCCGACGGCCACGGCCAGCACCAGCTACCGCCTGCAGACCGCCAAGCCCTGATTACGGCGCCGTGGGTTCAGTACGGCGCTGTATGGCGCAGGCGGCTTTGCATTCCCCCGGCGATGCCTGAGAATCGCCGGGATTCAATCGATTCAACCAAGGCAAGCGAGTGAGCGCAGCGGTACCGGTTCCGGCTCAACCTGATGTGGCGCGGACCGCGGCCCACCGGGATTCCCCCCCTGATACGCTGATCGTGGCCGATGTGGGCGGCACGTTCGCCCGCGTCGCGTTGGCCACCGTGCGGGCGGGCGCTGCGCCACAGCTGAGCGGCCTGCAGCGCTATGCCTGCGCCGAGCACCCAAGCCTGGCCGCGATCCTGGCCGCTTTCATCGCCAGACTGCCGGCAGCGCCGGACAGTGCCGTGGTCGCGATCGCTGGCCTGCTGGATGGTGACCACCTGGTCAACACCAATCTGCCGTGGCCGGTCTCGGTCGCCCGGACCCGTCACGATTCCGGGCTGGCGTCGCTGGCGCTGATCAACGATTTCGAAGCGGTGGCCTATGCGATTCCGCACGTGGCGCCGGACACGCTGGTGGCCCTCAACGGGGACGCCGATGCTCCCCCCCGCTGGCCGGCGCTGGTGCTCGGCCCGGGCACCGGCCTGGGCGCAGCGCTGCGCTTCGAGGGCGGCGAGCGGCCGGTGCTGGCCAGCGAGGCCGGCCATGCCGCATTGAACGCGTGCAACGGGCTGGAACTGGAGGTGCTCTCGCGCCTGCTGCAGCGCTGGGAGCACGTGGACAACGAGCGCGTGCTGTCCGGTGGCGGGCTGATGAACCTGTATCCCTGCCTGTGCGACATCCGTGGGGTCACACCCCACTGGACCAGCACCGAGGCCCTGATCGCGGCCGCCCACGAGGGCGTGGATCCGGTGGCGGTCGAGACGCTGGAGGTGTTCTGCGCCTGGCTCGGCAGTCTGGCCGGCGACCTGGCCACGACCTTCGGTGCGCGCTCGGTCTACCTGGCCGGCGGGATCTCCACGCGGGTGGACCGGTTCCTGCGCGATGGCCGTTTCCGCGCGCGGTTCCTGGCCAAGGGCGTGATGCACGATGTGCTGCGCCAGGTGCCGATCTGGCGGGTGGACCACGGCGAGCTCGGTGTTCTTGGCGCGGCGGTCTGGCATGCGGAGCATCGCTGTATCGTCGTGTAATTCCCTCTTTGTCCGTTCACTGGAGACGTACCCATGACTGACCGCAGGCGATTTCTCCAGGCCAGTGCCCTGGCCGCTGGCGCCCTCGCGCTGCCGACGTTGCAGGCGCGTTCCGCCTCCGGTGCGCGCGTGGTGTCCACCTGGGATTTCGGCGTAGGGGCCAACCAGGTCGCCTGGAAGACCCTCTCAACCGGCGGCTCCGCGCTGGATGCGGTGGAAGCCGGTGCGCGCTGGGCCGAGAGCGACCTGTGCAATCCCACCGTCGGGCGCTGCGGCAATCCGGACCGTGACGGTGTGCTGAGCCTGGATGCCAGCATCATGGACGGCGATGGCCGCTGCGGTTCGGTGGCAGCGCTGAGCGATATCGCGCACCCCGTCTCGGTGGCGCGTCGCGTGATGGAGCAGACCCCGCACGTGATGCTGGTGGGCGAGGGCGCGCAGCAGTTCGCGGTGCAGCAGGGCTTCGAGCGCAGGAAGCTGCTCACCCCGGAAGCCGAGAAGGCCTGGCGCGAGTGGCTCAAGACCGCGCAGTACACCCCCGAGATCAATGCCGAGCGGCGCAGCCGTCCCGGTGACAGCAGCAACCACGACACGCTGGGCATGCTCGCCATCGATGCCCAGGGGCGTCTGGCCGGTGCCTGCACCACCAGTGGCATGGCCTGGAAGATGCACGGCCGCGTGGGCGACAGCCCGATCATCGGTGCGGGCCTGTACGTGGACAACGAGGTCGGTGCGGCGACGGCCTCGGGCGTGGGTGAGGAAATGATCCGCAACGCGGCCTCCTTCCTGGTGGTCGAGCTGATGCGCCAGGGCCGCTCGCCGGCCGAGGCCTGCCGCGAGGCGATCGCCCGGGTCGTGCGCAAGCGCCCTGAGGCAAGCAAGACCCTGCAGGTGTGTTTCCTCGCGTTGAACAAGCACGGTGAGGTCGGCGCCTACGCGCTGCATCGCGGTTTCGTCTACGCGGTCTGCGACAAGGACCGGCAGGACGACCTGCGCGATTCCGCTTCGGTGTACACGAGCGAACAGACGTGAGCGCGTCGCGCCGGGTGCTGGAGATCGCGTCGAATTCGGTGGCCTCTGCGTTGGCCGCCCAGCAGGGCGGCGCGGATCGGATCGAACTGTTCGACAACCTCGCCGAGGGCGGCACCACGCCGTCGCAGGGCAGCATCGCGGTCGCCCGTGAGCGCCTGCAGATTCCCCTGTTCGTGCTGATCCGGCCGCGTCCTGGCGATTTCCTCTACACCGCGCTGGAGGCCGAGATCATGCTGCGCGATATCGCGTACTGCCGTGCGCTCGGCTGCGACGGTGTGGTGATCGGCGCTCTGGATGCCGACGGTGGCATCGACATGGCGTTGTGCCGGGAACTGGTGTCCGCAGCAGGCCCACTCGGCATCACCTTCCACCGTGCCTTCGATGCGGCGCGTGATCTGCCGGCGGCACTGGAGCAGATCGTGACGCTGGGCTGCCAGCGCATCCTGAGTTCGGGCGGGCAGGCCAGTGCACTGGCCGGTGCCGATGTGCTGGCCGCCCTGGTGGCGCAGGCAGGCAACCGCATCTCACTGATGGCCGGTGCGGGAATCACGGCGGCCAACGCCGTGGAGGTCGCCGAGCGCAGTGGGTGCACCGAACTTCACGCCTCAGCGAAGACGACGCAGCCCTCGGCGATGCGTCACCACAATCCCGCCCTGATGGGACTGTCACCGGACTGGACCGCCACCGACGTGGCGCAGGTCAACGCACTGCGCGCGGCGCTGGATTAAAAAAAAAACGGCAGCCGCCTGTACAAGCGCAGCTGCCGTGGAGGACCGTTGCCCCGCCCGGAGGCGGGGGCGGGTGACGCTTAGAACTTCCAGTTCACGCCGAAGTACAACTGGCGGCCGGTGTAGGTGTTGGACACCAGGCGGGCCTTGGTGTCGTTGCCCAGATGGATGCGCTGCTCGGACTTGGTCGCGTTCAGCACCGAGGCGGTGAAGGTCAGCGCTTCGGTGAAGTTGTAGGCCACGTTGAGATCCAGCTGGTCGTACGGTTCGGAGTACTGGCTCATGCCATTGACCGGACCGCCCACGACTTCACCGCGGCGGTTGTACGACGCGCGTGCCAGGAACGTCTCGTTCTCGTAGAAGATGGTGACGTTGGCCTGGTTCTTGGCGCTGCCCACCAGCGGCGAGGAACCAATCTCTTCGCCATCGAGCACGATGGCGGCCAGGTTGGTGTCGTTGTAGGTGTAGTTGGCCTGGATACCGAAGCCCATGTCGAAGGTGTACTGACCGTACAGCTCCACGCCCTGGGAGACGCCATCACGACCATTGGCCTGGGTCTCGTACTTCTGCACCGTGACCGTTTCGCCACCGACATTCATCTGCTGGTCGCGGACCACCGGGACCGTGAAGTTGTCCACGTTCTTGCGGAACAGGCCCAGGCCCGCCACCGCGCCGGGCTTGAAGTACCACTCCAGGCCGACGTCGAACTGGGTCGCTTCGAACGGCTCCAGGTTCTTGTTGCTGCCATAGCCGTACCAGCCGGGCGTGTCCGTGCCGCCGGCAACGCGACGGTCGTTGCTGTACTCCTCGCTGATGTAGTTCAGCGCGCCGGGGGCGGCGATGCTGGTGTAGCTCGGGCGTGCGATGACCTTGGAGGCCGCACCACGCAGCACCAGCGTATCGGTGATGTCCCAGGCGATGTTGAAGCTCGGCAGGAAGTCCGTGTAGGTCTTGTCCATCGAGGTGAACGCGTACGTTTTCTCACGCGCCAGGCCGTCCGGCAGGCGCACGAAGCCGCTCTGGCAGACGTAGCCGGTGTTGGAGGCGATCAGCGGCGCTGCAGCAGGATCGTTGCAGCCCATCGGCGAGCCGGCGGCGTTGTCCTGGAAGTAGTCGTTGAACTTCTCCACCGAGTCGCTGGATTCGGCGAACTGCTTGGTCCGGACCACGCGCACGCCGACGTTGCCGCGCAGGCGCTCGGTACGGAAGTTGGCCTGGAAGTAGCCCGAGTAGATCTTCTCGTTGACGTTGTAGACGAAGTCCTCTTCCTTGCGGCTGTGCGACCCGCCGTACTTCTCGTTGAGGTAGTTGATGTAGGCGGGATAGTTGATGCCCGGGAACACGTTGGCGTTGAAGCCGCCTGCGATGTTGCTGATCGGGTTGGACAGGAAGAAGCCCGGCTGGGCGACACCGGCGGTGGCATCGCAACCGGCCTGGTAACGGTTGTTGTCGTAGTCGGCCGGATCCTTGCCCTGGCACACCCAGTAGGTGTTGCCGGTATTGCGGTGCACATCGCCGTCGCGGTACTTGGCACCGAACTGGATGGAGTCCAGCCAGCCGCTTTCAAACAGCTTGGTGAAGTCGGCCTGGAAGTAGTTCTGCTTGACCTCGGTCTGCATCCACGACGAGCCGGTCGAGCCGGTGTCGATCTCGGCGATGCCGGCCATCAACTGGTCCTGCAGGTTCGGCGAGAAGGTGGCGCTCGGCGTACCGGTCAGATCCCACGCGCTGTACGAGTTGCCGGACTGCCAGACCCCGTCGACCTGGCGGCGCGGCTTGGCGGACATGCCGAAGTTCATCGACGGGCCGCCTTCGGACCAGGTGCGGCCACCGGTGAAGGAGGCTTTCCACAGCGGGCTGATATCCCACTCGACGGTCAGGTCGCCGGTCTGCGAGAGCGCCTTTTCCTTGCTGTAGGTACCGGTCAGCTGCGGGGTGGGGATGGTGCAGTCGTCCGGACCCCAGCCGCCCGGTGCCATGCCAGCGGCCGCGGCCTGTTCTTCGCTGCAGTAATACGTCTTGCCGGCCAGCTTTTCGTACTGCGCGCCGGTCACGATGCTGCCGGAGGGGTCGAAGCTCAGCCCGTTGAGCAGGCGGCCACCGTCCCAGTTGCCATCGCCGTTGAAGCGGGCGAGGTTCCATTCCGGGATCTTCAACATGTTCTGGGTGTAATTGCCTTCCAGCTCGAAGCGGAAGTAATTGGCGGTCAGCGTCAGGTTGTCGGTCGGCTTGAACTGGAAGGTCAACTGGCCGCCGGTGCGCTCGCGCTTCTCTTCCTTCACGGCGAAGTTCACCGAGGTCGGCATGAAGAACTCGCTGTAGTTGCGGCCGCTCTGGTCATTGAAGCCGGACTGGCCCCACCAGTAGTGGATACCGTCCTGCAGCTGCGGATTGCCGTACGCATCCACCGCGTCGGTGCCGTTGCCGTACCACTGGTAGTCCTCGGTGCTCGCCTGCATGGTGCGGCTGGTGCGGGTCTGCTTGGTCGCGCCGACCAGCACGCCGAAGCGCTCATCCTTGCTGTGCCAGGAGTACAGCGCCGACGCCTGCGGATCCACGTCGTGGCTGGTGTCCGAGGAAGTGCCCTCCAGGTTCACGTAACCGGAGTTGGCTTCCATGTCGAGCGGACGACGGGTGTGCAGGATCACGGTGCCGCCGATGCCGCCTTCATCCAGGCGCGCCTCCGGCGATTTGAACAGCTCGGCGCTGGAGAGCATGTTGGCCGGCAGCAGCGTGTAGTTGAACGAACGGGTGGCCTCGTTGTTGGTTTCCGAGGTCGCCACGTAGTTGCCGTTCAACTGGGTCAGGGTCAGGTCCGGGGCCAGGCCGCGGACACTGACGGTCTTGCCTTCGCCGCCGCTGCGCTCGATGACCACGCCCGGCACGCGCTGCAGCGCGTCGGCCACGTTCTTGTCGGGGAACTTGCCCACGTCTTCGGCGGTGATCACTTCCACCACGGCGTTGGCGTCGCGCTTCTGTTGCAGACTTTTTTCGATGGCGTAGCGGTAGCCGGTGACGGTCACGCTGTCGAGCGTGGTGGCATCCGGTGTGCCGGTGGCCGGGGTGGCTTGTTGCGCGAACGCGGCCGGCACGACGGCCGTGGCCAAGGCGCTGGCAATGGCCGCGGACAACGCAACGCGGCGGTGCATGCGTGACATCTTCATTCCACTCTCTCCCTCTCCTGGATTGAAACGGTGGCGATACGAATTCTTTGAATCGATCTAATTGGTGGAGCCAAATTCTCTCGAGCGTCGAGTTGCCTGGCGCGTCCCGCATGCATCGCGTGGGCAGTCCCCCGGCTCCCCACGTCCGGCAATCGTGACCGTTTTAAGTTGGATCGATCTAAACGATTGGCGGGGGATTTTTAGCACGACCGCGCGAGGGAAGCATGCTGCTCCGCAATATGGACACGGGGCGTGCTTTCGGTTGACCCCGGCCGATCCCGCGACGTTGCTGGGTCCGGGGCTTTAGCCCGGTATATCGACCGATGAGGCGGGTTGTCGGCTGTCGGCAGCGGGCACTGCCAGGCACTGCGCAGCTTGGAGCAGGGTCGGGTACTGGCGATCAGCCATCGATGTTGCAGCGCAGAATGCATCCGTTGAAATCTCCGTGCTTTACTTAAATCGATCTAAATTCACCGGGGTGTGGATTGGGTCGCCCCAGTCCAGGGAACCAGCGGCGCCCGCCGCCACTGGTTCGCGCTGCCGCCACGTCCGCCAAGGAGTCCGTGTCCGTGACCCGTTTTTCTCAACGTCTTTCCGTTGTTCCCGCCGCCGGTGCCGTCCGGGCCCGCCGCCGCCCGCTGGCTGGGCTGGTCTGCCTGCTGGCGCTGAGCTGCGCGCCGCTGTTGCTTCAGGCCGCGCCTGCGGCGCTGGAGCGCGAGGTCAACACCTTCATCGGCAGCAAGGACGATGGCAATACGTTCCCGGGTGCCTCGGCGCCGTTCGGCCTGATCCAGGTCAGCCCGATCGGTGAGCACTACGCTGGCTGGCGCTACGACGATCCCAAGATCCGCGGTTTCGGGCATTCCTTCCTGTCCGGCGCGGGCTGCTGGGAGCAGGGCGGCCAGGTCTCGGTCCTGCCGGTGACCGGCAGCATCGGCCCGGGCGGTGACTTCAATACCGACGACGCCAAGAGCTTCGACCACAAGCGCTACGCCTCCAGCTACACCCACGAGGGTGAAGTCGGGCAGGCGGGCTACTACAAGGTGCGCCTGACCAACTACGGCGGCATCGATGCCGAGGCCACCGCACGCACCCGTGCCGCGGCCGAGCGTTACACCTTCGCCGCCGATGCGGGCACCGGCCACGTGCTGGTCAACCTCGGCCAGGCCAACGAGCGCCATTCGGTGATCGGCAGCGTGGTCGATGTCGTCGGCGACCGTGCGGTGGAAGGCAAGCTGGTCACCAAGAGCTTCTGTGGCGGGCATCAGTACACCACCTGGTTCCGCATCGAGTTCGACCGCCCGTTCAAGGCGTTCGGCACCTGGGGCGAGGGCGGCGGTCTGCCGGGTGCACGCCATGGCATGGAAGGCGAGCTCAAGCCCAGCGGCGCCTGGCTCAGCTTCGATCTGGCCAAGGACCGTGCGGTGACCGCGGTCAGCGCGATCTCCCACGTGGATGCCGAAGGTGCGCGCGCCAATCTGCGCAGCGATGGCATGCAGGGTGAGCGCCTGCTCGGCTTCGATCAGATGCGCCAGATGGCCCAGCAGCAGTGGCGCAAGGAATTGGCGGCCGTGCGTGTCCAGGGCGGCAGCAGCGACGACCGCACCGTGCTGTACACCGCGCTTTACCACGCGTTGCTGCAGCCGCTGACCGGCAGCGATGCCGACGGCCGTTACCGTGGCTACGACGACACCATCCATCGCGCTGACGGCTGGACCTACTACGAGTACTTCTCGCTGTGGGATACCTACCGTGCGCAGAACCAGTGGCTGGCCCTGACCAAGCCGGAGGTCGCGCGCGACATTGGCCGGACGCTGCTGGCCATCGAGGAGCAGGGCGGTTGGCTGCCGCGCTGGGGGTACGCCAACTTTGAAACCAACGTGATGACCGGCGACCCGGTGACGCCGTTTCTGGTCGACCTGTGGCGTTTCGGTGCGCTGGCCGGCCGCGAGGGCGAGGCCTACACCGCGCTGCGCAAGAACGCCTTCGAGGTGCCGCCGATGAACTCGCGTCACGCGGGTCGTTCGGGCAACCCGAGCTACCTGGCCAACGGCTACGTGCAGTACGACCGCGCCTTCCCCTCCAAGGGCATGGACGTGGACCCGCACCACGGTGGCTCGGCGACGCTGGAGTACGCACTGGCCGACTGCGCACTGGCACAGATGGCCGATGGCCTCGGCCATGCCGCCGATGCCGGCGTGCTGCGTGAGCGTGGCCGCAACTGGCACAAAGTATGGGACCCGTCGGTGCGTGACGAGGAGGGCGATTTCAACGGCTTCCCGCGGCCGCGCATGGACGATGGCGCGTGGTACCTGCCCGCCGATGGCAGGTACAGCCCGCGCTCGCACCATGGCTTCCATGAAGGCACCGCGTGGCAGTACCAGTGGCTGGTGCAGCAGGACGTGCCGGGCCTGGTCCAGGCCATGCACGGCCGCGACCAGACCGCGCGGCGTCTGGATACCTTCTTCGCGTACGACGCCCTCGTGACATCGCCGCTGACCGCCGCGCGCAAGGAGTGGGTGGTCGGGCCGTACAGCTATTACAACCAGTTCCGCTACAACCCCAACAACGAGCCGGACCTGCACGCGCCGTGGATGTACACGCTGATCGGGCAGCCGTGGAAGACCGCCACCGTGGTGCGCGCCGCGCAGCAGCTGTTCACCAATGCGCCCAACGGCGTCACCGGCAACGATGACCTGGGCACGATGTCGGCCTGGTACCTGTTCAGTGCGCTGGGCCTGTACCCGGCGGTGCCGGGCAGCGGCGAGTTCCTGTTGCATACGCCGCGCTTCGCCCGCGCCGAGATCGATCTGGGCCAGGGCAGGACGCTCACCCTGAAGGCGCCGGGCGCCGACGGCCGCCAGCTGCAGTATGTCCAGAACGTGCAGGTGGATGGCCGCGCGCATGCGCCGGTGTGGCTGGACTGGGCGCAGCTGCAGCGCGGTGGCACCATCGCCTTCGCCCTGGGCAGCACCGCGCAGGAGAACGGCTGGGGTACGCAGGCCGAGGCGCTGCCGGCGTCCTTCTGCGCCACCCCCGGCGCGGTACTGGAATGAGCCACGCGCCGGCCCGCGCCGTGGCCAGCCCACCGGGGTTGACCGTCGGCACGGGCACGGACCGCTGGTCAATGCGATCGTTTAGGCTTGCACCTTGCTTGAGGAACCCGACGACCCGATGAAAGACAAGGCCACCCCCGCCGGCAAAGGCACGCGCGCGGTCACCGTGACCGACATCGCCGAAGCGATCGGCGTGTCGCGCGCGACCGTCTCGCTGGTGCTGCGTGGCAGCCCGCTGGTGAACGTCGACACCCGTGCCAAGGTGGAGGCCGAACTGCGACGCCAACGCTACGTGTACAACCGCGGCGCGGCCAATCTGCGTCGCCGCACGTCCTCAAGCGTGGCCCTGGTCATCAACGACCTGTCCAACCCGTTCTTCGCCGAGTTCGCCTCCGGGGTGGACGAAGCGCTGGGCGGCAAGGGCTTCGTGACCCTGCTAGGCAGCACCGGTGAATCGCCGGAGCGGCAGCAGGCGGTGCTGACCACGTTGATGGAGCACATGCCTGCCGGGCTGATCCTGTCGCCCGCCGAAGGCAGCGATGCCGGGCAGCTGCGCCAGGTGCTCGGGCACGCCAACGTGCTGCTGTTCAACCGCGAGCTGCCCGGTGCCGACTGGGACTTCCTGACCCTGGACAACCAGCAGGGCGCTTACCTGGCCACGCGTCATCTGATCGAGCAGGGCCACCGCCGCATCGCGTTCTATGGCGGCCATGCGGTCTCCAGTTCCTGCCATCAGCGCCGTACCGGCTATGCGCAGGCCCTGGTGGAAGCTGGCATGCCGGTGCAGCCGGAGTGGCTGATTGAAACCTCGCCCAGCCGCCTGGATGCGGCCGCGCGCACCGGGGAGCTGTTCGGCCTGGATGCCGTCCCGACGGCAGCGGTCTGCTACAACGACAGCGTCGCGCTGGGTCTGATGCTGGGCCTTGCCTCGCGTGGCGTGCAGCCGGGCCGCGACTTCGCGGTGACCGGTTTCGATGATATTTCCGAGGCCTCGGTGGCATCGCCGCCGCTGACCACGCTGACCGTCAACCCGCGCGAGCGCGGGCGACAGGCGGCCGAACTGCTGTTGCTGCGTCTGGATCATCCCGACGCGGCGCCGGCCCGTACCGTTGCACCGGTCCAGCTCCGCGTTCGCGAGAGCAGTGGCTCGATGACCGTCTGATGGCTCCCACAATCACCTGCTCGCGCACTGAGGCGCGTACCTGAATGCCCATCTCTCCTACGCCCCGCCTCCCATCCTCATCCGCCGCCGCGCCCGTGGTGAACACGCGCATGGCGCTGGCCGTGGCGACCACGATCTTCTTCATGTGGGGCTTCCTCACCTGCCTCAATGACATCCTGATCCCGCATCTGAAGGCCGTGTTCGATCTGACCTACGCCCGCGCGATGCTGGTGCAGTTCACCTTCTTCGGCGCGTACTTCCTGATGTCGGTGCCGGCCAGTCGCCTGGTCGCACGGCTGGGCTACAAGAACGGCATCGTGGCCGGCCTTGCCATCGCCGCAGTGGGCGCGCTCGGCTTCTGGCCCGCGGCTGAGCTGCGCGTGTATGAAGCCTTCCTGGGTGCGCTGTTCGTGCTGGCCACGGGCATCACTGTCCTGCAGGTGGCGGCCAATCCCTACGTGGCGCTGCTCGGTCCGGAACAGACCGCGTCGAGCCGACTGACCCTGGCCCAGGCGCTGAACTCGCTGGGGACCGCGATCGCGCCGATCTTCGGTGGCCTGCTCATCCTGGGCAACACCGTCAAGAGTGCGGACGAGATCAATGTGCTGCCGATAGCCGAACAGCTGGCCTATCGCACCCAGGAAGCCCAGTCGGTGCAGGGCCCGTATGTCGGCCTGGCAATCGCGTTGGTCCTGCTTGCCGTGTTCGTCTATCTGTTCCGCCTGCCGGCACTGAATGAGACGACCGAGCAGAACAGCAGCGACAAGCACACCCTGATGGAGGCGCTGCGTCACCGCCACGTCCGGTTCGGCGTGCTCGGCATCTTCTTCTACGTGGGTGCGGAAGTGGCGGTCGGCAGCGTGCTGGTGAACTACCTGTCGCTGCCTAACATCGGTGGCTTCAGCGAACAGCAGGCCACGCATTACGTCTCTGCGTACTGGACGATGGCGATGATCGGCCGCTTTGCCGGTTCGGCCATCATGACCCGCTTCTCGCCGCGCCTGCTGCTGACCCTGTTCGCTAGCATGAACGTGGCGCTGCTGGCGCTGACCATGCTCACCCAGGGGCAGGTGGCGCTGTACTCGGTGGTGGCGATCGGCCTGTTCAACTCGATCATGTTCCCGACGATCTTCGCGCTGAGCATCGAACGCCTGGGCACGCTGACCACCAAGGCGTCGAGCCTGCTGATCATGGCGATCGTCGGCGGGGCGCTGATCCCGGTCCTGCAGGGCAAGCTGGCCGACCATATCGGCCTGCAGCCGTCCTTCATCCTGCCGCTGCTGTGCTACGGCTACATCATCTTCTACGGCCTGTGGGGCTCGCGCCCGGCCGCTGGAATCCGCCAGGGAGCTTGAGGCCACGATGTCCAAGATTGTTTGTTTCGGCGAGATTTTGATCGATCTACTTGCCCAACCGCCGGCCACCCCGGGCACCCCGCGTGCCTTCCTGCAGTATGCCGGCGGTGCGCCCGCCAACGTCGCCGTTGCGGCGGCGCGGCTTGGTGCGGACACCCATTTTGCCGGGATGCTCGGCCAGGACATGTTCGGCGATTTCCTCGCCGAGAGCCTGGCCAGTGCCGGCGTGGCGACCGACTGCATCGTGCGTACCGACGCGGCCAAAACCGCGCTGGCGTTCGTGGCACTGGATGCCAGCGGCGAACGCAGCTTCAGCTTCTACCGCCCGCCGGCGGCCGATCTGCTGTTCCGCAGTGCGCACTTCCACCCGAACTGCTTTGAAGGCACGCGCAGCTTCCATGTGTGCTCCAACAGCCTGACCGAGGCCGAGATCGCACAGGCCACGTTGGAGGGCATGCGCCGCGCCCATCAGGCCGGTGCGATGGTCAGCATTGATCTCAACCTGCGCCCGGCGCTGTGGCCGACCGGTGTCGACCCGTTGCCGCGGTTGTGGGAAGCGCTGTCGCTGGCCGACCTGGTCAAGCTCTCGCGTGAAGAACTGGAGTACCTGGCGGCCGCGGTGCCGGGCGGCGACGCGGCCGTGATCGAGCGGCTGCTGGGTGCGCAGGCGCAGGCGGTGGTGATCACCGACGGCGCCGCGCCGATCCGCTGGCATACCCGCCACACCCACGGCGTACTGACCGGTTTCCGCGTGACCACGGTCGATTCCACCGCGGCGGGCGATGCCTTTGTCGGCGGCCTGCTGTTCGGCATCGGCGAGCGCGGCGGTGACGGCACCGGATTTGCCGCGTTCTGCCAGGACCCCACGGCGCTGGTGGATGCGATCCGTTTCGGTGCGGCCGTCGGTGCATTGGCCGTGACCCGCAAGGGTGCCTTCGCCGCGATGCCCAGCCTTCATGAAGTCCAGCAACTGCTGCAGCAACAACAGGATGACGCCGCATGACCACGCCGGTTCCGCCGACCCCCGACTTCCGCTCGCCCGCGTTCCTGCGCGCCCACATCGCCCAGACGATGGCGTTCTACCAGCCGCATGAAATCGACCCCAACGGCGGTTTCTTCCACTACTACCGTGACGATGGCAGCGTGTACGACGCCAGCCACCGCCATCTGGTCAGCAGCACCCGGTTCGTGTTCAACCACGCCATGGCCTACCGCGAGTTTGGCAAGCCGGAAGATATGGCCGCAGCCGAACACGGCATCCGCTACCTGCGCGAGGTGCACCGCAATCCGGCGACCGGCGGTTATGCCTGGACGCTGCGCGATGGTGTGGTCGAAGACGCGACCAACCACTGCTACGGCGTGGCGTTCGTGCTGCTGGCCTACAGCTGCGCGCTGAAGGCCGGCATCAACGACGCCCGTGCGTGGATGGACGAGACCTGGCAGCTGCTGGAGACGCGCTTCTGGGAGCCGGCGTTCGGCCTGTACAAGGACGAAGCCGACGCCGATTGGAACTTCAGCGATTACCGCGGCCAGAACGCCAACATGCACATGTGCGAGGCGATGCTGGCCGCGTTCGAGGCCAGTGGCGAGCAGCGCTACCTGGATCGTGCGCTGCTGCTGGCCGACCACATGACCCGCCGCCAGGCGGCGCAGGGCGATGGCCTGGTGTGGGAGCACTACGACACCCTGTGGCAGATCGATTGGAACTACAACCGCGACAACCCCAAACATCTGTTCCGTCCGTGGGGTTTCCAGCCCGGGCATCAGACCGAGTGGGCCAAGCTGCTGCTGATCCTGGATCGCCACGTACAGGCCGACTGGCTGGTGCCGACCGCGCGGCATCTGTTCGATGTGGCGGTGGAACGCAGCTGGGATGCCGAGCGTGGCGGGCTGTATTACGGCTTCGCGCCGGATGGCAGCGTCTGCGATGACGACAAGTACTTCTGGGTGCAGGCCGAATCGCTGGCCACCGCCGCGCTGCTGGCCAAGCGCACCGGCGATGCCGTGTACTGGGACTGGTACGACAAGCTGTGGGGCTACGCCTGGCAGCACATGATCGACCATCGCTACGGTGCCTGGTATCGCATCCTGGATGCGGACAACCGCACGTACAGCGACGAGAAGAGCCCGGCCGGCAAGACCGATTACCACACCATGGGCGCGTGCTACGAAGTGCTCAACGTGGTGCGTTGAATCCGGTAACGCCGACCGTTGGTCGGCTGCCCCAAAACCCCGGTAGCGCCGACCGTTGGTCGGCTGCCCCAAAACCCCGGTAGCGCCGACCGTTGGTCGGCGGCTCCCGCAGCCAGGCAGGTCCCCATGCGCGCGCACAGCCGTCTCCATGTCGTTGCACCGGCCAGCTGGCTGTTGCTGGTCCTGCTGGCAGCATGGGCACTGCCCGTGGCCGCCGCCCCGCTGGCGGCGGAGTGGTCATTCCGCCTGCTGCCCGGTGACGCGCGCGGTGCCGCGCACCCTGACCTGCAGCAGTGGCGCCCGGCGCAGGTGCCCGGGGCCGTGCATACCGATCTGCTGGCGCAGGGGCAGATTCCCGATCCTTACGTGGGTGCGCCGGAAGCCGGGCTGCAGTGGATCGGCTTGGCCGACTGGGAGTACCGCGCACGATTCGATGTGGATGCGGCAACCTTGGCACGCGCGCACGCCGAGCTGGCGTTCGAAGGCCTGGATACGTTCGCCACCGTCACGCTCAAAGGCCAGCCGCTGCTGCAGGCCAACAACAGTCATCGCACCTGGCGTGCACGGGTGGACGGCAAGCTGCGGCCTCGCGGCAATGACCTCCGGATCGTGCTGCGTTCGCCGATCCGCAGCCTGCTGCCGGACGTGCAGGCGATGCCGCACAAGATCGCCGGCAACTACCCCTCGCCTTATGGCGATGAGCCCAAAGACGCGATGGTCGGCAATTTCGTGCGCAAGCCGGGCTACCACTTCGGCTGGGACTGGGGCCCGCGTTACGTGACGGCAGGCATCTGGCGGCCAGTGACACTGGAGAGCTGGGACGCGCAGCGGCTGACCGCGCTGGCCGTGCAGACCCGTACGCTGGATGCGACCCGGGCGGATCTGGAGATCACGGTCGAGATCGAGAGTGCCGCGGTCGGCAGCGCTGCGGTGCAGATCGAGGTGCTGGATCCGGAGGGCACGCGCGTGGCGCGCATCGACCGCAAGCCGATGTTCAAGGCCGGGGACAACCGCATCGCGGTGCCGGTGGCGCTGCAGAAGCCGCGGCGCTGGTGGCCGGCCGGGCAGGGCGAGCAGGCCCGCTATACCGTGCGTGCCACCCTGGCGCCTGATACAGCGAAGGCGACGCACATCGAGCAACGCACCGGCCTGCGTACCGTCGAGCTGCGCCGCGAAGTGGATCGCAACGGCGGACAGGGCTTCGTGTTCGTGATCAACGGGGTGCCGATCTTCGCCAAGGGCGCCAACGTGATCCCGTTCGACATGTTCCCCGCGCGTGTGGACGCGGCGCGGATCCGCCGCGAGCTGACCGCTGCGCGCGATGCCAACATGAACATGCTGCGCAACTGGGGCGGCGGCTATTACGAAGATGACGTGTTCTTCGACATCGCCGACGAACTCGGCCTGCTGGTCTGGCAGGACTTCATGTTCGGGGGCGGCATGCAGCCCGGCTACGATCCGGCGTTCCGCGCGAATGTGGTCCATGAGGCGCGTGACAATGTGCGGCGCCTGCGCCATCACCCCAGCGTGGTGCTGTGGTGTGGCAACAACGAAGAAGAGACCGCGTGGAAGGACTGGAGCCATGGCCGTGACCTGACCGCTGCCGATCCCGCGTTCGCCGCGAAGGTCTGGCAGGGCTATGTGGACCTGTTCGGCAACGATCTGCGCCAGGTGGTGGCCGACGAAGGGCTGGGCGTGCCGTACTGGTCCAGCTCGCCGAGCAATGATCTGGACGAGAAGGCCAACGATTCCACCCGCGGCGACAAGCACTACTGGCAGGTATGGGGCAATCCGGCGCTGCCGGTAACGGCGTACCTGCACGAGACCCCGCGCTTCATGTCCGAGTACGGCCTGCAGGCCTGGCCGGTGCTGCGCACGCTGGACGGCATCATTCCGGCCGCCGAGCAGCAGGTGGACAGCGCCACGGTGCGCGCCCACCAGAAGTTCATGGCGGGCGAGGGCAACCAGCGCCTGCTCAAGTACATCGAGGAGGAGTACGGCACGCCGCGTGACTTCCCCACGTTCGTCTACCTGAGCCAGGTCATGCAGGCCGACGGCATCCAGCTCGCCGCCCTGCATCACCGGGCCTCGCGCCCGTACACGATGGGCTCGCTGTACTGGCAGCTCAACGATGTGTGGCCGGGTGCGTCGTGGTCCAGCATCGACTACGCCGGCCGTTGGAAGGCGCTGCATTTCCACGCCAAACGTTTCTTCGCCGATCACGCGGTGGCGGCGTTGCGCGACGATGGGGTCACCCGGGTGAGCCTGCTCAATGATCGTCAGCAGGGCCTGCAGGCCACATGGCGGCTGCGCGTGCTCGATCTTGATGGCACCCAGCGCAGTGAGCAGCGGCACACCGTGGCCTTGCCGCCGCTGTCCGCGCTGGAGGTGGGCCGGTTCGCCGATGCGGACCTGTTGAAGGGGGCCGATCCTGCGCGGACCGTGGCGGTGCTCGAGCTGTTCGATGGCGCGACGCTGTTGTCGCAGCAGGTGGTGTATTTCGTCCCGGCCAAGGCGCTGGCGCTGTCACCTGCGACGATTGATGCTGAGCTGCGCGCCGACGGCAACGGCAACGGCAACGGCGACGGCTACGTGTTGACGCTGCGCTCGCCGAAGCTGGTGCGTGCGCTGTGGATCGACTTCGACGGCGTGGATGCCACCCTGGACGACAACGCGCTGGACCTGGTGCCGGGCGAGACCGTCACCATCCGCCTGCGCAGTGAGGCGGACCTGGACACGCTGCGTGATGCGCTGCGCTTCACCTCGCTTGCGGATACGAAGGCAAGGTAACGCGACCGGCGGCCGGCATGGCGTCAGCCGATGGGGGTAGAGGCGATCGGTAGAGCCGACGGTAGAGCCGACGGTAGAGCCGACTGTTAGTCGGCTGCTCTTCTTCGATCGGCATGGCGTTAGCCGACGGTAGAGCCGACGGTAGAGCCGACTGTTAGTCGGCTGCTTTTCTTCGATCGGCATGGCGTTAGCCGATTAACAGTCGGCTCTACCCTTCGGCTCTACCGGTCGGGTTTACCCATCGGCTCTACAGCGTGATCTGCTGGAAATTCTCGACGCGGCCGTGCCCGTGTGTGGTCTCGCCGCTGCGCGGCAACGGGTAATCGTCCAGGCGGTCGATCAGGCGCGTCTGCAGGCCGGCGTCGCGCGCGGCATCCAGCTCTTCCACCACATCGGACAGGAACAGAATCTGCGCGGCCGGTACGCCGATCGCCTCGACAATACGGCGGTAGCTGTCGGCCTCACGCTTGCCGCCCACTTCGGTATCGAACCAGCCCGAGACCAGCCCGGTCAGGTCACCGGCTTCGCTGAAGCCGAAGAACAGCTTCTGCGACGGCACCGAGCCGGAGGAATACACGTACAGCGGCTTGCCCTCGGCATGCCAGCCCTTCAGTACGGCGGCCACTTCCGGATAGAAATGCGCCTGGTAATCGCCGTTGCGGTAGCCGGCTTCCCAGATCATGCCCTGCAGCGCCTTGAGCGCGGTGTGCTTGCGATCCTGGTCGATCCAGCCCTGCAGCGTCTCCACGATCAGGCTGTCCTGGCAGGCGCCACCGATCTCCACCGCTACCGCGTCCAGCCAGCGGCGCACCTGCGGCTCCTGGCCATGCGCGGCGACAAACGCCGGCAGTGCCTTGCGCGCATACGGGAACAGCACGTTCTTGACGAACGAAATGCTGCTGGTGGTGCCCTCGATATCGGTGAGGATGACGGTCGGTTGCGGCATGGATCAGTCGGCCTGGTGCTGTGCGGGGTGGTAACGCGGGAAGGTCTGGGCGATGTCGCTGCCGGTGAAATGGCCGACCCAGCCATCCGGCTCGGTGAAGAAGCGGATCGCCACGAAACTCGGCTCCTCGCCCATGTCGAACCAATGCGTGATGCCATCGGGCACGGCGATCAGGTCGTTCTTGACGCACTCGATCTCGTAGACCTTGCCGTCCACGTGCAGGGTGAACAGCCCGGAGCCGGCGACGAAGAAGCGGACTTCATCTTCCTTGTGGAAGTGCTCGTCCAGGAACTTCCTGCGCAGCTCGGCGCGGTTCGGGTTGTCCGGCGCGATCGAGGCGACATCCACGCTCTTGAAACCGTGCGTGGCGACGAGACGGTCGATATCGACCTTGTAGGCGGCGAAGACCTCGTCCTGGCTGGCGCCCGGCGCGACCTCATGGGCCGCCTGCCAGCGCTCGAACGTGACGCCGATCCGCTTGAGTTCGGCAGCGATCGCCTCGCCATCCCGGCTGTCGAACAGCGGGACATCCGGGGCGGTGTCATCAAAGATACGGAGTCGGCTCATGGCGGCGGCATCGAGGCGAAGAGGGGAAGGAAAGGGTACCAGTGCGGCGCCGGGGTGGGGGCGACGCACTGATGCCGATGCGCGGAATACAGATTCTCTTCAGGAATCTGAGCGCGATCAGCCACGCAGCTTGCGCAGCTCCAGCTCACAGTGCAGCAGGAATTCGAACGCTTCCATGTGGCGGCGCGCCTCGGCCATGGTGCGGCCCCACGCGTACAGGCCGTGGCCGTCGATCAGATAGCCCCACAGCGGCTGGGTGTCGAGCAGGGCATCGACCTGGGCCGAGAGCACATCCATGTCCTGGGTATTGGCGAACACCGGCACATCGACCGCCATCTCGTGCGTGCTGTTGCCGTGGAAGGCCTTCAGCAGCTCGTAGCCCTCCAGGCGGATATGACCCTGCGGCGCATACAGGCGCGAGGCGATGGTCTGCACCGGCGAATGGGTGTGCAGCACGCAGCCGATCTCGGGGAAACGGCGGTACAGCTGGGTGTGCAGCAGCGTCTCGGCGGACGGGCGCAGCGGGCGGCCGACGGCCTGGCCGTCGAAATCCACCACCATGATGTCGTCCTCCACCAGCCGGCCCTTGTCCTTGCCGGACACGGTGATCGCCGCGTGGCGGTCATCCAGGCGGTGGGAGAAGTTGCTGCTGGTGGCCGGGGTCCAGCCGGCGTGGGCCAGCTCGCGGACGTTGTCGATCAGCAGCTGGGCCAGTTCGCTCAGGCGCGCGGTGTCATACGGGAAGGTGGGGGTGTTCATGGGGGCTATTTTACGGCGCTTCCATCGATTTCGCGCGGTCCGTGGGCGTGCCGGCCGCTGGCCGGCTCCGCATGAGCGTCCAGGGGGGACGTGGCGCCGGCCAGCGGCCGGCACTACTTGCGCAGGCGGCTATGGCGATACCCATAACTGAAGTAGATCGCGAAACCGCCCAGCGTCCAGAAGCCCATGAGCATCCAGTTGTGCGCCGTCATCGCCGTCAGCAGCGCGATGCAGCTGAGCACGCCCAGGCTGCAGATCAGCCACGCCATCGGCATCCGGAACGGACGCGGCAGGTCCGGCTGGGTGCGGCGCAGGATCAGTACGCCCGCGCAGACCGCCGCGAACGCGATCAGCGTGCCCATCGAGGTCAGCTCACCGAGGACATCGAGCGGGAACACCGCCGCCAGCAGCGCGATGCCGATGCCGGTGATCACGGTGTTGATGTGGGGGGTGCGGTACTTGGGATGGATCTTGGTGAACAGCGGCGGCAGCAGCCCATCGCGGCCCATGATCATGAAGATGCGCGGCTGCGCGATCACCATCACCAGCACCACCGAGGACAACCCGATCAGCGCGCCGATTTCCACGACCACGCGCAGCCAGCCCAGCTGCGGATGCGCCGCCACGGCGGTCACCACCGGCTCATCGGTCCCCAGCAGCTGGTACGGCACCAGTCCGGTCATCACCGCGGCCATGGCGATGTACAGCACGGTGCAGATCACCAGCGAGAGCATCATGCCGATCGGCATGTCGCGCTGCGGCTTGTGCGATTCCTGCGCGGCCACCGAGACCGCCTCGAAACCGATGTAGGCGAAGAACACCATCGCCGCACCGCGCAGCACGCCATCGAAGCCGTACTTGCCCGGGCCTTCGTTCTCCGGAATGAACGGGGTCCAGTTGGCCGGATCCACGTACTTCCAACCCACCACGATCACCAGCAGGATCAGCGCGGTCTTGAGCACCACCATCGCCATGTTCATGGCCGAGGATTTGCTGATGCCCACGTAGCACAGCCAGGTCAGCAGCAGTACCAGCACGGCGGCCGGGATGTTGGCGATGGCGCCGGTCGGGCGCAGCTGGCCATCCAGTGGCGCGCTGACCAGCGCGGCCGGGAGATGGATGTCGAAATGGCTGAGCAGACTCAGGAAATAGCCGGTCCAGCTGACCGCCACGGCCGAGGCGGAGACGCCATATTCGAGCACCAGCATCCAGCCGATGAACCAGGCCGAGAGCTCGCCGAAGGTGGCATAGGTATAGGTGTAGGCACTGCCGGAGACCGGCACCATCGCCGCGAATTCGGCGTAGGCCATCGCGCAGAACGCGCAGCAGATCGCGGCCAGCACGAACGACAGCATGATCGCCGGGCCGGCGTGGTTGGCCGCGGCCTGGCCGGTGATCACGAAGATGCCGCCGCCGATCACCGCACCGATGCCCAGCGCGGTCAGGCCCCAGGGGCCGAGGGTACGGCGCAGGCTCAGGCCGTTGGCGTCTTCATGGGCGGCGTGCGGATGCTTGGTGGCCCACAGTTGCTTGAACATGGTTTGATTTTTCTTCTCAGGCGCGACGTATCAAACGACCGGGCCGGCACTGGGCCGGCCCGGCAGCACTCAGGCGTTCTTCTTGTTCAGCTTGCTGTGGCGGATGCCGTAGCCGAAGTAGATGCACAGACCCAGCAGGGTCCAGGCCACGAACAGGTGCCAATGCACCACGAACGCCTGGTAGAACAGGAACAGACAGGCGATCGCGCCCAGCGGGCAGATCACCCACACCAGCGGCACGCGGAACGGTCGCTCCAGTTCCGGGCGCGTGTAGCGCAGGACAAGCACGCCGATGCAGACGGTGGCGAAGGCCAGCAGGGTGCCCATCGAAACCAGCTCGCCGAGCACGTTCAGCGGCACGGTACCGGCCAGGGTGGCGGCGATGGCGCCGACGACGATCGTGCTCCAGTACGGGGTACGGAAGCGCTTGTGCACCTTGCCGAAGATCTTGGGCAGCAGGCCGTCGCGGGAGATCGTGTAGGCGATGCGGGTCTGGCCCATCATCATCACCAGCACCACCGAGGAGAGGCCGGCGATCGCCCCGATTTCCACGGCGGTCTTCAACCAGGACAGGGTCGGGTAGGGCTCCAGCGCGGTGGCGACCGGCTTGTCCGTGCCCAGCAGGTGGTACGGCATCATGCCGGTCAGCACGGCGCAGACGATGATGTAGACGATGGTGCACACGGCCAGCGAGCCGAGCAGGCCGATCGGCATGTTGCGCTGCGGGTCCTTGGTTTCGCCGGCGGCGGTGGAAACTGCATCGAAGCCGATGTAGGCGAAGAACACGATGGTTGCCGCACGGAACACGCCGCTCCAGCCGAACTCGCCAGGCACGCCGGTGTTCTCCGGGATGAAGGGAGTCCAGTTGGCCGGATCCAGGTGCGCTGCGCCGAAGCCGATGAACAGGCAGATCACGGTGACCTTGATCGCCACGATGATCGCGTTGACGAAGGCCGACTGTGTCACGCCGACGTACAGCAGGCCCGAGACAGCTGCCACGATCAGCACCGCCGGCAGGTTGAACAGCTTGCCGGAGGAGATGAACTCATGGCCGGTCCAGGCGATGGGTGCGGCGCTGAGCGCGTCCGGGAAGGGCATGTTCAGCGTGGTGGTGATGAAGCTGATCAGGTATGCCGACCAACCCACCGCGACCGAGGCCGAGGCGAACAGGTATTCCAGCACCAGGCACCAGCCGATGAACCAGGCCATGCCTTCGCCGAGGGTGGCGTACGAATAGGAATAGGCGCTGCCGGAGACCGGCATCATCGCCGCGAATTCGGCGTAGCACAGGCCGGCCAGCGCGCAGGCGAAGCCGGCGAACACGAACGACAGCATCACCGCCGGGCCGGCATGGTTCGCTGCGGCCTGGCCGGTGAGCACGAAGATACCCGCACCGATCACCGCGCCGATACCCAGCAGGATCAGGTGTTTCGCTGTGAGGGTCCGCCTCAGTGTGGGCTCGCCGTCCAGGCTGCCTTCGATGGGCTCGCCGGCATCGACGTGCGGTGCCGGTGCGACCGGTTTGACCCTCAACAGAGACTTCAGCATGCAGTGCTTCCCTAAATGAACAAAGGTGAGGCGCGCGGTACATTGCCGCACGCCCTGATGGCGACTGGGCGCCCCAGCGGTGCGGGGCCCGCTGTACCTTAGCCAAAGCTGAAGCCGCTGTACAAGCACAATTGCAGCATGGCCGAGCGATAATCGGCCAAATCCGCACGATGCCTGCACCTGCCATGTCGCTGAACCCCGAATCCGTTGCCATTCCTGACGCCGCCCTGCGCAGTCAGCTTGATGCTTACGCTCGCCGGCACCCCGAGCACGCGGCATTGGCTGACGAATTCAGCACATTGCTGGATGATCCTGAAAGCCCGTTCCTGCGCGAGCGCCTGGCCGGGCACTTCACCGGCAGCGCGTGGCTGGTGAGCACCGACGGGCAGCGCGTGCTGCTGACCCACCACCGCAAACTGGATCGCTGGCTGCAGTTGGGCGGCCACGCCGATGGCGAGCGCGATCTGGCCCAGGTGGCGCTGAAGGAGGCCGAGGAGGAATCCGGGCTGACCGCGCTGGTGCTGGAGGATGGCAAGTTGTTCGACATCGACAAGCACTGGATTCCCGAACGCAAGGACGTCCCGGGGCATTGGCACTACGACGCCCGCTACGTCGTGCGGGCGCTGGGCAGTGAGCAGTTCGCGATCAGCGAGGAATCGCTGGCGTTGGCCTGGCGCGAGATCCGTGACGTGGCCAACGCGGCGATCGAGACCCCCGATGGGGATGACTCCCTCCCGCGCATGGCCAAGCGCTGGCTGGCGCGGCGATAGCGCATTCGCGCTTCCGCCCCCGCGCCGTTGGCGCGCCCCCCTTGACTCAAGGGGGGCTCCACACCAGATGTATGGCGCCGTGGAGCCGCACCATCAACTGATAACGCACGTTGTCAGCGAAGCTGAATCAGTACAGCACGCGGGTGCGCAACGTGCCCGGGATGGCCGCCAGTTCGTCGCGCACCGCGCCGGCCTGGGCTTCGCTGGCGGTGATGTCGATCACCACGTAGCCGACCTTGGGGTCGGTACGCAGGAACTGGCCGTCGATGTTGACGTTGTGGCGCGAGAAGATCTCGTTGACCTTGGAGAGCACGCCCGGCACGTTCTGGTGGATGTGCAGCAGGCGCAGGCTCTCGGCGTGCTCGGGCAGGGTCACTTCCGGGAAGTTGACCGCCGACAGGGTGCTGCCGTTGTCGCTGTAGCGCACCAGTTTGGCCGCCACTTCCACGCCGATGTTGTCCTGCGCTTCCAGCGTGCTGCCGCCCACGTGGGGGGTCAGGATCACGTTGTCGTGGGCGGTGAGCGGGGAGACGAACGCATCGCCGTTGCCCTTGGGCTCGACCGGGAACACGTCCAGCGCCGCACCGCCCAGGTGGCCCGAGCGCAGCGCTGCATCCAGCGCGTCGATGTCGACCACGGTGCCGCGCGCGGCGTTGATCAGGTGCGCGCCGGGGCGCATCCGGGCCAGTTCATCGGCGCCGATCATCCATTGGGTGGCGGGCGTCTCGGGCACATGCACGGTGACGATGTCCGCACGTGCAAGCAGGTCGTCCAGGCTGATCGCCGCACGGGCATTGCCCAGCGACAGCTTGGTTTCCACGTCGTGGAAGATCACCTGCATGCCCATCGCCTCGGCCATCACGCCGACCTGGGTGCCGATGTGGCCATACCCGATGATGCCCAACGTCTTGCCGCGCACCTCATGGCTGCCGGCGGCCGACTTGGACCAGCCGCCGCGATGGCATTCGGCGTTCTTCTGCGGGATGCCGCGGGTCAGCATGATCGCCTCGGCGATCACCAGCTCGGCCACGCTGCGGGTATTGGAGTAGGGCGCGTTGAACACCGGGATGCCGGCCAGTTCCGCTGCCTCCAGGTCCACCTGGTTGGTGCCGATGCAGAAGCAGCCGACCGCCATCAGGCGCTTGGCGTTGGCCAGCACGTCCGCGCTGAGCTGGGTGCGCGAGCGGATGCCCACGATATGCGCCTCTGCGATGCGCGCCTTCAGTTCATCTTCCGGCAGCGCCTTGCTGTGCAGTTCGATCTGCGAATAGCCGGCCGCGGTGAACACGTCGATCGCGGTCTGGCTGACCCCCTCGAGCAACAGTACGCGGATATCCTGCTTCGGGAACGAGGTCTTTTTCGGCGACATGGGCGGCGTGCGACGTGTGGCGGCGGGAGCCCTCAACTATGCCAGAAGCCGACCGTGATGGTGCGGTGCGCCAATCGATGTTCAAACGGTTTCAGATGCACCTATTTGGGCGAGGCCGACGCGCCGCGAGAACAGCGCCCGCTACTGGACGCGGCCCGGAGGGGCTGGCAGGCTTGCGGGCTCCCCCGGCACCACCAGACGCCCCATGACCGATCCGCGCCTCGATTCGCTATTGCTCGCTTGCCCCGGGCTGCGCCTGAAGACCGATCCAGCCGATCTGGAGCACTACGGCCGCGATTGGACCCGGCGCTGGACCCCGGCACCGTTGGCGATCGCCTTGCCGGGCACGGTGGAGGAGGTGCAGGCGATCCTGCGCTGGGCGAGCGCCCAGGGCGTGGCCGTGGTGCCCTCCGGTGGCCGCACCGGCCTCTCCGGTGGCGCGGTGGCAGCGCACGGCGAGCTGGTGCTCAGCCTGGAGCGGATGAACAAGCCGCTGGCCTTCGATGCGGTCGACCGCACGCTGACCGTCCAGGCGGGCATGGCGCTGGAGGCGGTGCACAACGCGGCGCTCGAGCATGGCCTGATCTACCCGGTGGATTTCGCCGCGCGTGGTTCGTGCTCGATCGGCGGCAACATCGCCACCAATGCCGGTGGCATCCGCGTGATCCGCTACGGCAATACCCGCGAGTGGATCGCCGGCCTGAAGGTGGTGACGATGGCCGGTGAGCTGGTCGAGCTCAACAAGGGCCTGATCAAGAATTCCAGCGGCTATGACTTCCGCCAGCTGCTGATCGGCTCGGAAGGCACGCTCGGCGTAATCGTCGAAGCCACCTTGAAGCTCACCGATCCGCCGCCGGCCAGCAACGTGATGCTGCTGGCGCTGCCCTCGTTCGAGGTGTTGATGCAGGTATTCGCCGCCTTCCGCGAGCGGCTGCAGCTGCAGGCCTTCGAATTCTTCACCGACCGGGCGCTCGAGCACGTGCTGGCGCATGGCGCGCAGGCACCGTTCGACGAGGTCCATCCGTATTACGTGGTGACCGAATTCGCGGCCGGCGACGAGGCGCAGGAAGCCGCCGCGATGGCTGCCTTCGAAGACTGCATGGAGCACGGCTGGGTCAGCGATGGCGTGGTCAGCCAGAGCGATGCCCAGGCCGCGCAGCTGTGGCGCCTGCGCGAGGGCATCACCGAAGCGGTGGCGCGCTACAAGCCCTACAAGAACGATGTCTCGGTGCGGATTTCGGCGATGCCGGCCTTCCTCGCCGAAACCCAGGCGCTGATCGGGCAGGCGTACCCGCAGTTCGAAGTGGTCTGGTTCGGCCATATCGGCGACGGCAACCTGCATATCAACGTGCTCAAGCCGGACGAGACCGCCGACGCCGAGTTCCTGACCCAGTGCGAGCACGTCACCAAGCTGCTGGCCGGTGTGCTGGCCCGCTTTGACGGCAGCATCTCGGCTGAACACGGAATCGGCCTGGTCAAGAAGGGCTATCTGGACAGCACGCGCAGCGCGCCGGAAATCGCCCTGATGAAGGCGGTCAAACGTGCGTTTGATCCCCAAGCGCTGCTGAATCCCGGCAAGGTCTTTGACCTCTGAGACAAGACAGGATTTCACGCAGCCTATACGCTCTGTGTTTTCCACCGCGAACGACACTCCGATGATGCGTCCGATCCTGCTTGTTGCCGTGCTCGCCCTGCCGTTGTCGGCGATGGCCTCCAGTTTTGCCGGCAGCTCTGCCGGCTCCGCGTCCGGTGCGTCCTCGGCCGGTTCGTCCAGCTCGGGCGATGACAAGATCGTGCTTGATGCGCGCGATGATGCTGCCGCCTTCGTGGCCAGCGACGGTGCTATCCGTGGCGCCCGTCTGGAAGCGGCGCTGCTGCACCTGCGCGAGCAGGGTGTCGCGCAGCAGCAGGCCAGTGACATGGCGCTGGCCAGGACCCTGCTGGCCCGCTGATGCAGCCCTCTGGTCAGGTCCGCCGCTGGCGCTGGGCGGTCCTGATCGCGTGGCTTGCCGCGCCCTTCGCACAGGCGGCCCTGCAGCTGGAGTTGCAGCCGCAGGGATTGAACGCAGCGCAGATCGTGGCCGCCGAGCGTGTCCTGAAGCAGGTGCACACGCGCCTGCCGGCGGCGTGGCAGGCACGTTTCCAGCACCCGGTGCAGGTGCGCTGGTCGGACACGCTGCCCGCGCACGTGCATGGCCGGGCCCGCAACGGCACGATCACCCTGCAGCGCGCGTTGCTGGGCGCCGTGCAGGACGATCAACCGCTGCCACGCCCGCTCGAAGCCGCGCTGATCCATGAATTGACCCATGTGCTGGACCGTTCGCCGCAGGGTGGCTGGTCGCGCGATGCACGTCTTCGCGATCTGGCCGGCTGGCAGCGACGCCCGTGGAAGCTGGGTCGCACGGCGAACGCCTTCCGCGAGCGCAGTCCGGACGATTACGAACGCACGCGACCGGCCGAGTTCCTGGCGGTCAACGCCGAGCACCTCCTGCTCGATCCGGATTACGCCTGCCGCCGGCCGGCCGTCGCTGCGTGGTTTGCCGCGAACCTCGGGCCGAGCGACCAGGCCGTGGGATGCGACAGCCGCCTGCCGTTGATGCAGGCCGAAGAGGAGGTCGGCGCGGCGACGCTGCTCGAGCTGGATCCGGCCCGGATCTACGCGGTGGACTACCTGCTTGCCGAAGGCAATGACCAGCTGATGAGCCGCTGGGGCCACAGCATGCTGCGCCTGGTGATCTGCGCGCCCGGCCGGCCGCGTGGGCCGGCCTGCCGGATGGATCTGTCCCATCACCGCGTGCTGTCCTACCGTGCCTTCGTCGGCGATGTACAGATCTCCAGTTGGCGGGGGTTGACCGGCGCCTATCCTTCGCGCCTGTTCGTGCTGCCACTCAACCAGGTCATCAACGAATACACCCAGGTGGAACTGCGGGGGCTCTCTTCAGTGCCGTTGGCACTGGATCCGCCGGACATCGCCAGCCTGCTGGAGCGTGTCGCGCAGGTGCACTGGAGCTATGACGGGCGCTATCTGTTCGTCAGCAACAACTGCGCGGTGGAGACCGGCAAGCTGCTGCAGGAAGGCGTGCCACGGCTGGCGTCGCCGGGGTTGAACCGGCTCACGCCGCGCGGGCTGCTGACCCGCCTGGCGCGCCAGGGCGTGGCGGACGCCAGCGTGCTGGCCGATCGCGGGCAGGCGATGCGACAGGGTTACTACTTTGCCTCCGCCGAGGATCACTACCAGCAGTTGTTCGATGCGGCGCGCCAGCAGCTGCCGCTGGGCACGACATCGGTCGGTGAGTGGTTGCGGCAGCCGGCCAGCGAGCGTGCACGCTGGGTAGAGCAGGGTGATCTGCGCGCCACCGCCGCCCTGCTGTTGCTGGAACAGGCCGCCCTGCGTCGCGAAGAGCTGCGCGCACGCGACGTGTTGAAACGGCTGCTGGGCGATCCGGCCAGGGACGATGCGGCGGCGCGCGACACGCTGCGCGCGTTGCTGGAGGACACCGGCCAGCTGATCAGCCCGGCGGCACTGGTGACGGGGGCCGGCTACGGGCTGCCTTCGGCGGACGAGCGGGTGCAGGCCAGCGAGGCGGCGGCGCGGCTCAGCGCACAGGGGGTGCCGGCCTGGCAGGCGTTGCAGCTGCAGCTCAAACACCGCCTGCCGCAGGCACAGCAACGCGAACTGGCCACGATCGACCGCAATCTGGCCCGGCTGGGTGTGCGGATGCGCGAACTGGCCCGGCAGGACGGTGTTACTGCCGGGGCAGCTCGATGACGAAGCGCGCTCCGCCCAAGGTGCTGGCGCCGCAGGCGACGTGACCGCCATGCGCATCGGCGATTGCCTTGACCACCGCCAGCCCCAGCCCGCTGCCACCCCGCTGACGCGAGCGCGAGCCGTCGCCGCGCAGGAAGGGATCGAAGATCTGCTCGCGCAGCGCCGCATCGATGCCGGGGCCTTCATCGTCGATGGCGATCTGCACATGGGTGGCGGTGTCGTGCACGGCAATGCGGACCCGGCCGGGCGTTGCATAGCGGCGCGCATTTTCCAACAGCGCCATCAGTGCCTGGCGTACCCGGGTCGGGTCGCAATGCGCGGGATGCTCCTCGCGGGAGGTCTCCAGTTCCAGCACGAAGCCGCTGCTGCGGAAACCCGGATCCACCAGGCTCATCACCGAGTGCACTTCCTGCACTACGTCATTACGGGCACGGCGGACATCCAGGCGCGCGCTGTCGGCCAGGCTGAGCACGCGCAGGTCCTCGATCAGCCGCGACAGCCCCTCGACCTGCGCCAGCAGGCTGCGGAACTGGCCTTCGTCCGGCGCAAACACGCCTTCGGCCAGGCCCTGCAGCCGACCGCGCAGGATGGTGACCGGCGTGCGCAGTTCATGCGCGATCGCCGCGTGCCACATCACCCGGTCGGCCTCGATGTTCTGCAGCCGCCGCGCCATCGCGTTGAAGTCGTCCACCAGCAGCGCGACTTCGCCGAGCGAGCGGTCACTCACTGCCGCACGTGCGCCGAGATCGCCATCGGCCAGCCGGCCAATGCTGTCCACCACCGCGTTGAGCGGGGTCAGGATGCGCTGGGACAGACGCACGGACGCGGCGACCGCCAGCGTCAACCCGATCAGGGTCACGCCGACCATCCAGACCAGTTCCGGGCCACTGGGCACCCAGCTGACCGGCTCGTCCACGCCGCCGGGATAGAAGGCCATCAGCACCGCGTACAGCAGGTAGGAGCTGAGGATCACGATCACGATGACCGCCAGCACCATCATCGACATCGACAGCACGATGTGCCGGCTCAGGCCCGAGCGGCGCATCAGTGGTCCGCCGCCAGCCGGTAGCCGACGCCGCGGACGCTGGCCGGGACATTGGCCAGGCCCACATCATCGAGTTTGCGGCGCAGCTTGCTGACGTGGCTGTCCACGGTGCGCTCCAGTGCTTCGCTTTCCGGCAGGCACTCGTGCATCAGTTCGCTGCGGCTGAAGATGCGCATCGGTGCCAGCGCCATGCAGTGCAGCAGCTTGTATTCGGTCAGGGTGAGCAGGAGCTCGTGACTGTAGCCATCGCCTTCGACATGCACCGTGTGGTGTTCCGGATCGATCACCAGGTTGCCCACGCGCAGGATCTCCGGCGCGCTCTGGCGCGGCGCATTCAAGGTGCGCCGCAGTACCGCACGCACCCGTGCGGCCACTTCCGCCGGGTTGAACGGTTTGACCACGTAGTCGTCCGCGCCCATCCGCAGGGCGGTGAGCTTGTCCAGGTCCTGGTCCAGCGCGGTCAGCATGATCACCGGCGTATCGCCGCGCTGGCGCAGGGTGTTGAGCACGGTCCAGCCGTCCATGCCCGGCATCTGCACGTCAAGCAGGACCAGGTCCGGCCGTGCGCTGCGGTGCAGGGCCAGGGCGTTCAGGCCATCCTGCGCGCGTAGCGTGCGCAGGCCCTCGCGGGCCAGGTAGGCCGCGACGATATCGGCGATCTCGGGTTCGTCCTCGACGATCAGGACCAGGGCGTTGAGCGAATGATCCCAGCGCGCGGTGGGGGCGCCGGGTGAATCGGAGGCGGGCATGCAGGGCAGGGCCGTAAGGTGCTTGAGCTCCATCGTATCTCCACACTTCCTCCATCGAAACCCCACCGAGGCCGCGCAGACTGCCGCCATCGTGATTTCGGCCGGTATCCCGGCAGCTGTGCTGCAGATGAAGAGCAAGAACAGGCATGCCGCCCCGGTGGCGGTGATCCAGGCGCTGCGCGCGCACAGCGAAGTGCCGCAGCGACGATGGCAGGTGCGCACATGAGCGCGGTGTTGCAACCGGCACACGTGGAGGCGGCCGAGGCACGGCTGTGGGATGCGCTGATCCAGTGGCAGCCGCAGCAGCTGAGCGCACTGCTGTCACCGGCACTGTTCCTGACCGACCTCGACGGCCGGCGTCGGGATGCCTCCCCGTGGCTGGCGGGCTGGAACGCGCGGCGCATCCGCATCGCCGCGATCGAGCGGCAGCAGACCGAGCAGCTGGCCTGCGGCGCAATGGTGCTGGTCATCGGCGAGCTGCGCATCCACCTCGATGGCGAGCACGGCAGGCAGCTGCATGCGATGCGGCTGCTGCGGGTCTGGGCGCGCTGCACGGGCGCGCCGGGCGTCCATCTGCTCTCGCTGTGCATGCTGCCGGCGGCGCCGCGTCCGCACTGAACCGCGTGTTCAGCGATGCCTGCGAGGTCAGCATCGCTTCACCTGTTCTCACGGCGCGGCAGGTACGATCAAGTGTTGTCGACGTTATCGCAAGGAGTACCTCATGCGCGCATCTCCCTGGTTGTTGAGCCTGGCCATTACCGGCGCACTCGCCGCCTGCCAACCGGCCAGCCAGAGCAGCCCCGCCGCCACTGGCAGCGAAGCGCCGCCCCCGAGCGATGCCTCCACCACCGATGAGCGCAGCTATGCGTTCCGCTGTGGCGAGCATGAAGTGCATGCCACTTACCGCGGACAGGATTCGGCGACGGTGGTGGTCGATGACCGCACCTTCGCGATGTCCTCGCAGCCGGCGGCGTCGGGCGCGAAGTATGGCGATGGGCAGGGCAACGAATTCTGGACCAAGGGCACCACCGACGGGATCCTGATCCTGAAGGGCGAGCCGGACCGTACCTGCACCGGCACCGGCGAACAGGGCGGCGAAGCACCGCCGGCCAATGCGACCGCCAATGCGGCTGCGCAGGCCGATGCCGCAGGCGGATTCCGCGCGACCGGCAATGAGCCCGGCTGGCTGGCCCAGGTCGGGGCGGGTGCCACGCCGGCGCTGCACATCGAGATGGATTACGGCGAGCGCACGCTCGAGATTGCCAGCCCCACGCAGGGCCGTGACGGTTGGTCCGGTACCGCCGCCGATGGCACCCCGGTCAAGCTGACCTTCCAGCGCACGGTGTGCCAGGACGACATGAGCGGCCAGGCCTTCGGTGCCACGGCCATGCTCACGGTCGGCGCGCGTCAGTACCACGGCTGTGGTGATTTTGCCGGCGCGCCATCGTTGGCGGCCAAGCCCTGATCCAGCAAGCTCGGATCCCGTTGAAGGCACCGGATGCGCGCATGCGCGTCCGGTGAATCATCACATGCCGCGCGGGCAGGGGTTGGGCAGCGCCCGGCTGTCGGCATCCAGGATCAGCTCATTGCGGGTGCCCAGCAGCATCAGCTCGGTGTGCACCAGGCAGTTGTCGGCATGACGGTGCAGGAGCTGATTGAAGAGCCTGGCACGGTCGTCGCAGCTCTCGTGGATCGCGTACGCCAACTCGCGCGCACGATCTTCGTCGTACGCTTCTTCGCCAGCGAAGTGCTGGCAGGCGCTTTCCCGCGCCAGGAAGGCCTGCACATCGCCGGGCATCGCGCAGTACATGCGGATGTCCTCGGCCACGAACACCTCCGCTGGCACGTCGCAACGCGCCCCGCTGGCGGTATCAGCCAACGTGGCAGGTGCGCGCGGGGTACCCGATGTCTCACGCTCCACTGCCCGCGGCGAGCACGCCGCGAGCAGCAGGAACAGGACGATCAGTGCGGACCGTTTAGTCGGCACGGCCGGCGAATTCACCGGTGGTGGTGTTGACCAGCACACGTTCGCCGTTGGCGATGTACTCCGGCACCATGATTTCGATGCCGGTGCTGAGCTTGGCCGGTTTCGGGCGCTTGGTGGCGGTGCCGCCCTTGAGCTCCGGCGGCGTCTCGACCACTTCCAGCACCACGCTGGTCGGCAACTGCACGCCCACCGGGGTTTCGTCGATCACCTGCACGTAGATGCCGGTCAGGCCATCGGTGATGTAGCCGGCGTCATCGCCGAGCACATCCGCATCGACCATGTACGGGGTGTAGTCCTCGTCATCCAGGAAGACGAAGGCGTCGCCATCCATGTACGAGTAGGTCGCCTGGCGGCGCAGCAGCTCGACTTCCGGCAGGTTGTCGTCGGCATCGAAGCTGGAATCGAGCTTGTTGCCGCCCGGCACGCTGTACATGATGAAACGGAAGCGGACATTGCCGCCGCGGCCCTGCGGGGAGCTGCGTTCGATGTCGCGGATCTGGTAGACGCCGTTGTTGAATTCGACGACGTTGCCTTTCTTGATGTCGCTGGCTTTCATGGGAATGAAGGTCGGTTCGTGGAGGTGGCGGGTGCCGGAACCGGGCACCCAGCGGGTTGCGTGCTCGCTTACTTCGGCGCCAGACGCACGGCGCCGTCAAGGCGGATGGTCTCGCCGTTGAGATAGGTGTTGCCCAGGATATAGGCGACCAGGCCGGCGAAATCTTCCGGCTTGCCCAGGCGCGGCGGGAACGGGATGGAGGCGGCCAGCGATTCCTGCACGGCCGGCGGCATGCCATCGACCATCGGGGTCCAGAAGATGCCCGGGGCGATGGTCATCACGCGGATGCCGAACCGCGACAGTTCGCGGGCCATCGGCAGGGTCATGCTGACCACGCCGCCCTTGGAGGCGGCATAGGCGGCCTGGCCGATCTGGCCTTCATAGGCCGCCACGCTGGCGGTGTTGATGATCACGCCGCGCTCGCCATCCTCGCCCGGGGTGTTGTGCTGCATGCGGTTGGCGGCGGCCTTGGCGACGTTGAAGCTGCCGACCAGGTTGACCATCACCGTGCCCTGGAAGTTGGCCAGCGGCATCGGCGCTTCCTTGCCAAGCACGCGGCCCGCGCCCAGGATGCCGGCGCAGTTGATCGCGGTGTTCAGCCCGCCCAGGAAGTCGCAGGCGGCATCGATCTGCGCGGCCACGGCGGCTTCGTCGCTGACATTGGTGCTGTAGTAGCGCGCGTTGGACTCGCCAAGCGCGGCCACGGCGGCCGCGCCCTTGTCGTCATTGAGATCGAACAGGGCCACCTTGGCGCCGTGGGCGACCAGGTGCTGGGCCACGGACAGGCCAAGGCCGGAAACACCGCCGGTGATGACGGCGCGGACAGAAGACAGCTGCATTGCACGATCCCGCTGGTTCAAGAACCGCCGATTCTAGCGGAAGCGGCCGCCATCACCGTTGTGCACTGCCCACGGCGACCTTGGCACGCAGCGCCAGCCGCCGGGCGAACTCGTCCGCCGCCAGCCCCGGCGCGAACAGGAAGCCCTGGCCGACCGAGACCCCCAGCGTGGTCAGGAACTGGCGCTGGGCCTCCGATTCGATGCCCTCGGCGACCAGCCCGAGGCCCAGGCTGCGCGCGATGCCGCAGACGGCCTCGCAGACCGCCACGTCCGAACGGTTGGTCGGCACGCCCTCCACGAACAGCTGGCTCAGCTTGAGGCCATGGATCGGCAGCCGGCGCAGATAGTTCAGCGCGCTGTAGCCTTCGCCGAAGTCGTCGATGGTCAACAGCACGCCCATCTCGCGCAGCTGCGCGAAGGTACGCAGGGTATCCGGGGCATCTTCGATCAAGACCCGCTCGGTGAACTCCAGCTCCAGTGCGCTGCCGGGCAGGTGGAATTCGTCCAGTACGGCGCGCACGTTCCGGGCCAGATCCTCGCCAACGAACTGCCGGTAGGACACATTGACGGCCACCCGCACGATGCCCAGCCCGTCGTCCTGCCACTGGCGCACCTGTCGGCAGGCCTCGCGCAGCACCCACAGGCCGATCCGGACGATGTCGCCGGTACTCTCGGCATGGCCGATGAAGATGTCCGGGCGCAGTTCGCCCAGCTGCGTGTTGCGCCAACGAATCAGCGCCTCGGCGGCGATCAGCTGGCCGCTGTGCAGGTTGACCTGCGGCTGGTAGACCAGGTGGAACTCGTCGTCGTCCAGCGCCCGGTGCAGCCGGCTCTCGATCTGCAGCCGATCATGCTGGCGCTGGGCCAGCGCGGGCGAGAACACCTGCCAGCCATTGCGGGTGCGCCGCTTGCAGTCGTACATGGCGATGTCCGCGTTCTGGATCAGCTGTTGCGGGCGCAGCCCATCCTGCGGCGCACGCGCGATGCCGATGCTGGTGGTCACCGGGAATTCGTCGGCACCGAAGCGGAACGGGGTGCTGAACGCACGGGTGATCGCATCGGCCAGCCGCTCGGGCTGATCGGCCTGGTCGCGGGTATCGCAGACCACCAGGAACTCATCGCCGCCGAACCGGGCCAGCAGCCCCTCGGTACCGATCGCAGTGGCGATGCGGCGGGTGGCATCGATCAGCAGCTCATCGCCGGCGTTGTGGCCGAGCAGGTCGTTGACGATCTTGAAGCGGTCCAGATCGATGTACAGCACGGCCACCCGGCAATGGGTGGGGTTGGCCATGCGTGTGGCCAGGTCATTGAGCACCGCATCGCGGTTCATGATGCCGGTGAGCGGATCGGTGCGCGCCTGGATGCGCAGCGTCTCTTCGGCCTGCTTGCGCGCGGTGATGTCCTGCACGGTGCCAGCGATGCGGGCGGCATCGACATCACCGGCCTCGGCTTCGCCGATCATGCGCACCCAGAACGAGTGGCCGTCGCTGCGCTGGCCCTGCAGCTCCAGTTCGAAGGACACCTGCCGGTCGATCACCTCCAGCAGCGCCTGCTGCAGTAGCGCGCGATCATCCAGGCGCAGGCACTCCAGCAGCTCGGCCATGTCGTGCATCGGCAGGTTCTGGCCAAGGATGCGGGTCGCTTCGTCGGTGAGGTACAGGCGCTGCAGGCCGCGGTCCCACTCCCAGCCGCCGATGTGCGCCAGCGACTGCGCGCGGTCGAACAGGGTGTTGTTGCGCTTGAGCTCGGTGATGTCGCTGAACAGCCCGAACACGTGGTCCGGCGCATCGCGCCCGTTGCCGTACACCGGCACGTTGGTGGTGGAGATCCAGATCATCCGGCCGCGCGGGCGGTGGTAGAGGCCGACGATGGTGCTGCGCACGATGCGCCCGGTCTGCAGCGAGACACTGGCGGGCCATTGGTCGCGGGTGAGCGGGTGGCCGTGCTCGTCCACGCTGATCCAGTCCTCCGGCGCCAGCATCGCCTGCAGGCTGCCGCCATTGCCGGCGGTGCCCAGAATGCGGTGCGCGGCCGGGTTGGCCGAGACCACCCGCAACTGGCGGTCAAACAGGATCACGCCCTTGTCGATGGATTCCATCAGCAGCCGGTAACGCGATTCGGCCTGCCAGCGGCTGCTCAGGTCGCGCGCCACCGCCACGATGCAGTGCTCGCCCTGGTGCTCGAAGCCGGCCGAATGCACCTCCACCGGGAAGCGGCTGCCATCGCCGCGCATGTTGGTGACTTCGATGACGTAGGTCTCGCCCCGATGCAGGGCTTCCCAGACCGGGTCCAGGTGGTCGCCGGGCAGGTCCGGGTTCAACAGTTCGATCGGCTGGCCGACGATCTCATCGCGGGGGCGCCCATAGGCACGCACGCCCGCCTTGTTGAGGTCCAGTACCACGCCGCGTTCGCTGAGGATGCTGACCGGGTCGGGGACGGCATCGAACAAGGCGGCATAGCGACGCAGGGCCAGCTGCCGCTCGTCCATCGCTTCCTGCAGGGCCTGCTGGACCTCCTCCAGCAGGCCGCGCAGGTCGCCCGGCGAGTGGGCCAGGGCGCGTTCCAGGGCGGCCAGCGCGTGGACGTGGGGGGTGAGGTGATCACCCACCGCAGCGTCCTTGCGCGGGCCGCCACTTTTCATGTCGCCGCCAGCGCCCTGCCGGTCTTGCTGCCGGTCTCGCGCCCCAGCCGTGCGGCCAGCCAGCGCCCGGTGGCGGCCAGCGCCGGCAGATCGATGCCGGTCCGCATGCCGATGCCATGCAGCATGTAGACCACGTCTTCGCTGGCGACGTTGCCGCTGGCGCCCTTGGCATACGGGCAGCCACCCGCACCGGACACCGCCGAATCGACCACGCGCACGCCTTCTTCCAGGCAGGCATCGATGTTGGCCAGCGCCTGGCCATAGGTGTCATGGAAGTGCACGGCCAGCGCGGCCATCGGCAGTTCGCTGGCGACCGCGTTGAGCATCGCGCGTGCCTTGCGCGGCGTGCCGACGCCGATGGTGTCGCCGAGCGAGATTTCGTAACAGCCCATGTCATGCAGCGCGCGCGCGACACGGACCACCTCGCTCACCGCGACCTCGCCCTGATAGGGGCAGCCGAGCACGGTGGACACATAGCCACGCACCTTGACCCCGTCGGCTTTGGCCCGCGCCAGGATGGGCGCGAAGCGCGCCAGCGACTCGTCGATGCCGGCATTGGTGTTGGTGCGGTTGAAGGTTTCCGAGGCGGCAGTGAACACCGCCACCTCCTGCACGCCCACCGCGCGTGCGCGGTCGTAACCCTGTTCGTTGGGCACCAGCACCGGGTAGTCGATGCCCGGGCGGCGCTCGATGCCGGTGTAGACCTCGGCGGCGTCGGCCAGTTGCGGCACCCAGCGCGGGCTGACGAAGCTGGTCGCCTCGATGGTGCGCAGGCCGGTCAGCGAAAGCTGGCGGATCAGTTCGATCTTGTCGGCGGTGGCCACCGGCTGGGCTTCGTTCTGCAGCCCGTCACGCGGGCCGACCTCGACGATGCGGACGAAGTCATCCATGTGCCAGCCCTCCGCGAACGGAGCGACGGACGACCAGCAGGGGGCGGGGCGGGGTAGAGATCACGGAGATTCCTGTCAGACGAAAGGCGGCCCACGTTCCCCGGCGGGCCACGAAAGGGGGATACGCGGGATGGGCGACAAAGCGGCCATCCCGCCGGCGATGGGCGGTCAGCCCGGGAGGTGGCAGACCGCTTCGATGTTGTTGCCATCCGGGTCAAGCACGAACGCCCCGTAATAGTGGGGGTGGTAATGCTCGCGGATGCCCGGGGCGCCGTTGTCCGTGCCGCCGGCTGCCAGTGCGGCGCGGTGGAAAGCGTCCACATCGGCCCGGCTGCCCGCGCTGAAGGCGACGTGCACGCCGCCATGGGCGCCCGGGGCGTTGCCGATCCAGAAGTCCGGCTTGCCGCTGCGGCCAAAGCCGGCATGGTCATGGTCGCCGGTCTGCGCGGCCGAGACCTGCATCACCACCGAGATGCCCAGCGGGGCCAGGGCCTGCTGGAAGAACGACAGGCTGCGCGCGAAATCGCCGCAGCGGATGCCAACGTGGTCGAGCATGGTACGTCTCCTCAGTCCTGGGTGACCCAGTGCGGGGCACGCTTGTCCAGGAAGGCGCCGAGGCCTTCCTGACCTTCGGCCGAGACCCGCAGGCGGGCGATCAGGGCGGCGTTGTCGCGGTCGGTGGCGTCGCGGTCGCGGCCCAGTGCGACCCGTCGGACCAGCGCCTTGGCAGACGAAGCGGCCACCGGACCGGCCTTGTCGAGCAGGCCGAGCTGGCGCTGGACGGCCTCGTCGATCCGTTCAGGCTCGATCAGCTGGTGGACCAGGCCGATGCGCAGGGCGGTCTCGGCGTCGAAATGCTCGCCGGTGGCGAACCAGCGCCGCGACTGGCGTGGGCCGATCGCGTCGATGACATAGGGCGAGATCACGGCGGGCAGCAGGCCCAGGCGGCTCTCGGTCAGGCCGAAGCGGGCGCTGGTGCTGGCGATGGCGATATCGCAGCAGGCCACCAGGCCGACCCCGCCACCGAAGGCGGCGCCCTGGACACGGGCGATGGTCGGCTTGGGCAGCTCATCCAGGGTCCGCATCAGGCGGGCCAGGGCGAGGGAGTCCTGGCGGTTGTCCTCCTCGCTGGCGGCGGCCATGCCACGCATCCACTGCATGTCCGCGCCCGCCGAGAACGAGGCGCCTTCGCCGGCCAGCACCACCGCCCGGACGTGGTCGTCGCGGCCGGCGGCCTCCAGGGCGGCCGTCAGCTGGGCGATCAACGAGGCGTCGAAAGCGTTGTGCAGGGCCGGGCGGTTCAGCCACAGGGTCAGCACCGAGGCGCTGCGTTCAATCCGTAGTGCATCACTCATGGGTCGGCTTGCTCCAGTACATGTACAGATCATAGCGGGCCATCGGTCACGGGCAATGGCGCGGCGCGTCGATGGTAGAATTGATAACCATTCCTATCATCGAGAAGGCGCTCCGTGACGTTGTCCGATCTGGCGCTGTACAGCTCCGCCGTGGTGGAGTCCGTGCAGGAAACACACGCAAACGATGCGATCGCCCGCCGACTGAAGGAGCTTGGCTTCGTCAAAGGGGAAGAGGTGCGTCTGGTCGCCCGTGGTCCAGTCGGCGCCGAGCCGCTGCTGGTGCAGGTAGGGTTCACGCGCTTCGCGCTGCGCCGCAGTGAAGCCGCCCGCATCGTGGTGACCGCGCTGCAGGCCCAGCAGGCCCAGCAGGCCCGCGCATGAGTACCGCCAGCAACGCCCTGCGCATCGCCCTGGTCGGGAACCCGAACAGCGGCAAGACCGCGCTGTTCAACCAGCTCACCGGCAGCCGCCAGAAAGTGGCCAACTACACCGGCGTCACCGTTGAGCGCAAGGAAGGCCGCCTGCGTGCACCGTCCGGGCGCGAGTTCGCCGTGCTCGATCTGCCGGGCGCCTACAGCCTGCAGCCGGCCAGCCTGGACGAAGCCATCACCCGTGATCTGTGCCGGGGCTTCTACCCGGGCGAGGCCGCGCCGGATGTGCTGCTGTGCGTGATCGATGCGACCAACCTGCGCCTGCACCTGCGCTTCGCGCTGGAGCTGCGTGAGCTGGGCAAGCCGATGATCGTGGCGCTGAACATGGTCGACGCGGCGCAGCGCCGCGGCATCAAGATCGACGTGCAGGCGCTGGAACAGGCCCTGGGCGTGCCCGTGGTGGAGACCGTGGCCGTGCGCCGCAACGGCGCGGCCCAGCTGGTCGAGCGCCTGGATGCGATGGTGCCGCACCTGCAGGCCCCGGTGGTGGTGCCTGCCGCCGAGGCCGATTACCACGCCCAGGTGCGCGACATCCTGGCCGCTTCGGTGAGCATGCCGACACGTACGGCGAAGATCGACGACGCGCTGGATCGCTGGCTGCTGCATCCGGTGTTCGGTCTGCTGACCCTGGCCGTGGTGATGTTCCTGATCTTCCAGGCGGTGTATGCCTGGGCGACGCCGGTCATGGACCTGATCGAGGCCGGTACGGCGGCACTGGGCGGCTGGATCGGTGGCGCGCTGCCGGAAGGCCCGCTCAACAGCCTGCTTACCGACGGCATCATTGCCGGCGTGGGGGGCGTGATCGTGTTCCTGCCGCAGATCCTGATCCTGTTCGCCTTCATCCTGGCGTTGGAAGAATCCGGTTACCTGCCGCGCGCGGCTTTCCTGCTGGATCGCATGATGGCCGCGGCCGGTCTGTCCGGGCGCTCGTTCATCCCGTTGCTGTCCAGCTTCGCCTGCGCGGTGCCGGGCATCATGTCCACCCGCAGCATCCAGGACCCGCGCGACCGGCTCGCCACGATCCTGGTGGCCCCGCTGATGACCTGTTCGGCGCGCCTGCCGGTGTATGCGCTGCTGATCGGCGCCTTCATCCCGCAGAAGCAGATCTGGGGCGTCTTCAACCAGCAGGGCCTGGTCCTGTTCGGCCTGTACGCGGCCGGCATCCTCAGCGCGCTGCTGATGTCCTGGACGATGAAGAAGTGGCGCCGCGACAAGAGCGAGCATCCGTTGATGCTGGAACTGCCGTCCTACCGCATCCCGCACCCGCGCGATCTGGCGGTCGGGCTGTACGAGCGCGGCATGATCTTCCTCAAGCGTGTGGGCGGCATCATTCTGGCGCTGACCATCCTGCTGTGGGTACTGCTGTCGTTCCCGGGGGCGCCGGAGAACGCGACCATGCCGGCGATCGACTACAGCTTCGCCGGTCAGATCGGCCATGCCATGGCGGTGTTTTTCGCGCCGCTGGGCTTCAACTGGCAGATCTGCATCGCATTGATCCCGGGCCTGGCCGCGCGTGAAGTGGCGGTGGCCTCGCTGGCCACGGTGTACGCGCTGTCCGCCGCCGATGACGATGCCGCCAGCCAGGCGCTGACCCCGCTGATCAGCGACGGCTGGTCGCTGGCCACCGCGCTGTCGCTGCTGGTCTGGTACATCTACGCCCCGATGTGCATCTCCACGCTGGCCACGATCAAGCGTGAGACCAACTCGTGGAAGCAGATGGGCTTTGCCACGTTCTACCTGTTCGCGGCCGCCTACATCGCCTCGCTGATCACCTATCAGGTGACTGTGGCACTGGGCGGCGGCTGATGGAGACCGGCCTGCTGCTGCAGTACATCGTGATCGCGCTGGCCGTGCTGGTCAGCGCGTGGGTGGTGATGAAGAAGCAGTTCCCGGGTACCGTGCGCAAGGCACGCGGGGCGATCGCGCTGGGGCTGGTGAAACCGCACCGCGCCGCCTGGTTGCAGGCGCTGGGCCGCAGGATCGCGCCACCTGCCACGGGTGGCGGTGGTGCGTGTGGCGGCTGCGACAGTTGTGGGCCGACGCCGCCGAAGCAGCACTGAGGGGCGGGATCCACGCCTTGCGTGGATTCCCCTGCAGGAACACAGTCAGCGGCCCTGGTTGCCCAGTCGCTCCACCTGCCGCAACCAGGCCTCACGCTGCGCCAGCGTGGTGCTGCGCACCGGGCCAAATCCGCTGATCCTGACCGGCTTGATCCCGCAGAATTCCAGGATCGTGCGGCGGATCTGCTGATATCCCGGCATGCGGTACACCCAGCGGTAGTACCAGGGCGGGGTGTCCAGGGTAGTGATCACCCGCGCGCTGCGCCCACTGAGCAACCGGTCCCACCACACCGAATCCTGGCGATAGCGGAACGCGACGCCAGGCAGGAAGGCACGGTCAAAGAAGCCCTTCAACAGTGCCGGCATGCCGCCCCACCAGGTCGGGTAGACCAGCACCAGGTGGTTGCACTGGGCAATGGCGGCCATGATCTCCTGCAGGTCCGGCTCCAGCGGCTGGATCTGCCGGTAGCCATGGCGCAGGACAGGATCGAAATCGGCCTCGCCCAGGGCGAACAGGTGGACGCAGTGCCCGGCCGCCTGCGCGGCGTCCCGGTAGCGCTCGGCGATTGTGCCGCACAGGCTGTCACGGTCGGGGTGGCCAAGCAGGATGACGATGGAGCGGGACATGGGCGAACTCGCAGGAGGGGAGCGCAAGCCTGCGGTCTGCCCCATGGGGCAGAGTCAAGCGGCCCGGCAGTCGCCAGCAGCCATGCAGCTTTCCAGTGCGCCGGTATCCCCGTGGACGACGAGTTCGGCCACCTCATCGCGTAGAACGGTGAGTGCCTGGTCAAGCTGGTGGAGGCGCTCCATGTCTGCGCGTACCGCCAGTTGGCGCGTGACCAGCAGTGTCTGTACGCGTGGCCAATCGATGCCGCCATCGGCACGACGCAGGCAGGCCACGTCGGCAAGGCGGAACCCCAGCGTCAGCGCCTGGCGGATCAGCTGGACCAGGTGGAGATCCTGTTCGCTGTAGTCGCGGTAGCGATTGACCCGCGGGATCGGCGCCAGCAGGCCCCGTGCTTCATACAGGCGGATGGCCTTCTGGCTCGCGCCGCTGCGTCGGGCGATGTCGGAGATGCGCATGGATCAATCCCGCATCAGCCCGCCATGCACCGCCAGGTGATGACCGAGGTCGGGTGCGCTGCGGGTGACGGGAAGGCGCTGCTTCAAACGCTGCATGGAGAGGCTGCCAGAGACGGACCGGTCGGCCAGCGTAGCAAGCCGTGGGTGGTTTTCCTCTTGTACATCGTCGCTGCCACCCGCTAGCCTGCATGCATGACTACCACTCCCCTACGTTTGCTCATCCACGGTGCCTCCGGCCGCATGGGCCAGGCGCTGCTCCGCCTTGCCGCTGACAATCCCGCCCTGCAGGTGGTGGCCGCGGTGAACCGCCGCTCGCCGGCCCAGCGCGTGGTCGAGGGCGTGCCGCATTTCGCCAGCAGCGAGCTGGCGGGTGCCCCCCAGTTCGATGTCGCCATCGATTTCAGCCTGCCCGAGGGCTTCGATCCGGTGCTGGCGCTGTGCGTGGAGCGCGGTGCGGGCTTCGTGTCCGGCACCACCGGCATCAGTGAGGCGCAGCGCCAGGCACTGATCCAGGCGGCCGGCCGGATTCCACTGGTCTGGGCCTCCAACTTCAGCCTGGGCGTGGCGGTGCTGGACGAGCTGGTCGAGCGGGCTGCCGCTGCACTGGCCGGCTGGGACTGCGACATCGTCGAATCCCATCACACCCAGAAGAAGGACGCGCCCTCCGGCACGGCCCTGACCCTGGGCGCGGCGGCGGAGAAGGGCGGGGCGCACCCGCACTACGCCAGCCTGCGCGCCGGCGACATCGTCGGTGAGCACCTGGTCCAGTTCACCGGGCTGGGCGAGCGCATCGAGCTGACCCACCGTGCCACCAATCGGGACATTTTTGCCCGTGGGGCCCTGTTTGCGGCCAGCCAGCTGCCGGGCCGCGCGCCGGGCAGCTACCGGGTCCGGGATCTGCTGGATGGGGCCACGCCGCCCGCCGTATGAATTGGGGGCCTCCGGGCAGGATGGGCGCGCGCCTGAACCGGCGCTGCGCCCTCCGTCGGCCTGAACAGGGCAATTGCACGCGGATACTGGCGTCGCACCCGGCTTGCCTTTACAATTCCCGCTCGCCGAATCACGACAGCCGGACCGGTCCAGAACCGCAGTCCGCGCTTTTTTGCAGCCGCTTTTTCGTGAAGCGCAGGCGTGACTTCGGCGACCCCTCGGTAGCCAAAGTGAGATTTCCGTGACCCAAGCCGCAATCCTCGTCCTCGAAGACGGCACCGTATTCGAGGGCGAATCCGTAGGCGCGCCCGGCCTGTCCGTTGGTGAGGTGGTGTTCAACACCGCCATGACCGGCTATCAGGAAGTGTTGACCGATCCTTCCTACGCCCGGCAGATGGTCACGCTGACCTACCCGCATATCGGCAACACCGGCATGACCGACCAGGACGATGAAGCGGCCAAGGTGTGGTCGGCCGGCCTGATCGTGCGCGATGTGCCGCGCCGCCCGAGCAACTGGCGCAGCCAGGTGTCGCTGCAGGATTGGCTGATCCAGCGCGGCGTGGTTGCCATCTCCGGTATCGATACCCGCAAGCTGACGCGCATCCTGCGCGAGCGCGGCGCCCAGAACGGTGCGCTGATGGCCGGCGAAGGCCTGAGCGTGGACACCGCGCTGGAAGCGGCACGCAAGTTCCCCGGCCTCAAGGGCATGGATCTGGCCAAAGTCGTCAGCACCGACAAGCGCTACACCTGGACCGAGGGCCAGCTGGATCTGGACAGCAATGCCTTCGTCAACGCCGCACCGCGTTTCAAGGTGGTGGCCTATGACTTCGGCGCCAAGCTGAACATCCTGCGCATGCTGGCCGAGCGCGGCTGCGAGCTGACGGTGGTGCCGGCGCAGACCCCGGCCGCCGAAGTGCTGGCGATGCATCCGGATGGCGTGTTCCTGTCCAACGGTCCGGGCGATCCGGAACCGTGCGATTACGCGATCGCCGCGATCAAGACCTTCCTCGAGAAGAAAGTGCCGGTCTTCGGCATCTGCCTGGGCCACCAGCTGCTGGCGCTGGCCTCCGGCGCGAAGACGGTCAAGATGGGCCATGGCCACCACGGCGCCAACCACCCGGTCCAGGATCTGGATGGCGGCCGCGTGATGATCACCTCGCAGAACCATGGCTTCGCGGTCGATGAGGCGTCGCTGCCGGCCAACCTGCGCGTGACCCACCGTTCGCTGTTCGATGGCACCAACCAGGGTATCGCCCGCACCGACGTGCCGGCGTTCTCGTTCCAGGGCCATCCGGAAGCCTCGCCGGGCCCGCACGACGTCGGCCCGCTGTTCGATCGCTTCGTGACCCTGATGGCCGAGGCCAAGGCGTGATGCGCAGCCCCGCGCTGCTGCTGTCGCTGTTGTGCCTCACCGGTCTGGCCCAGGCCGCGCCGGCCACGGATGCCGAGGTGCGGGCGGTGGTCCAGTCGCTGGGCCTGGGCACGCTGGGCACGGACATGGCCAAACTGATGGTCGAGAACGTGCCGGCGCTCAATGCGCTGCCCGAGACCGATCGCCAGTGCGCGTATGCGCCGATCAAGGGCCTGCTCGACGCGCAGTTCCGTCGCTCGGTGATCAGCGGCCTCGGCAACGACGGCGACCAGGTGATCGCGGAGTGGTCGCGCTTCCTGGGGACCCCGGGCGGCAAGAGCCTCGCCTCGGCCTTCGCCGGTGCCAATCCATCGACGATTGCCGCCAAGGCCAACGCCGACCTGAGTGAAAAGGAACGCGCCGACGTGGCGGCGTTTCTGACCAGCCCGGCCTACACCCGCTTCATCGCCACGCTCGACATCGAATCGGAGCTGCCCGACGACATCGGCGTGCAGCTGGCGAAAGGACTGCAGGACCAGTGCCGGATCGCGCTGAACCCCGACGATATTTCCTGATCGACAGCGTGCGATCACCCCCATCTGCCTCGCTGTCCAGACTTAGAGAAGACAATGCCCAAGCGCACTGACCTTAAAACCATCCTCATCATCGGTGCTGGCCCGATCGTCATCGGCCAGGCCTGTGAGTTCGACTACTCTGGCGCGCAGGCCTGCAAGGCACTGCGCGACGAGGGTTACCGCGTGGTGCTGGTCAACAGCAATCCGGCCACCATCATGACCGACCCGGAGATGGCCGACGCCGTCTACATCGAGCCGATCAACTGGCAGACGGTCGAGAAGATCATCGCCAAGGAAAAGCCCGACGCGCTGCTGCCGACCATGGGCGGCCAGACCGCGCTGAACTGCGCGCTGGACCTGGCTGACCACGGCGTGCTCGAGAAGTACAACGTCGAGCTGATCGGCGCCAAGCGCGATGCGATCCGCATGGCCGAAGACCGCGAACTGTTCCGCGTGGCGATGAGCGAGATCGGCCTGGAGTGCCCGACCGCTGCCGTTGCCCATACCCTGGACGAAGCGCTGGAGATCCAGACCCGCGTCGGCTATCCGACCATCATCCGCCCCAGCTTCACCCTCGGCGGCAGTGGCGGCGGCATCGCCTACAACCGCGAAGAGCTGATCGAGATCGTCAACCGCGGTCTGGAACTGTCACCGACCACCGAAGTGCTGGTGGAAGAGTCGGTGCTGGGCTGGAAGGAATTTGAAATGGAAGTGGTCCGCGATACCGCGGACAACTGCATCATCGTCTGCTCGATCGAGAACCTGGACCCGATGGGCGTGCATACCGGTGACTCGATCACCGTGGCCCCGGCGCAGACCCTGACCGACAAGGAATACCAGCGCCTGCGCGATGCTTCCATCGCCGTGCTGCGCAAGATCGGCGTGGATACCGGTGGCTCGAACGTGCAGTTCGGCATCAATCCGGACACCGGCCGCGTGGTGGTGATCGAGATGAACCCGCGCGTGTCGCGTTCCTCGGCGCTGGCGTCCAAGGCCACCGGCTTCCCGATCGCCAAGGTCGCCGCCAAGCTGGCCGTGGGCTACACCCTGGACGAACTGAAGAACGAGATCACCGGCGGCCTGACCCCGGCCTCGTTCGAGCCGTCCATCGACTACGTCGTCACCAAGATTCCGCGCTTCGCTTTCGAGAAGTTCCCGGCTGCCGATGCACGCCTGACCACCCAGATGAAGTCGGTGGGCGAGGTGATGGCGATGGGCCGCACCTTCCAGGAATCGATGCAGAAGGCCCTGCGTGGCCTGGAAACCGGCAAGGTCGGCTTCGACCCGACCGGCCTGGACCTGGCCAACGAAGACGACCTGCAGACCCTGCGCCGCGAGCTGAAGGCGCCGGGTCCGGAGCGCCTGTTCTACGTCGCCGATGCGTTCCGTGCCGGCATGAGCGTGGAGGACATCTTCAAGCTGTCCTACATCGATCCGTGGTTCCTGGACCAGATCGAAGAAATCATCGCCGCCGAGACCCAGGTCGCGGCCGATGGCATCGACGCCCTGGATGCGGCGCGCCTGCGCAAGCTCAAGCGCGCCGGCTTCTCCGACGCCCGCCTGGCCCAGCTGACCGGCACCAACGAAGCTGCAGTGCGTGCGCTGCGTCGCGCGCACAAGGTGCGCCCGGTGTACAAGCGCGTGGACTCCTGTGCCGCCGAGTTCTCCACCGGCACCGCCTACCTGTACTCGACCTACGAGGACGAGTGCGAAGCCGCGCCGAGCAACCGCGACAAGATCATGATCCTCGGCGGTGGCCCCAACCGCATCGGCCAGGGCATCGAGTTCGACTACTGCTGCGTGCA
>Ga0308171_1000251_pt1 | contig 149969 bp, 131 predicted proteins | sample PhyGR1_FD_202135 | JGI IMG/M metagenome (GOLD analysis project Ga0308171, IMG submission 202135) | Phyllosphere microbial communities from UC Gill Tract Community Farm, Albany, California, United States - DLSLSG.R1 | ecosystem: Host-associated > Plants > Phyllosphere > Unclassified | place... | reverse complement strand
CTCCCACATTTGGAATGCATTCCCCTGTGGGAGCGGGCTTGCCCGCGATTGGGTTCACCGCTTATTTAGCGACCTTGCCGAACACCCGCAGGCGGCTTACACCACCGTCCGGGAATACGTTCAGGCGGATATGGGTAATCGGCCCCAGCGCCTTGATCTGCTCGACGAAGGTGTGTTCGGCGTGCATTTCCAGCTTCTGCGCCGGCAGCAATTCGCGCCAGAACAGCGACTGGGTTTCGATCTGGCTGTCGGTGCCGCCTTTTACGAAAGCACCTTGGATCGAGCAGGTATCCGGGTAGTTGCCCTTGAAGTGCAGGGTGTCGACGATGATCTTCTCGATCTCGCCCGGATGGCCCAGGGCGACGATCACCCAGTCATTGCCTGGCGTGCGGCGACGCGCGGTTTCCCAGCCGTCGCCCATGTTGATGCCACGGCCTGGGTTGAGGATGTTGCTCATGCGGCCGAAGTGTTCGTCGGAGCATGCCAGGGCGCGGCCGCCGTTGAGCGCCGCGGCCAGGTCGACCTGTTCGTTGTCGCCCACCGCCGACCAATCCCGGAACGGCACGCCGTACACACGCAGACGCGCCACGCCGCCATCCGGGTAGATGTTGAAACGCAGGTGGCTGAACGCCTGGTCGTTGTTGATCTCATGGTAGTGGTGGCTGTTGCCCTGCAGCTCGACGGCCGACAGCACTTCGGTCCACTGAGTATTTTCGTCCGGCTCGCCCGAGGCCAGGAAGCAGGCTTCCAGGGAGGCCGACGGCGGGTAGTTGCCGGTGAAGAATGAAGTGTCGATGTCCACGCCTTTGATCGAGCCCGGCACGCCCAAGCGGATTACCGCGCTGTCGTAACCTTCGAAGCGCTTGCGGCGCGACTCCCAGCCGTCCATCCACTTGCCGTTGTCGTCGAACACGCCCTCCTTCCACACGGCCGGGGTCGGCTGGAACAGGCGGTTGGCGTCGGCGAACCAGTCATCGGTCACGGAGATGATCTTGGTGCCCAAGCGGGCGTCGGCCAGGTTGACGAACTTTTCGAACGGTACGGGTTGCGCTTTCATTCTTCTTGTCTGCCTTAGATAGAGTGGCTGGGGATGGTGTTTAGAGGGTCAGTAAACGGAACAACGCGATCTTGTTGATCTCGTCCAGCGCGCACTTGAACTCGGCGTCCACCGAGTTGTGAATGCGCGTTTCGAACGCGGCGAGTATCTGATGCCGGTTGCTGCCTTTTACCGCCATGATGAAGGGAAACTTGAACTTGGCTTTGTAGGCTTCGTTCAGCTCGGTGAAGCGAGAAAACTCTTCGGCCGTGCATTGGTGAATACCGGCGCCGGCCTGTTCGTTAGTGCTGGCTTCGGTCAGTTGGCCCTGGACGGCGGCTTTGCCGGCCAGGTCCGGGTGAGCGTTGATCAGCGCCAGTTGACTGGCGTGATCAGCGCTCAACAGGATATCGCTCATGCGCTGGTGCAGGGTTTCGATCTGATCGATCGACGCGTCCTGGCCCAGGTCGAAGGCCTTTTCGGCCACCCATGGCGAATGTTCATAGATATCGGCAAAGGCGCGGACGAAGGCGTCACGGCTCAAGGTCGAGGGTTGCAGGGTTTGGAATGCAGTCATTTCGCCGCTCCCTTGTACGGGTGGGTGGCTTGCCAGTGACGGGCGATATCGACGCGGCGAGTGAACCACACCTGTTCGTGGCTTTTGGCGTATTCAATAAAGCGTTTGAGCGAGGCCAGGCGCGCCGGGCGACCGATCAGGCGGCAATGCAGGCCGATGGAGAGCATTTTCGGCGCCTCGGCGCCTTCGGCGTAAAGCACGTCGAACGCATCCTTGAGGTACTCGAAAAAGTCATCGCCCTTGTTGAAGCCCTGCACCTGGGTGAAGCGCATATCGTTGGTGTCCAGGGTGTAGGGGATCACCAGGTGCGGCTTGCCGGTGGGGGTGTTGGGTTCCCAGTAGGGCAGGTCGTCGTCGTAGGTGTCGCAGTCGTAGAGAAAACCGCCTTCCTCCATCACCAGCCGCCGCGTGTTGGGGCCGGTGCGCCCGGTGTACCAGCCCAGCGGGCGTTCGCCGGTCAGTTCGGTGAGGATACGGATGGCTTCGAGCATATGCTCGCGTTCCTGGGCCTCGTCCATGTATTGGTAGTCGATCCAGCGGTAACCGTGGCTGCAGATTTCGTGGCCGGCGGCGACCATGGCGCGGATCACGTCCGGGTGACGCTGAGCGGCCATGGCTACGGCGAAGATGGTCAGCGGGATATCGAATGCTTTGAACAACTTGAGGATGCGCCACACGCCGGCACGGCTGCCGTATTCGTACAGCGACTCCATGCTCATATTGCGTTCGCCTTGCAGCGGCTGGGCCGAGACCATTTCCGAAAGGAACGCCTCCGACTCTTTATCGCCGTGCAAGATGTTGCGTTCACCGCCTTCTTCGTAGTTGAGTACAAACGACAAGGCAATGCGCGCCTTGCCTGGCCAGTGGGGGTGAGGAGGGTTGCTGCCGTAACCGATCAGGTCGCGTGGGTAGTCAGCGCTCACTGCAGTCTTCCTTCTTGTGCGTGGTAACAAGTGCGTGGCGGCCAGCGGAAAGACTGGGTGGCGTCACAGCGATGGGCTGATTGTATACAACTTGCCGGTCACTTTGTAAGCCTGTATTTCCGCATTTTTTCCAAGCCATCTGCACCGCTTAACCCTGCAAGAAACTTGCCCGGTTGGTCAGTAAATGTATAGCAGTCCTTTTAAACGCAAGGTTTACCGAGGATTCACCAGCGCGAAAAGCGCTGAGGAGCGTGCTGAAAATTTTGTGGTTTTTATTGTGTACAATTTTTATCAAAAGTGTCTTAATCAGTCATCGCCGGCTTTTTCTCGCCCTGAAAAGGTGCGGCCTTTCTCACTCGACTGAACGGAGCCCCGATCCATGGGACGACTGACCACACACGTACTCGACGCGGCCCACGGCTGCCCCGGCAGCGCAATCAAGGTTGAACTGTACCGCGTCGAAGGCACGCAGCTGGAACTGGTGGCCAGCGCCGTGACCAACAGCGACGGCCGTTGCGACGCGCCATTGCTGCAAGGTGACGACTATCGCAGCGGCGTCTACCAGGTGCAGTTCAGCGCCGGTGACTACTACCGGGCCCGCGGCGTACAACTGCCGGAGCCGGCCTTTCTGGACGTGGTGGTGCTGCGCTTCGGCATCAGCGCCGAACAGGATCACTACCATGTGCCCTTACTGATTTCGCCTTACAGCTATTCCACCTACCGCGGTAGCTGAGTCGTCCCCGCGCTTCACACCCCCAAAGCTCTTCGTTGGTTTTTCGCCCGCTCACACTGCGGGCTTTTTTTTGCTCGGGCGGCGTTCAATTATCTAGCGCCTGCGCGAGCTTGGCCCTGCCTAGGCTAGGTGTTTTCCTCGACGAAGATACCGCCGTGACCTCACTCAACGACGACCCTACCGCCTTGCCTGCCGAGGCGGACGCCCCGGCCCGCGCCGCCCACGAAGCGCGCCAGGCCCTGCGCGCCCAGCTAACCCAGCGGATCAACAGCAGCCCCCATCCCAGCCGTCTGATCAACCAGCTGGCGACGGCCGATCTGCGCTGCGCCGACGCGGCACGCCGCGTGTCAGGCCTGATTGCGCGCGCGCCCAAGGTGCTGCGAGTAATTCGCGCCGCCCTGCGCCAGGCCTTCGATCTGGACCCGGACACGTTGCTGTTCACCGAACCCTTGCCGCCGGCCACCGCGAGCAAGGTGGAGTGCTTGACCGACCGGGCCCTGCAGTTGCTCGTGCTGCCGTCGGTACCGCTCAATATCAATCAATTCACCGCCCTCAGCCTCAAGGACGAGCCGACGCGCCGTTTGCCGTTCACAGCGCTGGAAGCACTGCAGCGAGTTGTCGCACTCAAGTTGTTCGAGCGCCTCAACACCGCTCAGACCGAGTACTGGCAGACCCTTGCCACGGGTTCCTGGCAGACCCGCGAGGAGCGCTGGGTGGAACTCCACAGGCAATTGTTCGCCGACCGGGCGCTGGTGGCGCGGCAATTGGACGAGCTGTCCAGCGCTGGTGCGGTCATGGTCCAGGCCCTGGTGGACGCACCGACCGCCGAAGCGCGCCAACGTGCGGGGCAGCAGTGGGCCAGCGTACAGGCCTGCCAATTGATGTGGCCGGGAGTGGGGCCGCGACTGATGCCCATCCCCGGTGCGTTGCATCTCTACCGGCAAGGCGACCCGGTGGGCATGCCCCATGTGATGTATCTGCCGGGGCTGAATCGTCCCTTTTACGAGTATCCGTCCTTCGCTCAGTTGCAGTGCGGCCTGGTCGCGCTGATCCGCAGCACGGTATTTGACGACCTGTGGCAATGCCTGCCGTTGCGACGTCGACACGAGCTGTGTCAATCCGGCATGGCGGTGACAGCGGCTCGCGGCTCGGCGCTGCATGGCGATGCCTTGGCTCTCAGCGCCCTGGCGATTCGCGACGGGCAATGGGAAAACGAGTTGGCCTGTGCCGTGTCGATCAACCTTGCGCAGGTGTTTTCCGCTGCGCGGCGGCCGGCTGTGACCGATAAGTCGCGGTTTCTCGCCCAGATCGAGCGGGGCCGGCGTCACAGCATCGGCAAGTCGCGCCTGGGACCAATCCGCCGCGAGCTGTTGGACTGGGACCAGCAGCGTCGCCGTCAGGAAATCAATTTCGCCAGCACGGCGCCGGACCTGGCGTTGAACACCGTGCAGCAGCAGGTCAAGCGTTATGAGAAGGGCCTGACTGCGCTGCTGGACCCCCACGACCCCGGCCAGGACACCCCGGCCTGGCAGGAATCAGTCACGCTGGAAAACCAACTCAACGGTCACGCTAACGGCCTGCGCACGCTGCTGCACGATGCTCAATTGAAACTGTTCGACGTGGCGTTCTGGGCCGCGCGCGCCGACGGTACGGCCCGGCGGGTGGCATGCTTTATCGCTGTCTGGCGTGAGCTGCTGCGTGACGAGGTTCAGTTGCAGCACCGGCTGCGCTTGCTGCGCACCCCCCATCGCGACCTGCTGCGTGAGGTGCTGGACGCTCCGCTGGCCCGTCAGCGTGAGGGCAGTCAAGCCCGGGTGTTGTCAGTGCGAGTGGGCGGCGAGCCGCTGCATGGCCTGTTTGTGGTGACCGAGGCGGCGGCCCTCGACGATCCGCAGCGACGTGCGCCGGTGCTGTTGTGCGCGTTCGGACAGGAGGGTGGGGTGGCGAGCTTTGCTCGTCTCGGCGCGCTGACCGAGGGGGTCAAGGCCAGTTTCGCCAGCCGTGACGCGTCACTGATGTGGCAGTACGTCGATCGCCAGCACCGTGGTGCGGTGCGCGCAGCGGTGGCCGGGCAGACTCTGGCCGTGAGCTATGCCCCCATCGACGGCGACCCGCTGCTGTTCGCGCTCAAGCGGCTGCTCAAGGGTTATATGCGCGTGTACCGAGGGATCGGGCGCACTCCCCCGGTATTCAGTGAAGTCAGCGATGTGCACCTGAGCGGTCTGTTGCTGGCCCAAGAGCTGGCGCAGCAGCTCACGGCTCCGGCCAGCGCAGCGCGGGGGCGGGCGCGGGCCCATGTCGATCTGGTGCGCCAGGCGATGGGCGCGCAGCCCACACTGCCGGCGTGGCTGAAAGAGGCGTCGGCCGCGCAGCTCGACCGATTCAAACGCCTGCAAGGCCACTACCTGAGCAGCACTTTTGCCCTGCAGGCACGTATGGAACAGTGCCTGCCGGATTTGCCCAGCTTCGCCCGCCGCGTACTTATTGCCCGTTTACGCGAGGACGGCCTCCCTCCGGCGGTGGACATCGACACGCCGTTTATCGAAATGCCAGACCATGTCGACGGGCGTTTCTGTAGCGCGGATGCCACCTGCAGTGTGGGCGATCGCAAGGAAATCCTCACTCCCAGCACCGGGCGCACTCAGTTCACTTTGCTGCAACTGGCGCTGCATAACCTCGACCCCCAGATGTTGCCCACTTGGTGGCGATTTAGATTTGCACAGTACCTGAAGTCCGAATGGAAGGGGCTGCTGAGTCCGCCCTACCTGATCGCCATGGTCTCCTCGCTGGATATCGGCGGTCGGTATGAGGCGCTGATCAATGGAGTGTTTTACCCGCGCGACGAGGCGCCACGGCGCTTGACTGAGGGGCGCGTGCCCACCTTGCTCAGGCGCGCGCTGGTCACAGGCGCTGACGCGCACCTGTATTCGGCGACTCAACAGGGGCTGACGCCCAGCGCTCAGCGCCTGTTCAGCCTGGCCATGGCGGCGCGCACGCCGAACGACTTGCGCCAGCAGGGCTATCACCTGCAACTGTATGTGGTGCATCTGGTGGGCCACACGTTGCAGCACGATCGCTACATTGCCGGCATCGTGATGATTCACGACCTGCTGTCCCAAGGCTGCGTGGTTTACTGGCCCGCTGCGCCGGATGGCAATGCCATCAGTGAGCACAGCAGCCTGCAACTGGCGCGGGAATATCTGAATCGCATCGGCGCAGTACCGCCTAATACCAAAGCCTTGGCGCGGCACATCGCACCCGGCTGGGCATTCGAAGCCATCGCGCACACGCCTGACGAAGCCTGCGCGCAGCCGCCGCAGTTCCAGGCGGTGTATCTGTTGCCGGGGTACGTCATGTTGCAAGGGCTCTGGCGCGGCGCCGAGTTTGTGCGCTCGTTCAGTGTCAAGCATCAGGAGCCGACGGCGCTGGCCGCGGAAGCCGAAGCGCAGACCCTTGAGCAGATCGCCAGCGATCCCTTGAACTGGTTGGCATTGGTGCCCACCTCCCAGTGCGATGCCCAGGCCCTGTTGTACCAGGCGCGGGTGCTTGAACTGCACCGTCAAGCCCAGGCTGGCAGCCACTCCGGTAAAACCCTGGAAAAGTACCGCACCCAACGCTTGCAAGCGGAAAAAGACCGCCGCGACCGGGCATTGCTGTCGCTTTTCGTGCCCTGGTTCGGCTTGGTGAACCAGCTCTACGAGGTGTTGTTGGCGGCACGGCGTTATCACCATAGCGGTGACCCGCGGGATGCGGTGGATGTGGCATTTGGCGCGGTATTCCTGCTGGTGGATCTGATACTGAGCGTTATGCCTGGGCCTAAAGCGCGCAAGGGCGTACCGCTGCGTTCGATGGGGATGGGGCTGAACCGCCTGCGTCGCACGACGCTCGTCGAGGTTGGCCGGGTGCCTCGGCTGGGCCGGTCGGCTTCTCCCGCTGGGCAGCTCAAACTGCTGGAGCGATTCAGGAAACCGGGCGTGCCAGCCGACGCCGTGCCGCTCAGTGGGCCCGGTGAAAAAGGCTTGTACGTCAAACATGGTGAGCCGTTCATGGTGGTAGGCGAGGACCGCTACCCGGTTTACCGACGCGGCGACGAGCAGTTTTTGCGCCTGAAAAACCAGGACGCGCCGGGCCAAGATGAACTGATCCTGACGATTTACGCGCCCGGTGAATGGCTGCTGGGTGCGGACGCTCCGGTGGCCGGCCCCAGCTCTGGAGTGCTCAGTCCGTGGCGGTCTGACACGCCGGTCGCCTGGTCGCCACCTGCGCGCGGCGCCACCGAAACCGCCGTGCGTCAATCGCCGGGCCCCCAGGTGGCGTGGCGCGATTGGCATGCCAATATCGTTGCGCAGTTGCCGGAAGCGCCGTCCGGGCATGGGGTGTTTCTGGTGCCGATGCAGCCTGAAGTCGCGTTGCCTCATCCGCCGTTCAGGTCGGTTTCTTCTTCGCCGTCGTTGCAGGAGCGCAACTACTACGTAGTCAGGATCGACGGCCACTACTACCGGTTGCTGCCCCAGGGCAGCAACGCGCCCCTCGACCAGATTATTTTCCTGACGAAAGACAACCCACTTTTCTCTCGGGCTGTCGACGATATCGAGCGTTGGCTCAACAGCCAGCTCCACGAGCAACCGATTCCGGCGACCCTGAACGCCGAAAAGCGTTGGCAACTGCATCGCCCGTTGTTCGACCGCCCGCTGGAGCAATCCGTGGCCCAGGTGTTTCCCGGCATGACCCTGGCCAGCCGACGTTTCGCCGGCCAGCGCTTGATTGAACTGGCGGACACCGGCCGCACGGCGTCGGCCACGCACCTGTTGAACGTGCGCGCAACCCTGGACGGCTGGATTGCGGCCGGGGGCCAGACCGATGACCTGTTCAAACTCCTGCGCCCGGCCGAACCCTCGGGCAAACAAGCCTTTTTCATCGGGTTCGAAGGCAAGGCGCCTGGCTTCTCGCGCGTGGATTTCCAGCCGCCCACCCCCTTGGCGGCGTCACTCAAGGCGCCTGTTTCCGCGTCGCTCGGTGCGTTGCAGAAGAAGCAGGCAAAGGATGTGCTCTTGCGTGAGCGAGGGCAGGCGCAGCAGGCCACAATCAGACAAGTGTTGGAGGCACAAGGCTTTGTGCTCAGGTCGATGAAGAAAACCCATGGCGGGCGGGAGCATTTCGTGTGGGTGTGTACCCATGAGCGCTCCGACAACGTGTATTACCTGTCGACCCAATGGCTTGAATCAGGCAGCGTTGCGGGCGTTCCCAGGCTGTCGAAGGAATCGGTCGCCAAACAGCTGACCCTTCATCCTACGTCAGAGGTGCATCGTCTGGTCAACGATGCAATGGGCAGCGAGCGCTTGGTGACGATGGTGGGGGGCGTTCAGTGGCCGGTCAAAGGCAACCTTCCCCCCACCGTGTATTTCATCAAGCCTCAGCTTACTAGCCCTTGAGCAGGGAGACCGCGCCGGCACCGCCGAACAGCCCGGCGCTGAAGCGGTTGAACCAGCTCTGGCCCTTGCCGGTGCGCAGGTAGCGCGCCGCGCCATGGGCGCCGAGGCCGTAGGCCAACTTGCAGAGCAAGTCGAGTACGGTCCAGGTGGCGATCATGATCAGCAATTGCGGCAGGAACGCCTGCTGGCTGCTGAGAAACTGCGGCAGGAAGGCGGCGAAAAACAGGATGTCCTTGGGGTTGCTGGCGCCCAGCACAAAGGCTCGCCCGAACAACGCGCGAAAACGCGGCACCGGCACCGCGTCCGGCACCACCGCGCCTTGGGACGGCAGGCGCGATTGCTGCCAGCTTTGCCAGGCCAGGTAGAACAGGTACAGCGCGCCGACGATTTTCAATGCGCTGAACAATTGCTCGGACGCCAGCAGCAGCGCCCCCAGACCCAGCGCCGACGCACTGAGCAGGCAGATCGAGGCGAACACCCCGCCCAGAAACGCCGGATACGAGCGGCGCAGGCCGTAGTTGAGGCTGTTGCTGATCATCAGCAGTGACAGCGGGCCCGGAATCAGGATCACGATCAAGGCAGCGCCGCTGAACAGCAGCCAGGTTTCCACGCTCATTACATTCCTCCCTTCATGCAAAAGCCCCACCCGAAGGTGAGGCGGTTATCGCCGTTTGCCTGGGTTACAGGAAAACGAATTTGGCGATGAAAATTGCGCACAGCACCCACAGGCTGATGGATATTTCACGGTATTTGCCGGTGCCGGCCTTGAGTGCCACATACGTGATAAAGCCCAGGGCGATACCGTCGGCCACAGAAAACGTCAGCGGCATCATGATCGCCGTGACAATCGCCGGAATGCTGTCGGTGGCTTCGTCCCAGTTGATATGGGCCATGCTCGCCATCATCAGCATCGCGACATAGATCAGCGCGCCGGCGGTGGCGTAGGCCGGAATCATGCCGGCCAGTGGCGCAAAAAACATCGCCGCCACAAACAGCACGCCCACGGTCACGGCGGTCAATCCGGTGCGCCCACCGGCGGCCACGCCGGCAGCGCTTTCCACGTAACTGGTCACCGGCGGCACACCGACCATGGCCCCAAACACGCTGGAGGCGCTGTCGGCCTTGAGGGCGCGGGACAGGTTATCGATCTTGCCATCGGCATTCACCAGCCCGGCCCGTTGCGCGACGCCCATCAAGGTGCCGGCGGTGTCGAACATGTGCACAAACAGAAAGGCGAACACCACGCTGATCATGCTGACGTTGAACACGCCTTTGACGTCCATCGCCATCCAGGTCGGCGCCAGGCTCGGCGGGGTGGACAGGATGCCGTTGTAATGCACCAGGCCCAGGCCCCAACCGGCCAGGGTCACGGCAATGATGCTGATCAGAATCGCGCCGAACACGCGGTGGTAGCTGAGGATCGCAATCAGCAAAAAGCACACCGCCGCCAGCAGGGGTGCCGGCTCGTGCAGCGACCCGAGCTTGATCAGGGTGGCCGGGCTGTCGACGATGATGCCGGCGGTTTTCAGGCCGATCACCCCAAGAAACAGACCGACACCGGCGCCCATGGCATGCCGCAGGCTGACCGGGATGCTGTTGAGCAGCCACTCGCGGATGCGCGACAGCGTCAGCAGCATAAACAGCACCCCGGAGATAAACACCGCACCCAGGGCGGTCTCCCAGTGATAGCCCATGGTGCCGACCACGGTGTAGGTGAAAAACGCATTCAAACCCATGCCCGGTGCCAGGCCCACCGGCCAGTTGGCGTACAGGCCCATCAGCAGGCAACCGAGGGCGGCGGCGATGCAGGTGGCGACAAAGGCCGCACCGTGATCGATGCCGGCATCGGCCATGATGTTGGGGTTGACGAAGATGATGTAGGCCATGGTGATAAAGGTGGTGAGGCCGGCGATCAGCTCGGTCTTCACTGTGGTGCCATGCATGCGCAGTTTGAACAGACGTTCCAGCCAACCGCCTTGGGAGGCGGGTGACAGGTCCAGCGTAGGGGCTTCGGATTTGCGGCTATCCACAGCGAGTACTCCTCAAGCATTTTATTGTTATGGCCAGCGCAGGGCGCTGTGAGGTTACCGGCGGGTTTTGTTGACTGATAGGTCAGGAACTCGCACGAAGCGAATTATGCTTTTGTATACAAAGAAAGCAAATAATGTTTTCCATTTTGTGTGCGAAAGGGATGAAAGGCAAACCTCTAGTTTTTTGCGCTCAGCGCCATATTCACCGCCAGCCAGCCTTTCACCGCCTCTTCACCGGCTTCACTGAAGGCGCGCTGCAGCAACTTCACCTGCTCGCGGCGCAGGGATTGTTCGAACCGTCGACCGTCTTCGCTGAGCTCCAGCAGGCGTTTGCGCTTATCGGTCTGCGACGCCACGCTGCTCACCAAGTGCATTTCCTGCAGTTGGCGCAACGGCATGTTCAGCGCCTGCTTGCTCACCCCCAGCAATGCGAGCAACTGCGTCACGCTCAGGGCCGGGTAGCGGGCGATAAAAAACACAATGCGCTGATGTACCCGGCTCAGGCCGCGACGTTCGAGCATTTCATCGGCCTTGGCGGTGAACGCCTGGTAGCCGAAGAAAAACGCTTCCATGGCTTGCTGCTGGCTGTTTGGGTTTTTAAGGTCAAGCATGTTGACGTATCCAGGTGAGCTGTCGTAATTTCGGTCAACCAGTTTGACGTATTTCCCACAGTCTTCGCCAGCGGTGACCTTATGGCCTTCTCCGAACGTGTTACGCGCCTTAAAAGCTCCTTGATCCGTGAAATCCTCGCCGCGGCGCAGCGCCCGGAAGTGATGTCGTTCGCCGGCGGGCTGCCGGCCGAAAGCATGCTGCCGGCGTTGAACTGGGATGACATGCCATTGAACATCGGCCAATACGGCATGAGCGAAGGCGAGCCGCAGTTGCGGGAATTGCTGGCGGCCGAAGCGCGCGCCCTGGGCGTGCCGTGCCAGGCCAGCCAGGTGCTGGTGGTCAGCGGGTCCCAGCAGACCCTGGACCTGGCGGCCAAGCTGTATATCGATCAAGGCACGCCCATCCTGCTCGAAGGCCCGACCTACCTGGCCGCGTTGCAGATCTTCCAGCTGTTCGGCGCCGATTGCCTCACTGTGCCCCTGGAGGACGACGGCCCCGACCTGGCTGCGTTGCGCGCCAAGCTTGAGCGTCATCGCCCGGCGTTCATCTACTTGATCCCCACCTTCCAGAACCCGTCGGCGGTGCGCTATAGCGAGGCCAAGCGCGATGCTGTCGCCGCGTTGCTCGACGAATTCGGCGTGACCCTGATCGAAGACGAACCCTACCGCGAACTGACCTTCGACGGCGCCAGCGCGCGGCCCATCGTCAGCCGCCTGCACAAGGCCAGTTGGATCTACACCGGCACCGTGTCCAAAACCCTGCTGCCGGGCCTGCGCGTCGGTTACCTGATTGCCAGCCCCGACCTGTTCCCGCACCTGCTCAAGCTTAAGCAATCGGCGGATCTGCACACCAATCGCGTGGGCCAGTGGCAGGCGATGCAGTGGATCGGCACGCCAAATTATCAGCAGCACCTGGTTGAACTTCGCCGTTTTTACCGCGAGCGCCGCGATGGGTTTCAAGCCGCACTGGAACGGCATTTCAGCGAACTCGCCGACTGGCAGGTGCCCCAGGGCGGATTATTCTTCTGGCTGACCTTGAAACAGCCGCTCGATACCCGCACTTTGTTGGCGCCCGCGCTCGCTCAGAACGTCGCCTTTATGCCCGGCGAACCGTTCTTTTCCGAGCCGGACCAGCACCTGGGCTCACTGCGGCTCAATTTCAGCCATATCGACCCGTCCCGCCTGGACGAAGGTCTGATGCGTCTGGCCACCGTGATCCGTCAAGCACAGCACGCGCAAGCGGCATAAGGGGAACCCCATGTACAAGGTTTATGGCGATTACCGCTCGGGCAACTGCTACAAGGTCAAACTGATGCTCAACCTGCTGAGCATCCCGTATGAATGGGTGAATGTCGACATCCTCAACGGCGACACCCAGACCGCCGAATTCCTGGCCAAGAACCCCAACGGCAAAATCCCGGTGCTGGAACTGGAAGACGGCACCTGCCTGTGGGAATCCAACGCGATCCTCAACTTCCTCGCCGACGGCAGTGAGTTTCTGCCCACCGAGCCGCGCTTGCGCACCCAGGTGCTGCAATGGCAGTTCTTCGAGCAGTACAGCCACGAGCCTTACATCGCCGTGGCGCGGTTTATCCAGTACTACCTGAACATGCCGGAAGATCGCTTGGAGGAATACAAAACCACCCATAAGGGCGGCTACAAGGCGCTGCGGGTGATGGAACGCCAACTGCAAGCCACGCCATATCTGGTGGGCGAGCAGTATTCGATTGCCGATATCGCGCTGTATGCCTACACCCATGTGGCCCACGAAGGCGGCTTCGATCTGGCGCCGTACCCGGCGGTGCAGGCCTGGCTGGCACGGGTAGCCAGTCATCCCAAGCATGTGGCGATGCTGGACTGATCACTCCATTCAGTTCGATGAGGTGTCAGATAACTCATCGCTCAGCAGGTCGAAACAGCGCTGCGCCGCCGGGCTCAGCGTTGTGCCGCTGCGACTGATCAGGCCGATCTCCCGGCTTACCCCGGGATGATCGATGGCGATCCGCTGTAACCCCTCCAAACTATCTGCCGCCGATTCCGGCAACACACTGATCCCCAATCCCTGACGCACCAAGGCCAGCACCGTCGACATGTAGTTAGCCTCCATGCCGGCCGTCATGCTCAGCCGCGTCTGGTCGAACAGCGCGTCCACCTGCTCGCGCACACTGCTGTCACGGCCGGTGAGGATGATCGGCTGGTCCGCCAGTTGCTCCAGGGACAAGCGTGGCAAAGCCGCGAAGGGATGATCCAGCGGCACAAACGCACACAGGCGGTCATTGAGCACCGGCACGAAATCCAGGCCATGGCTTAAGCGCGCCCGCACGCCGATGCCAAAGTCCACGTCGCCGGCGCGCACCTGGGCATGAATGCGATGGGCCACCACGTCGTGCAGACGCACATCGATCCCGGCAAAGCGCTCGCGGAACAGACGCAGCGCCGGGGGCAGGCTACCGGCGCACACCGAGGGCAGGGCGGCAATGGTGACCACGCCCCGGCGCAACGCGGCGAGGTCGCGCGAGCCGGTGACAATGTTATCCAGGTCCAGCAGCAGTTTTTCCATCGGGCCGCGAGCTTCCTGCCCGGCGGGGGTGAGGCTGACGTGGCGCGGGCTGCGGTCGAGCAGGGCGATGCCCAGCCACTCTTCCAATTGCTGCACTTGCACAGTGAGCGCCGACGGCGAGAGGTTCAGTTCGCTGGCGGCCTTGGTAAAGCTGCCGGTGCGCGCGACGGTGAGAAACGCTTGGATATGCTGGATCGAATTTTTCATCGTTTTGTTTTTCCGAACATGCCGGGCTGAATATTCCAATTTACAAAGACTACCGCGCTTCCAATACTCCGTGGAAAACAATAACCGGCCAGCAAAGGCCGCTCTGGAGTCCCCATGCTCGCTACCCTGGGTGTCATTACCATCCTGTGCCTGCTCATTGCCGTCATGAGCAAACGCCTCTCGCCACTGGTGGCTTTGATCGCTTTGCCGATCATCGCCGCGCTGCTCGGTGGGTTCGGCCTGCAAACCAGTGCCTTTATCATCACCGGAATCAAGAACGTCGCGCCTGTTGTGGGGATGTTTGTGTTTGCCATCCTGTTTTTCGGGATCATGACCGACGCAGGCATGCTCGACCCCATCATTGACCGCATCCTGCGCACGGTGGGCACGCGCCCTACACGGATTGTCGTCGGCACCGCGACCCTCGCGCTGCTGGTGCACCTGGACGGCTCCGGTGCGGTGACCTTCCTGGTGACGGTGCCGGCGATGTTGCCGCTCTACACGCGGCTGGGCATCGACAAACGCATCCTCGCGTGTGTGTGCGCCATGGCCGCCGGGGTCAACTTTTTGCCGTGGACCGGCCCGGTACTGCGCTCTTCGGCCGCGCTGCATGTGCCGGTGGCGGACCTGTTCCAACCGCTGATTCCCGTGCAGATCGTGGGGCTGATCTTTGTGTTCGCCTGCGCCTGGTGGCTGGGCCGGCGCGAAGAAAAACGTCTGGGCCTGGGCGCCGGTTCTACGGTAGACGCCGTGCCGCAACGCGTACTCAGCGAGGACGACCTCAAGCTGCGGCGCCCACGGCTGTTCTGGCTCAACCTGATCCTGACCGTGCTGGTGATGGTGGTGATGATTGCCGGTTGGGTCGACCCGGTGGTGATGTTCATGCTCGGCACCGTCGTGGCGCTGTGCATCAATTACCCGAACGTGGACGCCCAGCGTGCGCGCATCGACGCCCATGCGAAAACCGCCTTGACCATGGCCAGTATCCTGCTCGCCGCCGGGGTGTTAACCGGCATCATGCAGGGCACCGGCATGCTCAAGGCCATCGCCGAAGTGGCGGTGGCGCAGATTCCGGCGGGCCACGGCAAGCTGATCCCGGCGGTGGTGGGCTTCATATCCATGCCCCTGAGCATGCTGTTCGACCCCGATTCCTACTATTTCGGCGTGATGCCGGTGATCGCCGAAGTCGGCAAGGCCCTCGGCGTAGACCCCCTGCAAGTGGCCCAGGCCTCGCTGCTGGGCGTGCACACCACCGGTTTCCCGGTCAGCCCGCTGACCCCGGCGACCTTCCTGTTGGTGGGCCTGTGCAAGATCGAACTGGCCGATCACCAGCGCTTCACCATTCCGTTTCTGTTTGCCGCGTCAGTGTTGATGACCCTGACCGCGTTGCTTTTGGGAGTGATCTGACATGAACACCTTGCGCATCGGTTCCGGCGCCGGCTATTCCGGCGACCGCATCGAACCGGCCGTGGAATTGGCCGAGCACGGCGACTTGGATTACCTGGTTTTTGAATGCCTGGCCGAACGCACCATCGCCCTGGCCCAACAAGCACGCATCAGCGATCCCCAGGGCGGCTACGACCCGCTGCTGGGCGAGCGCATGCGCCGAGTGCTGCCGTTTGTCGGCGCGCAGCCGGGGCGCCGGCGTTTGCGGGTGATCACCAATATGGGCGCGGCCAACCCGCTGTCGGCGGCCGAACACGTACGGCGCACCGCCGATGAACTGGGCCTGGACCTCAACGTTGTGGCGGTGGTCGGCGACGACGTATTGCCGCTGCTACGCCCCGAGCAGGTGCTGGATAACGGCCAGACCCTTGCCTCACTCGGCGCGCGAGTCATCTCGGCGAACGCCTACCTGGGTGTCGATGGGATCCTTGAGGCCCTGCGCGCCGAGGCCGATGTGGTGATCACCGGGCGTGTGGCCGACCCGTCGTTGTTCCTTGCGCCGCAGATGTTTGAATTCGGCTGGGCCGCGGACGATTGGCCGCGCCTGGGCCGGGGCACCCTGGTGGGGCACTTGCTCGAATGTGCAGGACAGGTCAGCGGCGGCTATTTCGCCGAGCCGGGGTTCAAGGACGTGGAGGATTTGGCGCGGCTCGGCTTCCCGTTGGCCGAGATCGATGCCGAGGGCAGCGCGGTGATCACCAAGGTTGCGGGTTCCGGTGGGCGGGTCAGCCGCGCCACTTGCACCGAGCAATTGATCTATGAGGTGCATGACCCGGCGGCCTATCTCACCCCCGACGTGATTGCGGACTTTTCCCAGGTGAGCTTTGTCGACGAGGGTGTGGATCGCGTTCGGGCCCAAGGCGCCGATGGCCGTGGGCGCCCGTCGCAGTTGAAGGTCAGCGTGGGCTATCTGGATGGCTGGATCGGGGAAGGGCAGATGTCCTACGGCGGCCCCGGCGCTGTCGCACGGGCGCAGTTGGCGCGGGATGTGGTGCTCAAGCGTCTTGAATTGATGGGAGTGAAGATGCAGGACGTACGCGCCGAATTGATCGGTATCGACTCGCTGCACGGTCCGCGCAATAGCGTGGAGCCCTGGGAAGTGCGGCTGCGCGTCGCCGCCCGCTGTGAAGAGCGTAGCGACGCCGTGCGCATCGGCAACGAGGTGGAAACCCTGTACACCAACGGCCCGTCCGGCGGCGGCGGTGCCAGCAAAAGCCTACGCCAGGTGGTGGCGGTAGCGTCGTTGCTGCTGCCCCGTGACGCGGTCAACCCGAGGATTCAGGCATGAAACTGCACACACTGGCCCATTCCCGTACCGGCGATAAGGGCGATACGTCGAATATCTCGATCATTGCTTACCGCGCCGAGGATTACCCAAGACTGTGCGAACAGCTCACCGCCGAACGGGTCGCCGAGTTTTTCGCCGGGTTGCTCGGCCCGGGCGCGGCACCGGTGCGGCGCTATGAACTGCCCCATGTGCACGCGCTGAATTTCGTGCTGCCGGGGATACTGCGCGGCGGCGTAACCCGCTCGCTGGCCCTGGATGCCCATGGCAAGTGTCTGGGCTCGGCGCTGCTGGATCTTGAGCTCACCCCGGCAAAGGGGCGGTAAGTCTGTCAGACGGCGGCGAAGCGTTTATCCAGGTAATCGATGATCACCTTGGAGTCGTACATCCAGGTGGTCTGGCCGTTTTCTTCGATACGCAGGCACGGCACCTTGATCTTGCCGCCTTGCTCCAGCAGGGTCTGACGGTCCTGCTCATTGTTCTTCGCGTCCTTCAGCGCTACCGGCACATTCAGGCGATGCAGAGTGCGGCGGGTCTTCACGCAGAACGGGCAGGCGTGGAACTGATACAGGGTCAGGCCCTTGGCCGCTTCGTTGACCTGTGCCTGTTGCTCGGCGGGGCGCTGCTTTTTACGGGGACGGGTCAGTAAATCGCCCGCGATGATGACGTGGCCGAGGCCCACTCGAAGTGCTTTGACGAACATGGCTGAAACCTCTTGCCCAACACAGAAGGGGCCGCAGCTTACCTGATTTGTGCAGGCGAAAAAAAACCGGCGATGAACGCCGGTCTTTTCCTACGCAGCCGCTTACTTGATCAGGCTGAGAAATTCGCTGCGGGTGGCTGCGTTTTCGCGGAATTCACCGAGCATCACCGAAGTGATCATCGACGAATTCTGCTTCTCCACGCCGCGCATCATCATGCACATGTGCTTAGCCTCGATCACCACCGCCACACCCAATGCGCCGGTCACCTGCAGCACGGCATCGGCAATCTGGCGGCTGAGGTTTTCCTGGATCTGCAGGCGACGCGCATACATATCGACGATCCGCGCCACTTTGGACAGGCCCAATACCTTGCCGCTCGGGATATAGGCCACATGGGCCTTGCCGATGAACGGCAGCAGGTGGTGTTCGCACAGCGAGTACAACTCGATGTCCTTGACCAGCACCATTTCGCTGTTGTCGGAACTGAACAAGGCACCATTGGTGACTTCTTCGAGCGTCTGTTCATAACCGCGGCAAAGGTATTGCATCGCCTTGGCGGCACGCTTGGGCGTGTCGAGCAGGCCCTCGCGGGAAACGTCCTCGCCGAGTTGGCCGAGGATCGCGGTGTAATTCTGTTCCAGTGTCACAGGACTGTTTCCGTATGGGTTTCAGGACGGTACGGTGTATGCCTGTACCAAGATGGAGCGCTGCGCCGTATGCAGCGGCAGCAGTTAATGTGGCGCACATAGTAGCCTAGGTACGCGGACAGTTGTATTCCTGGGCGATGTCAGTGCTAGAGTCGACCTCCGTTCAGAGGCAGGAACTGATGACCTTGCAGGATCGTAGTGTTTCCGAGCGTGCGCTGATCTTGCCAAGGCAAATCGCACGCGTATCGCGCGTGAGTTGGCCTGCTTGACTAAATATCCGGGTGAACGTTGCCCAGTGTCGGTATTTATGGCCGGCTCTCCGGGAGCGGGGAAGACAGAAGTCTCTAAATCCTTTATTCGCTTGATGGAGGATGGCGGGACTAGCGCATTGCGAATAGACCCCGATGATTTTCGGGTTTATTTTCCTGAATACAACGGAGCGAACTCCAGCCTGTTTCAACGTGGCGTAACTTTGATCGTCGAACGGACCATAGACTTGGTTTATCAGCAGAACCAGTCCTTCTTGTTGGACGGGACGTTGGCGAATTTCGCAGTGGCTCGTAAGAACATTCAGCGCGCGCTGGATAAGGAAAACAGGTCTGCACAAATCATTTATGTTTATCAAAAACCTGAGCTTGCCTGGGAGTTTGTGCTGGCACGGGAGGCGGTAGAAGGTCGAAACATTCCGTGTAAGGAGTTCATCCGTCAATTTTATGCCTCAAAGACGACAGTGTGCGGATTGAAGCGAGAGTTTCTGGGACATCTGCAAGTCGATGTTCTTATTAAAGATACCGATGGAGGCGAGGCGGAAATTGGCATCGATCTATCGGCCGAGGAAATTGACGAACTGGTCAGGCAGCCCTTCCATCCAGACCAACTTGAGCAAATTTTGACCGGAGTAGCCTTATGAAAGGTGAAGTCACAGAAGTCATAGGGACGTCTTCAACCACGATGTCGGATTTTTTTCGAAGTGGTTCGGTGGAGGAAAGGCGTGCGGTATACCGTTGTGTTGCCAATGCTGCGATAACTCTGCAAAAAGAAATGATCTTGCAGGCGAGGGAGAAGAAAGCAAGAGAGCTTTTCGGCAGTTGAACCTCTGAGAGGCTCCTTTAAAGCCCAGCTAATCCGCTGGGCTTTTTGTTGAATTACCTACTCGTCACGCCCTTCCATCATGGTCCGCTTGAGCATCACATACACCGCCCCCGCGCCGCCGTGGCGGGCCTGGCAGGAGGTGAAGCCGAGTACTTGTGTGTGCTGACGCAGCCAGGTATTGACGTGGCTCTTGATCATTGGCCGCTTGCCGTCGAGCCGCACGGCTTTGCCATGGGTAACGCGCACGCAGCGGATTTCGAACTTGGTGGCTTCGGCGAGGAAGGCCCATAGGGTTTCCCGGGCTTTTTCCACGGTCATGCCGTGCAGGTCAAGGCTGCCTTCGAAAGGGATCTGGCCGGCCTTGAGCTTGCGCATCTGGCTTTCCTGCACGCCGTCGCGGGCCCACATCAGCTCGTCTTCGGGGCCGACGTCGATGACGAACTGGTCCGACAGGCCATCCACGGTGGTGGCGTCGGTGCGCACGGTCGCGGCCTGGCGCAGTTTGGCGATCTGCGCGCGATCGGTCTTGGGCTTACCGGTGTCGGCACGGTCATGCTTGATCGGCTTGACGCCGCGCAGCTCGTTTTTGAACAGTGAAAAATCGTCGTCTTGCATGTCAGCCTCCGCGAAGGGCGGGCAGTTTACCTAAAACGCGGCGGCCGGGCGCAGGAAACGCTATCCAAGCGCCACTAGTCGTGCTTCTTCATCAGGTGTGAGGCAATGTTCAACGACAGCGGCTGCCGCATGCGGCGTCGGCTGCGGCGCCACAACCACACACCCAACCACAGCACCAGCAGGCCAATGCCCAACAGCAAGGCAGAACCGCCCGGGCTGGCATTCAATTCGCCCAGGGCCGGCGAATGGCCAAACAGACCAGCGCCACCGGCGCCCGCCAACAGCACACCTACAATCGCCAGCAGCGCGGCAATGCCGGCCACCAAGCGCAGACGCCAATTGCTCGGGCCCTTGGGGCGCAAGCGACGAGCGTCAAAACCATCGGATATCTTCATCCCGACCTTTCCTCCAGGGTATCGGCCCTTCGACCGGAAGATACCCGGCTTGTTCCGGGGGCAGGGGTAAATGCGCCAAATGAAAGGGCTTAGCGGATGAGCGGGGCAATAAACCCGCCGCTCATCCCGGCGGCGATCAGATCAGATCTTTGGTCAAAGCGAGGGTGGCGAAGTTGTCGGCCATGATGGCCATTTCGGTTTGCTGCACCTGCTCGGCGCTCAGCACGCCGCCTTTGTACGGCAGGTCGCGGGTGGCGCAGGCGTCTTCCACCAGGGTGCAGCGAAAGCCCAGGTTCTTGGCGGCGCGCACCGTGGTGCTGACGCTGGAGTGGCTCATGAACCCGCAGACGATCAGATCCAGGGAACCCAGGTTCTGCAGGCAGTCGAGCAGTTCGGTGCCGTGGAACGCGCTGGGCAGCAGCTTGCCGATAATGGTTTCGTCAGCGATAGGTTCCAGGCCCGGGATGAATTCACCGCGCTCACCTTGTGGGTCGAACAGGCCGCCCACGGTGCCCAGGTGGCGCACATGCACGATAGGGCGCCCGGCTTCGCGCGCCGCCGCGAACAATTGCTTGATATTGGCCACGGCCGCGTCCATGCCCGAGAGGGCGAGCGGGCCGCTGAGGTATTCCTTCTGGGCGTCGATGATCACAAGGGTCGCATGGCTGAGATTGGCAGCTGCGTAACCACGACCGCTGAGTTGAAACATCGTCTTTGGAACGGACATTCTGGGGCTCCTGTGAGGGGGGCGTTTGCGACATTGTCCACTGGCTGAGCGCTTCTGTGAATCGCTACGATCGTAAGGTACGCCGTTGCTGGCGTGCAGCGATGTCAAGAGGTGGACGTGTTGGGCGCAATACTGGCAATTTGGATGAAAACCGACGTACGGGGCCAGGTTTTTCGTACATCGTCGGTACAGGCGAAGGCTGTTAGAATCGCCAGTCGTTTTTTCCAGGAGTCTGCCCCGTGATCACTTCCCGCCTGCGCACCTTGCGCGACCATATCCGTTGGGCTGTCAGCCGTTTCCATGGGGAAGAGCTGTTTTTCGGGCATGGCACCGACAATGCCTGGGACGAAGCCCGCCAGTTGGTACTCGGCGCCTTGCACCTGCCTTGGGAAATGGCCGACAGCTACCTGGACTGCAACCTCGAAGAAGAGGAAATCTCCCACGTACAGCGCCTGCTGCATCGGCGCATCCATGAACGCGTGCCCACCGCTTACCTGCTGGGTGAGGCGTGGTTCTGCGGCATGTCGTTTATCGTCGATGAACGCGTGCTGATCCCGCGCTCACCGATTGGCGAACTGATCGAAAACCGCTTCGAACCCTGGCTGGCCCAACCGCCGGCGCGCATTCTCGACCTGTGCACCGGCTCCGGGTGCATCGGCATCGCCTGCGCTTACGAATTCCAGGACGCCGAAGTGGTGTTGGGGGATCTGTCCTTTGAAGCCCTGGAAGTGGCCAACCAGAACATCGAGCGTCATGGCGTCGACGAGCGCGTGTACACCGTGCAGGGCGACGGCTTCGACGGCCTGCCGGGCCAGCGGTTCGACCTGATCGTCTCCAACCCGCCGTATGTGGACGCCGAGGATTTTGCCGACATGCCAGACGAGTACCAGCACGAACCGGAGCTGGGCCTGGCCTGTGGCGACGACGGCCTGAACCTGGTGCGACGCATGTTGGCCGAAGCGGCGGACCACCTTACGGAGAAAGGCCTGTTGATTGTCGAGGTCGGTAACAGCCAGGTTCACGTCGAAACGTTGTACCCGGAGGTGGATTTCGCCTGGCTGGAGTTCCAGCGTGGCGGGCACGGTGTGTTTATGTTGACCGCCGAACAGTGCCGCACCCATCAAGCGGTGTTCGCCGCCAAGGTGTAACGGCGGGACCACCGTTAAAGATGTGGGAGGGGGCCTCCTCCCACATCGATCGCCTTTCAAACGGCTATCGGTGCGTCGCAATCCAGATCAACAACCCCGCCTGAAACACCGTAAACGCCACCAGGCAGGTAATCGTAAAGCGCAAGCCGCTGTCTTCGCGCTTGAACTTGGTGACCTTTTCTTCTTCCTTTCGCAGCTTCACTTCCTGTTCCAGCAGATTCTGCTCGGCCTGCTGCAGCATCTGTGCGGCTTCGAGGATTTCCACGAACTGCACCTTCTCGGTGTTCCAACTGTCCAGCACCGCGCTGACCTTACCGGGCTGTACGTTGCCTTTGAGGTGCTGCACATCGGCGTAGGCCACATCGAAACCCTGGATGCGCAAAAAGTGATCGCGGCGCAGGCGCGTGGATTCGTTGAGGGCGTCCTTGTTAGAAAGGTCGACGCCATCGACGCGGTAATGGGACCAGTGCTTTTTCGCCCAAGCCGCGGCCTGGGCCACCAGGAATCGACCGATGCCACGGTTGGGCGGCTCGATTTCCAGGCTGTTGCCGGGGCCGAAATGCACGCGATGTTTATCGTGGTCGACCCACACATCCAAATGGTTCTGCTCGCGGCGCACGCGCTGACCGGGTAGTTGGATGACCATGCGCAAAAGACTGTGGTGTTTGTCGTTGCGCTCGGCATAGCCGAACTGCACAAACCGCAACGGCCGCGCACCGGTAGCGCGGTCGGTGGCCAGGGGAGCCAGGCGCAGCATCTTGAAATGTTCGGCTTGAACGTCCGCCCATGGCAAAGGCGCCGTGTCGGCGGCCTCGGGTGTTGCGGCCGAGGTGTCGGCGGTCGGTTCGGGTAGTGCTTCTGTGGTTGTCATGCGGTGCGATCCTGTCCAGGCCCAGCGAGTCGACGGTCTTTTTACTGTCGACCCTGGGCTTATCGGCCGGATTTGCCAGGACTGGAGGCCATTTGTTGCTTAACGGGATTGAAGTCCGTCGATAAAGCTCACGATGCGCTTGCCCAGTTCAGCGGCAAGGGGCAATTGCGGGTCGTTGTAGGACGCCAGTTGCTGTTTCACTTCCTTGGGCACGATGCGCATCACATGATTCATGCCGTCGATCACCACCAGTTGCGCGTCGGGCTTGGCCTGCTTGAGTTGCCGTGCATCGCCCACGCCCACTTGAATATCGTGAGTGCCCTGGATAATCAGCGCCGGCATGTTCAGCTTGGCGAACGCGGCCGATGGATCGGCGCGGAACAGGCTGATCAGATACGGCTGCACACTGGGTCGGAAAATGCCTTGCAGCGGGCCAGGCACATCGGCGTCCACCTGGCCGGCCTTGAGGTGATCGAGGATTTCATTGCTGCGTAACAGCAGGGCAGGGGGCAGGTGATCGGCCAGTTGCTGGCGGATCACTTGATCCACCGGGCGCGCGCTGCCGGACAGGGAAATCACCCCGGCAGGCTGCAACTGCGGCGCGGCCAGCGCGGCCACCAGTGCACCTTCACTATGGCCCAGTACGATCAATGGGCCCATGCGCTTGTCGGCCTTGAGCAGGTTGCCCCACGCCACCGCGTCGGCGACGTAGGCATCCAGGGTCAGGTTGCGTTCGTCCGGGGTAGCGGCCAGGCTGGCGGCCACGCCGCGCTTGTCGTAGCGCACGCTGGCGATATTGTGCCGGGCCAACACCCAGGCCAGGCGCTTGAGGCTGTCGTTGCGCGCGCCGTCGGCGCTGTTGCCGTTGCGGTCGGTGGGGCCGGAGCCGGCGATGATCAATACCACTGGCACCGGGCTGTCGGACTGCGGCAGCAACAACGAGCCGAATAGCTTGCCACTGCCGGTGTCGAGGCTGATGGGCCGTTGTAGGACAACAGGGGACGCGGCGTGGGCCAAGGTGGTCAAGAGGGTGAGGGTAAACAGCAAAACTCGCAGCATCATCGCGCCATCATCAGGGAAGTGCCGGTTGGACCCATGCCGACCGGTAAGGTTTCGAGGATGAACTAGTCGGTGTGCCCGCGTATACTGGCGCGCTTGGTTATCACCCCTGAGTGATTACAACTGATTTCACGGAGCGCCCTGCATGTCCGGCAATACCTTCGGCAAGCTGTTCACTGTCACCACCGCGGGCGAAAGCCATGGCCCGGCGTTGGTCGCCATTGTCGACGGCTGCCCGCCCGGCCTTGAGTTGACCCTGGACGACCTGCAGCGTGACCTCGACCGCCGCAAACCCGGCACCAGCCGCCACACCACCCAACGCCAGGAACCCGACGAGGTCGAGATCCTCTCCGGCGTGTTCGAAGGTCGCACCACCGGCTGCGCCATCGGCCTGCTGATTCGCAATACCGACCAGAAGTCCAAGGACTATTCGGCGATCAAGGACCTGTTCCGCCCGGCCCACGCCGACTACACCTACCACCACAAATATGGCGAGCGCGACTACCGTGGCGGCGGCCGCAGCTCGGCCCGGGAAACCGCCATGCGCGTGGCGGCCGGGGCCATCGCCAAGAAATACCTGGCGACCCAGGGCATCTTGATCCGTGGCTACATGAGCCAGTTGGGCCCGCTTGAAATCCCGTTCAAGACCTGGGACAGCGTGGAAGACAACGCGTTTTTCTGCCCCGACCCGGACAAAGTCCCGGAGCTGGAGGCCTATATGGATCAGCTGCGCCGTGACCAGGACTCGGTCGGTGCCAAGATCACCGTGGTCGCCGAAGGCGTCAAGCCGGGCTTGGGCGAGCCGATTTTCGACCGCCTCGACGCTGAGCTGGCCCATGCGCTGATGAGCATCAACGCGGTCAAGGGCGTGGAAATCGGCGCCGGTTTCGCCTGTGTCGCCCAGCGCGGCACCGAGCATCGCGATGAGCTGACGCCCCAAGGGTTTCTCAGCAATAACGCGGGTGGCATTCTCGGAGGTATTTCGTCCGGTCAGCCCATCGTCGCGCACCTGGCCCTCAAGGCCACCTCCAGCATCACCACCCCGGGCCGTTCGATCGACGTGCACGGCAACCCGGTGGATGTGATCACCAAAGGCCGTCATGACCCCTGCGTCGGCATCCGCGCCACGCCGATCGCCGAAGCGATGATGGCCATCGTGCTGATGGACCACCTGCTGCGCAATCGCGGGCAGAACGCCGACGTGCAGGTGACGACCCCGGTACTGGGCCAGCTGTGACCGTCTGCAATATTGGCTGTGGTAAGCAAAATTGTTGTGGTGAGCGAGCTTGCTCGCGCCGGGCTGCGAAGCAGCCCCCCACACCATGCTGATCCCGTACTGGCGCCTTTCCAGCTTCTACCTGTTCTACTTCGCCCTGCTGGGCGCCACCGCGCCGTTCCTGGCGCTGTACTTCGATCACCTGGGGTTCTCCAGCGCGCGCATCGGCGAGCTGGTGGCCATCCCCATGTTGATGCGCTGCGTGGCCCCGAACCTGTGGGGCTGGCTGGGGGATTACACCGGCCGCCGCCTGGCCATCGTGCGTTTTGGCGCGGTGTGCACATTGCTGAGCTTCTCGCTGATTTTCGTCAGCCACACCTATGCCTGGCTGGCGCTGGTGATGGCGCTGCATGCATTCTTCTGGCACGCAGTGCTGCCGCAGTTTGAAGTGATCACCCTGGCCCATCTGCAAAAACACACCTCGCGCTACAGCCAGATCCGCCTTTGGGGCTCCATCGGTTTCATTCTTACCGTGGTCATCATGGGCCGCCTGTTCGACTGGCTGAGCCTGGACATCTACCCGGTGGTGGTCGTGGTGATCATGGCCGGCATCATCGGTGCCAGCCTGTGGGTGCCGAATGCACAGCCGGCCAACCACGGCAATCGCCTGGCCGGGGATGGATTCCTCAAGCAACTGCGCAGCCCCGGCGTGCTGGCGTTCTACGCCTGTGTGGCGCTGATGCAGATGAGCCATGGCCCGTATTACACCTTCTTGACCTTGCACCTCGAACACTTGGGTTACAGCCGGGGCGTGATCGGGTTGTTGTGGGCGCTGGGGGTGGTGGCCGAAGTGCTGATGTTTCTGGGCATGAGCCGCATCCTTACGCGCTTTTCGCTGCGTCGGGTGCTGCTGGCGAGTTTTCTGCTGGCGGCGCTGCGCTGGGTATTGCTAGGCACATTGGCCGAATTCTTTTGGGTGCTGCTGCTGGCGCAGGTGCTGCATGCGGCTACCTTCGGCAGTTTCCATGCGGCGGCGATTGCCTTTGTGCAGCGCAGCTTCGGGGCTAAACAACAGGGCCAGGGCCAGGCGCTGTACGCCGCATTGTCCGGCACTGGCGGAGCCTTGGGCGCGCTGTATGCCGGCTACAGCTGGAACCTGCTGGGCCCGACCTTCACCTTTAGTCTTGCCAGCGTCGCCGCCCTGGCCGCGGCCGTTATCATCGGCTTTCGATTGCACGAGCAGAACCAAGGAACCCTTCAATGAGTTATGTCGCCGTCTACCACGTCGCTACACCGGATACGCCGAACAAGGTGCTGACCCATCTCGACGATATCGCCAGCACCCTGGCCGAGCACGGCGTGCGCTTCGAGCGCTGGCAACCGGCCGCGATCGAGAAGGGCGCCACCGATAGCGCGATGATCGAGGCGTATAAGGCGCCGATCAATGATCTGGGGTATGCCAACGTCGAGGTGCTCACAGTCATCGACCCGCGCCTGCCGCTTGCCGAGCAACGTTGCCGCGAAGCCCACGCCCACTTCTTTATCGCGGGGCAGGGGCTGTTCAGCCTGCATGTCGGCGATTACGTCTACAGCGTACGCTGCGAAAAAAACGATCTGTTGATGATTCCGGCCGGCATGGCGCATTGGTTTGATCAGGGCGAGCATGGGCATTTTGTCATGCTGCGGTTGTTCAACAGTGCCGAGGGCGCTAAGCCTGCGTTGACGGGCGATACCCTCGCCGAACGCTTTCCGGGTTTGGACGACTAACCTCTACGAATAGGATCTTCAACCCCGGCAAATTTGAAATTGCTGTGGGAAGTGGCTTAGTTATCTGTAGGGCTCTGCTGTTTATGCGGACCCCTGCCCACGACGTGCATGGGTTGTGTAACTCTTCTGCGGCCTCAGTGTTTATGTCACCTGTCAATAGGAGGAATCCGAAGGGTGATCGGGCATTAGCCAATAAAAAGGAGAGACGCAATGAATCGCCCAGAGGAGTCGTTTGAGTCGTCGTATACCGTGCCCAATGCCGTCAGAAGACGCCTTAATTTATGGGGTAAGCCGCTGACGCCGTCGGAGTTGGAAATCCTGCGATGGGCTTCCGAAGGCAAGACCGTCTGGGAGATCAGCCAGATTCGCTGCACCTCCGAGGCCACGGTGAAGTTCCACTTGCGCAACATCTACGGCAAGTTGCAGGTCAACAACCGCGTACAGGCCATGAACGAAGCCGCGCGCCAGGGCCTGTGTTAAGCCCATAAAAAAGGGCCGCGACGCTCAACGGCGTCGCGGCCCTTTTTGTGCGCGGCTGACTTACGCGGAATGGTAGGTCGGCAGGGCGAAACGATTCTGGCTTTGCAGCATGGAGATCTGCGGCAGCTCGCTGGCTTGCTCAGCCAAGTCACGACGAATGGCGCTGATCACCCAGGTCAGTTGGTCGGCAGTATGCAGTTGCTGGTAAGAGATCGAGCGTTTGACCTGCTTGCCTTCACTGTTACGCAAGGTCAACAGGATGCCGCCGTCCGGACGAGGCTGAGTGGTGACGTCGTAGTTGGAAAATACCGAAGCGAATTTATCTTGGATCAGGCTCATGTTTATCAGCTCCATTGGCTCAAGTGGGCAAGCATGGAGTGATAAGTGCAGCGATTGTGCCAGCTTAACGAATACTGAAAATTCCTTATAAATCATGGTCTTATAAAAAATAGAAATTTTCGCTTTCGTGCAATTTGCATGAATGGCCATCATGCATCCTGCATTTTGCGTTACCCGGCGCGGTGCCACTGGCGCCTCATTACGTTTAAAGACTGTTTAAGCGCGGCTAAATTCCCTTTTTCCCCAGCGCATCCGTCGGGATACAAAACTTTTCAAATCCTGCGTGTACAGCTGAAGAAGGGCTGACGTATTTTCCTGCAAGGCATTTAGCAGCTTCCTACGGTGATGCTGCTGTGTGCGGATCATACGAAGAATAAGAAAAAGGACGTTCCGCCATGAACCCTCCGCATGACGACATGATCACCTGGGGCAAGATGCTGCGTAAGGTGCCCGCCATTGTTCGCGCTTTGCCGCGCGTGGTGCGCGGCATGCGCGCGGCGAATGTCACCGACCCCGGCCAACCTTGCGGGCTGGGTTGGGAGTTTGAACAAGCCACCTTGCGCAACCCCGACGGCAACGCGGTGCTGTACGGCGACCGCGTGCTCAGTTACGCCAATGTCAACCGACAGGCCAATCGGATCGCCCACCACTTAAACGCCCAAGGCATTGGCAAGGGCGATGTGGTGGCGCTGTTTATCGAAAACCGCCCGGAATTATTGCTGTGCGTACTGGCCGTGGCCAAGCTGGGCGGCATCTGCGCGATGGTCAACACCGCGCAAACCCAGGCGACGCTGGTGCACAGCCTTAACCTGGTCAGCCCGGTGGCGATCGTGGTCGGCGCGGAATTGCTAGGTGCTTATGACGCGGTGCGCAATCAGGTGCCGATCCAGGCCGAACGGACATGGTTCGTGCCTGATCAGACGCAAGCGCCGCTGCCCGAGGGCTATGTCGACCTGATCGCAGCCAGCGCCGACTGCTCGCAGGCTAACCCTGCCAGCACCGCTCAGGTGTTCTTCAACGACCCCTGCTTCTATATCTACACCTCCGGCACTACTGGCCTGCCCAAGGCCGGCATCATGAAACATGGACGCTGGACCAAGACCGCCGTGAGTTTCGGCCGCATCGCCCTGGACATGGGCCCCGACGACGTCCTGTATTGCACCTTGCCGCTGTACCACGCCACCGGCCTATGTGTATGCTGGGGCTCGGCGATTGTCGGCGCGTCGGGGTTCGCCATCCGTCGCAAGTTCAGCGCCAGCCAGTTCTGGGACGATGCGCGCAAGTTCAATGCCACCACCCTGGGCTACGTGGGCGAGTTGTGCCGTTACCTGCTCGACCAGCCGCCCAGCGAAAACGACCGCGACAACCGCGTCACCAAGATGGTCGGCAATGGCCTGCGCCCCGGCGTGTGGGCGCAGTTCAAGGCCCGCTATGGCGTGGCTCATATCTGCGAGCTGTACGCCGCCAGCGACGGCAACATCGGCTTCACCAATGTGTTGAATTTCGACAACACCATCGGTTTTTGCCTGCAGCACTGGGCGCTGGTGGACTACGCCCACGACAGCGGCGAACCGATCCGTGGCGGCGATGGCTTCATGCGCAAGGTCCAGACGGGCGGGCAGGGGCTGCTGCTGGCCAGGATCGATGACAAGTCGCCCTTCGACGGCTACACCGACCCAGAAAAAAACCGCAAGGTCATCCTCACCGACGTCTTCGAACCGGGCGACCGGTACTTCAACACCGGCGATCTATTACGCAGCATCGGTTTCGGCCACGCGCAGTTCGTCGATCGCCTGGGGGACACTTATCGCTGGAAAGGGGAAAACGTCTCCACCACCGAAGTCGAAAACGTCCTGCTGCAACACCCGCAGATTGCTGAAGTGGTGGCCTACGGAGTGGAAATCGACAACACCAATGGCCGCGCCGGCATGGTCGCCATCACCCCCAGCGAGTCCCTGGCCGCGCTGGACATGCGTGAACTGCTGCAATTCGCCCACGGCCAGTTGCCCCCTTACGCAGTGCCGCTGTTCCTGCGGATCAAGGTGCAGATGGAAACCACCGGCACATTCAAGTACCAGAAGGTGCGGCTCAAGGAAGAGGCTTTCGACCCGGCCAAGGCGGGCAACGACCCGGTGTATGCCTGGCTGCCGGGGTCGGATGGCTACGTGCCGATCACTGGCGAGCTATTGGCGCAGATTCAGGGTGGCCATTTCCGCTATTGATTGAGTGTGTCTATGGACACTTTTGACAAAAAAGCCATGACAGTGGGGAACTCCATCGCGACACTGGGCGCCATATTCTGTACTTGAATTCGCACCCGCCAAGGAGCCCCCCATGTCTGCCCCCAAACAAATGACCGAAGACGAAGCCGCCGAATTTGCCGAGCAGGTTTTCGATGTGGCTCGCAAAGGCGATGCCGCCATGCTCGCCGCGCTGCTGGCTAAGGGCTTGCCGGCCAACTTTCGCAATCACAATGGCGACACCTTGCTGATGCTGGCGGCCTACCACGGTCACGCCGAGGCGGTCAAAGTGCTGCTGGAGTTCAAGGCCGACCCGTTGATCGCTAACGATAAGAACCAATTGCCGATTGCCGGCGCGGCGTTCAAAGGCAACCTGCCCGTGGTCAAGGCCTTGATCGAAGGCGGCACGCCGGTGGAGGCCGCGTCTTCGGACGGTCGCACCGCGTTGATGATGGCGGCAATGTTCAATCGCGTCGAAATGCTCGACTACCTGCTCGCCCAGGGCGCCAACCCCAAAGCCACCGACGCCCAGGGCGCCACCGCTTTGGCAGCGGCGCAGACCATGGGCGCGATGGATACGGCGGCGCGTTTGCAGAATCTGGTGTAGGCTTTGCGCCCTCGAAAATCAGCCCGCAACAGGAACGCCCCATGAAAACCGCCCTCGTCGAACTCATCAGCCACATCAGCGCCGGCGTCATGGGCGAGGATGAGGTGGCGCGCATCGCCGAGGAGGCCGCCCAGGCTTACGCCGATCCGGTGGCCTTTCTGGCGGCCAACCCGGATATCAACTACGACGACACTTTCCCGATCCCTCTGGGGGAGTGGGTGGTGGTCGGCAGCCTGCCGGACACGGTGCTGTTCCAGGCTGACACTTATGGCGACCTGTTTGCCCAGATCGTCGCGTCGTTCGGCCCGGGCGTGGCGTTCAACCTCAAGGCCAAACAACTGGCCAAGACCGAAGCGCTGACCGCGCTCAATCGCATCCAGGTGCAGATGAGCGCCCTGAGCCAGGAAGACGGCGGTTATGTGCTGGTGAACTTCAGCCACTTGCTGGATGACGAGATTCAGGTGGTGTTGGTCTACGGCAATGCCTTGCCACGGGTGCTGGAGTTGTGCGCCGAGGTCGGGATCAAGGCCGAGCCGTCCCTGGAAGCCCTGAAAATCGCCGTACATGTCTGAAATAAAACGGAACCCTGGCAGGGGCTGACTATCCTACAAGGGCATGCCCTCACTTAGGAGCGACACCATGGGTTCCACGTTCAATGGCCTGATCGGCCTGATCATCCTCGCGCTGGATATCTGGGCGATCATCAACGTCTTCAAAAGCGGCGCCAGCACCGGGGCCAAGGTGTTGTGGATCCTGCTGATCCTGCTGCTGCCGGTACTGGGCCTGATTATCTGGGCGATCGCCGGCCCGCGCGGTAACGTGCGGATCTGACCACGGCGTTCAGGGGCTATGTGTGAGAGGGAGCCACTCCCTCCCACACGGGCTTGCCGTCCGATCTAGAAATTTGTGTATCGAAATATGCGTTGCACGGAATTTTCACATTCCCTCCAAGACAATTCCCCCCCGGTTCCAGCTGCGCGCCAATCAAGGCGCGGTAAAGCTCCCCGTTCAGTAATTTAATAGCCTTGCCGGCCTTGATCGGGCACCATTCGCGCCACGCAATACTTCGTCACTTCAACTTCCAATGGGTCCTGAAACGACATGGCAAACCCGGACGCCCTGAGCCAGCAGCGAGCTTCGACTCGTCTGCTGCAACCGACCGTCAAATCCCATCTGGCATATACGCTGCTCTGCGCACTGGTCATGATGGTGATGTTCTCCCTGCTGCGCCTGGCGCTGCTGGTATACAACCGCGAGATGATCCTCGACACACCGGCCTCGACCTTCCTTGAAGCGTTCGGCAACGGCCTGCGCCTGGACCTGCGCTTGGTGGTGTACCTGAGCATTCCGCTGTTGCTGGCGCTGTTCAGCGTGCGCGCGATGGCCGCGCGTGGGTTCTTCCGTTTGTGGTTGACCGTCGCGTCCAGCATCGCCCTGTTCCTGGGCCTGATGGAAATGGACTTCTATCGCGAGTTCCACCAGCGCCTCAACGGCCTGGTCTTCCAATATGTGAAGGAAGATCCGAAAACCGTGATGAGCATGCTCTGGTACGGTTTCCCGGTGGTGCGTTACCTGCTGGCGTGGGCCGTGGGTACGCTGATCCTGAGCATGGCCTTCAAAGGCGCCGACCGCGCCACGCGCCCGCGCGGCCCGTTCAGCGGCGGCAGCATCGGTACGCGCCAAGTGGCGCCGTGGTATTCGCGCATCGCCGTGTTCGTGGTGTGCCTGCTGGTGGCCGTGGTCGCCGCCCGTGGCACCCTGCGCCAGGGCCCGCCGCTGCGCTGGGGTGATGTGTACACCACCGAGTCCAACTTCGCTAACCAGTTGGGCCTCAATGGCACGCTGTCACTGATTGCGGCGGCCAAGTCGCGCTTCTCCGAAGACCGCACTAATATTTGGAAAGCCACCCTGGAGCAGCCGCTGGCGACCCAGACCGTGCGCGACATGCTGGTGCTGCCGACGGAAAAATTGGTGGATACCGACACCGCCGCCGTGCGCCGTAACTTCCTGCCACCGGCCGAGAAAACCCTGCCGATCAAGAACGTCGTGGTGATCCTGATGGAAAGCTTCGCCGGCCACTCGGTGGGCGCGCTGGGCCGTCCGGGCAACATCACGCCGTACTTCGACAAATTGTCCAAGGAAGGCCTGCTGTTCGACCGCTTCTTCTCCAACGGCACCCATACCCACCAGGGCATGTTTGCCACCATGGCCTGCTTCCCGAACCTGCCGGGTTTCGAATACCTGATGCAGACCCCCGAAGGCAGCCACAAACTGTCGGGCCTGCCGCAGTTGCTCAGCGCGCGCAAGTTTGACGACGTGTATGTCTACAACGGCGACTTCGCCTGGGACAACCAGTCTGGCTTCTTCAGCAACCAGGGCATGACCAACTTCATTGGCCGCAATGACTTCGTCGACCCGGTGTTCTCCGACCCGACGTGGGGCGTGTCCGACCAGGACATGTTCAACCGTGGCCTGCAAGAGCTGAAGGCCCGTGAAGGCGGCAAGCCGTTCTACGCGCTGCTGCAAACCCTGTCCAACCACACGCCGTACGCGTTGCCGACGCCGTTGCCGGTGGAGAAAGTCACTGACCGTGGCAGCCTTAACGAGCACTTGACCGCCATGCGTTACTCCGACTGGGCCCTGGGCCAGTTCTTCGAGCAGGCGCGTAAGGAACCGTACTTCAAGGAAACCTTGTTTGTGATCGTCGGCGACCACGGCTTCGGCAACGAACAGCAAATCACTGAGATGGACCTGGGCCGCTTCAACGTGCCGATGCTGATGATTGCGCCGGGCATGCAGGAAAAGTTTGGCGAGCGCGACCACACCGTGGGGACGCAGATCGACATCGTGCCAACCATCATGGGCCGCCTGGGTGGGGAAACTCTGCACCAGTGCTGGGGCCGCGACCTGCTCAACCTGCCGGAAGGCGACAAGGGCTTCGGCGTGATCAAGCCTTCGGGCAGCGATCAGACCGTGGCGTTGGTCACTGCGGACCGCATCCTGGTACTGCCCAAGGAAATGCCACCGAAGTTGTGGCAGTACGAGTTGGGTGCCAACCCGACCGGCAAACTGATTCCGGAGTCTTCGGATGAGGCGGCTCTCAAGCAGAAACTTGAGTCGTTCCTGCAGACCGCGACCAAGAGCCTGTTGGATAACACCGCCGGTGTGGTGGACGGTAAGCCGGACTGATTAACTGGCAATAAAAAAGAGGCCTTCTTGAAGGCCTCTTTTTTTACCGCGGTTTTATATCTTGCCGAGCAACAACAGCACCAGCAGTACGACCAGTACCACGCCGAGAATACCCGACGGGCCATAACCCCAGTTACGCGAGTGCGGGAATACCGGCAGACCGCCGACCAGCAACAGAATCAGGATGATGATGAGAATGAGGCTCATGGTTTTATTTCCTTATAGGCCTTATGCAAGGACAGGTTATTTAACGGTAGGACCGTACTCTAAGTTACGGGCGCCTTAACAACTCCGACTGTAGTGCTTCACAGAAAATTCCCTGTTTTTTTAAAGCATTTCGATAACTTGGTTATTTCTTTTAAATAAGTGGCTAAACCCTGCTTAGTTGAAAAAGATTGAACTTAGAGAGAGCTGAGGTATCCGACCCGGCCGCGGGTTTGCCTGGGCCATTCATCACTCTGATGGTACGTGGGGCGCGTGGAAACCTTCGCTACACTGCCGATCACTTCTACTGTGAACCACAAGGCTACTTCTTATGCAAAATCGCATGATGATCACTGGTGCTGGCTCCGGCCTGGGTCGCGAAATCGCGCTGCGCTGGGCACGCGAGGGCTGGCAGTTGGCCTTGTCGGACGTCAGCGAGCCCGGCCTGCAGGAAACCCTCAAGCAGGTCCGCGAAGCCGGCGGCGATGGTTTCGTGCAGCGTTGCGATGTGCGCGACTACAGCCAGCTCACCGCGTTTGCGCAGGCTTGCGAGGTCAAGCTGGGAGGCATCGATGTGATCGTTAACAACGCCGGGGTGGCTTCCGGTGGGTTCTTCGCCGAGTTGTCGCTGGAAGACTGGGACTGGCAGATCGCAATCAACCTGATGGGGGTGGTCAAGGGCTGCAAGGCGTTCCTGCCGCTGTTGGAGAAGAGCAAGGGGCGCGTCATCAACATCGCTTCCATGGCGGCACTGATGCAGGGCCCGGCCATGAGCAACTACAACGTGGCCAAGGCCGGTGTGGTGGCGCTGTCCGAGAGTCTGCTGGTGGAACTCAAGCAGCAGGAGGTCGGTGTGCATGTGGTCTGCCCATCGTTCTTCCAGACCAACCTGTTGGACTCGTTCCGAGGCCCGACGCCGGCCATGAAAGCGCAGGTCGGTAAGTTGCTGGAGAGCTCGCCGATTTCGGCGGCGGATATTGCCGATTACATCTACCAGCGTGTGGCCGAGGGAGAATTCATGATTCTGCCCCACGAGCAGGGGCGGATGGCGTGGGCGTTGAAGCAGAAGAATCCGCAGCTGCTCTACGATGAAATGGCCAGTATGGCCGACAAAATGCGCGCCAAAGCGCAGGCAACCAAAAGCTGAACTCAGCACAAGAACCTCAATTCTCAGGGTAAGTTTTCACCGCAGATGTGCAGCTACCTGTAGCCATAGCGGGTGCAAGCCCCCTCCCACCTTTTGAACTGTGAACAGGTCCAACTGTGGGAGGGGGCTTGCCCCCGATGGCGTCAGCGTTTGGATTTATGAAAGCGGGGAAAACCCCTCTGCATCTTTCACTTAGTCTGTCAGCTAAATTACCAGTTGATGTAGGTCCTGCCTGTTTTAGGGGCAGGGCATTGATGCTTCTACATCCGGCGCGCATGGTCGGGGTCCTGTCATTCTAAAAAAGGACAACCGCCATGCTGGTCTTAAGCCGCGCTGTAGGCGAAAGCATTGCCATCGGCGATGAAATCGCCCTGCACATCGTCGAGTTGAACGGTAACCAAGTGAAGTTCGGCATCCACGCACCGGCCGGGGTGAATGTTCATCGCGCCGAGGTGCATCAGAAAATCCGCAAACGCCAAGCTGCCGCCACACACCCGGCGGCAGTCCCCAACCCCTGAAGATCCTCCGTCAATCGAACAGATGCTTGGGCACGTCGTGCTTGAGCATCAGTTGGCACTGTTCGCTCTCAGGGTCGAACACAATCAGGGCCTGGCCCTTGGTCAGCGCCTGGCGCACACGTAGCACGCGGGTTTCCAGAGGCGTGTCGTCACCGTTGTCGGTGCCATCGCGGGTGACGAAGTCTTCGATAAGGCGCGTCAGGGTATCGACTTCAAGTGCATCGTAGGGAATCAGCATACAAGCCTCGGGTGTTGGATCCCGGCGATCCTACTGCGCCGGGACCCCAGTTGCCAGTGTCAGGACTTTTGACCCACCAGGCTGTCCACCGACGGCACTCGCGTGTCGCTCTCCATCTGCGTTTCGTGCTCGATCTGATGACTGAAGCGGTCCAGTGAACCCTGGGCCGGTTGCGCATCGCTGGCGAATACCGGCGGGCTGAGGATATACGCACCCAGCAGACGACTCAGGGCGGCAAGGCTGTCGATATGGGTGCGTTCGTAGCCGTGGGTGGCATCGCAGCCGAATGCCAGCAACGCGGTGCGGATATCGTGGCCGGCGGTCACCGCCGAATGGGCATCGCTGAAGTAATAGCGGAACAGGTCGCGGCGCACCGGCAGTTCGTTATCCGCCGCCAGACGCAGCAGGTGCCGGGACAGGTGGTAGTCGTACGGCCCGCCGGAATCCTGCATGGCCACACTCACCGCATGTTCGCTGGAGTGCTGACCGGGGGCGACCGGCGCGATGTCGATACCCACGAATTCACTCACATCCCACGGCAGCGCCGCCGCCGCACCACTGCCGGTTTCCTCGGTGATGGTGAACAGTGGGTGACAGTCGATCAGCAACGGTTCGCCGCTATCGACAATCGCCTTGAGCGCGGCGAGGAGGGCGGCGACGCCGGCTTTGTCATCCAGGTGACGGGCGCTGATATGTCCGCTTTCGGTGAACTCGGGCAGTGGGTCGAATGCCACGTAGTCACCCACGCTGATGCCCAGGGAATCGCAGTCGGCACGGGTCGCGCAGTAGGCGTCCAGGCGCAGTTCGACGTGGTCCCAGCTCACTGGCATTTCATCCACGGCGGTGTTGAATGCGTGCCCGGAGGCCATCAGGGGCAACACGCTGCCGCGGATCACGCCGTTGTCGGTGAACAGGCTGACGCGGCTGCCTTCGGCAAAGCGGCTCGACCAGCAGCCCACCGGCGCCAGGGTCAGGCGGCCGTTGTCCTTGATCGCGCGTACGGCGGCGCCGATGGTGTCCAAGTGCGCCGATACCGCGCGGTCCGGGCTGTTTTTCTGACCTTTGAGGGTGGCGCGAATGGTGCCGCGCCGGGTCATTTCAAATGGAATGCCCAGTTCTTCCAGGCGCTCGGCCACATACCGCACGATGGTGTCGGTAAAACCGGTTGGGCTGGGAATGGCGAGCATTTCCAGCAGGACTTTTTGCAGGTAGTTGAGATCCGGTTCGGGAATGGTTCGGGTCATAAAGGGTTCCTTTAGTTGCAAGCGTTGAGCTGCAAGCTTCAAGTTAAAAGCGGTATCTGAGGCTTGCCGGTAATGCCCTACTCTTGAAGCTCGCAGCTTGTAACTCGAGGCTTCTAACTGTGTGGAAATAGAAGGTCCACAAATCGCTCGGCCGTTGGCTGCGGCTCGTGGTTGGCCAGGCCGGCCCGTTCGTTGGCTTCGATAAACACGTACTCGGGTTGATCGGCGGCGGGCACCATCAGGTCCAGGCCCACCATGGGGATGTCCAGGGCCCGGGCGGCGCGCACGGCGGCGTCCACCAGCGTGGGGTGCAGGATCGCGGTAACGTCCTCCAGGCAACCGCCGGTGTGCAGGTTGGCGGTTCGACGCACAGCCAGGGTTTTGCCGCGTGGCAGGATGCTGTTGTAGTCATAACCGGCAGCGGCGAGGGTACGCTCGGTTTCGGCGTCCAATGGGATCTTGCTTTCGCCGTCGGTGGCGGCCTGGCGGCGTCGGCTCTGGGCTTCGATCAGCGCGCCGATGGAATGCTGACCATCGCCGGTGATTTCAGCGGGGCGCCGGATCGCGGCGGCAACCACTTCGAAGCCGATCACCAGAATGCGCAGGTCCAAGCCCTCGTGGAAGCTCTCCAACAGCACACGACTGTCGAACTGCCGCGCCGCTTCGATGGCCTGCTGCACCTCTTCGATGGTTTGCAGATCCACGGCCACGCCCTGGCCTTGCTCGCCGTCGAGGGGCTTGACCACGACGCGCTGATGTTCGTCGAGAAATTCCAGATTGTCGTCGGCGCTGCCCGCCAATTGCTGGGACGGCACGTTCAACCCGGCCGCCTTGAAGGCTTTGTGGGTCAGACTCTTGTCCTGGCACAGGGTCATGCTGATGGCGCTGGTCAGGTCGCTCAGCGACTCGCGGCAGCGCACGCGGCGCCCGCCGTGGCTGAGGGTGAAGAGGCCGGCGTCGGCATCGTCCACCTGCACATCGATGCCACGGCGATGGGCCTCTTCAACGATGATCCGCGCATAGGGGTTGAACTCCGCCTGCGGACCGGGGCCAAGGAACAACGGCTGGTTGATGCCGTTCTTGCGCTTGATCGCAAACGTGGTCAGCGCGCGAAAACCCAGCTTGGCGTAGAGGTTCTTGGCCTGGCGGTTATCGTGCAGCACCGACAGGTCAAGGTAGCTCAGGCCACGGCTCATAAAGTGTTCGACCAAGTGGCGCACCAGCACTTCGCCCACGCCGGGGCGGGTGCACTGCGGGTCGACCGCCAGGCACCAGAGGCTGCAACCGTTTTCAGGGTCGTGGAAGGCTTTTTGATGATTCAGCCCCATCACACTGCCGATCACTGCGCCGCTGTCTTCATCTTCAGCCAGCCAGTAGACCGGGCCGCCTTGATGACGCGGGGTGAGGCGTTCAGCGTCCACCGGCAACATGCCGCGGCCTTGATACAACCGGTTGACCGCCTGCCAATCGGCCTCGCTCTGTACGCGACGAATACGAAACCCGCGAAACACACGAGTGGCCGGGCGGTAATCGCTGAACCACAGACGCAAGGTGTCGGACGGGTCGAGGAATAATTGCTGCGGGTCGATCCCCAGAATCTGCTGGGGCGCGGCTACATACAGCGCGATATCGCGCTCGCCCGGCTGCTCCTTGAGCAGTTCCTGGGCCAGGCTGGACGGGTCTGGGAAGGTGTGACCGATCAACAAGCGGCCCCAGCCGCAATGCACGGCAATCGGCTCGGCGGCCAGGGGGCTGCCATCTTCGGCCAGGCGGGCTTGCAGGCGCTCATAGGTCGGCGTCTGGCCCTTCAGCAAACGTTGGCTGTAAGCCGCGGCGTGAGGTTTCATCAATCAGATTCCTTGTTCGCTGAGCCACAGGTTCAGCGCCGCCAGTTGCCACAGTTTGGAGCCGCGCAGTGGGGTCAATTGGCCTTGAGGGTCGGTCAGCAGACGATCGAGCATGGCCGGGTTGAACAGGCCGCGGTCTTGACTCGGGTCCAGCAGCAGTTCACGGACCCAATTCAAGGTGTCGCCCTGCAAGTGCTTGAGGCCGGGCACGGGGAAGTAGCCCTTCTTGCGGTCGATGACTTCGCTAGGGATCACTCGGCGCGCGGCTTCTTTCAGCACTTGCTTGCCGCCATCGGGCAGTTTGAACTTAGCTGGCACACGGGCCGAGAGTTCCACCAGGCGGTAGTCGAGGAAGGGCGTGCGCGCTTCCAGGCCCCAGGCCATGGTCATGTTGTCGACGCGTTTGACCGGGTCGTCCACCAGCATCACCGTGCTGTCCAGGCGCAGGGCCTTGTCCACTGCGGCATCGGCGCCCGGCATCGCAAAATGCTCGCGCACAAAATCGCCGGCAGCGTCGTTGGCGGTCAGCCACTTGGGCGCGACGGTGGCCGCATAGTCGTCGTAGCTGCGATCGAAAAAGGCTTCGCGATAGGCTGCGTACGGATCGCTGGCGCCATCGACCTGCGGGTACCAGTGGTAACCGGCGAACAATTCGTCGGCGCCCTGGCCGCTCTGCACCACCTTGCAATGCTTGGCTACTTCTCGCGACAGCAGGTAGAACGCGATGCAGTCGTGGCTGACCATCGGCTCGCTCATGGCGCGGAACGCCGCCGGCAGTTGCTCGATGATTTCGCTTTCGGCAATGCGCAATTGGTGATGGCGCGTGCCGTAGTGCTTGGCGATCAGGTCCGAGTACTGGAACTCGTCGCCGCGCTCACCGCCGGCATCTTCAAAACCGATGGAAAATGTCGACAGGTCCTGCACGCCGACTTCACGCAACAGCCCCACGAGCATGCTCGAATCCACACCACCGGACAGCAGCACGCCCACATCCACTGCGGCACGTTGGCGGATCGCCACGGCTTCGCGGGTGCTGTCGAGCACACGGTCGGTCCAGTCTTCCAAGGTCAGATGTTGCTCATCGTCATGGGGGCCGTAGGGCAGGGTCCACCAGGTTTTCTGCTCGATGTTGCCCTGGGCGTCGATGCGCATCCAACTGGCCGGAGGCAGCTTCTCGATGCCCGCCAGCAAGGTGCGTGGCGCTGGCACCACCGCGTGGAAATTCAGGTAGTGATTGAGCGCCACCGGATCGAGGATCGGGTTGATATCGCCGCCCTTGAGCAGCGCCGGCAATGCCGAGGCAAAGCGCAGGCGCTGGCCGGTGCGCGACAAGTACAACGGCTTCACGCCAAGGCGGTCGCGGGCGATAAACAGCCGCTGCGCGTCGCGCTCCCAGATGGCGAAGGCAAACATGCCATTGAGCTTGGGCAGCAGCGCTTCGCCCCAGGCGTGATAGCCCTTGAGCAGCACTTCGGTGTCGCCGCCGGAATAGAACGCGTAGCCGAGGGCTTCAAGTTCCTCGCGCAGCTCCGGAAAGTTATAGATCGCGCCGTTGAATGCCAGGGACAGCCCGAGTTGAGCGTCGACCATCGGCTGGGCGGAGCCATCCGACAGGTCCATGATTTTCAGGCGGCGATGGCCCAGGGCAATCGGCCCTTGGGCATGGAAGCCCCACGCGTCAGGGCCGCGTGGCGCCAAATGATGGGTGATGCGCTCAACCGCAGCCAGGTCGGCAGGTTGGGCATCGAAACGTAACTCACCAGCTAATCCGCACATAAATTCCTTACCGGTTTTTCCGTTGGGGAGGGATAGAAGTACCGCGCGCCAAAACGGCGGGTACCCAGAGACTGACCCGAGCAGATTGTGGGAGTTTTAGAACAATACGTTATAAGGCAATGGGCCTTGTCGGCCCACGCGGCCTTGATTGGCCGCGCGGTGGGGATGGCAGCACAGGGTGGCTGGGGTTATGACGAGCCGCTGCCGCGAATCAGCGTGCGCAAGGCGAAACGGTTCGGATGGCAGGCTTCGGCCACGCTGCGCGGCAGTGGCAACGGTTCGTTATCCAGCCAGGCCGCCAGCAGTTCCGCACACAGCGGCGCCGTGACCAAACCGCGCGAGCCATGGCCGCTGTTGATGTACAGGCCGTCGAGCCACGGGCAGGCAGTGGCGGGGATCTGGCGTGCATCCTTGCGCAGGGCGGCATAAGCCTGGTCGAACGCGCCGCGCTCGGCCAGTGGCCCGACAATCGGCAGGTAGTCGGGGCTGGTGCAACGGAACGCGGCGCGGCCTTGCAGCTGTTCAACGGGCAGTTGGTCGGCGTGCAGGCGCTGCGTGAGGTCTTCGGAGATCTCCCGCAGCATGTCCAGGTTGCCCAGGTGTTCGGCGTGCGTCGGCGCTAAGTCGTCGCTCTTGAAATCGAAGCTGGCTCCCAGGGTGTGCTCGCCCAAACGCGGTGGAGCCACGTAGCCCTCGGCGCAGACCACGGTGGCCAGGGCTTGGCTGGTGACGGTCTGCGGCAAGCGGGTGATTTGCCCGCGAATGCGTTTGAGCGGCAGTTCGGCGCTGGCCGGGAAGCGCTTGATTTCGGCGGCGCCGGCCAGCACCACCACGCTGGCGCTGGCCAATACGGTGTCGCCGTCGAGGGCCTGCCACTGGCCTTGGACCTGTTGCAGCGCCAGCACGTCACGGTGTTGCAACACCTCGATCAACGGGTGCCGTGCCTGCCATTCACACAGCGCCGGCGGGTGCACCCAACCGCCTTCGGGGAAGAACAACCCACCGTGTTCCAATGCCACCCCGGCCCGGGCCTGGGCCTGGGCCGGGTCCAATACATGCAACAGCGTCGGGCTGAACGCCGCTGCCAGTTGGGCCTGGCGTTCGGCTTCCTTGGCGTTGAAGGCCAGTTGCAGTACGCCGCAGCCGTCCCAGTCGACGCCACGGTGCAGGTGTTCGAGCAGGCGCCGGGTGTGGCCGAACCCGCTGAGGATCAACTGCGACAACGCGGTGCCGTGGGCCGATAACTTGAGGTACAGCACACCCTGGGGATTGCCCGAGGCTTCCTCGGCCAGGCCCGCGTGGCGCTCCAGCAATTGCACGCGCCAACCGCGCGCGGCGAGGCTGGCGGCGGTGGTGCAACCGGCCAGGCCGCCGCCGATCACCAACGCGCTGCGTTCGCCGTAGACCGGCGCGGGGCGCGCGAACCAGGGTTTGATCGGTGCTGGCGCCGCTGTGTCGGCCGGCCAGCCGAGAAACTCGCCGCGCAGGATCTCCCATTTATGCCCGATACCTGGCGTGCGTTTCATCTTGAACCCGGCGGCATTGATCAAGCGTCGCACCCAGCCGGTGCTGGTGAAGGTGCTGATGGTCGAGCCAGGGGCCGCCAGCCGCGCCAGTTCGGCGAACAGCTCGGCGGTCCACATGTCGGGGTTCTTGGCCGGGGCGAACCCGTCGAGAAACCAGGCGTCGACCTGGGCGTCCAGTTGCGGCAATTGCTCCATGGCATCGCCGATCAGCAGGGTCAAGGTCACGCGGCCGCTGTCCAGCAGCAGTCGTTGAAAACCGGGATGGATGGCGTGGTACTGCGCCAGCAAACGCGCGGCGAACGGTTGCAGCTGCGGCCAGAGAGCGAGGGCGCGTTGCAGGTCGGCGTGGGTGAGAGGGTATTTTTCCACGCTGATAAAGTGCAGGCGCGCGTCGGCACAGGCGTGCTGCTCGAACAACTGCCAGGTGCAGAGAAAATTCAAGCCGGTGCCGAAGCCGGTTTCACCGATGACCAGGCGCTCCCCCGGTTTGAGGGCGGCGAAGCGTTCGCGCAGGCGGTTCTGTTCCAGAAACACGTAGCGGGTTTCTTCCAGGCCCGATTGGTCGGAGAAATATACGTCGTCGAACACCCGCGAATGCGGGCGACCTTCTGCGTCCCAGTCGAGCTGGGCATTGGGCGATACGGAGGTCATGGGCGGCTCATAACTAAGCAGGCGAAAGCAAGGCGGCCATTCTAGCCGATCAACCCCATTTGAATTGACCCACGGCAAGGGCGCGTTGAATTTCCTTCCGCACGGCGTTGCCCAATCCGCTAGTCTTGCTCACTTCTGGAACGGAGCCGCCCATGTTCGAATCTGCCGAAATCGGTCACGCCATCGACAAAGCCACCTACGACGCCGAAGTCCCGGCCCTGCGCGAAGCCTTGCTGGAGGTGCAGTACGAACTGCACCAGCAAAAACGCTTCCCGGTAATCGTGCTGATCAACGGCATAGAAGGGGCGGGCAAGGGTGAAACGGTCAAGTTGCTCAACGAATGGATGGACCCGCGCCTGATCGAGGTGCGCACCTTCGATCAGCAGACCGACGAAGAACTGGCGCGCCCACCGGCCTGGCGCTACTGGCGCCAACTGCCTGCCAAGGGCCGCATGGGGGTGTTTTTCGGCAACTGGTACAGCCAGATGCTGCAAGGCCGCGTACACGGCCAGATCAAGAATGCCCGGCTCGACCAGGCCATCGCCGGCGCCGAACGTTTGGAAAAAATGCTCTGCGACGAAGGCGCGCTGATCTTCAAGTTCTGGTTCCACCTCTCCAAGAAGCAAATGAAGGCGCGGCTCAAGGCCCTGGCCGACGACCCGCTGCACAGCTGGCGCATCAGCCCGCTGGACTGGCAACAGTCCCAAACCTACGACAAGTTCGTGCATTTCGGTGAGCGCGTGCTGCGCCGCACCAGCCGCGACTATGCGCCCTGGCATGTGATCGAAGGGGTCGACCCGTATTACCGTGGCCTGACCGTGGGCAAGATCCTCCTCGAAGGCTTGCAAAACGCTCTGAAAATGGCCAAGGCCAGGAGCAGCGGCATGAACCCCGCGCCGCTGGTGGCCTCGGTGGACCGCAAGAGCCTGCTCGACAGCCTCGACATGACATTGCGCCTGGACAAAGACGATTACGAAGAACAGCTGATCACCGAGCAGGCGCGCCTCTCCGGTTTGATGCGCGACAAACGCATGCGCAAGCACGCGCTGGTCACGGTGTTCGAAGGCAACGATGCGGCGGGCAAGGGCGGCGCCATCCGTCGCGTGGCGGCGGCGCTGGACCCGCGCCAGTACCACATCGTGCCGATTGCCGCGCCGAGCGAAGACGAACGAGCCCAGCCGTACCTGTGGCGCTTCTGGCAGAAAATCCCGGCGCGCGGCATGTTCACCGTGTTCGACCGCTCATGGTACGGCCGCGTGCTGGTGGAGCGTATCGAAGGCTTCTGCACCTCGGCGGACTGGATGCGCGCCTATGGCGAGATCAACGATTTCGAAGAGCAACTGCGCGATGCCGGTGTGATCGTGGTCAAGTTCTGGCTGGCCATCGACAAGGACACCCAACTGGAGCGCTTCCAGGCGCGCGAGTCGATCCCATTCAAACGCTTCAAAATCACCGAAGACGACTGGCGCAACCGCGACAAGTGGGACGACTACCGCACCGCCGTGGGCGATATGGTCGACCGCACCAGCACCGAAGTGTCGGCGTGGACATTGGTGGAGGCCAATGACAAGCGCTGGGCGCGGGTCAAGGTGCTGCGCACCATCAACCGCGCGTTGGAGGATGCGTTTGCCCAGTCCGAAAAGCACGATAAAAAGACCAAAAAATAATCACGCCCTGTATGACAGACCGGACCGCGTGGTGGTGAGCTGGCTTGCTGTGGCGAGCGGGCCCATCACCTCCCCAGCGCCCCCGCCGAGCCATGCTTTTGCATACGCCGGATGAATGATCATCGCGGCCGGGCAGGCGCGGATCTATCCTCGATCCATCTCCCAACAATGACAAGATCGAGGTAGCCCATGCGTGAAGTAGTGATCGTCGACAGCGTGCGAACCGGCCTGGCCAAGTCCTTTCGCGGCAAGTTCAACCAGACCCGTCCCGATGACATGGCGGCCCATTGCGTCAACGCGCTGCTGAGCCGCAACGGCCTCGACCCGGCCAGTGTGGAAGACTGCATCGTCGGTGCCGGTTCCAACGAGGGCGCCCAGGGCTACAACATCGGGCGCAATGTGGCGGTGCTCTCGCAATTGGGCACCGGCACGGCAGGCATGACCCTCAACCGCTTCTGTTCCTCGGGGTTGCAGGCGATCGCGATCGCGGCCAACCAGATCGCTTCCGGCTGCAGCGACATCATCGTTGCCGGCGGCGTGGAGTCCATCAGCCTGACCATGAAAAGCGTCAACACCGATAACCTGATCAACCCGCTGCTCAAGGAGCAAGTGCCGGGCATCTACTTTCCCATGGGCCAGACCGCCGAGATCGTCGCGCGGCGCTACCACGTCAGCCGCGAAGCCCAGGACCTCTACGCCCTGCAAAGCCAGCAACGTACGGCCCAGGCCCAGGCGGACGGCTTGTTCGACGATGAAATCGTGGCCATGGCGGTCAAGTACAAAGTCGAAGACAAAAACACCGGCGCGGTGCAGATCCTTGACGGCGTGGTCGACCGTGACGACTGCAACCGTCCCGACACCACCCTGGAGAGCCTGGCCGGGTTGAAACCGGTATTTGCCGAAGACGGTTCGGTGACGGCGGGCAACTCCTCGCAACTCTCCGACGGTGCCTCGATGACCCTGGTGATGAGCCTGGACAAGGCTCTGGAGCTGGGGCTCAAGCCCAAAGCGTTTTTCCGTGGGTTCGCCGTCGCCGGTTGCGAGCCGGACGAAATGGGCATCGGCCCGGTGTTCTCGGTGCCCAAGTTGCTCAAGGCCAAGGGCCTGCAAGTGGCGGACATCGACCTGTGGGAACTCAACGAGGCGTTCGCGTCGCAGTGCCTGTACGCACGGGATCGCCTGGAAATCGATAACGCCAAATACAACGTCAACGGTGGATCGATCTCCATCGGCCATCCGTTCGGCATGACCGGCTCGCGGCAAGTGGGGCATCTGGTGCGTGAGCTGCAACGGCGCAATCTGCGTTACGGCATCGTCACCATGTGCGTGGGCGGCGGCATGGGCGCCACCGGCTTGTTCGAAGCCGTGCGCTAACCCACAGGTGGGAGGGGCGAGGCCTCTCCCACCGTTAAACAGCACCGTATCCCAATGCGTGCGCTTGCCCCTAGAATGGCCGCTCCTCCACCTCTGGCATTTTTTGGGGCACTCATGCATATCTCTTCCGGCCGCTGGGTCTACGGTTTCTTCCTGACCCTGCTGACCGCGCTGCTCTGGGGCATTTTGCCGATCAAACTCAAGCAAGTATTGCAAGTGATGGACCCGATCACGGTGACCTGGTTTCGCCTGACGGTGGCCGGCAGTTGCCTGTTCGTTTACCTGGCCGCCACCAAGCGCTTGCCCAGTCGCAAGGTGTTGGGCCCCAAGGGCGGTTGGCTGGTGGCCATGGCGGTGTGCGGCCTGGTGGGCAACTACGTGTTGTATTTAGTGGGCCTCAAGCTGCTCAGCCCCGGCACGGCGCAATTGGTGGTGCAAATGGGCCCGATCTTTCTGATGATCGCCAGTGTGTTTGTGTTCAAGGAACGCTTCAGCCTGGGCCAGGTGATTGGCCTGGTGGTGCTGATCGTCGGGTTCGGGCTGTTCTTCAACCAGCGGCTGACGGAGTTGCTAACCTCCCTCGGCGCCTATACCGCCGGTGTACTGACGGTGCTGCTCGCCACCTCCATCTGGGTGTTCTACGCACTGGGCCAGAAGCAATTGCTCACGGTGTGGAATTCGTTGCAGGTGATGATGGTGATTTACCTCTGCTGCGCCGTGCTGCTGACCCCCTGGGCGCATCCGCTGGAAGCCCTGCAACTGAGCCCGCTGCAAGGCTGGCTGCTGCTGGCGTGCTGCATGAACACCCTGGTGGCATATGGCGCGTTCGCCGAAGCCCTGGCCCATTGGGAAGCGTCGCGGGTCAGCGCGACCCTGGCGCTCACGCCCTTGGTGACCTTCGTCGCGGTGGCGCTGGCGGCGTGGCTGTGGCCCGACTATGTGCAGGCCGAAGAGATCAACGCCCTCGGCTATTTCGGCGCGGTGGTGGTGGTATTGGGCTCGGCGGCGGTTGCCCTGGCGCCGTCGTTGTTCGCCGGGCTCAAGGCCCGGCGATTGCGCATGGCGCCTTAATGCCCCGCCTCCAGCATGTTTTCCGGACGCACCCACTGGTCGAACTCGGCGTCGGTGAGGTAGCCCAGATCCAGCGCCGCTTGCCGTAGCGTCAGTCCCTCGGCGTACGCTTTCTTGGCGATCTGCGCCGACTTGTCGTAGCCGATATGCGGGTTGAGCGCAGTGACCAGCATCAAACCGCGTTCCAGGTGCTCGGCCATTTGCCCGGCATCCGGTTCAAGCCCGGCGATGCAATGCTCCTGGAAGTTGTTGCAGCCATCGGCCAGCAGGCGGATCGATTCGAGCAAGTTGTGGATGATCACCGGCTTGTACACGTTCAACTGCAAGTGCCCTTGGCTTGCTGCGATGCCGATGGTCACGTCGTTGCCCAGCACCTGGCAGGCCAGCATCGACAGCGCTTCGCACTGAGTGGGGTTGACCTTGCCCGGCATGATCGAGCTGCCCGGTTCGTTGGCCGGCAGTTTCACCTCGGCCAGTCCGGCGCGCGGGCCCGAGCCCAGCAGGCGCAGGTCGTTGGCAATCTTCATCAGCGCCACGGCCAGGGTTTTCAGCGCGCCGTGCAAGGTCACCAGCGGCTCATGGCCGGACAGCGCGGCAAACTTGTTGGGCGCGGTAACGAACGGCAACCCGGACAGCGCCGCCAGCTCGGAAGCCATTGCCTCGCCGAAACCCTGAGGGGAATTGAGCCCGGTGCCCACCGCCGTACCGCCTTGGGCCAGCTCGCACACGGCGGGCAGGGCGCTGCGGATAGCTCTTTCGGCATAGTCGAGCTGGGCGATGAACGCCGAGATTTCCTGACCGAAGGTGATCGGCGTGGCGTCCATCATATGGGTGCGACCGGTCTTCACCAGGTTCATATGCCGCGCCGAGAGTTCTGCCAAGCCGCCGGACAGGTAGGTGATCGCCGGTAACAGTTGTTGATGCACCGCCTGCACGGTGGCGATGCTCATGGCTGTGGGGAAGCAGTCGTTGGAGCTTTGCGAGCGGTTCACATGGTCGTTGGGGTGGACCGGGCTCTTGCCGCCACGGGTCTTGCCGGACAGCTCGTTAGCGCGGCCGGCGATGACTTCGTTAGCGTTCATGTTGCTCTGGGTGCCGCTGCCGGTCTGCCACACCACCAGGGGGAATTGATCGTTGTGTTGACCGTCGAGCACCTCATCGGCGGCCTGTTCGATCAGGCGCGCGATGTCGGCGGGCAAGTCGCCATTGCGGTCGTTGACCCGCGCCGCGGCTTTCTTGATCAGGGCCAGGGCATGTAGAACCGCCAGGGGCATGCGTTGCTCGCCAATCGCGAAATTGACCAGCGAGCGCTGGGTCTGCGCACCCCAGTAGGCGTCATCCGGCACCTCTACGTCGCCCAGGCTGTCGGTTTCGATACGGCTCATCGTGCATCCTCCTTATCCAGTCGAGAGAGGTCAGTTTAGGCCCTGGGCACGCAGATGGGTTCCACAAACTTTCTTCACTGGCGTCTGCGCCCCGCAAAACCAGGGCTGACAAGGGGTGGGGTTGAGCCGCGAGGTTTTTTAGGCGCAGAATGGTCGCCCTTGGGGTTTTACCTCGCCAGCTAGAAAGGAAACTCGATGACTCGTCTTCGTGCCATCTGTACCGCGGTTGCTCTGGTTTGCGCCAGCGGCCAGGTTTTTGCCGATACCGCCAGCCACAACGCCAGTGCCGAAGCCTTCCTGACCCTGGCCCATGCCGACAAGCTGGGTACCCCGGTGTACATGCAAGTGCAGCAAATGTTCGCCCAGCGTTTTGAGCAGACCAAAGCGCCCGCCGCCAAGCAATCGGTGCTCGACAGCTACCAGGCCAAGGCCAATGCCGCCCTGGACCAGGCCATCGGTTGGCCGAAGCTCAAGCCGGACATGGTCAAGCTTTACACCACCAACTTCAGCGAATCCGAACTCAAGGACCTGGTCGCGTTCTACCAGTCGCCGCTGGGTAAGAAAGTCCTGGAGAAAATGCCGCAACTGACCCAGCAATCGGCTCAGATGACCCAGGCCAAACTGGAAAGCGCCGTACCGGTGGTCAACAAGCTGTTGGAAGACATGACCAACGAGCTGACCCCAAAAGCCGCACCGGCCAAGAAGAAGTAAGCAGCAATGACTATGCAACAGCGTATCGAAACGGCGCTTGCCGCCCTGGCCCCGGATCACCTGAGCGTGCTGGACGAAAGCCATATGCACAGCCGTGGGTTGCAGACCCACTTCAAGGCCGTGTTGGTCAGCCAGCAGTTCGCCGGGCTTAACCGCGTCAAGCGCCATCAAAGGGTCTACGCCACATTGGGTGACCTGATGAGCGAGTTTCATGCGCTGGCGCTGCACACCTACACGCCCGAAGAGTGGGCGACCATCGACGCAGCGCCGGCCTCGCCGACCTGCGCTGGCGGGCACGCGTAATGTGGCGGGCTTCAACCGGTGTTGACCGGTTGAAGCCCACATACCCGGCTACCGCCGCTCCCCGTTCAGGCTCCCTAGGCTCAGGTGACCATTGTGTCCTTGGAGTCATGAGTCCATGCCTGCTTCACTTCATCGCAATACCCCCTCGCTGACGGCGTTCGACCCCCGTGGTCTGCCAGTGCGCAACGTCGCTTACCACCGTGCCAGTGCCGAGGATGCGCCCACGCCCCGCGTGCGACGTGCTGTCCACAGTGCTAACGGTTTTGTGCTGGAGCAGTGGGACCCGCGCCTGCAAACCCAACCCAACCAACGTTATCTCTACAGCCTGTCCGGCGCGGTAGTGCGGCGTCAGGACGTGGACGCCGGCCTGCGCCTGCTGCTGGCCGCGCCGTCCGGGCAGGTAGTGCAGGCGTGGGATGGGCGCGGCGCCCATCAGCGGCATGAGTACGATGCGCTGCTGCGTCCGGTGGCGGTGTTCGAGCAAGCCGCCACGGATGCGCAACCGCGTTGTGTCGAGCGGCTGGTCTACGCCGCGCCTACCGAAGGACATCGCGCCTTGAACCGCAACGGCCGCCTGCTGCGGCATGCCGACCCGGCGGGCACCCAGATGTTTGACGCGTACGGGATGGGGGGCCAGGTGCTCAGCCAGACCCGGCGTTTTTGCCAGCTCGGCGCTGACGTCGACTGGCCCCAGGCCGCCGCCGCCCAGGATGGGCTCCTGCAAAACCAGGCCTACACCACGCGCTGGCGCTTCGATGCATTGGGCGCCACGCTGGAGCAGATCGACGCCAGGGGCAATAGCCGGCAGTTCCTGTATGGGGTCGACGGGCAATTGCAAACAAGCAGCCTCAGTTTCAAGGATGGGGCGCGCAAAGCCTTGATCGAGCGCAGCGTTTATAACGCCGCCGGCCAAGTGGAATCGGCGCTTCTGGGCAACGGTGTGAGCCGCCAGGCGCACTACGGCGTCGAGGATGGCCGCTTGCAACGCTTGACCGCGCATCGCGCGGGGGAGACTTCGGCGCTTTTGCAGGACCTGCGCTACGCCTACGACCCGGTCGGTAACGTGGTCAGCCTGCTGGATCAGGCGCAACCGACGCAGTGGCACAGCAATACTCAAATCGAGGCCTCCAGTCACTATGCCTACGATTCGCTGTACCAGTTGATCCAGGCCACGGGGCGTGAAAGCGCGGTGGCGAGCATCGGCCCGGGGTTGCCGGCGCAAGTGTCTTTCGGCGCGACCGACAGCGGCCTGTGGCGCAATTACACCCAGCGCTATGCGTACGACGCCGCCGGCAACCTGACCCAGTTGCGCCATGCGCCATCGACGGGCAGCGGTTACACACGCACCTTGCAGGTGGCGGATGACAGCAACCGTGGGCTGCGCGACGAAAGTTCGGCCCAGGGTTTTGATGCCAATGGCAACCAGCAATGGTTGGCGCGGGGCCAGCCGATGCATTGGAACGTGCGTAACCAATTGGCCAAGGTCACCCTCGTGCAACGCGAGGCCGAGCCCGACGATGAGGAAACCTACGTCTATGCCAGCGATGGTCAGCGCGCCCTCAAGCTTATCCATCGCCAAGTCGCCGGGCAGCGGCAAACGGCGCGAGTCTATTACTTGCCGGGCCTGGAGGTCCGCCACAGCCCGTCCCATCAGTTGAATGTGCTGCGCGTCGAGGCGGGGCCATGCGCGGTCGAGGTGCTGCAATGGGAGCAGGGGCCGGAGGCGGGCGCCGGCCATGAAGCGTTGCGCTTTTGCCTGACGGACCATCAGTCCAGCCATACGCTGGAGCTGGACGAACAGGCGCAGTTGCTCAGCCAGGAGAGCTATTTTCCGTTTGGCGGCACGGCGTGGTGGGCGTCGCGCAATGCCTTGGAGGGGCACGAGAAAAGCCGGCGTTATTGCGGCAAAGAGCGCGATGCCAGCGGTTTGTACTATTACGGTTTTCGCTACTACGCGCCGTGGTTGCAGCGCTGGATCAACCCCGACCCGGCGGGCGCTGGCGACGGCTCGAACCCTTACCTGATGGCCAATAACAACCCCGTTACGCTTGTCGATGTGATGGGCCTTCAGCCGGCCGCCGCGGAAACCACACGCATAGTGGGCGGGCTGATCATCCTGTTGCTGTTTGCCTTGATGGGGTTGAGTGCCGGGACGTTGCACGGCGACGCGGCCAGCGGCGCGGCCGTGGGCGCGCTGATCGGAGGGCTGTTGTTCGGCGCCAGTCGTCTGCGCGGTTACCGTGAAATGCAACCCCAGGCCATGGCCAGGGCAGATGAGGAAGCCGAGCAACAGTTCGCCCGGTCGGTCACGGAACTGGCCCTCGACTTGGCCCAGCAAGCGGGTTTGAGCCACCAAGAAACAGAGCGGCTGGTCAACTTCGCGTATGAGCGCCGCCATGGTGAAGAGGGCGTTTCGATTTATTTGTCTGTGAAGGACGACCGCGTATTGGGTTATGTGGGGCCGGTGGATAGAACGGGACGGGTCGATACCTTGCTGACGGATACGCGTAACCCCGGCCCCGAGATAAGACGCATGGGGTTCAGCACCCTCGTGTTGCGTGGCCCCGCTCGGGCGATGTCCCCCACCGGCGCTGCGCAAGGGGTGGCCGGCGCCTTCGAGGTCGTCGCCACGACGCAGGCGGCGAGCGGCGGGCGTGCGCGCCGAGGCCGACAGTCCAGCGCCGCAGTGCCGGGCATGGCGCCTTCGGGCAGCTCTGCCGCGCTGCCGGTGATGCGCATCGACAGCGCATCCGTGGCTGATATCGACCCCCGTAGCCGTGCCGGACGCAGTATTGCCCTGACCCTCAGCCACCTGCGTGAACGTCGGTTTGGCGCGATTCACTGGCATCAGCACGACGATCGCCTGTGGTCGGCAGACCTGCACGGTTATGCCGCGACGCGCGGGCGTGGCGCCTACCGTTTGATGTTCAGGCACTTGGGCGGCAGCCACTATCGCGTGGAAGGCGTGCGTCAGCCGCACCGGCGCTGACGCCAGGCGTGGCTGCCAAGGACTTGTTCGGTCCCCTGGCAGCCGCGCGGCTCACGGCTCGGCGGTGTCGTTCTCATCCTCGCTGACCGTGTACCAGGCCCAATAGCTGCTGCGCGTGAGCGAACCGTTGGCGTTGAGCGTGCGCACCAGGCGGCCTGTAGCATCGTAGACGTGCTGGTCGCATACGCCGAAGTTGCGCAGTGACGCGTCGTCGATAAAACCAGGCCGGTCGGCGAAATACGGCCGGTATACGCGGATGGGCAAACCTCGCGGGTTGTATTCGACCCGTTCACTCACGCGCCAGCGCGGGTCGGCGCTGACCTGCTGGAGGCGCTGGTTTTCCACGATCAATGTGCCGTCCGCCGCCACGGCGTGGGCAAGGCCGGGCGCGGTCTTCTGCTTGCTTTGTAATGCGCGACCCCAGCCGTCCCAATGGGTCAGCCGTTGGTGAATCTGCCTGGCTTGGTCGTCGGGGTAACGATCGGCCTGCAGCATCAGGCAATGCACCGGCTCGCGCTGCGCCTGGTTGATCAAGCGGTACAGGGCCTGCTGTTCCTGGCTGGCGGCCGCGCCGATCTTTTTCAGACGCAGCCGGGCGGTGGCGCGGATCTGCCCGCCCGGCAGCAGGTAGTTCTGGCTCACCCATGATGGGCGTAGGTCGGCCTGGGCAACGGTGCCCATCCAACTGAATGGCGCATACACCCAGGCACTGGCGGCGCCGCCGAGTAAGGTCTCGGGCTTTTGGATCACCTGGGCCATCGGCAGCGCCTGCGTATGGCCGAGGGAGGACAACGACGCAAAGCCCACAGCTTTGCCAGCCTCCTGTCCGTGAATACTGCTGACCATTACCCGCCCGAAGCCGTCATAGCGCACCTCCTGCTGTGTGCCGTTGGGGTCCACCACCTTGACCGGCAGCAGCACGCGGTAATCGTAAGTGGCCTGGGTCACGCAACCGTCTGCTTGGGTGATCTGGCTGACGTGACACCAATAGGGGTCGTAATCCAGCGTGGTTTCACCCGCATCCTCGGTCAGGCGCCAACTGCGCAGGCGGTAAAAGCGCTTGGCACTCAGGTAGCGGGGGAACTGCCGGCGTACCGACCACACGCGCGGTGGCGCACTTTGTTCCGCCGCGTTGGCGAAAAAAAACACCGCCATGGGCTGGTAGCCCAGGTCCTGCAATTGGCGGTCGGTGTCCCAAGTCGGCTGGCCCGGCAGGCTGGGGATCTGCCTGTACGCAGCCAGGGCTTGGGCATCGAGTTCGGCGGTTTCCAGGTAGTCGCTGAGGGCTTGGAACGTGGCGACCCCCGGCGCGAGGGTTTTGCCCTTGCCGCCCGGCTCGCGGTAGTGCTGTACCGACAAGCCACTGAGTTCACGCGGTGCTTGCGGCCCCAGCGGCCCGCTGTGGCGGTCGATAAAGCGTTCATAGCGCACGGCCGCATCCGTGAGGCCGTGCGCCGCTTCGCCCTTGGGCAAAGCCCAGGTATTGGTGCGATGGCGATAGGGCAGGGCCAGGCGCCATTGATCCGGTTGATCGTGATGAATCCACTGGCTCAGGGTCTCGCTCAGGTAATAACGCTGTTGCGCGCTGTCGTGGGTATCCCGCCACCATTGTTGGGCGTGGGGATCGGTGAGGTGTGCCGGCGGCGTGTCGTCGGCGGTTTTTCGCCGCGCGTGGTGCACCGTGACGCTGTGCACCGGGCAACCATAGGCGTCCCAGCGCAGGTTGAGTTGGTGTTGGCACACCGGATCGTCGCGCACCTGTTCGTAGCGGCACTCCACGTTCTCCAGCCTCAGCGGCAACAGCCGTGCCCAGGGCTGTGCGCCGTGTGCGGGGGCCAGGCGGCGCACCAGATAGCGATGCTGCTGCACGGAAAACGGCACGCCGTCGGCGGCATCCAGCGCAAACAGTTCCTCCCGCAGTGGCAGGCCCCTGAGCGCATAGGCGGCCTCGCGCCGTTCCTGGCGCGTGGGGGCCGTGATCAGGCGGTCTTGGTGGTCGGTGGGCTGCGCCGTGTTGGGCGTGGTGTGCTGCCCGAGTAAGGTCGGGCCCAAGGTGATTTCGTCAGGGTCGTGGGTGCTGTAGCCGTCGCGGGGCATGTCGAGCGCCTGGCCGGTGTGGAACCAGCGCTTGCTCAGCAAACTGCCGGCGGGGAGGTCGCTGTCCCGTTGCAGTACCAGGCCGAAGCCGTGGAATGCACGTTCGTCGGCGGCGTAATACGCCTGTCGATAGCTCATACGCTGGGTCAGCGTGTTACCGGTGATTTCGTCGTGCTGTATGTGCTGTTTAACCAGGTCCAAAGTGAACGGCAACCGACTGACGGCACGCGTTCCGGCGTCCTCAAGCTCCTTTTTCTCGTCCAGCCATTCCTGGGCGCTGCTGCGGTATCTCACCTGGGCCACCGTGCCCAGGTTATTGCACGTATAACGCAGCAGTCCCGGTTTGGCGTCGAAAAAGTCGTAGATCCAGTGACGCGGGCGCGGGTGCATGACGCTGATGACCAGGCTGACAAACCCCTGCCCGCGTACATCCGCCAGGCTGACCTGACAGCGTTCGTCGTGCTGCACCCCGGCGGGCCAGGGCAACAGCAACGGCGTGGCGGCGAACCCATTGCCGCTTCGGTTGAGGTAAATGCGCACGGCATCTGGAGTCAGGTACAGCAAGTCGCTGGCGCCGCAGCCGTCCAAGTCGGCGAGCAACACATTGGCCGGGTTGAACGCGCTATGCCGGAACGGCAGCATGGCCAGCACCCGGCCCTTGCCGAAGCGGCCACGGCCCAGGTTGGGCCAGCACTTGATCTCGTCGTGGCGGATGCGCACCAGGTGCGGCTGACCGCTGCCGAGCACATCGCTGAAGCCCACCCAATCGTTGGGTGAGGGGCTCAATGAAGGCAAGTCATCGTCCTCGACCACATGCGCCACCTCGATGCCGGCGGCAAAGCCCTTGGCTTGTCGATGGGCATACAGGCGCACGCTGCGCGGACCCACCAACGCCAGGTCGGCCAAGCCGCTGCCCATCAAGTCGGCGAACACCGCGTCGCGGTGCAGCAACTCCACGGGCAATGCCTCGAAAGGGATAAAACGCGCTTCGTCCGGGTGTGGGTCAAGCCGGAAAAAACCGCGCATGCCCGGTTGCGCCGTAACCCACTCCGGGCGGCCGTCGCCATCCACATCCAGCAACGCCTGGACGCGCGGGCGCGACGGCCCGATTTCCGGTTTGACCGGCAACGTCTGGGCCGGGCCGTAACCGACGGCATCGGCGTCGGCGGCGTCCACGGCCCGCACGGGCGCGCGGTAATACCAGGCGTGGTCAGTGCGGTATACCAACCCCGGCACGCCTTCGCCGTAGAGGTCGAGCAACTGGTATCCATGGCCGGGGAACGCCTCGAACGGTCGATAACGTGTGCTGTCCAGCTTCAATGCGACGCTCTGGTACAGGTATTCCTGAGGCGGTTGATAGCTGAGCGTGCCGTGGGCATCCACCGCCTGCTCGTGGGTGGCCATCAGCTGGGTCAAGCCATTGCGGCCGACGTGATGTTCGAGCAGCAGGCGTTTGACCAACACTGGGTCGGGCCCCATGCCCGGCTCGTCGGGGAACGCGTGAAACATCAGGATTTGTCGACACAGGCGCAACGTGCGCTGTTCAAAACCGTAGGCGTAGCGGGAAAACGGGTCCTGGCGCACGGCCCAGTCAGTGGTCGGCGCATAGGTAGGCACCTGGTCGAAAGCGGCGCTGCGCTGCCCATAGTCGAATATCAGATGAAAGTGCCAGGCTTGGCGCGAGAGGTCGTCGGTCTTGAACAGGTACGGCGTGGCTTTTTCCCGAGCGCTGACATTGCCGTAATACACACTGTGCAGATAGCGCTGGGCCCGGCTGTCATGGGGGAATGTGTGGGTATCGGTTTCGGCCTGATAGCGATAGCCGATATGTTCGCCGTGCGCATTGAGGCTTTCCTCCAGCAGCCATTGCGCCACATGCGTGGGGTGTTCGGGGTCGGCAATGCGCGCCGCGAGGGTTTTGCCGTACAGGTGCTGGCTGCCGTCGCTGGCCTGCACCCGCCAAAAGCCGGCGGGGTCGAGGGCCGAGTGCCAATGTTCGATGCGCGCGAAGTCGCTTTCCACCCTGGGGAAGTGGCGGGTGACGGTGTAAGTCGTGCCCAGCGCCTGTTGATTGAAGGTGTCGCGCTGGGTCTGCACCGGCGTGCCGTTGGCGTCGCACTCGGGCATCCATGCCTGGGCGTCCGGCCCCAGCAGGGTGTCGGCCTCGGTGTAACTCGGCACGGCACGGCGGGTGCAACGGGTCACGGCCGCGACGTTGACGTCCCAACCGAAGCCGAACGCACTGTTGCCGGCGTTGCTACGGTAGGTGAGGGCGAGTGCCGGTGCGTAGCCGCGACCGGGGCTGATTGGCAGCGCGATCTCCAGGCGCGCGACACCGTCGGTGCCGACAGGGGCCCAGCCCTTGGTGGCGCCTGGTGGCGTGCCGCTGTTGGGCAGCGCCGGCAGTTGGATAGGTGATGAATTAGCGGGGGTACTCATGCGTCGCTCCTGGCCGGTCGGGCGGTGTAGCGCACATGCACAATGATGTCGGTGATCGACTCCAGCAGGTCTTTTTGGCGTTGCGGATGGGGAAAATCCAGGCGCCAGGAGGACACGGCACCGGTGTATTCGAACGGCAGGTAGCGCGGGTCGTTGTCGAAGTCGAGGCTGAACTGGCCGTTGTCGTCCAGCCCCCGCGACAACGCGATCTGCTGGCGCGCGCGCCATTCGGTACGCGGGCCGCCATCGGCGCTATCCACTTCGTTGCGGGTTTGGGTCAGGGTGGCCTTGATGTCCTCGTAGGGCCCCAGGGTGCCGGGCAATGACAGGCTGACCTGCTTGATGCGGCGCAAGGTATGGCCGGGGTAATCCTCATCGAACAACGCTCTGGTCAACTCGAAACACAGGGTGCCGTGCTGCACCAGCGCGGCTTTGTGATCGGCCCAGGTCTTGGTGGGCAAGGTGTTCGGGCTTATCTGCGGGACCATCACCCCGCACTCGATCAGGCGATGGCGCAGCGACACGGTTTTGCTGATCTCCAGCTCCCGTGGCGTATGTTGCAGGTACGCCGCATTCATGCGCAGCAGGTTCAACTTCAAGGCTTCGGCGCTCAGCAAGCCGTGGTGGGCCTGGCGCCAACTGTCAGTTGAAAAGAACGTGCGCTGTTCGGCGGTTTCGTACTGCCAGCACGCCTCGGCGGCCAGGCACAGTGATTGGGCGCTGTCATGCAGGGCGTAATAGAAAGTGCCCAACTGTGTATTGAGCCACTCATACAGCTGGGCCCGGGCGGTGCGGGTGCTCAGCAGTTGATAGGTCGACTGGGCCTGGGCCAGGGCCGTCTGGGCACTGCGCAGGTGCAGGCGGGTGGCTTTTTCCTGTTCGGCCTGGGTATGCAGCAGGGCGTCGATCTGCGCCAGTTCCAGGCGCGCTTGTTGCTCGGCATGGGCCCAGTCCTGGGCGCGCCGGTTGAACTGCTCGGTGCGCTCCAGCTCGTTGGCGTTGGCGCGGGCAGCGTTGGCCTCGCCCTGGGCGAACGCCTGATAGCCTTGAAACAACCCCTCAAAACGCATGCCGCCAAAGGCGGTGCCGAAAATGTTCGGCGCCAGCATGGCGGCACCGGCGCCCATGCCGGCGATGGCCACTTTGCGCTCCCAGGCGGCGCTTTCGAGGTACTGCTGGCCGGCGGCGATTTCACCGGCGCTGATGCCTTCGTTGAGCCGCTGGGTCAGGAAGTCCAGGCGGCCCTTGATCACCGCGCGGCTGTGCAGCAAGGCTTGGCGGTTTTTTTCGTCGATCGCCAGCGCCTGGGTATGCTGGGTCACCACCAGGCTGGCCAGCTCCCAAGCCTGCTGTTGTTGCACGTCGAGCAGGTGCGCCTGCTCTTTGCGTTCGATCAGCGCCAGCAGCGTGGCGCCGAACTGCGCCAGGCTGTCGACCGCATTCATGGCGTGCCCGGCGATGACTTGGAAGCGGTAGTGGCCGACTTCCGGGCGCGTCGTCAAAGGCGCTTCGGCGCCACCCATGGCACTGTGCGCCGCCCGCGCGAGCAGCGCGGCAGGCGCTAAAGGCGCGGCGAACAACGACGGGCGCAACGGCTTGCCGGTGATGTCCAAGTGGGTGCGCAAGCCGTGCAGGCGAGCTTCCAGAGTGTCCCAACGCGCCACCTGTTGCGGGCTTAAAGGACGATGCAGGTAGGGGCTGTCCATAAGCCAGGCGCGTTGGCCGAAGGTGACACACTGGCGCGACAACGAGCGCAAGTACTCCGGTTGGTGCTCCAGCGCGCGTATGGCCAGCGCTGCGGTACTGGCCAGGTCTCCGAGGGCGCGCGGGGTCCAAGTATCGGCGCGGGTCAGCGTCGGGCGCGTGCCCAGCAGGTGCTGCGCCTGGCGGTACCAGAGCTTGGCTTCGGCCAGGCTGTCGGGGCTTAACTGACGATAGGCCGCATCGCCGCGGTTGAGCAGGATATCCACATTGAGCAAATGCAATGCCTTGCGCAGGTAACGCGGAAAACTCAGGGCCAGCTCATGGGGCCGATCGGGCTGGATGCAGGCGTAACTCAGCTCCACAGGGGCGGCTGTCAGCGCGCTCAGCGTGCCGGTATGCGGCTGGCGAGGGTTGTATAGCCCGTGCAGCCAACGTTCTGCTTCGGCGTATTGCTGTTGCCGGTTGAGCTGATGGGCGATGGTCCACGGCACGTAGATCAACAGCTCCCGCAGGTACTGGCCGTGCGCGCCGTGGAAGTCCGCCGATTGCGCCGCAACGCCGTCAACCGCTGTGAAACCACAGGCAAGCGGCGGATCAAGCGCAGCCGTGGCGCTCTTGAACAGTTGGCTGGCGAGGCGGCTGTTCAGTGGGATCGCCGGCAGCGACGGTTTGAGGCTCGCGGAAAAGTCGAGGACTTCGAGGCGCTCCCCGCTTTCCTCGCGCAGGGAGCTGATACGCGGGGAACGGGCCGGTTGGGTAATGCTCAGGGAGTGGCTGAGGGTGCAGGTGACGGCCTTGAGCGCATACCCCAGCACCCGTGCGCCATCCTCTTGGCTCTCCAGGGTAATCACGCCGTGGATCACCGTGACCGCCGAGGACGGTTGCCCGCTGGGCAGTTTGATACGCGTGGTCGTGACGTGCCCGACCGGCAACTCCGGTGCCGAGCCGGCCAGGCTTTCGTGTTCGCTGTCGGTGAAGCTAAGGATCTGCGCAGTGTTGTTGCTGATCGCGTGCGGGGTGGGCCGGTCCTTGAGCCGGGACTGCATGATGACGTGGCGATAAAGCCGGATGGGCATCGACGCGCTGCTGTACACCAATCGCAAGTCATTTACGAAGTGCAGTTTTTTACTGGAGGATTGATCGCCCGGCAGGCCGTAGTCACTGTAGCGGTCGAGGATCGCCAGCACGTCGTCCTGCGCATGGGCATATAAATGCAGGAAGGCATTCTTGGCGATGAATTTGCCTTCCAGCGAATACTCGGTGATGTTCTTGGTCCCGTCTTGCCCGGCGCGCCAATCCTGAGCGGCCTTCGCTCGGCCCGTCAGGGTGAGCAACAGGCTGCCTTTGTCATAGATGGCATTGGCGAAGGTCTTGCCGGTCTTGGGGTTTTTGAAAAACATCGCGTAGTGCGTGACGTCGACGTCCGAGACGATCGTGCTGTCCAGGATGATGGCCGAGCCCTCGCTCAACTCGACATCGGCCATGGCCGAATCGTGCATGGCTGACTCGGTGACCAAGGTAATGCTCGCTTCGGCATGCCGGGTTTTGAGGGTGACTTTGTAGGTCTGCAAAAAGCGCTTGGCGGTTTTCGAGGTGAATACCACTTCGTTGGTGATCGGGTCGAACGTGGTGCTGATGCTGTCGGCGTCGAGGATGTCCTGGCTTCTGGCTTCGAAATCCCAGGTTTTCAAGGGGGCTTGGGGCGAGCCTTCTGGTGTCAGGGTCAGCACGGGCTCGGTGTAGTCATCCGTCAGGCTGGCCTTGAATTGCAGACTGTCCTTGTTGATATCGAAGAACAACCCGAAGTAACGGTGGGCGAACGGCGGCAGCAAGGCGCTGGAAAACACATTGGCTTCGTCGAGCCCTCCGAGCAGGGCGGTCTGCAACGGTGTGTTCTGTGTAGACTCGTAAGCCTCCAGCAGACGGATGGTTTCCAGCGCAACGGCCGAGCCCGGCACGATCTTGTAACGCCCCGGGCTGCCGGCGGACGCCACCACCTTGACGTCCAGTGCCTGATCGACACTGATGGCTTGAAAGAACTCCCCCGGCTGTTCGCCGCCATGGTTCAACGTGTTGGCGCGTATACCCAGGAACAGACTTTGGGGGCTGCGACTGTCGACCACCGCAATGGTCTGGGTGATGCGCTTGAGTTGTTCGGGGGTGAGCGCATTGATCCCGCGTGTGACGCAATGTTCCTCCAGGCCCACCTGGGGAAGGCTCCAACTGCCATCGCGTTTTTGATAGGAAAAACACAGGCGCAACTTCACGAAGCGGCTGTTGAGCCATTCGGCGTGGCGCTGTTTTTCATCGTCGTCCTCGTCTTCGCCAATGTCGTTTACCGGGCCGTGCACGGCGTGATACGGCGCCGGCTTGATGCACTCGGCCCATACGATAAACAGGCGCTGATTGAACAGCACCGGCCGCACACTGTGGGCCGGAGTGTCGGCGGAAAACGTCAGGTTGATCGGCTTCCAATCGCTCCATGCCCGAGGCGCGGGTGCCCTGGGGTTGGCGCTGGAGCGCTTGGACAGGTCCAGCGAGCGCCAGTAATACAGGTCGTCGCTGACCGACTTGCCGACAAAGTAATAGGTGCTGGTGTCCAGTTGTCGCACGTCGCCGTCGATGTAGCCGTTGAGGGTCTGTAAGCGCGCGATGTGTTCGAATCGTGCCAGGTAACCTTGCACGGCGCTTTGCACCGTGGCCGGTTGCAGCCGGTGCTGGTTGAGGTCGTTTTCCAGTTGCTCGAAGCTGGCGCTCTTGTCCTCGCGCAGCGTGGGGTCGAGGAAGTGGTGGGGCTGGTAACGCAGTTGCTGGCTGGCGCTCCACAGCGGGTAGGTGCGCAGGCTGTCTTGCCAGGCGCGCGCTTCGTCAGGCGACGGGCCCTGTGTGTCGTAGCCCGGTTCCAGCCCGCCCAGGATGCGGTTGATGTAGTGCTGCAGGCTGGTGATCGCACTGGCCACCGGGCTGCTCGGCACGGCCTGGCTGACCTGCACATCCAGCAGCCAATAGTCGTACAGATCCTCTGGGGTACGCAGGGTGGTTTTCAACGGGGCGCTGATGCAATGCGCCAGGTAGAAGCCGAGCATGGCATCGCGGCGGGCTTCGTTGAGACGGTGTTCGAGGGGCTCAGACATAGTCGTTCCTTGAGTCCGGGTGGGAAGCGGCCCTTAGTGGCGCGCGGCAATGACCGCTTCGCCGAGGGCCTTCCATTGGCTGAAGTCGCTGGAGAGGCTCAGGTGGCTTGCGTCCAGCAGGGCCTGGCAGGGCAGGCGCGTGGCGGCGCACGCTTGGTGGCAGCGCAGGATCCAATCCAACTGATCCATGGCCGTGACACGCCTGGTGGGCAAGGTATCGGTGAGCACCCGCAGTTCTGTTTCGCTCCAGCCCAGCCAGTGGCTCAGTTGTGTGTCGAGTGGCTGCGCGCCGTTGCCGTTGGCGCGCCGAAAGAAGTCCAGAAGCTCGTCCTGGGTCAGGCCCCAGGTGTCGCAGCACGCCTTGAAGCGCTGCAACAAATACAGAGTGCCCAGGTTCAGTTCGAGCAGGGTCGACGGCGCCAGCGCGCGGTCCAGCCAATGGGGGTTGAGCAGCAGTTGACGCAATGACGTGTCGTTCACCGGCAAGGCCAGCAGGGTGGTGACATCCGGCGCCAGCAGGATCAGGTGCTTGAGCGCCGGCGGGGTTTTTGCGCTGTTGAGGAACTGGTTGTAGTAAAGCGTGAGCTCCTTGCTGTAGGGCGTCGGCACCGGGGTATCCAGTAACTGCTGGATGCACACGCGTTGGCCTTTGTCTGCGATGCGTTGCAGCCAGGGCGTCAGTCGATCCTTGGCTTGCTGTTTGAGGACTGCGTCTTGGGCGGGCACCGGGCTCAGGCTCAGGGTCGAAATCGCCTGGTCCAGGGCAAGCGAGGGTTGTCGAGGTTGGGACAGGTCCGCTGACGGTCCGAACGCCTGGGCGAGCACGCCGGTCCATTCGATGGGGGGCAGGTTGTCGGCGGCGGCCGGCTGCGGCAACGGCGCCAGTTGCCAGGCCGATGGCAGTTCATAGGGGGGGTGACGCAGCAAATCGACCCAGCGCGCCAGGGCCGGGTTATCGCTAACCAGCTCCAGCAACAGACGCTGGCGCAATTGGGGGACGCTGATGTGGCTGTCCTTGAGCCAAGTGACGGCCCAATCCAGTTGCATAAGCCCGTCGAGAAAGTCTGCGGCAACACGTTCCCCGCCGCGCAAGGTCGGGGCGGTCAAGTGGCTCCACGTCGCAGGGCCAAGCAGGTCTGCCAACTGTCGGCAGTGCTGCACCGACAGGCCGAAGGTGCGCGCGATGTGCGCCTGCCGATACAGCGCCGAGTAGGTCGCCAGGTTGCGCAGCACCGGGGTGGGGCAGGCGTCGATCAGCAGGTGCAACGAGTTCGGCGTGTCTGTGAGTTCGAGCGCGGCGCATAGGCGCTGGCGGGTCGGCGCATCCAAAATCTGGTCGTCCAGCGGCAGTGGTTGGCTGCCTACCGGTGTGGGATTGAACACCTGGTCGAACAACGGTTGCGCAGTGGCGCTGGCCTGCAACGGCACGCGATCAAGCCAGGCGCTGAACGCCAGGGGCGTCAGTGCATAGCGGCGATTGAGGTAGCGAAACACTCCCAGCGCACGCAGGGTGCTGTGGCTGATACGCAGGTGGGCGTTGATCGGCCGTTCACAGGCCATGGCGCTGACGATCAAGGTATCCAGTTCGGCAAATGGCAAATCGACCCCGCGTTGCAGGCGAATCATGCGCTGCAGGCGGTCGAAGCGCTCATCCGTGATATTGAGCAACTGCGCGTTATTACTCGCCACCGTCATCGGCGACTCATCGGTGCCGTTGACATAGCGAGCTCCGTAAAGGGGCAACGGCATATCTTTGGCGGACGGGGAGGCATGGGGGGCGAAACGTTCCTCTGCCAGCAACGCGTGCAACTGCGCGGTATTCAGGGCGGTGGCGTCGAGCAGCGCTTGCAGGGTCTGCGGTGCGCCAGCCAGGCCGAAGCAGGTTTGAAACAACGTGCCGGCTTCAAGGGGCGGTTGCAGCAGGAGCGTTTGTAGTCCGGGGTTCAGGTCGCTTAACAGGCATTGCACATCGGGGTTGTGCATCTGTACCCAGCCATATTGCGCGCTGCCGGCGGCATCGAACGGTAGCCGTTTGCTGATGCGGTAATTCAATTCGCCCACGCGGTGCCGGGTGCCGGCCAGCCCAAGGCGACATTGATAGTGGTGATGGTGATACGGCAGCGTCAGGGGGTAGTGCTGGGTACTGAGCAGGCGATACAGCTTCTGGCGCGGATGGTGGTATTTGATGTGTTTGCGCAGCATGTCATCGACCAGCGTCAGCAGGGGGCGCTGGGTGAAGGTGCTGTCGTGGTCGATCACCAGCGCTTCCAGATCCGGGCGACGTTGGCTCAGCAGGACTTTATCGCAGGTGCCCACGCCGTTCTGTTCCAGCTGCCGCGCGAACAGGTACAGCGTGCGCAGATAAGCCACCGGCGAATCGAGCGCGGCGAGCGCATCGGGCGCGCAGGCATTGGCCCAGTCTTCAGCCAGCAGGGATGACCCGCTCGCGTCCAGCTCGCGCTTGCTGCGTGCGGGCGGCGTGTCGGTCGGCTGCAACTCGTACAGCCATTGCAGCTGGGTGGCGTAGGCCAGCGCGGTGTCGTAGGCCTGGGCGCCATCGTCATCGTTGAGGCGGCCCAGTTGCCGGATGAAGTCGGCGCGGGGCAGGCGCACAATGTCAAAGACACTGGTAACGCCGAGTTGATTCAGGGCCGTGCTGAAGTCGACCTTCCCCTCGCCGGGAGGGGCGGGCCGGTCCAGCAGTCTGGCCAACAGGGGACTGCTTAGAGTGTGCATGACAACGATCTTCCAGTGAGCCCACCAGTGGATCCAATGGGCAACGCCAGACGCTATCACGCGGGTTTTGCGGCCGAGGTCGGCCAATGCCGCGCGGGTGTCGAGGAAATATCGGCGACTGAGTGCCGATGCGGCGCGGCCGGGGTTTTGTTAGAATGCGCGCCGCGCGGCCTGGCCCGCGTTTTTTTGCATCCGGTTCACCCTTTACGAGGGTAGCCACCTGGAGAGAACACCCATGACTCAACCGATTGTCGTGGCGGCACTGTATAAGTTCGTCACCCTTGAAGATTACGTCGCCTTGCGCGAGCCCCTGTTGCAGGCGATGGTCGACAACGGCATCAAAGGCACCTTGCTGATCGCCGAAGAAGGCATCAACGGCACCGTTTCCGGCAGCCGCGAAGGCATCGATGGCCTGATCGCCTGGTTGAAGACCGACCCGCGCATGGTCGACCTCGACCACAAAGAGTCGTACTGCGACGAGCAGCCGTTCTACCGCACCAAGGTCAAGCTCAAGAAAGAGATCGTGACCCTGGGCGTCGAAGGCGTCGACCCCAACAAGCAGGTCGGCACTTATGTCGATCCCAAGGACTGGAACGCGCTGATCAGCGATCCGGAAGTGTTGTTGATCGACACCCGCAATGACTACGAAGTGTCCATCGGCACCTTTGAAGGCGCGATCGACCCGAAAACCACCAGTTTTCGCGAGTTTCCCGACTACATCAAAGCCCACTTCGACCCAGCCAAGCACAAGAAGGTCGCGATGTTCTGCACCGGCGGCATTCGGTGCGAGAAAGCCTCGAGCTACATGCTCAGCGAAGGCTTCGATGAGGTGTACCACCTCAAGGGCGGCATCCTGAAGTACCTCGAAGAAGTGCCGCAGGAAGAAACCAAGTGGCAGGGCGACTGCTTTGTGTTCGACAACCGCGTGACCGTGCGCCACGACTTGAGCGAAGGCGACTACGATCAATGTCATGCCTGTCGTACCCCGGTCAGTGTCTCCGACCGCGCATCCGAACACTATGTGGCCGGCATCAGTTGCCCGCACTGCTGGGATAAGCTGCCGGAGAAAACCCGTCGCAGCGCGATCGACCGGCAAAAGCAGATTGAGCTGGCCAAGGCCCGCAACATGCCGCACCCGATTGGCTACAACTACAAGCAAACCCCTTCCGAGGCCTGAGCCATGTCCGCGCGCCTGCTCTACGTAATGGACCCGATGTGTTCCTGGTGCTGGGGCTTTGCCCCGGTGGCGCAGGCCCTGGTAGAGCAGGCCCAAGTGGCCGGCGTCGACGTACATCTGGTGGTGGGCGGCTTGCGCACCGGCAGCGGCGCGGCGCTGGAACCGACCACGCGGCGCTATATTCTCGAACACTGGCAAGCCGTCACCGACGCCACCGGCCAGCCGTTCAAGCGCGAAGGGGCGCTGCCCGATGGCTTTGTCTATGACACGGAGCCTGCGTGCCGCGCCATCGTCACCGCGCGCAGCCTGGCGCCGGATTGCGCATGGAAGCTGTTGGGGCTGATCCAGCAGGCGTTCTATGTCGAAGGCCGCGACGTGACCCTGGCCAAGGTGTTGGTGGAGCTGGCCGAACAGGCCGGCATCCCGCGTATCGAGTTTGCCGGCGAGTTCGATCGCGCCGAGCAACACGCCGCCACGGCCGCCGATTTCACTTGGGTGCAGGATTTGGGCATCGCCGGTTTCCCGACGCTGCTGGCCGAGCGCGACGGCCAGTTGGCGCTGCTGACCAATGGTTATCAGCCGCTGTCCGAGTTGTCGCCCTTGCTGGCCCGATGGCTGAAGCGAGGCGCCTGTGCATGACCAGCCCGCCACGCCCGAGCAGCCCAAGCGCACCGATCGACTGACCTGGGCGGAAATTCGCCGCCTGGCCCTGCGTCACAAGAAATCCCTGTGGATCGCCAATGGCGTCGCCGTGCTGGCGACCCTGTGCAGCGTGCCCATCCCTTTGCTGTTGCCGTTACTGGTGGACGAAGTCCTGCTGGGCCGTGGCGATGCCGCGCTCAAGGTGATGAACCACGCGCTGCCCCTGGGTTGGCAGAAAGCCGCCGGCTACATCGGCGTGATGCTGCTGGTGACCTTGCTGCTGCGCTGCGGCGCGCTGCTGTTCAACGTGGTGCAGGCGCGGCTCTTCGCACGATTGGCCAAGGACATCGTGTACCGCATTCGCGTGCGCCTGATCGAACGGCTCAAACGCATCTCCCTGGGCGAATACGAAAGCCTGGGCAGCGGCACGGTGACCACGCACCTGGTCACCGACCTGGACACGCTGGACAAATTCGTTGGCGAAACCCTGAGCCGTTTCCTGGTGGCGATGCTGACGCTGGTCGGCACCTCGGCGATCCTGGTGTGGATGCACTGGCAACTGGCGCTGCTGATCCTGCTGTTCAACCCGCTGGTGATCTACGCCACGGTGCAATTGGGCAAGCGCGTCAAACACCTGAAAAAACTCGAAAACGACAGCACTTCGCGTTTCACCCAGGCTCTGACCGAAACCCTCGACGCCATCCAGGAGGTACGTGCCGGCAACCGCCAGGGCTTCTTTCTAGGGCGGCTCGGCCAGCGCGCCCAGGAAGTGCGCGACTACGCCATCCACTCGCAATGGAAAACCGACGCCTCCAGCCGCGCCAGCGGGTTGCTGTTCCAGTTCGGCATCGACATCTTCCGTGCGGCGGCGATGCTTACCGTGCTGTTTTCCGACCTGTCCATCGGCCAGATGCTCGCGGTGTTCAGCTACCTGTGGTTCATGATCGGCCCGGTGGAGCAATTGCTGAACCTGCAATACGCCTATTACGCAGCGGGCGGTGCGCTGACGCGCATCAATGAACTCTTGGCGCGTGCCGATGAACCGCAGTATGTCGGCGGCGAAGACCCGTTCAGCGGGCACGACACCGTCGGCATCGAAGTGCGCGGGCTGGATTTCGGTTACGGCGAAGAGTTGGTGCTCGATCAGTTGAACCTGAGCATCGCGCCGGGTGAGAAAGTCGCCATCGTTGGCGCCAGCGGCGGCGGCAAAAGTACGTTGGTGCAACTGCTGCTGGGGCTTTATACGCCCCAGGCCGGCACCATCCGTTTTGGCGGCGCGACCCAGCAGGCGATTGGCTTGGAGACCATCCGCGAGCACGTCGCGGTGGTGTTGCAGCACCCGGCGCTGTTCAACGACACGGTGCGCGCCAACCTGACCATGGGCCGCGAACGCAGTGACCAGGCTTGCTGGCAAGCGCTGGAAATCGCCCAGCTGGACGCCACCGTCAGGGCCCTGCCTCAGGGGTTGGACAGTGTGGTGGGGCGTTCCGGGGTGCGTTTCTCCGGCGGGCAGCGCCAACGCCTGGCGATTGCGCGGATGGTGCTGGCCGAGCCCAAAGTGGTGATCCTCGATGAAGCCACCTCGGCTCTGGACGCCGCCACCGAATATAACTTGCATCAGGCGCTGGCGCGGTTTCTCAGTGGCCGTACTACACTGATCATCGCCCACCGTCTGTCGGCGGTAAAACAGGCGGACCGGGTATTAGTGTTTGATGGCGGGCACATTGCCGAAGATGGCGACCACCAGCAGTTGATCGCCGATGGCGGCCTTTACGCCAAGCTTTATGGACACTTGCAACAAGTACGTTGATTTAGCTTAGGCTGTGGCAGGGAAGCGGGTTTTAGCGTGCGTATTGAGCAGTGCATATGCAAGGGACTTCATGAAGCGAAAGCGGACTTTCGGAACGCCTCGGCTGCTGGGCATTGTGTGGCCCTTTATCGCAGTCGTGCTGTTTCAGGCATTGCTGGGCTGTGGCAGCCTGTATGTGCTGTCGGCTGTGCGTGGTTACGTGGGCGGCGAGAGTCTGTGGTCCAAGGGCCAGAAAGACGCCATCTATTACCTCACGCTGTACGCCGATAATCGCGACGAAGCCACCTACCTCAAATACCAGCACGCCATCGCCGTGCCTCAGGGCGGGCACGAACTGCGCGTTGCCCTGGACCGCCCAACCCCTGACCTCGACGCCGCACGCCTGGGAATACTCAAGGGCGGCAACCACCCGGACGATGTGTCGAGCGTGATCTGGCTGTACCTGAACTTCCGGCATTTCAGCTATCTGGAAAAGGCCATCGAGTTGTGGACTGTGGGCGATGGCTACCTGGTGCAGCTGGATAACCTGGCCCAGGAGATGCACGCCGCGATCAGCGCCGACCAGGTCAACGCCAACGATGTGCGCCAATGGAAGGCCCGTATCACCGCCATCAACGACGGCGTGACCCCCGCCGCCAAAGCCTTCAGCGATGCCTTGGGCGAAGGCTCGCGGGTGATCCTGCGCCTGCTGTTGATCACCAACCTGACCACTGCCCTGGGGTTGATCGTGCTGGCGTTGTTGCGCACCCACAAGTTATTGAGCCAGCGCCATGCGTTCGCCACAGCGCTGCAGGTGGAAAAGGAGCGGGCGCAGATCACTCTGGCGTCGATTGGCGACGGGGTGATCACCACCAACGTCGACGGTGCCATTACCTACATGAACCCGGCGGCCGAGGCACTCACCCATTGGAAGTCGAGCCAGGCCCAGGGCTTGCCCCTGGCGGCGCTGTTCAACCTGCTGGACGACAATGCCCAGCCCGACGGCTTCACCCTGATCGAGCACATCGTCAAGGGCCAGCTCAGGGGCGGCAGCGAGCATGCCAAGACCATCCAGCGCCTGGACGGCAGCACGGTGTCGGTCACCTTGGTAGGTGCGCCGATTCGCAGTGGCGATAGGGTCAGTGGTGCAGTGCTGGTGCTGCACGACATGACGCAGGAACGGCAGTACATCGCCAATCTGTCGTGGCAGGCGACCCATGACGCCCTGACCGGCCTGGCCAACCGGCGTGAATTCGAATTCCGTCTGGAGCAGGTGTTGTACCCGTTGGCGCATCAGCAGGTTGGGCGCCACGCCTTGATGTTCCTCGACCTGGACCAGTTCAAACTGGTCAACGACACCTGCGGGCATGCGGCGGGCGATGAACTGTTGCGGCATATCTGTGCGCTGTTGCAATCGGACCTGCGCGAGGGCGACACCCTGGCGCGCCTGGGTGGCGATGAATTCGGCATCTTGCTGGAGAACTGCCCGCCGGCGGCCGCGGAAAAGATCGCCGAGAGCCTGCGCCACACTGTGCAAAGCCTGCATTTTGTATGGAAAGGCCGGCCATTCGTGACCACCGTGAGCATCGGGCTGGTGCATATCTCCCACACCCCGACCACCCTGGAAGCGTCGCTACGCGCTGCCGACATGGCGTGCTACATGGCCAAAGAGAAGGGGCGCAACCGCGTGCAGGTGTATCACGCCGACGACTCCGAGTTGTCCGTGCGCTTCGGCGAAATGGCCTGGGTGCAGCGCCTGCACATGGCCCTGGAAGAGAACCGCTTCTGCCTGTATTCCCAAGAAATCGCTGCCTTGAACCACACCGAGGGCGGCAGTGGGCATATCGAGATTCTGCTGCGCCTGCATGACGAAGCCGGTCGCATCATCCTGCCCGAGAGTTTTATTCCGGCGGCCGAGCGCTATGGCCTGATCACTTCTCTGGATCGCTGGGTGGTGGAGAATGTGTTCGCGATCATTGCCCGCTGCCTGCACGAGCGTCCGGGCCGGCCCATGGCCATGTGTGCGATTAATCTGTCAGGTATTACCATCGGCGATGACGATTTTTTAGGATTTTTACGAGATAAGTTCGCCTCTTATCACATCCCGCCAGAAATGATTTGTTTTGAAATTACCGAGACTAGTGCGATTGCCAATTTGGCCAGTGCAATTCGTTTTATTAATGAACTCAAAGCCTTAGGTTGCCATTTCTCACTTGATGATTTTTGTGCCGGAATGTCCTCATTCGCGTATCTGAAACATTTACCTGTAGACTTCCTGAAGATCGATGGAAGTTTCGTAAAGGATATGCTGGACGACCCGATTAACCGCGCCATGGTCGAAGTGATCAACCACATCGGCCACGTCATGGGTAAGCGCACAATTGCCGAGTTTGTCGAAACACCCCAAATCGAGCAGGCACTGCTCGAAATAGGGGTGGATTACGCTCAGGGCTACCTGATCGAACGACCGCAGTTGTTTACCTTTGATAGCTTGCAATGTCGACCTGTGCGGCCGCAGCCCCTGTTATTCAAGGCGCCCGGCACATTCCGCTGAAACATTTGCCGGTCTGTAAACATCACACTTAAAAAGGAGCCTTATAGTGATCGACACATTCAACAGAACCGGCCCGCTGATGGAAGCCTCAAGTTACCCTGCCTGGGCACAGCAACTGATCCAGGACTGTAGCGAGAGCAAGCGCCGGGTTGTCGAACACGAACTGTACCAGCGCATGCGCGACAACACGCTCAGCGCGCGGACCATGCGTCACTACTTGATCGGTGGCTGGCCCGTGGTAGAACAGTTTGCCCTGTACATGGCACAAAACCTCACCAAGACTAAGTTTGCCCGCCATCCTGGGGAGGATATGGCGCGGCGCTGGCTGATGCGCAATATTCGCGTGGAACTCAACCATGCCGACTATTGGGTCAATTGGGCGCACGCCCATGGGGTGAGCCTGGAAGAGTTGCAGGCCCAGCATGTGCCGCCGGAGTTGCATGCACTGAGTCATTGGTGCTGGCATACCAGCTCGGCCGATTCGTTGATCGTGGCAATTGCCGCCACCAACTACGCAATCGAAGGGGCGACCGGGGAATGGTCGGCCGTGGTCTGCTCCACGGGTGTCTACGCCGCGGCCTTTCCTGAGGAGGAGCGCAAACGGGCAATGAAGTGGCTGAAGATGCACGCCCAGTACGATGACGCGCACCCGTGGGAAGCCTTGGAAATCATCTGCACCCTGGCCGGGATGAACCCGAGCAAGGCCTTGCAGGTGGAACTGCGCCAGGCCGTGTGCAAGAGCTACGACTACATGTACCTGTTCCTGGAAAGCTGCATGCGTCTTGAAAAAGACAAGCCTGTCAGCCTTGCCAGCGCCCCTGTGCGCGAGCGCCAGGAGCGTGTCGCCAGCGAAGCCTGATGTAAAGGGGTGGCGGGGTGCTTACCCCGCCATTGCCAAGCGATTGCGGCCTTCGCGCTTGGCCACGTACAACGCGTTATCGGCCCGGCGCAGCAGGCTCTCGGCCGACTCGGCGGCCAGCAATGTCGAGCAGCCCAGGCTTACCGTCAATTCAATCCGTTTACCGTCGGCCCAATAGTCCTGGGCCAGGGTCGCTTTGCGCAGGCGTTCCCCGACCACCGCCGCCGCTTCCCGGCTGGTGTTGGACAGCAGGATCAGAAACTCTTCCCCGCCGAACCGGAACACCATGTCCACGTTACGCAGCTGCGCCTTGATGACAGCCGCCACCTCGCGCAATACGTCATCGCCGGCGGCGTGGCCGTAGGTGTCGTTGATGTGCTTGAAGTGATCGATGTCCAGCATCAGCAAGGACAGTGGGTTCAGGTGCCTGCGAGCCATGTCGATTTCCCGTTGCAGCGTCTGATCCATGGCGATGCGGTTGCCGGTCTGGGTCAGCGGGTCACGCAGGGCGCTGCGAGTGGCCGCGCGATAGAGCAGGGCATTGCGCATGGGATAAAGCAGGGTGGCCAGCAGCGATTCGAGCTGGCCGAGTTCTTCTTCGCTCAGGCGTTGGTTACGGCGAAAGATCAGTTCTCCCAGATGCTCGCCCTCGTGGCTCAGGCTGTAGCTCACCGAGTGATGGCCACGCTGGCCAAACTCCAGGCGCAGGTCTGCGGCGTCGTGACGATAATGCAGGGCGTCCAGGGGCACCAGGCGCTGGATCTCACGGAAGAACACACTGAGGATGCGCTCCGGTTCCAGACTGGTCTGCAATTGCAGGCCCAGTTGCTGGCGCAGTTGAGCGACGGTGGTGGGGCGGCGGGGTGGCGGGAACGGCTGGCCGAAGCCCAGACGTTGCAATTTGGCTGTGTCGAAATCAATTGCGTTGGTCTGGGTAGGTGTTTTCATAACCGTTTGGCCTCTAAGAGTCTTACAGGCCCGATGCGTGTGGCGAGTGCCGGGGTCTTACTGTTCCGTCAGTTTCGTAAAACATGGAAACAGTCTAAACCGCTTTACAGTGGGTTTTAACCCCTGGGCACCGCCGCACGTCTTGTCATCGCTGGACCTGCTTGGAACAGGTTAGAGCGAGATTCATGCCACTTCGTTTAATTTAATAAAAAACCTTACGAATCAATGGTCGCTGTAGCAGGCCAGCCCCAGGTGTGGAGGGTCCGCGCCGGTTATTTGGCTGCTTGTACCAAGGTGTCGGCGTTAATCTGCTCGATTGAGGTCACACCGGTCAGGGTCATGGCTACGCGCATTTCCTTGGCGAAAATATCCAGCAGGTTTTCGACCCCGTGCTGGCCGTCGGCGGCCAACGCGTAGGAGGGCGCGCGCCCCAGCAGGCACGCTTTGGCGCCCAGGGCGAGCATGCGCACCACGTCGAGGCCGGAGCGGATGCCGGAGTCCACCAGCACCGTCAGGTCATCGCCCACGGCCTCGGCAATCGCCGGCAACGCTTTGGCGGTGGACAGCACGCCATCCAATTGGCGGCCGCCGTGGTTGGACACCACGATGCCATCGGCGCCGAAGCTCACGGCGTCCTTGGCGTCCTGGGGGTCAAGGATGCCTTTGATGATCATCGGACCTTTCCAGAATTCGCGGATCCACTCCAGGTCGCTCCAACTGATCGACGGGTCAAAATTGTTGGCCAGCCAACCAATGTAGTCTTCCAGATGAGTGGGTTTGCCCAGGTACTTGGAAATATTGCCCAGGTCATGGGGGCGACCCATCAGGCCCACGTCGAAGGCCCATTGCGGCTTGGTCACGGCCTGCAGCATGCGCCGCGAGGCGGCATACGGCCCGGACATGCCCGAGTGAGCATCGCGATAGCGCGCCCCCGGCGTGGGCATATCCACGGTGAACACCAACGTCGTCACCCCGGCTGCCTGCGCGCGTTCCAGCGCGTTGCGCATGAAACCGCGGTCCTTGAGCACATAAAGTTGGAACCAGATGGCCTGCGGACTTTGCGATGCCACCTCCTCAATGGAGCACACCGACACCGTCGACAGGCAGAACGCAATGCCCTTGTTGGCGGCGGCCTTGGCTGCCTGTACTTCGCCACGGCGCGCGTACATGCCGGTCAACCCTACCGGGCTGAGAATCACCGGCATCGCCAGCTTCTGGCCGAGCACGGTGGTGTTGAGGCTGAGGTTATCCACATTGCGCAGGATGCGTTGGCGCAGGCTGATGTCGGCCAGGTCCGCGCTGTTGGCCCGCAGCGTGTGCTCGGCGTAGGCACCGCCGTCGATATAGTCGAACAGAAAACGCGGCAGTTTGCGTTGGGCGGCGGCGCGGTAGTCGGAGGCGGACGAAATGATCATCAACGGTCAATCCACAGGGCAAGGTGGCTCCACCATAAGCGAACTTCTGGCATGATAAAAACAACTTTTATCACTGGCTTCCAGTCGCCAAAGGAATACCGATGAATCTGCGAACACTGCGCGCCTTTGTCGAGGTGGTGCGCCAAGGCGGTTTTTCTCAGGCAGCCGAGGTGGTGTCTCTGACACAGTCCACCGTGAGCAAGGCGGTCAAAACCCTCGAAGAGGAACTGGGCATGCCGCTGCTCAACCGCCTTGGGCATCGCAACCAACTGACTGCCGCCGGCGAAATTGCCTACCGTCGCGCCCAGGTGTTGTTGGCCGAACACAGCGACCTGCTCGGCGAAATCAACGACCTGCGCGGTCTCAAGCGCGGTATGTTGCGCATCGGCTTGCCACCGGTAGGCTGCGGCGTGCTGTTTGCGACCATGTTCGCCACCTACCGCAGCCGCTACCCGGACATTGACATTGAGCTGACCGAATACGGCAGCAAGCGCCTGCGCGAATGCCTGGAAGAAGGAGAGGTCGACCTGGCGGCACTGTTGTTACCGATTGACGAGGGCTTCGACTATCAACCGGTGCGCAATGAGCCGCTGATCGCCGTGCTGCCCATGAACCATCCCCTGACAGGGCGTGAGTGTATCGACTTTACCGACCTGGCAGACTCGCCCTTCATCCTGTTCGAGGCCGGTTTCGCCTTGAACGCCAAGATCCTCGCGGCCTGCGAGCGCAAAGGCGTAACCCCCCGCGTGACGGCACGCAGCGGGCAGATCGATTTTATTGTCGACCTGGTCGCGGCTGGCCTGGGCGTCGCCTTCCTGCCGCGAATGTTGGCGCACAAGCATCGACACGCCGGCATTGCCTTGGTCGCGTTGGACGAGTCCCACACCGACTGGCACATCGCCCTGGCCTGGCGCGCCAACGCCCACTTGCCACCGGCCGCCCGCGCCTGGTTGGACTTGGCCGCAGAACAGCCGCTGACGGGCGGGCCGGGTAATTAATCCTCGCGTTTGCCAGGCAATGCTTGACTTCTCCTTTTCAATCAGTAACATACGGCGCATTCCGCGATAGCTCAGTTGGTAGAGCAAATGACTGTTAATCATTGGGTCCCTGGTTCGAGTCCAGGTCGTGGAGCCAGATAGGGAAAAGCCTGCAGCGATGCAGGCTTTTTTTTGCCTTGGATTTTCCGGGGTGATCAAAGCGCATAGCGTGACCTGCATGAAAGCATCTCAAATCCTACGATTCCGAGGTCAATATCATGAAAGTCACTGCGGTCGTTTCAACCAAAGGCGGGCCGGGTAAAACCACGGTTGGCGTCAATCTGGGCGCGTTCTGCGCCGATGCAGGGATCCGTAAATTCAAGGAGATGGCCGCCACTGCACCTCCTGCGGTTGCCAACATGCTCAACATGCTGATTGCCGAAAATTATGGCTTTCAGAATGACTTGGCGGGCGTCACATCAGGTACAGTTGCTGAGCTTTTGGCCACGAAGCTTGGGCTTTCTCCTGAGCGTGCAGCAGAACTTGTCGTTGCAGTTAGATTGGGCGTTGCGGCGTTTAATGCGGCAAAAGCGGTGGCGGTAGTGGTGGGAAAGGCTGGGGGGGGGGCAAAACCGACTGGGACGGCTGGAGAAGTTGCAGGCACGGGCGCTAGAAATCCGTTGCTTGACGATGCGATACCGAGAGGCGGTGATCGTCTGGTCGTGAATCAAGAATCTGTGTCTACTTGCGGTCACAACTCTTGTGGGATGGTTCTGAATACGTTGGGCAAGGAAGTTGATGTTGGGACTTTTATCCAAAAACTCCCGCCCTCTGAAAAAGGAATTTTTGCTCGGGATGTTGCTAGTCTGATGAAGGCTGAAGGTGTTCCTGCAAGTGTCTTCGGTTACAGAAATGTCGCTGATTTGGCTAGATATACCTCAAATGGAACTCCGGTAGTTGTTCGAGTTGTTGACAAAACGACAAGCTGTGGTTTTCCCATTTTGTTGTGGTGGATGGGGTTACAACTAGAAATGGTATTTCTGTTGTGGCTACTCGTGACCCGCATAACAAGCAGTATTTCAGTCCTGTTAGTACCTTTGAAAGAAATTTTCGGGTGAGGTTGTAGTTCCTCGGAGTGCTTTGAAATGAAATTAAATATTAGCTTTTCCCAAAATATGCACACTGAACAATTGCTCAGGCAGGAGCGAATTCCTTGCTTGTGCAAAATATCTAAAGAATTTGAGATTTATTTTTCGGTTACTATCCCTGAAACATTCGGGATCGTATCTGAATGGGATCGTAGTGAGTTGGAGTTAAGAGCTGTTGCGGGTGGGGGAGGGCAATATACTCACCATGCGAACAGCCTGATTACCTTGAGTGAAATTAAGCCTAATGTTTATAAAATCATTGGGCTAGAAATGTTTTATAAAAACTTCGGGTGGTGTGTTGTCTTGAAGGATGGTGAGTATGCGTCGCCAGGGGATTTTTGGGACGAAGAATGACGGTTGCTGATGGCCTTTATTGAAAGGTTGGTGCAAGAGAGATAGGCAACTTCAGGGCCGGCAAAAAACTTCTCAATTGCCGATCGCGTCTTTGGTCAGCTCAATGAACCTCGAATGGGGCAACTTGCAGGAAAGCTTGATGCCGATGACTTACAGAAGCTTGCTAATAATCCGAGCGCTACTCGGTTCATGGGCGTAAGGACAGGGAATATCAATGTAATTCAAGAAGTTGAAGGGGAGTTGATTCGAATTACCGTGCCAAGAGACGAGATGAGAATTATTTCTGTTGGCCCAATTAGACCTACCAAGTTAAAAATTTGTTAGGCAAGGGTGATTTTGTCCCGTTACCTTAAATTTTCGAAGGGCTTGTGGCTTCTATTCATATTGAGGAAATTCAAAAAATCCTGTTTGCGCAAGACAATAAAGATTCCTTACCAAATCAAGATAATGGGGAGGGAACTTTCTAGAAATTAGATTTGATAGCTCTGCTAGCAAGGTGTCTGGAACTGTTGATGACGAGTATAAGGATAAAGTAATAACTCTGGACTGCCCTTAAGGCACAGTAGTTGTTTTGTGTGATGAAAAAGGGCAGTTAAAATCAGTTGAGTTAAGTTAGCTGCACTAAATTGACATTCTCAGCACCGGCCTTGCGCCGGTGTTTTTGCACCCTGTTTGCCCTCTGACAGAAACTTTTCTGCACTCAAGTTGCACCCTTTCTGTAGTCTTTCTGCACCCCAGCCTGACGACCTTCGGTTTACCTGACCAGTACGCCCGGTGTACGATATCCAGAAATGTCGAATATGACTAGTGATGCTGCTCGCAGAGCGCTAATTCAGTATCAGGCGACGGGTGAGAGACTGCAGGAAGTTATTGTTGGTAAGTTGGGGTTTCAGGTTTTGATAAATATAAAAAATGGAGGGATATATGTTTAATGCTGTATTTCCAATTGGAGTTGTTAAATGAAGTGGGGTGAGTTGCCGGGAGATAGTGAGGATCTGTTATATTGGATTCTTTGGTTTGCTATCGGTGCGTTTTCAGAGGGCGACTTAGAAGGGCTTTTGGAGAGGATGTTTATACGTTGGGAAGGGCTTTCTGGTGACCCCGGTTGGGAGTTTGAATACGAGCCGGATGCATGTTCTGGGCACTATGTTTTCTCAGCTGATCAGGATATGAGCGGTATTTTTCCTAATTCCCGTGTTTATAGTGTTCAGGTGGTTAAGGAGGCCGTGAAGGAATCTATGCTTGCTCTTGGGAATAAATATCCTGAAAGAGCTGATGATATCCAAAAGTTGATATTTAAGTATGAGCTTTGACAGCTTGCTAAGAAAAGCAGATTTATTTTCAGTGTGCAGCTGGTACGCTGCCTACTGAGATTCAAGTTCAAGGAAATGATCATGGGTTTTTGAGTTATAGCCGGTTTTAGTGAAATCAAGATGAGGTGGGGGATCTTGAAGTGGACTGTGTACCCATTGACGTAAGAGGTAAGGGAGATATTCGTTTTTTTTATTGGAAGGGTTAACTGTGGCAGCAATACCTTGGTGTAGCCCGGATGGGTTGGGGTCTGATGATGTAGATATTCTTGCTTATTGATCGACGATGGGGGCCTTTTGTCGAAACTATTCATTGGCTAGACGAGGGTTTGAATAGATTGATAGCAGTGAGGCGTGAGGATGAAGTCTCCACTGAATGGGCTCGCGATGCCTGGGCAATCCATATTTCGAAAGGTTGAATTAAAATTTATTCACTTTATGATGAGGACCTCTCAATAACTATAAGTTTGAATGACTACGGGCGGGTTTTACGCGGTTAGAAGGACTTTCTTCTGTAGGAACGCTGCTGGATAGCGCGTCAGCAAAGGAGGTCAGCTCACGATTCCATTTTTTGGTGATTTAGTAATTTTAAATATAGTCTGTGCTTTAGTACTTTAACTACGAATTGCCACAACTTTTAAGTAACGCCATCTTGAAGTCGACCGGTCAGACACGCATTGGAGGTTATCCAGTCGCTGACTGCTGCCGCTCCCTTTTCCTACAAAGTCATTGCTTTGCCACGCTTTGACGACCCAGTCCAACCCGACTAATTTTCGTGGCGTGCTGCGCTTATGCGGCTCACGCTATGCAGACACCCTAGATCTCCACCACGTTCTTGCGTGGCACCGACGCGACTAACAGCTAGCGAATGGCTATTGATCATTGGGCCCCTGGTTCGAGTCCAGGTCGTGGAGCCAGATAGGGAAAAGCCTGCAGCGATGCAGGCTTTTTTTTGCCTTGGATTTTTCCGGGGTGATTCGAGCGCACAGCATAAGCGCGTCTCTAAAACCGCCACAAACGGCCGTGGCCTGCTACGTTCTCGCCACCCCCGGCACATCCATATTGATCTTGCGCCAGAAGGCTTCAGAAAAACTGTAAGCCGAGAAAGCGATCAGCCCCAAGGCCATTACCATCAAAAGCAACCACCCAGCGGGTAGGTTCTGGAGGGCGTCCAGCGCCTCCTTCATGCCGGGTGGGTCCATGGCTTGATAAGTGGAACCGCTGATGGCCAATAACACTGCAATCTCTAAAAACACCACGCCACGGGCGATCAATCCGAATCGCGATACGGGGCGCACGTAGCGCATGACATCTTCATCGGCCTCAAAGTATTTTTCGAACGATGCCTTCCATCCCTTGATGATGTGAGCAATACCGACCCCAAGCGGAATGAGGGCGATCAGGTAAACCAGCATGTTCGAATGTTCCCAGGACAATAGATGGGACAGCCAGTCTTTGGCCTGCCCCCCGGAATTACCCGAGCTCTTAATGCCGCTTATAAGCAGGCCCAATGCAAAAAACGCCAGCGCGCCATTAACGACGCCCCCGGCAAACAGGCCGGTTCGAATCACCAAACCCTTGAGTTCCTTGCCATGATGATCGACATCACGGGTAGCCTGCAGCATGCGCCAAGAGGCAAATGAGAGCAGGCCCGCCACCACAACCCCAATTAAAAAATAGCCGAATGGTTGGCTGAGCAATGCCTCCAGACTTTTGTGACTATCCTTCGGTTTTGTCGAGTCCTGTGCTGCCAGCAGCGCGAAGATACCGATGATCAGATACAGCACTCCCCGAGCGGCGTAGCCTCCTCGAGCGAGCATGACAAGACTGTTTTGCGCTGACATTCGATGTATTCCTAAGATCTGATTCAAGAGCAGACCCTGCTTGCAGAGCGGGGTTCTATCTCGATACGCCCTCAAGCCAAGCTTTAAATGCCAGAATCCCCGCACTAGATCGTTCTGGAGAACCCTATGCTTGGTGCATTCGAACAACGCCTCGACCCTTTCCCGCCCGACGAGGCGCCTCCACCCCCCGAGGGCCTGGCGCGATTTTTGTGGGCCTGCACCCGTGGTGCCCGGGGTTATATCGTTGCGCTCGCGCTGCTCAGTGCCGGGGTGTCGATCTACGAAGCCTGGTTGTTTGCTTTTCTCGGACAGGTGGTGGACCTGCTGTCGACCTGGCAAGCCGGCGGCGATGCAGGCGGGCAGGAAAGCCGGGTGCTGTGGGGGATCGGTATCGTGCTGGTGACCAGCATTGGGCTGGTAGCGCTGCGCACGCTGGTGCAGCACCAGGTATTGGCGATCAACCTGCCGTTGCGGCTGCGTTGGGATTTCCATCGGCTGATGCTGCGACAAAGCCTGTCGTTCTTCTCCGACGAGTTCTCCGGCCGTGTCACCACCAAGGTCATGCAGACGGCGCTGTCGGTGCGCGAGGTGCTGTTCACCCTAATCGAGATGGCCCCCGGAATCGGTGTGTACTTCATCGCGCTTATCACACTGGCCGGCGGCTTCGACCCGAAGCTGATGCTGCCTTTCATTGCCTGGTTGGCGTTGTTCGGCCTGGCCATGGGGTACTTCGTGCCGCGCCTGGGCAAAGTCGGGCAGGAGCAGGCGAATGCGCGCTCCTCCATGACCGGACGTATTTCGGACGCCTACACCAATATCACCACGGTCAAGCTGTTCTCCCATTCCAAGCGTGAAGCGCATTTCGCGCGCGCGGCGATGGAGGACTTCAAGCAGACCGGTTTTCGCCAGATGCGCCTGGTCAGCCAGTTCGAGATCGTCAATCAGGCACTGGTGGTTGCGTTGATCATGGGCGCGGGCGGTTATGCCTTGTGGCTGTGGCACCAAGGGGCAGTGGGCACCGGCGCGGTGGCGGCCATTACCGCCATGGCGTTGCGCGTCAACGGTATGTCGCATTGGATCATGTGGCAGATGACCTCGCTGTTCGAGAACATCGGCACCGTGCAGGACGGTATGCAAACCTTGACCCGCGGGCCCAAGGTGCAGGACGCGCCGGATGCCGCCACGCTGGTCACCCACGGCGGCGCCGTGACGTTCGACAACGTGAGCTTCAATTACAACGGCGAACGCCAGGTTCTCGACGGCCTGAGCTTGAGCATCCGCCCAGGTGAAAAAATCGGCCTGGTGGGACGCTCCGGTGCCGGTAAATCGACGCTCATCAATCTGTTGTTGCGCTTCTATGACGTGGACAAAGGGCAGATCTGCATCGATGGGCAGAATATCGCCCACGTCACTCAGGACAGTCTGCGCAGCGCCATCGGCATGGTTACCCAGGACACATCCCTGCTGCACCGCTCGATTCGCGACAACATCGCCTATGGGCGCCCCGATGCGACCGACGAGCAAATCCGCAGTGCCGCCGCGAGTGCCCAGGCTGACGGCTTCATCAGCCAACTGAGCGATAAACAAGGCCACTGCGGTTACGACACGTTGGTGGGTGAGCGCGGCATCAAGTTATCCGGCGGCCAGCGCCAACGGGTCGCCATCGCCCGCGTGATGCTCAAGAACGCTCCGATCCTGCTGCTTGACGAGGCTACCAGCGCGCTGGATTCGGAAGTCGAAGTCGCCATCCAGGAAAGCCTGGATGAAATGATGAAGGGCAAGACTGTCATTGCCATCGCCCATCGACTGTCCACAATCGCCGCCATGGATCGACTGATCGTCATGGATAACGGTCGCATCATCGAGCAAGGTAGCCACGCCGAGTTGCTGGAGAAGAACGGCACCTATGCGCGGTTATGGCATCACCAGAGCGGCGGGTTTCTGGGGGAGGATCAGGGCGTGGCCGAGACTGCGGAATAGGCCTGTTCTGATACCTCAGTCCGAGGAGCCAAACAGCCGTTTGTCGGCAGGAAAATTTTTTTTGGGTCGTCGCTTGAAATTTTTTCCCCTGAACCTACTTAGGTTTTACGCGATGCCGAATACGGGTCGCGTATCAAATCACTTGGAGAAAACTCAGGAGATTTTGCAATGGCTACTACTCTCTCGTTGGCCCCACTGTTCCGCCACTCCGTTGGCTTTGACCGTTTCAACGACCTTTTCGAATCGGCGCTTCGCAGCGAGGCCGGTACCACGTACCCACCCCATAACGTCGAGAAGCATGGTGATGATCACTACCGCATCGTGATCGCCGCTGCCGGCCTGGTGGAAGACGACCTGGATATCCAGGTGGAAAAAGGCGTGTTGACCGTCGCCGGCGGCAAACGCGAACACGACGAAAACATCACCTACCTGCATCAAGGTATCGCCCAGCGCGCGTTCCGCTTGTCGTTCCGCCTGGTCGACCACATTGAAGTGCAGGGCGCGCAGCTCTCCAATGGCCTGCTGAGCATCGATCTGCTCAGAGTGGTGCCGGAGGAAGCCAAGCCTAAACGCATTGCGATTGGCGGCGCGAACAAGGCTGAAGTGAAGTCGATCAGCGAGCAGTAATACAGCAATGAATAAAGGCGCTCTTCGGAGCGCCTTTATTTTGCGCCACCGACTTCAGGCTCAGCGGCCGGCACGGAAGAAGCCGCAGCGTCCCACGTCACCAACAGTTGGCTGATCGCGGCATCAAGGATTGCATGGGGCACGTTATCCCGCGCCAGGATCGACACTCCCTGCAAAAAGCTGTCAAACACGGTCGCCATCACCGCAGCTTCGGTTGTTTCAGGCAACTGACCTTCACGCACGGCCCGCTCCACACAGGCCACAATCCCCGCCCGCGTACGCAGTCGCGATTGGGTCAGCGCATTCGCTACCCGCGCGTTTTCCGGACTGGGCGCACTCATCACGCCGAGTGCCACCATGCAGCCCTTGGGGTGACCGTCTTCGCATTGCATACGCACCGATTGGCGCAGCGCGGTTTCGATGGCTTGGCGCGGCGGTAGGGATACGTCCCACAAACATTCGGTGACTTGGGCGTAGGTGGACAGGTAGCGCTGCACGCACTCCTCGAACAGCGCTTCTTTGGAGCCGAAAGCGGCGTAAAAACTCGGTGCGGAAATGCCACCGCCCAAACCCGCTTTGAGCTGGGCAAGGGACGTGGCGTCATAGCCGTGCTGCCAGAACAGATGCAACGCCTGTTCCACAGCCTGTTCGCGATCAAAATTACGCGGGCGGCCCATCTGTGCCATGTGAGGTCTCCTTCGGAAAGCGAAATAGATACTAGTCGATACATAAGTCGTTGACAACGCGCTGCGCCCGCCTGCAACATTTGTATCGATCAGTATTTAAATCAACTTGCCCAGGAGTTTCCCGTGACCCCCTCACTGACGTTATCGGCTCCGTCCGACCGCTTGCCCGTCGGCGCCTTGCTCGCCCTGGCGATGACCGGCTTCATCTGCATCGTCACCGAAACCCTGCCCGCCGGCCTGTTGCCGTTGATCAGCGACGGCCTGGCGATTTCGCCGTCAATGGCCGGGCAGATGGTCACCGCGTATGCACTGGGTTCAGTACTGGCGGTGATCCCCATGACCATCGCCACTCGTGGCTGGCGCCGACGCAACGTATTGCTGCTGACCATCGCCGGTTTCCTGCTGTTCAACTCCATCACCGCGTTGTCCTCCCACTATGGGGTCACGCTGGTGGCGCGCTTCTTCGCCGGGGTGGCGGCAGGGTTGGCCTGGAGCTTGCTCGCCGGTTATGCCCGCCGGATGGTCGCGCCGCAGCAACAGGGTAGGGCGCTGGCGTTGGCCATGGTCGGTACGCCGATTGCGCTGTCGTTGGGTGTGCCGCTGGGCACTTGGCTCGGTGGCCTGCTGGGCTGGCGCACCACCTTCGGCCTGATGTCGGGCGTGAGCCTGGTGCTGATCGGCTGGGTGCTGGTGAAAGTCCCGGACTTTGCGCCGCAGCCCGCGCATCAGCGCCTGTCATTGCGCAAGGTGCTGACCACGCCGGGCGTGCGCCCGGTGCTGGCGGTGGTGATCAGTTGGATGCTGGCCCATAACATCCTCTACACCTACATTGCCCCGTTCGTGGCCCCGGCAGGCTTGGCCGAGCGGGTGGATCTGGTGTTGCTGGTCTTCGGCATCGCTGCGTTGGCGGGTATTGGGGTCACGGCCAGACTGGTCGAACCGTTGTTACGCAACACTGTGCTGGTGAGCCTGACGGCGTTTGCGGCGGTGAGCGTGCTATTGGGCTTACTGGGGAACGTGCCACAAGTGATCTACCTCGGTGTGGCGGTATGGGGTCTGAGTTTCGGCGGCGCTGCAACCTTGTTGCAAACCGCCCTGGCGGACGCGGCGGGTGATGGCGCGGATGTGGCGTTGTCGCTGAACGTGGTGGCATGGAACAGCGCGATTGCGGGCAGCGGCGTAGTGGGTGGCGTGCTGCTGGACACATGGGGCGTGGCCGCATTTGCGTGGGCGATGCTGCTGTTGGTCGGCGTGGCGTTTGCCATTACCTGGGCGGCCAGCGCCCATGGTTTCAGGCCGGGCGCGCGGGGTGCGGGAAAACCTACGTCGCTCGGGCACTAATCTGACATCTGTTAGTCCATAATCCTCGAAATATCATTCACTTGGCTCCGTACGCGGAGCCTGCCGCGTCGCTCTCTTTCGAAGATTCAATCCATGTACCTACGCAAAATTGCAGTTGGGCTATCGGCCTTTGTTTTGTTTTCGGCCGGGGCACATGCCCGTGGCGCGATAGACCTTTATTCCACCCAGGAACGGCAGTTGTCGTTCGACACCTGCGCCGATGTATTCCCCGGCGCGACACCGATCAAAACCGCGACCGTCCCCGCCAGCCTCAAACCCCTGGCGCTGTGCTCCGACCATTTTGCGGTGCTGTATTCGCAAACCAGCAAGACACCGCTGGTGGTGGTCGAGCGCCTCAACGCCCGCCAGCTCAAGGACGCCAAAGGCGAAGAGCGAACCAACCATTTCTACGCGGACCCGCGCATTCCCAACGGCGCGCGCGCGGAGTTGAGCGACTACCGTGGCGTGCAGCCGGCAATGGACCGCGGCCACCAATCCCCCGCCGCCGACGCACCCGATGCCAAGGCCATGGCCCAGTCATTTGCGTTGTCGAACATGGTGCCGCAAGACCCTACCAACAACCGCAAGATCTGGAGCAAGGTCGAGGCGGACGTGCGCAAGTTCGCCCTTCGCGCTGGCGGCGATGTGTATGTGTTCACTGGGCCGCTGTTCGATGAGGGGCACGGCACCATCGGTGCTAACCGGGTGTGGGTGCCGACGCGGCTGTTCAAGCTGGTGTACGACGCATCGTCCCAACGGGCGTGGGCTTATGTGCTACCCAACGCCGAAACGCGCGTCCAGAAGCCGATGGACTACGACGCCTTCGTGAAGAGCACAGGGCTAAAGTTGCTCGGCAATTTGCCGGTGTCGGGGTCGGTAGGGCGCTCCTGATCACACGGCTTACTTGTTTTTTTTCAATGCTTTCAAGCGCTGGGTTGCGCGTTGCACCGCGGCCATTTTCTCGGGGCGTTTCATGCGTTTCCACTTGCGGATCTCGTCCTTGCTACGCCCACAGCTGACGCACAGGTCGCCGCTGAGTTGGCAGGTAGAGACGCAGGGGTTTTGGATGTCTTTAGCCAAGGGGTCACCTGGGGGGCTGAACGCTTACGCCGAACGAAACTCAACGGTGAGGTGGCTCACTTCATGGACCGGCTTGAGGCGCTCGCGAATGCTGTCGGCATTCGTGGACGCCTGGCCGAGCACGCTCACAATCGCCGCGCGTGCGTTGGGCCCCACGCGCCATACGTGCAGGTCGGTAATCTGCGCGTCGCCGGGTTGTTCGATCAGCTCGCGGATCTCGGCGGTCACGTGCTCATCGGTTTGATCCAGCAGCACGCCGGCGGTCGCGCCCATCAGACTCCAGGCCCAGCGCGCGATCACGATGGCGCCGACGATACCCATCACCGGGTCCAGCCACACCCAGCCCAGATAACGCCCGGCCAGCAAGGCGGCGATGGCGAGGACGGAGGTGAGCGCGTCAGCGAGCACATGCACATAGGCGGATTTGAGGTTGTTGTCGTTGCCGTGGTCATGGTGGTCGTGGTCATGGCTGTGACCGTGGCCCAGCAACAACGCACTGACGATATTCACCACCAGGCCCGCGATGGCTATTAGAGTAGCGGTACCGAACTGCACCTCGGCGGGGGCCAGCAAGCGGATCACCGACTCGACACCAATGCCCAGTGCCACCATCCCCAGGATCAACGCCGAGGCGAAGCCCCCCAGGTCGCCGACTTTGCCGGTGCCGAAGCTATAGCGCGAGCTTCGCGCGTGGCGTTTGGCATAGGCGTAGGCAGCGACGGCAATACCCAATGCGCCGGCATGGGTAGCCATATGAAAACCGTCGGCCAACAGGGCCATGGAGCCGGTCAGATAGCCGGCGGCAATTTCCGCCACCATCATCGCCACCGTCAGCATTACCACCCACAGGGTGCGCCTGGCGTTCTTGTCGTGGGCAGCGCCGAGGAATACATGGTCGTGGGCGTGGTTGGTCATGAGCGTCATTTGGCGTAACGCCGGATAGCTTCGAGCAGTTCCTCGACGCCCTTGTTACGTTCTTCCTCGCTCAAGGAAGGGTCCGCTACATGCGCCCTGGCGTGCTCCTCGATGATTTCTTCCATCAAGCCGTTTATGGCGCCGCGCGCAGCAGCCACCAAGTGCAGGGTCTTAGCGCAGTCAGCGTCTGATTCTAGAGCTTTCTCTACCGCCTGAATCTGGCCGGCGATGCGTTTAACCCGTTTTATCAAGCTGTCTTTGTTGGCTGTAATATGGCTCATGGCATACCCCCCCTGCCTATAGTGGAGCGAATAGTGTCATACCCCACCCCCCCTATACAAGGCGACCTTGGCGTCTGCGGGTTATACTCGCCCGTTCGTAATCACCCCTTCAACAAACCGAGATACCCATGAGCACCTCTCTTTCTCTCACCCCCGCGCGCCGTCCTGTCGCAGCGTTGGTGGCCTTTATCCTCCTGGTGATGGGCGCCTTGTTCCTGCAAAACAGCGTCGGCTCGCGCCAAATGCTATTGCTGATGGTCGGCGCGGCCCTGGGCCTGACGCTGTACCACGCCGCCTTCGGTTTCACCTCGGCTTGGCGGGTTTTTATCAATGATCGTCGTGGCGCCGGCCTGCGTGCACAGATGGTGATGCTGGCGTTGGCGGTGCTGTTGTTCTTCCCGGCGCTTGGGGCGGGCACGTTGTTGGGTCAGCCGGTTGTCGGGCTGGTAGCGCCGGCTGGAGTGTCGGTGGTGTTCGGTGCGTTCATCTTCGGTATCGGCATGCAGTTGGGCGGCGGATGTGCCTCGGGCACGTTGTTCACCGTGGGCGGCGGTAATGCGCGCATGCTGGTGACCCTGTTGTTCTTTATCTGCGGCTCGCTGATCGCTACGCACCATGTGGATTGGTGGTTTGCGTTGCCGGCGTTCCCGGCGGTGTCCATTGTCAAAAGTTTCGGCGTGGTACCGGCCTTGATCCTGAGCCTTGCGGTGTTTGCGTTGATCGCAGCCGTCACGGTGCGCCTGGAAAAACGCCGCCACGGTCAGCTTGAAGAGGGTGTGAAAAGCCCGCATTCAGGTGTGCGCCGCTTTCTGCGCGGGCCGTGGCCGCTGGTGTGGGGCGCCGTTGGCCTGGCATTGCTGAACTACGCGACCCTGGCGTTGGCCGGGCGGCCGTGGGGCATTACTTCGGCGTTCGCACTGTGGGGCGCCAAGGTGGCGAGCGGTGTGGGCGTGGACGTCGGCGCCTGGGCATTCTGGCAGATGCCGGGTAATGCCAAGGCCCTGGCCGCGCCGGTGTGGGAAGACATCACCAGTGTGATGGACATCGGCATCGTCCTCGGTGCGTTGCTGGCCGCCGGCCTGGCCGGACGTTTCGCACCGAGCCTGAAGATCCCGGCCCGTTCGTTGATCGCGGCGGTGATCGGCGGGTTGCTGCTGGGCTACGGCTCGCGCCTGGCGTACGGCTGCAACATCGGCGCGTACTTCAGCGGCATCGCGTCCGGCAGTCTGCATGGCTGGATGTGGTTGGTGGCAGCGTTTATCGGCAACGGCGTGGGCGTGCGCCTGCGGCCGTTTTTCTTCGCCGGTGAGCGGCCGCAAGTGGCGTTGAGCGGCTGCTGAGTCAGGCTTCGGGGGACGGGCTGGGCGCCTCGGCAGCTTCAGCCGCCAGCCTTTCCCGCTCGGCCTTACTGATGTAGCGATCCTTGGATTTGGGCGCCAATTTGGCGCTGGCTTTCTTGGCCTTGGCCTTAAACAGTTGCTGGAGTTTTTTCTGGCGATTCATGGGTTTTTACCGGGGCTGTCAACGCGCGGATCATACCAGCTAAGCAAGCTGCACCGTGGGGCCTAGGCAAAATCCAGGCGTAGATCGCGCTTTGGCTGTATCGTCCGGTGTTTCTTAAGGGGGACATCCCCCGGGCCCAAGTATCAGTTGTGAAATGAACGCTGCAGGAATGCACCGATCAGGTCGACCACCTGCTGCTGGATCACTGACCGTGGCCTCGCCCCGTTGCCGTCCTGGCAGATCATCCCATCGCCCGGCGAATCCGCTTCAATCAACGCCACGGCGCCTGGTTTGCAGATCGACATAAAGCTGAAGTGGGTGGCGTCGGCGATCTCCATATATTGAGTCGTGGCTTTTGGCAGGCGCTTGACCATGTTGGCGGACTCCAACTGCGGGTCCATATCCTCGGACGGCACGCCTCCCGCAATCACCAGCACCGGCACTGGCAATGTCGCCAGGCTGGCATCGGTGAAGCCGCGCGACAGGCCCAGGTCCAAGGACACAATGGCGGTGACGCGCTGGTCGCTTAAATCCGCAGCCAAGCGCGCTTTACCCTCTGGCGTACCGGCGGGGTTCATTTGCCGGTAACCGAGGCAGCCGCCGAGCTTAGGGTGAACGGTGCAGTCTTGGACAAACCGGTCGGGATCGAACCGAGCGCCGGCCATTTCCAGCACAGTCCAGCCGCCCAGGGAATGGCCCATGGCGGCAATCTGGCCTTTGGCGACCACACCGAACCGGCCCGGCTCGGCCAGCACCCCATCGATCGCCCGGCTCAAGTCCCTGGGCCTTTGCCATAACTGCGCAGCGGCGGCGGGGCTACGGTCTTTGCTGGTAGTGCCAGGATGATTGACCGCCGCCACGATATAACCCCGCTGTGCCAATGCACTGGCCAACCACACCTGATTGCGCCAATTGCCGCCGTAACCGTGGGAGAGCACCACCAGTGGATGCTCACCAGCCACCACCGGCGCGTTCGGCACCGCGAGAGCGCCGACGAACACCGTATCGTCGGCGATCGGTTCGGGGGTCGCAGTGGTAGCGGCGGGATACCAGACGGTCAGTTGCAATGGGCGATTGTTTTGCGCATCGGGGAGGGTGGCGGTCTGAAATCCGATAGGGATATCAACTGCAAGCACAGGTCCGGCAAGGCAAGTCAGCAGCAAAGCGGCGAGGGTGATTTTCACTTTTTATCGTCCTTGAGGTGAGCGAGGCATCATGACTCCAGCGCCATGGTGCGGGCTATTTTTGATCAGCACATGAGTAAACCTTCGGGATACGGCAGCAAGTCGATCACTGGTTTTTTTGAAATTCCGCGTTTGAAGTGACGGTCGCCAGCTGGCTTAAAACAGGCGGTTTTTATAGTAGAGAGGCAGGACTAGGAAGTTGCTGACGGCTTCCTACTTTGATGTCTTACAGATATGGACTTCGTGTTTTTAGGAATTTGAAAGCTTACTTTTGTTAAAAGTTCATGCAGTGTTAGGGGTGTGAGTTACTGCGGGAGAATTTTGGATTGTATATTTAATATTAAAGGGCGGTGTAATATGAAAAGCCTATTGAAGTCCATGGTATCGCTGCGCTGGCTGAACGAAAAAATTTTTACAATGGTATTAATTTGTGTAGGAGGGATACTGATAGGCGGAAAGTCTTACGCACAAGAGTTCTCTATAACTAAAGTAGGTGCGCCAGGCCCCGTCCTTGTTTTGTCAAATTCTAATACGAGTCCTGGTGTTGGGCTTACCAGTTTTACTGTTTTTACCTCGGATATCCCTCAGGGTACACTCATCGTCCCCAAACAATTGTTAGAAATTCAATGGCGAACAACATACTACCCAGATAGTGTGAGTCAACGGGTGCAGTTCTGCTATTACCGTCCTTATAGTTCTCAGGAAAATTGTGTAGATATAGGCTCGGGTTCCTCTGGGACTATTTACGACTTTAATAACCAGAGTTTTGATCATGGCGCACGTGTCACTATCAAACATTATGTACTAGGGGGTGTGCCACCTTATACGCGTCCTGCTGGTGCCGATTCGGTAACTTTCCGCTATCGGTATTGATGCGGTGCGAGGTTCTCGCAGTTAACTCTGCTGTAAGTGGCTTATGGTTATTGAAGGCGGTTTTAGATAGCGTTATCGCTACTCAATTATGAAGGAGGGATGCTGTCGTGGTTAATCTCAATGCTGATGCATCTTCGTCTGACCGCTATTTGACAAGTCGTTCCGTCAGTGCGGCTAGCAATTATGCTGTTATGCCCGCCGATGAACGTGCAAGCGTGGGTGTCTCAAACAGTAGTCACCCAGCTATCGAGGCTGTTTCGACCCTTGCGCGCCAGTTAAGTGAAGCCGCAACGCACGCTGAAAACCGTATCGTTCAGCAAGGCTCCAATCTGGTCGACCCAATTACAGATGGCAACTACTTCGCCAACAAAGTGCGGCACGACGCACAGACCCCCGATACCGATGACCCGGACCTCCTGGCGCGTGCTCGGCAGGCCACCGGCTTCGTCAACGGTACTGACATCAACCCGTTCAAAGACCTCGCCCGCGACCACCTGAGCTTGATCGCCCACGACGACGGCGGCACTTTCACCATGAATGAGCGACGTGCAGCTTGGTTGCAGATGCAGTCTGGGGTGTCCCCCGCAGCACCCGGCTCAAGGTCAGTAGCTGGCCGCGAGTTGATGATTGCGCGCTTGTTCGGTAGCCACGAGCCGCCGGTCGCCCTGCCGCCTGCGACCTACGAAAATGCAGGCCAGAACGTTTTTGAATTTTTACGTCACGATGATCGTGCGCTGATCGCGGATATGTTCGCTTACGCACAGGAGGAGGGTGCCAGTCTGGGCTATGTGGATCAATTGGCTCATTCACTCGGCAGCTATCGTCGTGCAAGCGACGGGCGCCAGCAGTTGAGTTCCAATAACGGCTACGATGCACAGGGGTATCGCGTAACGTTCAACTTTAAGCAAGAAGACGCGGCAACGGCCTCACGAATTCTGAACGGCACGGCCATCACCAGTACCCGACTTGATCAGGGCTATTTGCGACATATCCTCAATCCAGATTACGGGGCGCTTTCCAATATTGGCGGCCTGCCGTTCCTGGAAAAAATGGTGAATAGGTTTTCGGACGAAGGCGGCAAGCAACCTGGGCTCGGCGATGAGTTCACCACCTTTAAAGTGATCCCGGTCGAAGACAACATCATCGTTACCACCGACGAATCCATAAGGCGCCCGCCCTCCGAGGCGCTCGCTGATAACGTAAACGGCGTCTGGACCCTCACCGAAAAAGGCAAGGCAGCGGGTTATTCGATAGACCCGGCCACCGGCTCGCTGATCAAGCCAGTCGACCCTTCTGACGTTCCAGGTCCGCAGCGCTCAGAGCCGGGCCTTGTCTCAGGCTTAGCGCGTGAGCGCACCCTACTTGATGCGCTTTCGGACAACCGAGAAAGGCCCAGCACGCGTTGGGTCTGGACCCGTCAATTGTTCAGTCTGATCAAACATTACAAACCTTGAAATGGCCTATCAGTCAGGCGCGGCGGCTAATGGCGGATCAACGTGCAGCCCTGGCGATCCCACGGATGCCTACGCATGTGTAAGCCCCGTCAACGTATCCGCAATTGTCTTGGTCCGCTGCGCCGTGCCCTCGGTGGCGCGGCTGGACGCTTCCAGAGCGTCGAGCATTTCGCGCAGTGCGCCGACACCGGTGGATTGGTCCTCGATCTGCTGGGCAACGCGCTGGATCTCACTGGACAGCAGGTCAATATCCACGCCGATTTCCGCCGCATTCTTACGGGTGATTTCCGCCAGTTTGCGTACTTCGTCCGCCACTACGGCAAAGCCACGGCCCAAGTCACCGGCGCGTGCCGCTTCAATGGCTGCGTTGAGCGCCAGCAGGTTGGTTTGCCCGGCGATCTGTTGGATCACCTGCACGATCGACTGAATACGCAAACTCGACCCCGCCAGCGTACGCGCACCTTCCACCGCCACGTCCGCCTGGCTGGACAGGCCCTCTACCGTGGCCCCGGCCTGGGCGGACACGGTGTTCTGCTGGCCGATGGTGCCCACCAATTCATCCATCGACGCGTGCAACTCACCCGAGTAATGCTTGAGCTGCGCAGCGATGTCTTCCTGCTGACGCTCAGCCTGGGCCAACACCACGCCCAAGTCCGCCAGCCCTTCGAATACCGGCAGGATATTGCTGTCCAGCCCCCGGGTATTGAGGGTGTTGGCGAAGTCGTTGTTTTTGAACGCGGCAATCTGCTTGACCACCACATGGTTCAAACCGGCCAGTTTCTTCACCTGGCGGCGTAGGAAAAACGCCTTGAATTCGCCGTAATGGGCGATGAAATTGTCCACGTACTCGTCGGTGAAACTCGCGCCTTTGCCCACCCGGAAAAAGAAAATCGCCGTCAGTGTCTGGTTGAGGTTCAAACCCAGGATTTCCCCAAAGGTGGAGAACCCCGCCAGCGGTACATCGCCGAACGTGCCGGCCATGCTGCCCAGCTCGGCGCCGTTGTTCAGTCGCCGCAAGATGCAGTCGTTCAGGATGCCCGCCACCGGCTGGCCACCCTTGCCGCGCAAGAACTGCTCGTAGTCACGGCGCGTCGCCTCCCGCAACGGCGTACGCCGCACCATCACCAACTCTTCGCCCGGCGCCACGTCGCAAAACAGCTGCACAATCTGCTGCTCATAGTCGATGCGTGCGATGGAGCGCACAAACAATTCACTGCCCACGCGGATAGCAAACGAATAATCCGCCAGCTTCGGCTCCAGCGCCTGGGGCGAGCAATTGAAGGCATCGCACAGCGCCTGCACCATGCTCTTGATGTTGCCGCTGCTGTCGATGACCTGGTCAATAGTGCGGTCTTCCACCGAAGCGGTCAGTACACTGAAGGTCAGGTCGGCAGGTTTGAAATTCTGACTTTTGAACACGCCAAAACGCACATCCGCCGCGGTTTTCACGAACACGATTTGCGCGTGGTTTTGATAACTGCGCTGTCCGTCATGAATCAGCGTCTTCTGGAAATCCGACTTACCCCCGGCTGATCCCCCAACAAACAAACACGGGAACCGCCCCGACTCGTACAGCGCCTCCATAAAAAACGACTCCGACGCCGACAGCCCGTCGAACACCACGTACGCCAAGGTATCGCGATGATCGATTGGTGTATTCACCTGCACCCGCTTGATATTGGCCACCAACTTGGCAATCCGCTCCTGCATTTTGAGGCGCTTGCCACCGCTGCGGATGTCCTCGCACTCCAACGGCACCATCACCACCTCGGCCGAGGCGATCACACTGGCATCGAACAACTGCAACACCATCCGATCCCAGCGCTCGCCGGTGCTGCAGTAGAGAGCATTGGGTGCGTTGCACAACTCGCCGGAGGTGGTGCACAGGCTGATGGTGGATTGCGGGAAACGGCGCTTGAGCTTGGCGGCGATGGCGTCGATGTCCAAGTGCGGCGAGATGAAGCCCGTGATCAACGTCGGCGTGAGGCGCTGGGCGGCTAAAGCGGCGTCCAGGTCGCTGGCGGTACAGGTGAGGGTGGTGGTGCCTTGGCGAGCGGGCCGGTTTTTTTTTATGAGGGCGAGTGGATTCATGGGGTGGGCTCGGTCGAGTGGGGATGCGGGGTAAGGCATGTGGTTAGTAGGGTTATCGGCAGGTTGGATGGGGGCTGGAGGGGGAAGGTGGGGGGATGCGACGGATGGACGCGGGTCGTAGGTGGGGAGGCATACAGCGGCTGCTCTAGGTCCAGGCTGTGAGAAAACCCATGGGCCGTTTTAAAGTCTTTCGGCTATGTAAAGTCGACGAGCTATTGGGTTGATGCCCTCGACTTTGCTTGAGCGTCGGCAGCTCGCTTGATGAACGCCGACCAATCTTATGCCGGGCTGTGGCAGCAGACACAAAGCTTGTTACCGTCAGGGTCTCGAAAGTACGCGCCGTAATAGTCGGGATGGTAGTGAGGCCTTAATCCAGGCGCGCCCTCACACGTTCCGCCTAAGGCCAGTGCGGTTGCGTGGCTTCTTCTTACCGCCTCCCGATTGGGTGCAAGTAGCGCCACCATATTTCCATTGCCGGGCTCGCATGCGTTGCCGTCAAATGGCTTTCCTATGACGAAAAGGGGGCGAGATGAGGTTTTTGAGACCCAACCGGCCCACGGCTTACTCGCTTCGCAGAATTTTAACGTGAGGTCTAAGTCGGCCATTATTTTTGAGTAGAAAGCAAAGGCCCGATCAAAATCACCTACGCCTAAACAAACATGGGAAATCATGGTGGCTACCACTGCGGCTATGAATACGCATGAGTCTGGCCCGAAACGACTACCGGTGAAAGGGCTCAATCGGGCTCGCATCGTAGGCTTCACAGCGAATGGCCCAGGTGTCTCATCAGTCTCAAAGGCTGAAAAAATTTATTAGCCATGTGCCTTTGCTGTGGATTTAAGCTGAATGCATGAAGGGCGTTCTAGCGGGAGCAGGCGCGGGACTAGGAAGTTACTTACAAGTTCCTACTTTTTAGAATGACAGACCTGTCCTTCCGGATTTTAGGAAGGACATGGCTGTTCTTCGTTATAAAATCGTGCAAGGCTGGTGGCGTGATTCTAATGGTGGATTTATCTGAAAGTATCTAAATTATTATTAAGTCCAAGGTGGCGGTCATGGTGAGTTTGAACGCATTGCCAAGAATTATAAGAGCCAGGAAGTTTTACTTGTTTTTTTTGGGTATTTTTTGCCAGTGATTCTATTGCGCAAGAAAGATCCATCACAAAGATTAAGGCCCCCAATCCCATACTGGTATTATCCAATTCCGATACTGTTGCAGGCGTTGGATTCGCGAGATTGCATGTGTTTACTGCAGATATACCTGCCGCCATCTTCGCTGACTCAAAGCAGCTAATGGAAATCCAGTGGAGCACAACCTACTATCCTCAAGGGTTCGGGGAGGAAGTTAAATTATGCTACACACGCCCCTATAGCACTGAGGAAAGTTGTAGAGCAATTTATCCTAATTCATCCGGAACGCTTTTTGACTTTAATGCTCAAGCTTTCGATCATGGTGCCTATGTCACTATCTATCACAGGGTGTATGGCGGTACGCCGCGTTATATACAGCCTGCTGGAGTCGACTCAGTGACCTTTCGGTACAGGTAGTGATCAAGCGATGATGGATTCGCTGCTTCTCACTTAAGAGAGTTCCTCCTTTAAAAAAACAAAGTGGATGTAGCCGTTACTGTCCTCTTACACGGAGTACGTAGTCATGGTCATTCTCAATGCTTCTTCCTCGTCGTCTTACAGTCCTTTGGTACATAGTTCTACCAGCGCTACGACGTTGGCGGCAGCGTCACCAAATGATGAGAAGCAAGCCATGGTTACCTCTCATGGCAGCGTTACTTCCAGTTCCGTCTCGATCCTGGCTCGTCAGTTAAGTGAGGCGGCAACGCGTGCACACACTCGTGGTGATCAGAGTAACGACGTTTTGCTCGGCCCGATTGTCAGCGAGCAGTATCTCGTCAACAAAGCACAGCACGATGCGGAGGTTCCCGATACCGATACCCCGGAACTTCTGGCACGCGCTCGCCAAGCTACAGGCTTCGCCAACGGATCTGATACCAACCCATTTAAAGGCCTCGCACGCGATCAACTGGTCCTGATTGCCCACGATGACGGCGGCCCCTTCACCGTTAACGAGCGACGCGCTGCTTGGGATGAGTTGCAATCAATCGCGCCATCGGCCGCTGTCGTTAAGAAGTCAACGCCCGCCAGCGAGCGCGAGCTCATGATTAGGCGTTTGTTTGGTACCCCACACGAGCCGCCTGTGGCTAAGCCCCCCCATACCAGTGAAAACGGTGCTCAAAACGCCAACCTTTTTCTTAACCATAACGATCGAGCCCTGTTTGCGGATATGTATGCCTATGCACAGGCGGAGGGGGTGGACCTGAGCTACGTTGATCGATTGGCCGGGATTCTCGGTACTTATCGTCACTTTAGCGACGGTCGTCAATTAATGGATGGCCCCAGCTACGATGCGCAGGGGTATCGGGTGATCTTCGACTTCAGAAAGGAAGATAAAGCCATTGCCGCACGCATCCTGAATGGTTCAGCTATCAACAGTACCCGCATCGATCCAGGCTTTTTGCGCCATATCCTGCGACCCGAACAAGGTGCGTTTTCCAATATAGGCGGCATACCGTTCTTGGAGAAAATGGTGAACAAATTCTCCAGTGAGGGTGACCTGCAACCGCCGTTGGGCAACGAGTTCGCCACTTTTGACAGAAACATCAGAATCGAGGACTACATCGTCCGAACTACGGACAAATCTGACAGGCTGCCACCTTCCCAAGCCCTCAGCGGCTGCGTCAATGGTGTATGGACCCTTACAGACAAAGGCAAGGCAGAAGGCTATACGATAGACCCGGTTACTGGCCACATGAGCCAGCCAGCGCCGCCGCCTGACGATCAGTCAGTGCAGTTGGATGCCACCGGCGGTGAAGCGACCCGGCATAGCGTCCTTGAAGCTCTCGCAGATACGCGCGGCAACACTGCGACACGATGGACTTGGCCAGGACATCTCTTCAAGTTAATGAGGTATTTCAAACCCTGAGTACACCGCACGTTCACCCTGACCAGGACAGCTACCGCCACCCCCACCCCCACCCGCATTGACCTGCTGAGCCTCAAGGCCTGCGGCGTACCGTCGTGGACTTCAACGGATGGGGTCAAAAATGAGCCCATACAACGCAGGCTACAAAAAAGCTGCCCACCTGAGATATCAAACGTCGTCCGATTAGCCCAGGCCATGTCATCGGACAGGACCGCGTCAACCGCAGCGCCTATATCATCCTGAAGACCAACGCGGCCCAGGGCGATACGACTGGCGATTGGTGGCCCGGCGGTCGTTTTTCCGCGATCCAGCTTGGTATTGCCCGATATCACCCCATAACTATCCCCATATCCACCAAGCGCAAGGACACACCATGACCAACCCAACCGAAACCGCCATCCTCGCCGGCGGCTGCTTCTGGGGCATGCAGGACCTGCTGCGACGCTACCCCGGCGTGCTGCACACGCGCGTCGGCTACACCGGCGGCGATGTGCCGAATGCCACCTACCGCAACCATGGCAACCATGCCGAAGCGATTGAAATCGTGTTTGACCCGGCGGTGATTTCCTACCGGCAGATCCTTGAGTTCTTTTTCCAGATCCATGACCCGAGCACGCCGAATCGGCAGGGCAATGATCTGGGACCGAGCTATCGTTCGGCGATTTACTACCTGAGCGAGCAGCAACGGGAGATTGCCGAAGACACCGCGGCTGACGTGGATGCTTCCCAGCTATGGCCGGGGCCTGTGGTTACGCAGATAGAGCCTGCAAGGGAGTTCTGGGAGGCGGAGCCGGAGCATCAGGATTACCTAGAGCGGATACCCAACGGGTATACCTGCCACTTCATTCGGCCGAATTGGACATTACCCAAGCGGAGCTAAGCGTGAGTAGCGCTGGGGAGAGGCCGTGAACTCCGTGGTGAGCAGGCTTGTCCTGCGCTGGGCTGCGGAGCGGCCCCACTCCAGGTAATGTGGTTTCATCTGACACTCCGAGGTGCATGGGTTTGGGGCTGCTTCGCAGCCCAGCGCAGGACAAGCCTGCTCACCACATCGAGCCTGCTCACAGGGTTATGCGTTAGCCTTTAAGACTTGTGTGGATACGTGTGTCTATCGGAGCAAGTCGAATCGTCGCTCCGCCCCTTCCACATTTATCCGCTCTACCTGAAGGCTTCAGCGCACCAGGCAAGGCTGCTTGTTGTTAAACCCCCACCCCGGAATCAAGAACTGCATCGCCACGCTGTCATCCCGCGCGCCCAGACCCATGCCTTTGTACAGTTCATGGGCGTGGGCCACGGCGTCCATGTCGATGTCTACCCCCAGGCCGGGCCGGGTCGGCACCTTCACATAACCCCCTTCGATTTTCAGCGGCTCGCGGGTCAGGCGTTGGCCGTCCTGCCAGATCCAGTGGGTGTCGATAGCGGTGATGTCGCCCGGTGCGGCGGCGGCCACTTGGGTGAACATCGCCAGGGAAATATCGAAGTGGTTGTTGGAGTGCGAACCCCAGGTCAGGCCCCACTCGTGGCACATCTGCGCCACGCGCACCGAGCCTTGCATCGTCCAGAAGTGCGGGTCGGCCAGGGGGATGTCCACCGATTGCAGCTGGATCGCGTGGCCCATCTCGCGCCAGTCGGTGGCGATCATGTTGGTGGCGGTCTTGAGCCCGGTGGCGCGGCGGAATTCGGCCATGACTTCGCGGCCTGAGTAACCGTTTTCGGCACCGCAGGGGTCTTCGGCATAGGCCAGTACGTGGTGCTGGTCGCGGCACAGGCGGATGGCTTCTTTCAACGACCAGGCGCCGTTGGGGTCGAGGGTGATGCGCGCCTCGGGGAAGCGTTCGGCCAGTGCGGTGACCGCTTCGATTTCGGCATCGCCGCTTAGCACGCCGCCCTTGAGCTTGAAGTCATTGAAGCCATATTTGGCCTGGGCCGCCTCGGCCAGGCGCACCACCGCCTCGGCGGTCAGGGCGGTTTCATGGCGTAGGCGGAACCACGCATCGTCGCTGTCGGCCTCGTTGCGATAGGCCAGGTCGGTGGCCTTACGGTCGCCGACGTAAAACAGATAGCCCAGCATTTTCACCGCATCGCGCTGCTGGCCTTCGCCGAGCAGTGCGGCCACCGGCACTTCGAGAAACTGCCCCAGCAAGTCGAGCAAGGCGGCTTCCATGGCGGTCACCGCATGGATGGTGATGCGCAGGTCAAAGGTCTGCAGGCCACGCCCGGCGGCATCCCGCGAGGCAAAAGTGCTGCGCATGCGGTTGAGGATGCGCTGGTACTGGCCGATGGGTTGGCCGATCACCAGGCTGCGCGCGTCTTCCAGGGTTTCGCGGATGCGTTCGCCGCCGGGTACTTCGCCGACGCCAGTGTGGCCGCTGCTGTCCTTGAGAATCACGATATTGCGCGTAAAAAATGGCCCATGGGCGCCGCTGAGGTTGAGCAGCATGCTGTCGTGGCCGGCCACGGGGATGACCTGAAAGTGAGTGACGATTGGCGTAGTCATGGCAGGTTCCTGATTGAGCTTAAAGAGGTTTGCTGAGGGCGGCGCTGGGCACGCTGCCGGGCGCGGTCAAGGTGGACGAGGGCGCGGTCTTGGCGAAGAACACCAGGATCGCCGCCAGCACCGAGGTGCCGGCCAGGCCGTAGAGGCCGCCCTGGATCGAGCCGGTGGTCTGCTCCAGGAACCCAAACGTGGTCGGCGCAACAAAGCCGCCCAGGTTGCCGATGGAGTTGATCAGCGCGATCACCGCCGCGGCGATGCGCACATCCAGATAGCCCTGGGGGATCGGCCAGAACAGCGAAGACGCCGACTTGAAACCAATTGCCGCGAAGCAGATCGCCACAAAGGCGAAGATCGGCCCGCCGGTGGTGGACATAAACATTCCCGCCGCCGCAATCAACAGCGCCGCCGCGACCCAGGCCTGCTGGAATTTGAACTTGCCCGACAGCGTGGCGAAGGCATACATGGCGATGATCGAGATCAGCCACGGGATCGAGTTAAAGAAACCCACCTGCACATCGCTGAGGTCGCCCATCTTCTTGATGATGCTCGGCAGCCAGAAGGTTGCGGCGTAAATGGTCAGTTGGATGCAGAAGTACAGCGCGCAGAACAACAGAATCTGGCGGTCTTTGAGCAGTTGGCCGAGGGTCGGCTTGACGCTGGTCAGTGCCTCGCGCTCGCGTTGTTCCTGGTCGATGGCGTCCACCAGTGCGTCCTGTTCTTCGCGGGTCATCCATTTGGCGTCGTGGGGCTTGGAATCGAGCCAGAACCACACGAAGAACCCGATGGCCACCGAGGCCAGGCCTTCGATGGCGAACATCCACTGCCAACCGTGCAGGCCAAACCCTTCGATCTGCAGCAGTGCACCCGACAGGGGGCCGGAGATCAGCGAGGCCACCGCCGAGCCGCTGAGGAAAATCGCGATGGCTTTGCCGCGCTCCACACCCGGCAGCCAGCGTGTGAAGTAGTAGATCACCCCTGGGAAGAAACCAGCCTCGGCCACTCCCAGCAGAAAACGCAGAATGTAGAAGTGGGTTTCGTTCTGAATAAACGCCATCAGCGTGGCAACGATGCCCCAGGTGAACATGATGCGGGTCAGCCAGATACGCGCGCCGACCTTTTGCAGCAGCATATTGGAGGGTACTTCGAAGAGGGCATAACCAATGAAAAACAGCCCGGCGCCAAAGCCATAGGCGGCCGCGCCGATGCCTAGGTCATGCTCCATGTGCGTTCGCACGAAGCCGATATTGACCCGGTCGATGTAGTTGAGGATGAACATGATCACGAACAGTGGGAGCACATGGCCCTTCACTTTGCTCACGGCGCGCGCGAGGACCGGACTGCGTTCTGAAGCAACAGCTGCGTGGTTTGAATTGTTCACAATTCAAGACTCCCCCTGATTATTTTTATGCGGGTTTGGATGCTTTGTTGATAGACATCATACAAGTAGTTTTCTTGAGGTCGCAATGCGCTGCTCGGGATTTGTTCTTATAAAGCCCGCTATTCAGTGGGTTTTTTGGTTATTTATCAGCTTTCATTGGGTTTTTTTGGCGGTTGTTAAGCCCGGAGTGCGGTCTCTGTCAAAGGACCCTAATAGAGCTTGACGTGTGATGTTGTCATACAAGCAAGAGGATTTCGGATTCGTGTCACGCCGAACAGGCAGAATGTTAAGCTCCTCCCCAGCCCAACCCCTTGGACCCGTCGCAATGCCCATCCAACCCCCAGCCGCCCCGCGCAAACGCTCCACCAACCTGGCTCAAGGCGTGGTCGATGATCTGACCCAGCGCATCCTGCTGGGGCAGTTGAAACCCGGTGAAAAACTGCCGTCCGAATCCACCATCGTTCTCGAACACGGCGTGAGCCGCACGGTGGTGCGTGAAGCCATTTCCAAGCTGCAGGCGTCCGGGCTGGTGGAGACGCGCCACGGCATCGGCACCTTTGTGCTGGAGCCGCGCCCCCAACAAGGCTTGCGTCTGCATGTGGACACGGTGGCCAGTGTGCGCAACATGCTGGAGCTGCGCCTGGGCCTGGAGGTGCAGGCGGTAGCGTTGGCTGCGGGGCGACGCTCCGATGCGCAACTGGCCCATATGCGCCAGGCCCTGGATGACTATCAGGCGTCCCTGGCCAACAACGACAGTTGCGTGGAAGAAGACAAACGCTTCCACCAACTGATTGCCGAAGCCACCGGCAATACCTTCTTCACCGAGATCATGCAGCACCTGGGCAGCGCCATGATTCCGCGCAGCCTGGTCAAGGGCGCCGAGCGCGGTGGTGCGGACTTCGCCAAACTGGGGCGGTTGGCGCACCTGGAGCATGAGGCAATTTTTAACGCGATCAAGCGTCAGGACGCGGATGCGGCCCGCGCAGCCATGGTGCTGCACCTGACCAATAGCCGGGACCGGTTTTCCGGCGAGTAAGACGCTCGAACGCGCCCATAGGACCCTCAATTGAACGAACACACTTTATCCATGCGCCTGGAGCGCGTGGCGGCGAACGTGCCGTCGGGCGCGCGCCTGGCCGATATCGGCTCGGACCACGCATACCTGCCGGTAGCCTTGTTGCGTCGTGGCGCGATCAGCGCGGCGGTTGCGGGGGAGCTGGCGAGCACGCCGTTCCACGCCGCCCAGCGCACCGTGCGCGATAACGACCTGCAAGCGCACATCAGCGTGCGCCAGGCCAACGGCCTTGCGGCCATCGAGCCCGACGACGGCATTACCGCGATCAGCCTGTGCGGCATGGGCGGCGAGACGATTCGCGACATCCTGGACGGCGGCAAGGCGCGCTTGAGCGGCCGCGAACGCCTGGTTCTGCAACCCAATGGCGGCGAGGCACCGCTGCGCCATTGGTTGATGGATAACGGTTACACGATCCTCAACGAAGAGCTGGTGCACGAAAACCGCTTCTACTACGAAATCATCGTCGCCGAACGCGCCGGGCCGGTGGCCTACAGCGCCGAACAACTGTACTTCGGCCCACTGCAGATGCAGGCACGCAGCCCGGTGTTCTTGGCCAAGTGGCAACGGGCGTTGCGTCTGAAGCAGAAGGTGCTGGCAGGCCTTGAACAGTCGGAGCAGGGCGCTCTACACGGCAAGCAACAACACATCGCCCGGCAGGTGCGATGGATCCGTGAGCTGCTGGGTTAAGCACCCCTCATCGCGTCTTCAAGTTTGCGCCGTAGGCAGCCGATAGCCTGCCTATGACGGCGGATGGTTGAAGCGTGTGCTTGTCCGAACATCCCCGTGCTTGTCGTCCCCGGCGGTGACACCGTCACTGCCAGGACTGAGTGCTTTCGCCCCATTTTCGAGCACGCTACGGCGCGTTTTTGCACATCGCCTGCCCTGTTTCGGGGCTGTGGCTCAACGGCCCGTATCTTGCTAGTCCCAGAATAATCAATGACATGGCGTTTTGCCGTTAGTCATTTCAAGGTTTCCCCCAGCGCTGCACCGCCTGGGTGGTTTGAGGGAGTAGTCGGACATGCACAGTTTATTATCACCCGGTATCCGCCTGCTCGGACAGTTTGGTTTCGCGCGAAAATTCCAACTGCTGTTTTTCCTTTTCATGCTGCCCCTGGCGGGTAGCTTGTGGATGATCGGTCAGGATTACCGAGAAAAATTAACCGTGATTTCCAGCGAGCGCTCCGGTGTCCGCCAGTTGTTGGCGCTCGATAGCCTGGACGCGCAATTGACCGCCCAGCGCAACCTGGCTGCGCGCTGGAAGGCCGTGGACCTGCTGCGCGAGCCCACACCCGCCGCGAAGGCTGCCATGGCCGCCCTGGATGCCAACTACGGGCCGATCCAACGAAGCCTGCAAACCTTGGGTGAAACACTCAAGGCGCAGGACGTCAGCGCGGACATTCAGGCGCGCTTTGACACCTTGCAAAGCGCGGTCAAGGGCCTGGACAGCCAATCCCTGCGCGCCGTGGGTTGGTGGCCGGACGGCTACGACCGCTTCACGTCGGCGCTCGGTGCCATGCAGGCATTGCGCGAGCAGATCGCGCTGGATACCGGCCTGATCCTCGACCCGTGGTTGGAAACCTACCTGACGATGCAAATCGCCACGCAGCAGACGCCCGACCTGATCGAGCGCATCGGCCGCATGGCGGGTATCGGCCAGTCGTCCATCGCGTCGGGGCAGTTCACCTTGCAGAGCCGCTTGCAGATGCGTGACCTGCGCAGCCGCATCGGTGATGCGCGGGATCAACTGATCAAGGCCGCCGTATCGCTCAAGGCCAAGCCCTACGCGGGTATGGAGCCGTGGACCACACAGTACGACAACAGCCTGCAGGTGCTGGATAACGAACTCAAAGTGCTGGACGACGGCGTGTTCGGCGGCACGATCAAACTCGACACCGCCGCTTTCGAGCGCAGTGTCGACGCCATGCTGAGCAGCCTCGGCGCACTGCGCAACCAGTCGCTCAATTCCCTGGATGCGCGCCTGGCGTATTACCACGATCGCTCACTGCAACAATTTATCCCGGTGGCGGCGACATTCGGCCTGCTGGCCTTGGCGGCGCTGTACTTGTTTATGAGCTTGCAAGCTTCTATCCGGCGTAGCGCCAGTGGCATCACGACCCTGGCCGAGTCCCTGCGCGACGGCAATCTGTGCGTGGAAGTGGCGGTGCAGGGGCGTGACGAATTGGCGGCGATCAGCACGGCATTGAACGTGGCGGTGATGCAACTGCGCACCAGCCTGTTGGGCGTCAATCACGAAACCCAGCAGCTCGGCTCGGCGGTGATCACCCTCAACACCCAATCGGGTAGCACCCTCAGTGAAGTCGAAGACCAGCAACATCAGATCAGCCAGATCGCCGCCGCCGCCACGCAGCTGGCCGCCACCTCCATGGGGGTCGCCAGAAGTTGCGAACAGGCCTCCGGCAGCGCCCAGCAAACCCGGCGCATCGCCGAGGACAGTAGCCGCGACAGCGAGCGCACCACGGCCAGCATCCAGCAGCTCAACCAACGCCTGACCGACACCGCCGCCGCCTTGCAGCAAGTCAGCGATCAGGGCCAGCAGATTCAATCGGTGGTCGACACCATCCGCGGTATCGCCGAGCAGACCAACCTGCTGGCGCTCAACGCCGCCATTGAAGCGGCGCGCGCCGGTGAGCAAGGGCGCGGCTTTGCGGTGGTGGCCGATGAAGTGCGCAGCCTGTCCCAACGCACTCAAGCATCCACCGCGCAGATCGCCGGCACGGTAGACAGCCTGCGCGCCACCGTGACCCAGGCCGTTACCCTGATGGGCGCCGCGTGCGAACAAGCACTGAGCGATGCCGAATCGGTCACCGGGCTGGGCGTGCGATTGGGCGAGATCGCCGGCGCGGTGCAGAACGTCACCGACACCTTGGCGCAAATCGCCACGGCGGTAGAGGAACAAGCGACCACGGCGGATGAAGTCAGCGGCAATATCCAACAAGTCGACCAGGCCGCCGGGCGCTTGCTCGACGGCGCCCGCGCGGTGAACCGCGCGGCGGACACCCTGAGCAAGGGCAGCCAGGCGCTGAGCGATAACACGGCGCGGTTCCGTCTGGGTTGAGACAAGCACCTGACGGAGATTGCGCGCCACTCCCACGTTTTTAGGCCAGACCGGTACGGCGTGATCACCCCCCAGGATGCAGGCTGAGACCCGCGAGCGCATTGTAGTGAGCGGGCTTGCCCCGCGCTGGGCTGCGAAGCAGCCCCTCATAAGACCACCGCGTTCACCCAGACAAACCGCGTCGCCGGTTTTGGGGCCGCTTCGCAGCCCAGCGCGGGGCAAGCCCGCTCACCACAAAGAGCCTTTTCATCACACGGGCGCTCGTCCTATGACATGCCTCTAAACCCGTCGAAGCTTCAGAGCCAGGCGGCGTCCCATAACGAAAAATCCCCAACCCGCTCTACCAGGCCGGCCCGCAGCGGATTGGCAATGATGTAGCGAGCCATCTTGCACACATCGTCCTGCGCACGCACCGCCCTGTCGTGATAACCGGGTTGCCAGACGCGCTCCTTGCTTTGGCGGCGTCGGTTGATGGTCAGCGTACTGCGCGACTTCACGCGCCTTATCACATCGGGCAAATTCCGCTGCTTCAACTCAAACAGCCAATGCACATGGTCCGGCATCACGACCCAGGCCATAGAATCAACTAGGCCCAGTTCATGCGCCTGCCGCAGCTCGGCAACCAGCAGCCGACCCAGGTAGAGGTCAGTGAACAGAGGGCGACGGTGGTTCACAACGAAGGTCACTAGGTAGCTACGTCCATGTTCCGAATAGCGACCGTGACGCAGGCGATGGGATTGAGGGATGAAGCGCATTGCGTTGCTCTATGTGACTGTTCTGAAGAGCTTTAACGCTAGCCCGAGATGAGTGACGAGCGCATGTCAGTTGATGACCGGATGTATCCAGACTTGCTCGCCTACAGCCCGGCAAGCTGGCCGTAAGCAGCGATGCCCTTTCTGGTGAGCAGACTCGTTGTGGTGAACGGGGCTTTTTGTGCTGACCGGGGATTTTGTGGTGAAGGAGCTTTTGTGCTGAGCGGGGCTTTTGTGGTGAAGGAGCTTTTGTGGTGAGCGGAGCTTTTGTGGTGAAGGAGCTTTTGTGCTGAGCGGAGCTTTTGTGGTGAGCGGGCTTGCCCCGCGCTGGGCTGCGAAGCGGCCCCTCATACACACGCCGCGTTGATTCAGGTACACCGCGTTGCCGGTTTTGGGGCCGCTTCGCAGCCCAGCGCGGGGCAAGCCCGCTCATACATGGACGCCCCCAGTATGCCAAGCACTCAATTCGTGAAAACACAGACGGGATAAGGTTGCAGCCATACATCCGGACTTTAAGTGAGGCGGTGCCTCTGTCCCTGATGGAATTCGCTGATCGGGCTCTTATCACCACAACGCGCTCGAAGCGCTGTGAGCAGGGCAGAGTTACCCGATCCCGGTCCTACCTGTCTTGCCATCACGTCATGATCGCCTGAGCAACCTTGGAAGTACTCCTTCTAACGCATCACTTTTTCATTTCAGCGGGCCGGCTACGCCACCGTTACGTCGGGGGTGTAGTCGGGTCGGAACTTGGTGCCATGGGCCAATAATGCCCAGGCTATCCGGGCCGTTTTATTAGCCTGTGCAACGACAGCAACGTTGGTGTGACGACGAGCCAACAACCCCTTCAGCCAATCCGCCGAAGGATCTGTCTTGCTCTCCACCACTCGAACCATCGAGCGTGCGCCATGAATCAGCAAGGTGCGTAAATAACCATCGCCCCGTTTACTGATCCCCAACAACGTGGGCTTGCCTCCGCTGGAGTGTTGTCGCGGCACTAACCCCAACCATGCCGCCATTTGCCGACCGTTACTGAAGTTTTTCGCGTCACCCACTGACGCCACTAGCGCGGTTGCAGTGAGCGGGCCAACGCCTGGGATTTCTGCCAGGCGGCAGCTGTCTTCATTGCTGCGATGCCATTGTTGAATCTCTCGTTCCAACTCGACGACCTGTCGATCCAGCTCTTTGAAATGCTCCATCAAGCGCTGCATCAGTTGGCGTAACGATCCAGGAAGAGCGTTTTCATGATCTTCCAAAATATCCGGCAAACGCTCGACGATATGTCGAATGCCCTGAGGCAAGACCACGCCAAATTCTCCAAGGAGCCCACGAATCGAATTAGCTTGTGCCGTTCTGGCCTTTACAAACCCTTGCCGTGCGCAATGCACCGCCAAAATAGCTTGCTGCTCTACCGTCTTGATCGGCACAAAGCGCATGTTAGGCCGAGTAACGGCTTCACAGATCGCTTCTGCGTCAGCTACATCGTTTTTGTTCGACTTCACGTAGGGCTTCACAAATTGCGGAGCCATTAACTTGACCGTATGACCAAGTGCCTGCAGTTTTCTTGCCCAATAGTGGGCTCCGCCACATGCCTCCATGCCCACTAGGCAGGGCTCCAGGTTGGCAAAAAAAGGGACAACCTGCTCACGTTTAAGCTGCTTCCTTAGCGCTGTTTTTCCTTGTTGATCGATCGCGTGAAGTTGAAACACGGTTTTTGCCAAGTCAACCGAAACAGTCGTAAGCTGCATGAGGACGCTCCCTTCCGCTAAGTGTGGGTAACACTTTAACTTTGGCACATAGATGCCGTTAGGAAGGGGGCGTCCATTCCATTACCACAGAAAGCCTAAAGCCCGCTCACCCCATCAAGCTCTCTCAATCCAACAAGGCTGTTCATAGCAGCAAGCCCGCTCAGCACAAACAGAGGTTCGGGTATCGTTTCAGGAACCTTCGAAGCTGAGGGGGCTCACTAGTTGGGTCGCTCTTTTTTTGCTGAAAGGACTCCGCATGCCTTCCACCCCGCCAGTGCTCCCTGAGCACGGCTCTATCAAACGCGAGCTGAGCCTGCGCGCCGTCGTCACCGGTACGCTGCTCGGTATCCTGCTCACGCCTTCCAATGTCTACGCCGGGCTGAAGATCGGCTGGTCGTTCAATATGTCAATCATTGCCCTGCTGGTCGGCTACGCGATCTGGCAAGGCCTGGCCCGGCGTTCGTCCCAGGCGCTGCCGTGGACGTTGCATGAAAGCAATATCAACCAGACCGTCGCCTCGGCCGCCGCGTCGATCATCTCCGGCGGGCTGGTGGCGCCGATTCCGGCCTATACCTTGCTGACCGGCAACCAGTTGGACGCGTTGCCGATGATCGCCTGGGTGTTCTCGGTGAGTTTTCTGGGGATCTGGATCGCCTGGTACCTGCGGCCCTCGTTGCTCAATGACGACGCGCTGAAATTTCCCGAAGGCATGGCCACCCTGGAAACCCTGTTGCACATCTACAACCATGGCCGCGAAGCCGCGACGCGCTTGAAAGTGCTGCTGGGCGCTGCGTTGCTGTCCGGGCTGGTCAAATGGGTGGACACGTTTCTATGGAGCCTGCCGCGCTGGTCGCCGAGCGCCCACTTGGAGCGCCTGACCTTCAGCGCCGACCCATCGCTGTTGCTGGTGGGGTTTGGCGGCATCATCGGCATCCGCGTCGGCCTGACCCTGTTGCTCGGTGCCGTGCTCGCCTGGGGTGGGCTTGCGCCATGGCTGCTTGCCGAAGGCTTGGTGATCGTGCCCGCCGGCAGCACCGGCCCGCAGTTTGCCGCGCTGGTGGAATGGCTGTTGTGGCCGGGCGTGAGCCTGATGGTGTGTTCGACCTTGGCGTCCCTGGCCATTCGGTTGTGGGCGCTATATGCGTCCAGCCGCTCTACCGGGGCGCAGGCTTGGCGTGTGCCCAAGCCCGGTCCGGCCGCTGGATTCGTGCTGGCGATTGCCTTGGTGGTCAGCCTGCAGGCGCTGTTGTTCGGCATCAACCTGTGGATGGCGCTGCTGACCATTCCGTTGGCGATCTGCCTGGCCGCGGTGGCCGCGCGCGTGGTGGGCGCCACGGGTATTCCGCCGATTGGCGCCATTGGGCAGTTGTCTCAGCTGAGTTTTGGCATCGTCGCGCCGGGCCAGGTGCCGATCAACCTGATGAGCGCTAACACCGCAGGCGGTTCAGCCGGGCAGTGCACCGACCTGATGAATGATTTCAAGGTGGGCAAGGCGATTGGCGCCACACCGCATAAACAGGTGATCGCGCAAATCCTGGGGATTTTTATCGGTAGCATCGTCGGCGTATTCGCTTACCTGGCGCTGATCCCCGACCCACAAGCCATGTTGTTGACCGAGCAGTGGCCTGCTCCGGCCGTCGCCACCTGGAAAGCCGTGGCGCAAACCCTGACCCATGGGCTTGACTCGTTGTCGATCAGTATCCGCTGGGCGATTGGGTTGGGCGGCGTGATCGGGGTTCTGCTCGGCATTCTGGACAGCACCTTGCCCGCGCACCGTGCGCGTTACCTGCCCAGTGCCGCTGCGTTGGGGCTGGCATTTGTACTGCCGGCGTCGGTCTCGCTGATGATGGCCCTCGGCGCCGTGCTGACCTGGCTGGTGAGTTGCCGTTGGCCGAGCCTCACCGAGCGCTTTGCAATCACCGCTGCGGCGGGCTTGATCGCCGGGGAGAGCATCACCGGGGTCGGCGCTTCGCTGTGGGCAATGGTCAACGGCTGAGGTCGATACGGCTCGGCCTGCACCGAGCCGCTCGCCACATTCACGCGGTTAATACACGGCACTCGGCCGCATTGGCGTAGTCTGTTGCTACACACCTACTGTCGCCCGCGGAGTTTGTATGATCACTGTCCACCATCTGAACAACTCGCGCTCCCAGCGCATCCTGTGGCTACTGGAAGAACTGGGCCTGCCCTACGAGATCAAGCGTTACCAGCGCGACCCCAAGACCAACCTCGCGCCGCCTGAACTCAAGGCGGTCCACCCACTGGGCAAGTCCCCGGTGATCGAGGACGGCCCCCATGTGGTGATCGAGTCCGGCGCCATCGTCGACTACCTGATCCGCCGCCACGGCCAGGGCCGCTTGCAGCCCGATCCGGCCAGCGCCACCTATGACGAATACGTGCAATGGCTGCATTTCGCCGAAGGCTCGGCGATGCTGCCGTTGATGCTCAACCTGTATGTCGGCCGCCTGGGCGAGGCCGGCGCGCCGTTGCATCCGCGTATCGAATCGGAACTGGCCAACTACCTGGGTTACCTCAACGACGTGCTGGCGCGCACCCCGTACCTGGTAGGTGAAGCCATCAGCGGCGCGGATATCCAGATGAGTTTTATCGGCGAAATCGCCCAAGCCCAAGGCAAATTGCAGGCTTACCCGCATCTGGCGGCGTGGCTGCAACGCCTGCAAGCGCGCCCGGCCTACCGCAAAGCGGTGGAGCAGGGCGGCGAGTACGCGTTCGCCAAATGACCGTGTGATGCAGGCGGCATTGTCGGCGAGGAATGTTCAGATCCACACATCATTCGTGGCCGTGCGATCGCCGCCTTCATGCCCGGTGTTCAACACGCCACGCGGCTCGATCATCAGCAACCGGGCTTCGCCCTCCGCAGCCGTGCGGTGCTGCATGCCCCGCGGCACCACATACAGCTCACCTGGCGCCACATACACCGGCCCGTCCGGCAGATCGATGCGCAAGGTGCCTTCGAGCACCAGGAACGCTTCGTCGGTTTCCGGGTGGGCATGCCAGATGAACTCACCTTCAATGCGCACCACTTTGAACTGGTAGTCGTTCATTTGCGCAACGACCCTGGGGCTCCACTGTTCAGGGATAAGCGAAGCTTTGTGGGCGAGGTTGATCGGTTGTGCGGTGGGGTTTGCCTGAGCCATCACGAAGTCTCTGATCATTTATAGGATGACCAGACTATCGACGCGATGGCCACGCGGGCTTGCACGATTGTGCGCGTCAGCGCACCCGCGTGCGGCTCTGCACCGCCAGGTCCAAGGCCTTTTGCATGTCCAGGCGGGCCGAGCGTCCTACGTCTTTGTCGTCAAGCCGGTAGTTGCGCTCCGAGGGCAGGATTGGCGCGGTGAGGTCTTGGGCGTCGCTGCGTTCGAAATCATGCTGATCACCGATAGTCATGGCGCTACGGCGCAGCAGCATGCGCAGTTGCTCGGGCTGCAACTGCGGGTTGATCGACAGCATCGCCGCCGCGAGGCCCGCCACCATTGGCGTCGCGTACGAGGTGCCGCAATGCACGGCGCCTTGTTCGTCGGCCCCCGGCGTCGAGGCGTGGGTGCAGGCTGCGGCGGTGATGTCCACGCGCATATCCACGTTCGATGAGCTGCGGGTGACGGCATAGCCTGGATCATCCACCCCCACGTCAGTGCGTTCGCTGCGCTGGTGCCCGCCCACCACCAACAGTTGCTCGGTGATAAACGAGGAGGGCAGGCGATAGTCATCGGTGCCGGAGAATGCCGAGCCATTCCCCGCGGAATTCACCACGATCACGTCGGGATGCTCCTTGCGCAGCCACAGGAAAAATTCCTCCAGCAGTTCCTCGTAGCCGCTCATGGCGATGCCCGAGCGCACCAGGGAATCGACCTTCTTGCCGTTGACGTCTTGAGTGCCGACGCGATGGATACCCCAGCTCCAGTTCAGCACTCGCACGCCGTCCTCCACCAGGTTGACCGAAGCGGCGATGTTGGCGGTGATGCCGGCGTCGGAGTTGCGGTCAACGATGACCTCGAAGCCGCCGCTGGCTTTATCCAGACCGCTCAGCAAGCCCCGGTTGCCGCCCTTGTCCCAGCGCGCCGCGAGGATGCCGGTGACGGTAGTGCCATGGCTGTCGGGCTTGGAGGTGTCGCGAGCGAACACGCAGGTGCGCTTGCCCGTGCATGCGCCGAGGTCGTCGGCGAAGTCCGCGGTGTCGAAATCCACGCCGCGTTCGATGACGCCGATGCGAATCGGTTGTGGCGTGATCGGTGTGTGGTGCCCAGGGATGCGCCGCTGATAGTAGGCCACCGCGTCGAGAAAACGGTTGGCGGCCCACTCGTCGGAGTCCGGCGCAGGCTTGCTCGGCGTGGCCTGTGGCGCGGCCTGCTCCTGTTCTTCGGCGCTCGACTCTTCGATCACCACCGCATCTACCCCGGTCTCGCTGCCCAGGCGCAGCACCAGCGCGTCACGCTGCATCAGGTCTTTGGCGGGCAAACGTAGTTGGTAGACATTCAGCGGCGCGATGGCACCGACCACCGTCGCCCCGTATTTACGGGCCAGGCGCTCGGCTTCCTGGCGGCCGTTCTGGTCTTCCTCGATCAGCACGCTGACCAGGTCCACATAGGTGGTCAGGCCGTCCATGTTCTTTGCCACTTCATCCGGTCGGGCGGCCACCACATGGCTGTGGCGCAGAGTGAGCCATGCCGCGTTACTGGTGCGCGGGCCGTCCTCCAGCCATAACGGGCCGCTCTGGTAGTGGCTGCTGTCGAAGCGCAGGCGCAGGGTGTTGCCGTCGCGCACAACGGCTGGCGCGGGCAGGGCCTTACCCGCCAGTTTCAACTGCGGCGAGGCAGCGCCCAGCCCGCGAACGCTGAGGCACCAGTCCTGCTCGCGGTTTTCCAGCAGGTCGCCGCAGCGCTTGAGGTTTTCCAGGCGCAGGGGCTCCTGGGCACAGGCGGCTGCGCTGGCGGCCAATGTGAAGAGGGTTGCGAGGGCGGAGGATTTGAAAGGCATGGGCCAGGTTCTTTGCCGGGAGGTGTTGTTCCGACTACCGCAAGGTGTGCCGCGTTCCAAGACTTTGAACTCCAGCGGCGCCGCTTGGCTCCTATTTCGTAAGGTTCTGCACCAGGGATGTCGCGATGACCGATCTACACCTGCCCGCCGGTAAGCCCGGCACCGTCTTTGAAACCGACCTGCCGGCGCGGCTCGACCGCTTGCCCTGGGGGCGCTTTCACACCTTGCTGGTGTTCGCGCTGGGGATCACCTGGTTGCTCGACGGCCTGGAGGTGACCTTGGCCGGCTCAGTGTCCGGCGCCCTGAAGGCCAGCCCCGAACTGCGCATGAGCAATTTCGACATTGGCCTGGCCGGCGGCGTGTACATCGCTGGCGCCGTGCTCGGGGCGCTGTTGTTCGGCTGGCTCACCGATCATCTGGGGCGGCGCAAACTGTTCTTCATCACCTTGTGGCTGTACATCGGCGCCACGGCGGCCACCGCGTTTTCATTCAGCCTGGAGAGCTTTTTGCTGTTTCGCTTTCTCACCGGCATGGGCATCGGCGGCGAGTACACCGCGATCAATTCGACCATTCAGGAGTTCACCCCGGCGCGTTATCGCGGCTGGGTCGACCTCACCATCAACGGCACCTTCTGGCTGGGGGCGGCGCTCGGTGCGGGCGGGGCCATTGTGTTGCTCGACCCCAACGTGGTCGGCGGCGATCTCGGCTGGCGCCTGTGTTTCGGCATCGGTGCAGCCCTGGGTCTGATTATTCTGGTGATGCGCCTGTGGCTGCCGGAAAGCCCGCGCTGGTTGCTGATTCACGGCCGGCACGACGAAGCCCGGCGCATCGTCGAAGGTATCGAAGCCCGCCTGCGCGACCAGGGCCACACACTGCCGGCGGTCAACAGCCCGGCTTTGCGGTTGCACCCTCGCGATCACACGCTCTTGGGTGAAATCTTTCACACCCTGTTCGTCAGCTTCCGCCGCCGCGCCCTGGTGGGCATGACCCTGCTGACCGCCCAGGCGTTTTTCTACAATGCGATCTTCTTCACCTACGCGCTGGTCTTGACTGACTTCTACCAAGTGCCCGCCGAACAGGTTGGCTGGTATGTGCTGCCGTTGGCCCTGGGCAATTTCTGTGGGCCGCTGCTGTTGGGGCGGCTATTCGACGTGATTGGCCGGCGCGTGATGATCAGCCTCACCTATGCGGTGTCTGGCGTGTTGCTGGCCCTGAGCGGTTACGCCTTTGCGCAAGGCTGGTTCGATGTGACCCAGCAAGCCATAGCGTGGATGGTGATCTTCTTCTTCGCCTCGGCTGCGGCCAGCTCGGCCTACCTGACCGTTGCCGAAACCTTTCCCCTGGAAATCCGCGCGTTGGCCATCGCGGTGTTTTATGCCTTCGGTACCGGGCTGGGCGGGATTATCGGGCCAACCCTGTTCGGGCAACTGATCCAGACGCAGCAGCGTGGCAGCCTGTTGATCGGCTATCTGATCGGCGCCGCATTGATGTGCGGCGCGGCGCTGGTGCAGGCGATCTGGGGCGTGGCGGCGGAACGGCAAGCATTGGAAAGCGTGGCCAGGCCGTTGTCACAGGCCAAGGATTGAAGCGCGGCGGGCGAGTCAACGCCGCCGGCGCGATTCAAGCCCTTCGAATATTCCCATGCCCACCAGCATGGCGAGCATGAACACTAGCACCTGCCACTGCCCCGTCAGCACCAGCGCTATCGCCGGCCCGGGGCACAAGCCGGCAATCGCCCAGCCCATGCCGAACAGTAGGCTGCCCAGCACCAGGCGTTTGTCGATGCGGCTCTGCGTGGGCATCTGCATCGGCGCGCCCAGCAACGATACGTTGCGCCGTCGGGCGAAGTAGAACAGTACGCCGCTGACCATCAGCGCACCGCCCATCACCCATGCCAGCGAAGGGTCCCATTCGCCTGCGAGATCCAGAAACCCCATGACTTTGGCGGGATTGGTCATGCCGCTCAGGTACAGCCCCATGCCGAAGATCAGGCCAGCCACTAACGCCGTTAGTCGACGCATGTTCAAACCCCCAGCCAATGGCGGATCACATAGACCCCGACAAAGCCGCTGCCCATAAAACACCCCACTGCCACCATCGACCGTGGCGACAACCGCGAAAGCCCGCAGATCCCGTGCCCGCTGGTACAACCGGCGCCATAGCGCGTGCCGATCCCTACCATCAACCCTGCCGCCACCAACCCAAAATCGCCGACCGGAAACGACGAAGCCGGCAGTTCACTGAACAGCGACCACAGCCATGGAGAGACCAGCAGGCCGGTCAAGAACAGCGCTTTCTCGCCACGGCCCTCGCCATGGCGTGACAGCAGGCTGCCCAACAACCCGCTGATACCGGCGATGCGGCCGTTAAACAGAATGAACAGCCCGGCCGATAACCCAATAAGGGCACCGCCGAGCAGGGAGAACCAAGGGGTGAAATCTGGGGAGAGGGTCATGGGGTAGGACCAGTGGGGGGAGGGTGATGTACCGCTAGCATAGTTTGGATGCTTGAGCCTGTGAAAGCTGGCTTTCGGTCGCATCCTTGAGACGTCGCCAGCAAATGGGACCCTCGCGATGACGGCGCATCAGCCCCCGGCCTCAAGCGCAGCGCCGTAGGTTCAGCAAGCCTGCGCCACCAATCCATTACTGACCCTGCGCCCCAACACCAGCACCGTGGCGAAGCCCAACACCACCAGCCCCGTAGCCATACTGAGCAGCACCGAGCTGCCCATCTGATCAACGATGCGCCCACCAAAGAACGAGCCCAGGGCGATGATCACCTGGAACAAGGCGACGAACAGCGGCATGCCGCGCTCCACGTCCTTGGGGGCGACGACGAACATCCAGATACTCGCGCAGGCCGGAAAGGCGCCGAAGGCGAAGCCCCACAGGGCGATCAGCATGGCGGCGCCGGTCAGGCCGGTGGCGAAGTACGGGAATAGCGCGGTGCTGGTGCCGATCATCAGCGCCACCAGCAACAAGGTGTGGCGCACGCTGCGGTTGGCGGCGAAGCCGGCGAAGATATTGCCCATCACGCCTGCCACGCCATACAGCAATAACAGCGAGCCAATGGTCGGCCCGTCGAAGCCGGAACTGTGCTTGAAGAACGGCGCCACATAGGTGTAAGCGGCAAAGTGCGCCAGGCCGATCAGCAGCACGGCAATCAAGCCGACCCGGGCCTGTGGGTTGATGAACAAAGCAGGCAGATCACTGATGCGAATGGCTTTCTCCGGGGTGAGCCGGGGCAGCAGGAAGATCTGCGCCAGCAGCACCGGCACGCCCACCAACGCGGTGACCAGAAACGTCATGCGCCAGCCCATCAGGCCGCTCAGCCAGGTCCCGACGGGCACGCCGAGCACGGTGGCCAGGGTCACGCCGACCATGATGATCGAAGTCGCCTGTGCCACGCCGACCCCTTTGGGCGCCAGGCGCCCGCTCAGCGCAATGGCCGTGGCCCAGAAGCCGCCGATGCTGATGCCCAGTAACACACGGCCGAACAGCAACAAGCTGAAGTCGCTGGCATAGGCCACGACGGCGTTGGCGATGATCATGATCAGCGTCAGGCCGATCAGCAGATAACGCCGGTCCATCGCGCCGATACTCACCGACAGCAACGGCGCGGCCAGCGCGGCCATGATGCCGGGCAGCGTCACCATCAGCCCGGCGTGGCCGGCGCTGATGCCTAAGTCGCTGGCGACGTCATTGAGCACCCCCACCGGCAGAAATTCGCTGGTAACCAGGGCGAAGGCACCCACGGCGACCGACAGAATCGCCAACCACTGTTGTTTGACGCTTTGCTGATTATGTTCGGGAAGGCCACGAGGGGCCTGGCTGGCGCTTGGCATAGGTTGGGTTCCGGGAGAGGGCCGACTGAAGTCAGTCGACGGGGACGCGGGGAGGAAAGTGGAGGCGATTATAGGAAGCCGGTCTGGCGATTAAACAGGTCGGTGGTTCGATAGTGATCATCACTGCAATTAATGCGCGCTGCTCAACGAAGCGCTCTAAAGCGATAACGCGCAAATGTTTCGCAAACATCAAGGCGGAACGTACGCAGTTGCTGCTCCACTACAAAGGGATGCTTCGAAAGAAGCGGTTTGTATTTTTCCCGTCAATACAGTGAGTCCCAACACATGACTACGGTTAACAGCACGCCAACGACATCCTCTACCTCCCAGGCCAGTTACGTCACTCCAGGGGTTGACGACTCGACGGCCGCGTCGCGGCTCTTCGACGATCTTAATTCCTCTGTTGCGTTAGAGGGGGGGCTGTACGAGACCGCCAAGCAATCGGCCATCCATGGTTCTATTTTGAACAACTTCAATCCCCTGCCCACGCTTGAACAAATGCGTCTTCAAATCAGTGATTCTGATTGGAACTCAGTGGCAAACCTCCCCAGTGCTCGCCTGGGCGCGCTGCTCCATACGCCTTTGGGCAAGGAGCTGGGAAAAAAACTGGGAGAAAAGCTCAAGAGCCAGCTTGGCGGTGATCAATCTCCTACGAGTTTTGACCTCACGGTGGCGGGGGCCTTCAGTCTGTTGGAGAAAGGCAGCTCCTCCGAAGCGTCAGCCAACCCCACAAGCCCCACTCATTTTGCGGGCATTCAACTGAAGCCATTTGCTTCTAGCACCCTGCAAGAGGTATTCGACAACTTGGCCAGTAATCTCGTGCGCAAGGGCCTCGTCTCGCAAGCGTTGGCGCCTGCCGCGGCGTATTTGGTTTTGTGGAAAACCATGCCCGAATACCTCATTAGAGACATGCCTGCCAACTTCGATTTCAACTCCGCTGAAGGGATGAAGTTCACCGCACAGGTACGCAAGATGGAGGCCGATGCGCCGGTGTCTGGCATTCACCGTACGTATCAAGAAATTGAGGACCTGATGTATCCCGAGCGCGCAGAAGCCCGGCGAGCCCAGACGGTGATTTAACTTCGCCGGGGGATGGGTTTTCTGAGATAACGCTGGCATGGCCCTGAATTATCCAATAGGTTCTGGCTTTATTGTCCTGCGCCATCAACTCCTTCGGAATTCGCCCCATGCTTCTGCGTTCCAGCCTGTTATGCCTGTGCTTGTTCAGCGGTCTGTCTCAGGCCGCTGTCGACTGCTCCGCCCTGGCGGAAACAATCTCCGGCACGGCGCCTGAATTTCATCCTGCGGTGCAGGGCAAGGTTATCGGCACCGGGCGCGCGCATTTTCATACCGCGCCGGATGAGGCTTGTGCCAACAAGAAGCTGTTCGTGATCCCCGGTGACGGCCTGACGGTCTACGCCATGCTGGAAGACCAGACTTGGGTGCAAGTGAATTTCGTGGCCAAGGATGGCGAGGACTATACCGGTTGGCTCAAGGCCGACCGGGTTGAAATTGGGGAGGCGTACGGCGCGCCGTCGGACGAGGTGGAGTGACCGGCGCCATTGGAGGGCGCGAGCAGTCTGTCCAGATAACGCGAGGAGCTGTGCAATGGTGAAGGACTGGAAGGGTCAGGTCGCGCTGGTGAGTGGCGCTGGCAGTGAGCAGGGGATTGGCCTGGCAATTGCGCGGCGGCTGGGAGCGGCGGGGGCGAAGCTGGTCATCACCGGCAGCAGTGCCCGCATCCACGAGCGCGTCGCGCAATTGAGCGAGGAGGGTTACGAGGTACAAGGGCGTGCGGCGGATCTCACCCAAGCCGATCAGGTCGCGCAATTGGTGGCGTGGGCTGAGTCGTGCTGGGGTCGAATCGATGTGCTGGTGAACAACGCGGGCATGGCGATGCAGGGCGACGCCGAAGCTTTCGCTGAGGTGGCCAGCATGAGCCTCGATGCTTGGAATGCGTCAATCGCGCGCAACCTGACCACGGCGTTTTTGCTGACCCGCGCGGTCCTGCCGGGGATGCAGCAGCGTCGTTACGGGCGCATCGTACAGGTCAGCTCCACCACCGGCACCCGAGTCAGCAACCCTGGCGAGGCGGCGTATGCGGCGGCCAAAGCCGGCATGGTAGGCATGAACATGAGCCTGGCGCTGGAAGTCGCGCCCTTTGGCATCACCGTGAACTCGGTGGCGCCTGGGTGGATCGCGACGCAGTCCAGCACCGCCGAAGAAATCGCCGCCGCTCAGTATGTGCCCGTGGGGCGTGCCGGCAGGCCGGATGAGGTCGCGGCAGCGGTGGCGTTTCTGGCGTCGCCAGAGGCCAGCTACATCACCGGCGAACTGCTGGTGATCGACGGCGGCAACTGCCTGTCGGAGAACAAAGGCCCGCGTTGAGGTTCAGGCAAATGCCGCCACCATAAACGCCTCAAGCCCTTGCTCCTCAAGGATCTCGATGGAGAAGTGCCCGAAACGCTTGGGCAGCCAGATGATGCGCGTACCCGACGGCGATTGCAGGTCCTCCAGGGCCAACGGTTGGCCGTTTTCGTCCTCGGGCTGCACACCCTTGGCGACCAGTTCGGCGTAAGCCACCTCGATGTCCGGCGTGGTGTAGCAATGCCGGTAAATCATGCCCTCACCGTGAGTGTCCAACAGCACTCGCAGGTTACCAGCCAACGGTTGCACCAGGATAAAACGCTCCTGGCCCATCAGCGCTACCGCATAGCGCACATGCAGGCCGCCGCGGTCCCAGACCTGGGTCGTGGAGATGCGCGCATTAAGAATGTTGGCGTAATAAGCGCACGCCTCGTCGAGGTCCTCGACCAAGATATCGACGTGACTGAATTTCAGATCCATTGCTGGCCATCCGGCGAAAGAGGGAAGCCCACGACAGTAGCCGATTTGCGTGCCCCAAAACACCTTGTGCCAATTCTAGGATTCAGCTCCCGGCGGATGACCGAAATACGCCTTATAGGCATGGTTGAAGTTGGCAGGGTTGGCGTAGCCCAGGCGGTGGGCAATCTGCGCGACGTGCCATTTGCGCTGGCGCAGTAGGGTGCGCGCCAGTTCCAGGCGTTGTTGGCGCACGTAATCGAGCATCGACTGGCCGTACACGCGGCTGAAGGCGCGTCTCAGGGTGGTTTCGCCCACGCCCAGTTCTCGTGCCAGCGCCAGGGTACCGGGCGGGTTCATCAGGTTGGCGTCGAGCTTGAAGCGTGCCTCGTGTGCCAGGTCCGAATGGCTGCGCAGCGGGGCCATGGGCTTGGCTGGCTGCGGCGCCAGATGCGTCGCCAACTCGACCAGCACGGCCAGGCTCAAGCTTTCCTGATTCAGCCGCTCCAACGCCCCTTGGTAGGGCGAGTGATAAAGGCGCTCGAACAAACGCCCGACGGCGCGACAGCCATGCAACTCTGAAAAGTGCATGCCATCGTCGAGCAGCCTGGCCAGCGGTTGCAGTGACGGGTCTTCTTCGGCCAATTCGCGTAGATAGTCGCCGCCGATGCGCAGCCCCGCCATGCGCGCACGGCTGCCGGCAGGCATCTGGTCCATGGCTTCCATGCTTTCGCTCAAGCCCAGCACATGGGGCGCGCCGGGGGTGTATTGATTGAGCCGACCGTCCACCCGATGCTGCCATTGCCCACCCAGCACCTGCACGATGCACACGCTGTCGGGTAGCACTTTGTGGATGCGCAACGGCTCGGGAAACTGCAAATCGCAGTCGAAATATTGCACATGTGGCCGCACCGTCTGCGCGCGGTAATGGCCGATCGCGCTGCCCATGACCTGCCGTGCGCTGTCATCGAATACACCGGCCTGGTCCAGGGCCTCCGGGTGATCGAAGCAGAAGTGGGTGTCCAAGTAGGGGTTGCGGCGGTCCATTGGCAAAAGCGTCCGTTAGAGCTGGTGGGCAGCGTTGCATGATATCGACATCTGGCAGGCCGATCAGTTGTTGTGAGTCACGGCCTTATTGTTGTGCGCCACGGCCGGCCCGCTTGGCAGGCGGCCAAGCGTTGATTTCAATGGTCGGCTTTGAACTGTCGAGGAAGCCGCAAATGTTGATGTATCGCAAGTGGGCAGCGCTGATGGGCTTGGTTCTGGCCGTGATCGCGGGGCTCGCCCATGCTGACAATCGCCCGGAAGTCGCGGAAAAAGTGCTGGCCTATGCCGGTGAAGGCGGCGTGAAAGTCTGGACCCTGCGTATCGGTGCGCGCAGTGACAACCAGGCGCTGGTGCAGCTAGAGGGCGTGGACCATGACTGGAACATGAAGATCCAGAAGATGGCCGTGGAAAAGACCAGCAAGGACACCCGCTATTCCACCACCGTGGACGGTCAGAAGTTCGTGGTGCTGGTGCTGCAACAAGGTTGGGGCGAACTGTACTTGCCCGGCGAGTCGCAGACGCTGAACGTCGGTTATGACGAGTTCCTGTCCAGCCAAGGCAATGCACAGGCCTTTTTGACTGATTATTTGCAGGCCAACTGAGCCATGGGCCGATTCGCGCGGTGGTCGTGGCCGCTGACGATGTTGCTGCTGCCGCTGGTATTGATGGGCTGGGCCAGTGTGCAAAGCGGGCGTGTCGATGACGTGCTGCGCGAAGCACAGAGTGTCGGCAGTGACTATGCCTGGCTGCGCGTGCGTCAGGTGCTGGCTGGGTTGGCCTACTGGCTGGCCCTTGCCGCATTCGTAGCCGGGCCTGCGACGTGGCTCAAGCTGCGGCTGGATGCCTGGCGCGCGCTGAAGTCCAGGGATTTTCTCTACCACCGCCTGTTTCTGTGCTGGCGTGCCTTGGGGCATTGGCTGGCGGCGTACACGGGGCTATTGGTGGGCGCATTGGCCCTGAGCCTGTTGTATGAACTGAGCTGGGGCTGGAGCCACTTCAAGGCCGGTGGCTGGTTCATGCTGCTGGTAGCGGTGCCGGTGGTTGCCGTGCTGTGGGCCGGATGCTTGCTGATCGGGCGTCTGCGCCAGCAATGGCATGCCCTGGATAGCCCGTCCTCGGCGTTTCTGGGGCAAAGCATCGGGCGCGACAAGGCTCCGGCCTTGTGGGCGTGGATTGAACAACTGGCCACCGCCACCGGCGCGCCGGTGCCCGACCATATCGTGGTGGGCATCGACCAATCGTTTTTCGTCACCAGCGTCGATGTGCTCTTGCAACCGGCCGGCGACTCGCTCAGCGGGCGCACCCTTTACCTGCCGCTGACCTACCTCTCGACCCTGAGCCAGGCCGAGACGGCATCCATCATCGGTCATGAGCTGGGCCATTTCAGCAGTCGCGACACCGAGCGCGGCAGCGAAATCGGCGCGCATTTCAGCCTGATGTGCCTGCACTGTGCGTTTATCCGCGCTGAAGATGCCGACCCGGCGTGGATCGAGCGTCCGGCGATCTGGATGACGCAGCGTTTCCTCCACCACTTTCAACTGGCGGTGCATCACTGGGGCCGCGCTCAGGAACTGGTCGCGGATCGGGTGGGCGGCAACATCGGTGGCGCGCGGCTGTTCTGCCAGGCGCTGTTACGGGTGATCGCGCTGGACGCTGAAATCAACACGCTGCTCAGCGAGCGTCACTCCAATCTGATCCAGGCCCTGGCCGACCATCTGCGCCATACCCCGTTGCGCCTGAACGAGGCAGCGCTGGATCACGCCATCGCACACCCTTTCGATACGCACCCGCCGACGGCATTACGCCTTCAGCAACTGGGCGTCACGCTGGATGAAGCCCTGCTGGCCGAGGCCACCCGTGTGCCCACCGAACACGACCGGCACTGGTTCAGCCAGCTCACCCGTACGGCGTCGTCGGCTGCCACACAGCCCGTATCACCGCCGATATCAACCGTCCAAGGAGAATGACCATGACCCAACCCACCGATCCGCTGGCGGATCTCGCTGGCGCACTCAGCCAGGAATATGCCGACTCCCGCGACGCTCAGCGCGAGCGTGCGCTCGCCGAACTTGAGCAGGTTATCCAGCGCGTACCCGAGCAGACCGAATTCACCAACTCGCGCCGGTACAAGGTGCGCGGCCCACTGTTTTTACTGATTTCCCTGGCGCTGCTGGGGTTCGCGCTGCACCGGGGTTCCACTGGCCTTGGCGTGTGTGCCGCAGTGATGGCCGTGGTGTTCGTACTGCTCACCTGGCAGCACCGCAACGCCGGGCAACACGCCTTTATGCGCCTGACCCGCAGCCAGCTGTTTGTGGACACCCTGAGCGCGCCGGTGGATCTGGTGGACATTGTCGATGTTTCCATCAGTGAGGAGGGCTGGCTGACGGTGCAGAAACTGATTTTGCGTGCGGATGCGCCCCTGCCTGTTCATCGCTCCGCGCGACAGCTGTTCGGCAACCAGGCCCTGGCCCTGAAAAAGCCCCAGCCGCAGATCCGCATCCAGTCCGCCGGCCTGATGCAGGGCGGCCGCACCCTGGACTGCGATCAGATCGCAGAGATCCTCAACGCCTATTGCCAGGCCGCCCATGCGCAACGTCACCTCGATGCGTTGCGCCAGGAAACCCAGCGGGCTTGATCGGTCCGCTAGCGCAGCGGCACATACACATCGGTCTGCCATTGATCCTGCGGCGTCTCGGGGTAGACGCTCAGGTAATGGAAGAACAGCGGGTGGTCGCGAAGCTCCTCGCCGCTGGCAGGCAGCCAATCGCGGTAAATCGGATAGATGGTTTCGCCGATATGATCCGGCGAGCCCACATGCCGCACCACCACGCAGCGCCCGGCAGGAATGATGCGCGCATGCACGCCAAACTCGTTTGGTGCCACCGCTGCGTCGATCTCGCCACAGATAGCAAAGCGAAATGCCTCGGGCGCAGTGGTATCGGGGTTGTTATAGGGAATGCCAAACGTGCGGCTCGACGCCACCGGCGACTGGCCGCTCTGCTTGCGCCATTCGATAAATCGGCTGGTCGTCTGATTGACCAGCCCGGCGGGCCCGCAATGCTCAAGCGCAGCCACCTGGGTTTGGGAAAACTCTACGATGTGTAATTGCATGATGATCGTCCTGGAAAAGTGAGGGATAGCGAACACCGCATTCCAGGTCTGCCAGTTCGGCGCCTTCCTGAACGCACTCGGCGCCATACCGAACGCCCGCCGGAACGCCCGGCTGAATGCCTCCGGGCTATCGAAACCGGCACTGAGCGCGGCCTCCAGCACCGAATAATCGGCAGCGGTCGCCAGGCTATGGGCCGCACGACGCAGGCGCATTAGGTGCACATAACGCGACACCGGCACGCCGACGAACGCGGTGAACTGTCGATGGAAGTGAAACGCCGAAAAATTCGCTACCCGGCTCAACGTATTCACCGACAGGTCGCCTTCGAGGTTGGCCTGGATGTAGGCGAGAACGGCGTTGAAGCGCTTGGTGTAGGCGAGTTGGGTCGGCGTCTCGGACACTGGGAGAAACTCCTGGAAGGGCGGTCGGCGATAGAGTCGACTATAGCGGGGCGCGCGTGCCTAGCCGGGTTTGCTCAAGGTGCGATTGGGGTAATCGTCGTGCCTAGCAATCTCGCTGAGCCAGGCCAGCCGATTGTTCAATGCTGGCAAGAAAAACCTGGGTCTCGCGATTAGACCGCAAACAAACCACCCGGCAAGCAGAGGGCGCATTCGCGGCCAGTTGTTGCATCTTGGCCCTTGCTGATTTTCGCGTGCGCCACATAAACCCAAAGAAAGCCGGCAAATTCCCCCACTGCTCGGGGCAGTTCTCCGGCAGATCAGGGCGAGAATGTCCGCGTCCCAAGAACGTCCTGAGCACGACGCGCCAGAATCGAAGCGCCGCCGAACGATCAATCCATATCAATAGATCTGCGCGCGCGACCCGATTGTCCCAAGTCGCTGAATGACCCCCTTCGAATATCCAGCACTCACGCGCCTCGACTTCATGACACAAGCGCGTCTTCTCGTCCCAGCTGCGTTCTACCCAACCGGGTTGCCAGTGGATGGTATCGATATGAATCACCGGCAAGCCCGTACGCTGGCCAAGCTTGCGCGCTAACGTACTTTTGCCGGAACCGGGTTGACCGACGATCATCACGCGCTGCATTGAGGCTCCTTTTGGGTTGAGCACGTTGAGTGGTTGGTGGGGGATTTTGCGTTAATGGGGGTGTGTGTCAACAAAAGGGAGGTTGGTGTTGTGGGGGGCGTTTGACCAATATATGGCGGTTGGGAAAGGCAGCGTTCGGCCATAGGCAGTATGACGGGACTCCAGTAGAGCGGTCTGTAGGGCACGGACGAAATCGCTAGGGTGCGGCGTCGTCTTGGCATCGCCCACGCCGTAGCCACGGGTGAACAATCAGGCTTGAAAATCGCAGCGTTCGATCTGGCCACCTGCGGTGTCGTGAACGTCCGTAAAAGGGCGGATTTCCAAAAGTCGAGACAGCGAAGTCAGCCAGACGGCAACAATGTGATCCTGCTTTTTTTGTTAGATCTGAGTCTGTTTTTAACGGGGCAACGCTCTATAGAGTGTATATCCGACGCACAAGGGGACAGTGATCGGCCCGCTGCTGTTTCTGGCTCTCTGAAGACCGGACGAATCGAGAGTCTTCAGGAATCACCATGAATACTCGTCCAAGCTTTCAGAGCAAGACCTTCCCCCAATCGCAACGTGACATTCTCGGCATGATCGCGACCGATCAGCATCTGGGCGATGTACTCTGCGCCATCTGCCAGATGCTCGACACACAGACTCCCGAAACCTACTGCTCTATCCTGCTGGCGGATGCAGAGGGCAAGCACTTACTCAACGGCGCGGCACCAGGCCTGCCGGCCGAGTACAGCGAGGCGATAGATGGAATGGCCATTGGTCCGCAGGAAGGGACCTGCGGCACAGCAGCGTTCCGGCGCGAGCTTGTAGTCACCGAAGACATCGCACGGGACCCGAACTGGGAACGTTTCCGCAGCCTGGCGCTGGGGCATGACCTGCGTTCCTGCTGGTCAGTCCCTTTGCTCTCCCATGAAGGAACGGTGTTGGGGACATTTGCCCTGTACCAAAAGAGTATCCATGCGCCGGACGAGGTGCAGATTCAACAGCTGGTGTTTGCCGCGCAACTGGCAGTCATTGCGATCCGTCATGAGCGTGACGGTCGGCGATTGGAGGAGAGCGAACAACGTTTTCGTTCATTGTTCACCTATAACCCCAACCCGGTGTTCGCCCTCGATCTGGCCGGCAACGTCCAGAGCGTCAATCCTGCGGGCCTGAAGCTGAAACCGCAGACGGCCGTCAATTTCATTGGTCATCATTTTTCCCATCTTGTACTCGATGAGGATCTGCAACGGGTCAGTCAGCATTTTTGCGCAGCCCGTGCCGGATCGCCTCAGCGCTTCGAGGCACAGCTTCGCGACGAAAGTGAGCAACTGTTGACCATGGATATCTCCAACCTGCCCATCATGGTCAACGGAGAGATTGTGGGAGTATTCGGCATTGCCCGGGACATCAGCGCACAGAAAAATTTCGAACGCGAATTGAGCTTCAATGCCAGCCATGACCGGCTGACCGGTTTGCTTAACCGTGTTTCGCTTGAAGAGCGACTTGTTCGGGATTGCCACATCAGTCGTCGGCGTAATCGGCGTCTGGCGGTAATGTGCATTGATCTGGATGGATTCAAATCCATCAACGATTCGATCGGGCATTACTTCGGCGATCAGGTGCTGATCGAAGTGTCGCAACGCATGACCCAGCAAGTTCGTCCCGGTGACACCATCGTGCGCATGGGCGGTGACGAATTCATTGTGCTGCTGCCGGACCTGCTACGTGACGAGGACGCAGTGCCAGTCGCCGAGCGCTTGATGGCCAGCATTGCCAGACCCTACTGCATCCAGGGCATTGACCTGCATGTGAGTGCAAGTGTCGGCATCACCCTGAGCGATGGTCACATTGAGCAGCCGATGCAACTGATCCAGCAGGCTGACATGGCCATGTACAAAGCCAAGCAGCAAGGGCGCAACAACTTTCAGTGGTACAGCAGCGAGCTCAATCAACGTGTTTGCGAGCACGCGAGCCTGCGCAATGACTTGCAAAAGGCTATCGAAACTCAATCCTTCCAGCTGCATTATCAACCGCAGATAGACGCACGCACGGGGCAGGTGGTCGGGATCGAAGCCTTGCTGCGCTGGGAGCATCCGGAAAAAGGATTTATCTCACCAGCGGTGTTTGTAACAGTGGCTGAAGACAGTGGTCAAATCATCCCGCTGAGCCTTTGGGTACTCGATACGGCCTGCGCGCAGTTGCGTCAACTGGGCGAGCAGGGCATCACAGGCATCTCGATGGCCGTGAATATTTCGCCGATGCATTTCCAGCGTGGGCAGTTCGTCGAGTGTATACAGGCAGTGCTGAACAGGTACGAACTTAGCGCCGGGCAGTTGGAACTGGAGATTACCGAGTCGCTCCTGTTGCATAACGTTGAGCAGGCGATCGACACGTTGCACCAGCTCAAGGCTCTAGGTGTACGCATTGCGCTCGATGATTTCGGCACCGGTTATTCCAGCCTCAGCTACCTCAAGCGCTTACCCATCGACAAAATCAAGATTGACCGTTCTTTCATCCGGGATATCGCTACCGACCATCACGATGCCGCGATCACCCAAGGCATAATTTCCATGGCCCATCACCTCAGCCTGACGGTGGTCGCCGAGGGTGTGGAAACCAAGTCTCAAGTGGATTTTCTCAAGGGCGGTCGCTGCGATGTTTTTCAGGGGTATTACTTTGCTAAACCGATGCCCTATGCGGACCTCGAAGCTTTCCTAAGCCTTCGCGCGTCCCGGTCCCTGACGCCCGATCTTGTCTGTTCCGAAGTTTGAAAAGGCGAATCTTCAGATTCGAACGAGTCCGGTTGCCCTGAACCACACTTCAGTTGCCACTTCGGTCCTGGAGCGTTCCTGTTGAGCGCTTCAGATCTTTTGCCGGGTCCAGAAGCGTTTGGGAAACTGAGCGCTTTAGACCCAAGCTCTGCTCAACACGCCTGGCCGTGGACGCATTAAGCGCGTGACTGTTGTTGGCACTGGAGGGTACCGAAAATTCGCTCAGTTACTACGGTAAGCGTCATCAACGACTATAGTCATTGGTGAGCCAGAGCGAATCCGACCATTCCCCTGCCAACCTGGCCTAATCCAATTCCGCGATTACACGGCGGATCTTCTTGTGTTCCTTGATGCGGAACGTGAACGTTTCGCTGCCGAAATCACTCAGGCTCAGGCTGAGATCGAGGCAGCGTTGTCTTTTTTTGAACCCCTTGATGGTGGATGGAGTTATCCCGCCGGGCACGTCGCATCCCACTGAGCACGTCCCAACAACCCATCTATCAAGGTTCAAGCAATGAATACTTTAGAGTTCGATGATGCACAAAAAACCAATGGCGACCTGGTTCAGGGTCCGCTGCCGGCCGGCACTGTCGCGCCCGACTTCACTCTTCACGCAACCCCTGATCAACAGTTGTCGCTGCGTGAGCTAAAGGGAAATCCCGTGATATTGGCGTTTTATCCCGCTGACTGGACTTCGGTGTGTGGTGACCAACTGACCTTGTACAACCAGTTGCTACCCACATTCAGAGAATACGGTGCGGCGCTACTGGGTATCTCGGTTGACAGCGCCTGGTGTCATCAGGCCTTTGCCAAAGATCGGAATTTTCACTTCAGCCTGCTGGCCGATTTCGAGCCCAAAGGGGCGGTGGCACGACAGTATGGAGCGTACGAATCCCAGCTCGGAGTTTGTAAGAGGGCACTGTTCGTGATTGACAAGGAGGGGGTGGTCGCCTGGAGCTATGTCTCACCAATGGCAATCAACCCTGGGGCGGACGGCATTCTGGATGCGCTGGATGCTCTGGTGAATTCGCCACAAGGCACGCCAATCAAAAATTAACAGGTGATTACATGGCCACTCTCAAAGTCCCGGTAAGTGCCAACGACCATCGTCAGGGAAGTGCGCATGCCAAGGTTACCTTGGTGGAATTTGGCGACTATGAATGTCCCTATTGCGGTGAAGCGTATTGGATGGTCAAGAATCTGCAGCAGCATTTTCGCGATGATTTGCTGTTCGTGTTCCGTAACTTTCCTCTGACCACCGCTCACCCGCATGCGCTGGGTGCAGCGGTCACCGCGGAGTATGCCGGGAGTCGAGGGTTCTTCTGGGAGGCTCACGACGAATTGTATGAAAATCAGGATCGATTGGGTCTGCCGCTGTATCGCGCCATTGTTCTCAAACACGGCCTTTCCAGGGAGGAATTCGATCTTGCAATGCAAGAGGATACTTACATTCCCAAAATACAAGCCGATTTCAATGGCGGTGTACGCAGCGGCGTGAATGGCACCCCAGCGTTTTACATTGACGGGCTTCGCTATGACGGAGTTCCAGAGTTCATCGGGATGAGTCAGATGATTGAGCTTTTGTTAGTGCGTGGACGAAATCGCTAGAGAACCAAATCGGCTTGGCATCACCCACATCGGAGCCGAGGAAAAACCAACGTTAGCTTCCTTTTACATTAAAGAGGTGGACACGGAGCCGGCAACTAATGAAATCTTTGAAGTACTATGAAGAAAATCGACACGCCACATGGTTGGAGTTGTTTTTTGACCTGACTTTCGTTGTTACGATAGGCCAGGTTACGCACACTCTCGGACATGTTCATGAAGGCCACTTTGAACATAAGCAACTATGGACATTCTTACTGCTTTTTGTACCGTTGTGGTGGATCTGGTCCAGTCACACGATTTACTCCAACAGGTTTGATACAGACAGCAATCTTCACCGTTTGGCAACATTATTCATAATGCTCCTGCTCATTGTGCTGTCGGCACGGATCGGGGAAGACCTGGAAGTGAACTACCCGCTTATTATTGCTTGCTATTTTGGTATACGTGCGATCATCAGTGTTATGTATATTTCGTCCATTAGTAAACTCGATTCTCGCGGCGAACTTTCCTCAAGGCTCGGCTTCGCCCTATTATTTAGCGCAGTTATTAGCCTTTCATCCGTTATTTTTGACCCGCCCTTGCGTTACCTTGTTGCTTATATTGGGATTGTTCTTGATATTCTGTTTCCTGTATTTTTCTGGACTAAATTAAAACCGTTGCCAGCACACACAGAGCACTTGGTTGAGCGCATAGGCCTACTCACCCTAATCTTATTGGGGGAGTCAATTATTAGCCTTTCCGGAGGCTTATCTAACATTCAATGGGGTTATTACAATGTGATGGCGGCCATCACCGGATTCATCATGATTTGCAGTATCTGGTGGATCTATTTTGATAGTTTTTACTTATTGAACAAACATCAAAGCAGTATGAGTGGGCACGCCTTGATCTACTCGCACCTTTTTCTTTTTATGGGGCTGGCACTCCTGGCAAATTTGATCAGGCATGCGATCCTGAATGACATTGCGATGCGCGATTTCCAGATTATGTCGATCACCGGCATGGTCTTGTTTTTCCTGGGGAAACAATATGGCTATTTCATAGCTGTGAGTCGAATAAGGAAATACATACTGCAAAACACCTTGATCGTGTTTTCTTTAGGTGGGTTAGTTATATTTCTACCGCGTATCGAGTACATATTGGTCGGCTTGACAGTCACCATGATCTGTTATGTTCTCCTGAATTTCAGATATCGTTGAGTCTTGATTATCAGGCCACAGCTCGGGAAAAGTGATCACGCGGCTGGTATGCGGTTTGCGCGCTGCCTACTACGTCATTCTCAGTGTCCAAGCGACATGCGACGCTACCCTTGGTCTCTTTGGGTTTGTAATCCTGGTGTCGTCGACCATAGTTAATTGCCGGATGCCCCTTTTAGCTATTGCGACCAGATAGCACCAGCCGCATCGTAACAACAGGAGCCACGTCATGGTCAAAGTAGCGTTGTTCGTTCGTCTGGAAGCAAAACCTGGGAAAGAGAAAGAGGTGGAGCGCTTTCTCTTGAGCGGCCTTCCTTTAGTGGAGGAGGAGCCAGCCACTACAGCCTGGTTTGGAATCCGCTTGGGGCCGTCTACCTTTGGCATCTTTGACGCATTCCCGGATGAAGCGGGCCGGCAGGCTCATCTTTCGGGCAAGGTCGCGGCGGCGCTTATGGCAAACGCTGCCGAGCTGTTTGCCGAACCGCCATCAATCGAGAAGGTTGACGTTCTTGCGGCCAAACTGCCCGGTTAAGCAAATCCAACAGGAAGTTCCATTCAGTTCGGGGAGGCTCACGATGTCTTGTATGAAAATCAGGATCGCCTGGGCCTGCTGCTGTCCCGGGCGGTGATCAATTAAAACACTTGTATTGAAGATAAAAGTCATGGCTAAAGTGCCGTGTCAAGGATTCATGCCATGCTTGCGCGCTCGGTATAAGTGAAAGGATACGCGCGCAAATCGTGTCCATGGACGGCGTGGAAGCCGCACAGAATCTGCAAGGCAATGTGCTCATCACGGGTTTAGGCTGGGTAGGGTAGATTGCTTGCCGGGCACCGGTCGCTCATGGCGCGAAGATCTCCATCAATGATGTAGATCCGGAGGTCATCCGCGCCGTGACACTTTATGGTTTCGTCAAGTGAGCATTCGTCGGCGTAGCAGTGACCGATGTTCAATGCGCTGCCGGACGCGGCTGCACTCCGAACTGCGCAACGATGTGCGTACCCAATTCCTCGATAACCTCCGCCGCAGGGCGCTTGCCATATTTGAGATTGAGAATGACGTGGTCCACGCCGATTTCCTCAAGCGACTCCAGCAAAAACCGTAGATGGTAACGTCCCAGTCTGAAACCCAAATGGATACGTGTGGGTGGCGTGGACGGATTCTCATCGAGATCGATGTACAGCGACTGAGTAAAGGGCTTGTACACAGAGCCACATTGCCTGGTGACCTCCAGTCGCCAATCTTCCACGACCAGCCGCTGCATATTCGGTACGCGTGGATAGTTGATCCATCCGTTGCTCTCACGCGCGATCCAATCCAGTGACTGGCGACTGTTGCCGGTCACGAGCATTGGAATGAATTGGGTGGTAGGTTTCGGAATCAGGTCTGCGCCTTGCATTTCACCAGTGCTCCAGTGGATGGGCTCAAAACTGGTGCTGTGGGCGCAGCGAATCACCTCGTAGTGTTCTCGAAAGATCTCTCCACGCTTTTCGGGATCGACGCCAAACGCCGAAAACTCCACTGGCCGATCTCCCGAAGCAACCCCCAGAATCAAGCGACCAGTGCTCAACTGATCGACGCTGGCTGACGCCTTGGCCGTGTGCAGGGGATGGTGTAGCGGGATGGCGATGGAGGCGGTGCCAAGTGCAATCTCCGAGGTATGGGCGGCCATATAACCCAGGTAAACCCAGGGGTCGAAGACTTGGCCGACATCGCCGAAGCCAGGGTCGCGAAGCGGCACGTCGCGAAACCAGAGCGCGCAGAAGCCCAGCGCCTCGGCTTGTTTAGCCAGTGTGACCTGGTTGAGCATGCTCGGAGTGTCCCCGTCGAACGCCTCCATGGGAAAGAATAATCCAAGGCTCAAATGCCCCTGAGTGAAGGTTCGGCTGAACCCTCGATGCTGCTGGTAAGGACTCGTGCTCGGCCGATACATACGGATTGACCTCATGGCAGAACGTGAACAGCGCCCCCGTTTCCAGAGGTGCTGCGGCATCGGTCGCTTTTGAACGGCAGGTGGGGGGACTGGGTCTGGCTTTTACCCGTTGCGCCGTACTGCTGGTCGTGTGGACCGGACTCAGGGGGCAGTTGCTGGCGATAGGCGCGGGTTGGTCCGGGTGGGTGTTAAGCGGACGGTCAAAGGAAGTCAGATCTCTCGGCTCTATACCACCAGATGGGCAAGGCTTTCGAGGAATCATTCTATAAGCGTAGGCGGTTTTGCAGCTCTCCGCCATATTCTTACAATCGAGCCGCTGGCGGGCGAAAGTCGCGTATCGAAGGCAGTTATCGGTCGTTTCCTGCCATTCCAGAACGGCCGCTATTGGCCGATTTCTGCCCGTCACAAAGAGCTATATCTGCATACGGTCCTTTGTGAGTAAACATATCAAGACAGTGGTGGTTCACCCTGGACTCTTCTTCCTCGCCCCCTGCAATTGCTGCCTGCTCAACTCTGAACCAGACCGCAGTTCAACACCATAGGTCCGGTCGACCTGCCGATGCGTGGAACGACCCGCTGTGCCTTTCAGTCTACCTGTACCTATTCATCGGTAAGGTATGGCGCAATGGATAAGACAATCACCGTGGACCAACTGGCGACCACTGACCTCAGATCGGTCAACGAGATATGGCTCGGCAGCACGCATACCCAGCTGTGTCTATGGCGTGGTGAGCAAGTGTTCACCCATGAGATGCTCAGTGAGGGCACTCACGATCAGAATGTTCGGCGCCTGTGCTTGCAACTGGTCGATCCTGACGATCAGGCTGCGGTGGCCCGTGTTGAGGTGATCGTGCGCGAACGGCTGGTAAAGATGGGCAAGGAGGGGGAGTTTTATCCGGCGCAAGAGGCGGACACTTATCAGTAATCGCGCTGCCGCTGAGCAAGTGGGCGGGCCGGTCATGGCCGAAACTTTGGGTCTGTCCAAGAGCCAGCGGGTAGCCTTCATCTCTCATCACGCCAAGCGGATCAAGCTTGCGCGCTGAAACGCTGTGTTGCGCGTCGCTCAAACATGGCGTTTTCCGTCTCCTGTGTGGCCCGCTCGCCTTTGTAGGACAGTTGCAGGACAAAAGAACGGTCCTTCATCGCCGTTAAATCCGACGGGTCGTAATCCCTCAGAAGAGGCGCCAGATCAATGGTTTTGGCGAAGTTTTCGTTGGTCAGGCTGTAATAACCCATGCCCGACCAAACCGAGTCGGCGTCCACCGTATCGATAATGGCGTTGCGGTAAGCCACCGCTGCGGTTTTCATAGAAAGGGATTGATTGAGCAACTCTGTGAGACGCTTGCTCTCTTCGCCGCTGAGCTGGCTGGCCGTATCCTGCACTGTCAGGCGGCCGTCAGCCTCGACGGTGAAACCATACTCTTTGCTCGCCAGGTCCGGCGCGATAACCGACAACGTGGACACGAATGCCTTGAAAGAGGCCTTCAACGTGTGAAACGCCCCGTTGGAAATTTCAGCGAGTCGAGGATATTCCGACGATTGCTGGCGACCGACCCAGGTATCGACAATGTCCACCGGTTCAACCGTTGTGCTTGCTGATTCACTGGGATGATAGATCGCTGCCGGGGCGGTGTTTGCCAACGTCTGTTTCGCGTGATCAGTCAGGGGCTGAGCCACGAGCTTTTGGTCGGAAGGTGCGAGCTGGGTGCTGGCTGGCGCCAAGTAGGCTGCGCTAACGGAAAGATTCATTTATCGCTCCATGATGTGTCGTCCTCTTCCAGAGTATCGACGGCTATGTGCCAAGCTTTAGCGCATCGATGCTAAGGGGGCGCCAAATGGGGCCATCTCATTATTTCCATAGATGGCCCTCTGGCCCTGCTATCGCTCTGAGATTTCGCTTAGCGGTGTGTTGGATGCAGTCGCAGCGATCAATCATCGGGCAGAGTTGAAAGGGTAGCTTTTTCCATAGAATCGGCCGAAAACAACCCATCACTCGGCCAACCCGTTTACCATGCGCCGCCGGCAGTGGTTCCACGCGCTACCGATCTTTTCCTCAATAGGTACCGCAATGTCCATCGAGCACATTTCCCTCCCCAAAGGCGTCGGCCCGCAGGCCGCCAAGCTTCTTGACGCCATTACCGGCGCCGCCACCGATGAAGAACTCAACCGCGCCGGGGGTAAAGCCGAAGGGTTTGTGCTTGGGCTGGAAGCCAGCAAAACGATCAAGAGCCAGGTCGCCGAGTCGTTGTATGTGGCTTACGACGACGCGGCGAGCCATCGGGCGGATGAGTTGAAAGGTTAAGCCGAGCAGGGCGCTTCGCGGTCGAGGAGGCGGGCGGTGAGCAGTACGCCGAGTTCGCTCAGTTGGTGGATGGCCAGGGCGATGTCGCGGTGTTTGCCGCTGAGGTCTTCGGACAGGTCGAGCAGCAGCGTGCTGACGCTGGTGAAGGTTTCGTAGCTGTTGGTGATGAGGCTTTCGGTGCTGGCGTCGGGGGTGACGCTGAAGAGGGTGGTTGAATCGATAACCATGGTTAAGTTCCTGACTTGAGGCCGCTTCCCGTTCGCTACTAAACAAAAGGGAGGCAGCTGTACGCAGGTTAGTAGACCGGTGGAACCTAACAAAACCGGCGCACCCGGAGGTGCCCTGCGCACAGCCGCCATCAAGCACAGACACCGGAACGTCTGACAGATGATGCTCATGCAATCGTTAGGTTGAATCGTGGGCTACTAAACCCGGTCCCTGAGAAATTCAGCGACCGGGCAACCTTAGAGACGGCCACCCCAGCGCACAAGCCGGCGGATTCTGACGCAGGCGTAGGCAAGTGAGCAAGGCGTCGCTGGCTATTCGGATTTAGCCTTCAGACGATATCCGCCAACACCTCCAAGCTCTACGGTCAGAACCCCTGGCTGACACTGACCCCACGCATGATAAAAAACCGTGGGTCGATCAGCTGTAGGCCCTGCTCACCTTTCACGCGGCCGACCGTCACGTGGTAGGTCTTGGGCGCTTCGGAAAGGTTTTCCGGGTGGCGCGTGAGTTTTGCCAGGGCCGGGGTTTTGGCCCAGGCGGCCACGGGCATCTGGCGGATGTCTAGGGTGACCACCCAGGATTTGTCCACAGCCGCGCCCATCGGGTCAGGGTTGGGGCTGACATCCTTGATCTTGGCAATTTCGTAGCCTTGGGAATAACAGAAGCCCGGCGCTTTTTCGGTGTAGGCCGTACGACCGGATTCGGTGAGGCTGTAGGTTTTGTCGCTTTTGGCCAGAAGGCCGGCGTCGACCAGGGCGTCGAACGCCGGTGCGTTGCCGCTGGAAACGCCGGCGCTGAAACTCTCGCTCAAGGTCACCGGGAAACTCTTGAACATTGGTGCGCTGATGCAGGCAGGGCCTTGCAGTCGGGTTTGCAGCGCCGTTTGAATGTCCGTGTCGGACGGGCTGTCGCTGCAGGCGGTGAGCAGCAGGGCGCTGGCGGTGGCGAGGGCCATGGCAGTGAGTCGCATCGTTTTATCCTTGACGATTGAGGGCGTGTCGGCACTGAGACTGTCACATTGAGTAAATGTTTCCGCCATTTACGACGGTGCATTATTGTGGCCGTCTTCGCCCGAATAAGCAGTGCCGTCCGCAGGAGCGCCCATGACATTGACCGTCGACACGTTTATCTCCCTGGCCATGGCCAACCCCCTCAATGCCGAAATTACTGCACGCCTACCCGACCTGGGTGTGGCGCAGTGCATGCTTACGGCGGGCTGCCTGTTCCAGGCGGTGTGGAATCATCAGGCGAATCGACCGGCCGATCAGGGCGTAAAGGACTATGACGTTTTTTACTTCGACCCGGACCTGTCCTACGAGGCTGAGGACAGGGTGATTCGGGCGGCGCAGGGGGTGTTCAAGGACTTGGGGGTAAATGTCGAGGTCAGGAATCAGGCGCGGGTTCACTTGTGGTATGGCCAGCGTTTCGGTCGGCCTTACCCCCAGTTGCACTCGGCCCGCGACGGCGTGGATCGTTACTTGGTGGCCGGCACCTGCATCGCTTTGGAGGTGGCGACGGGCAAGTTGTATGCGCCTTACGGGTTGCAGGATGTGGCCGAGGGCGTGCTGCGCATCAACCCGTTGCACACAGAACCCGAGTTGTTTGCGCAGAAGGCCCTCAGTTATCAGGCGCGCTGGCCCTGGCTCAGGATCGTCGCGCCCGGTTCAGCCGAGTAGGCCACCCAGCACGGCGCAACCTGCCACCACCAGCCACGGCGGCAGCTTCCAGGCCATCAGGGCGACGAGTGCGAGTAACGCCAGGGCGAAGTCGTACAGGTTGAAGATCGCGCTGGTCCACACCGGGTGGTACAGCGCCGCCAGCAACAGGCCGACCACCGCCGCGTTGACCCCCGCCAACGCGGCCTGGGTGCGGGGGCTGTGGCGCAGGCTCTGCCAGAAGGGCAGCGCGCCGAAGATCAGTAAAAACGACGGCGCGAAGATTGCCAGCAGACACACCACGCCGCCCATCCAGCCGTTGGGGGGCGCATGCATCGAGGCGCCGAGGAAGGCGGCAAAGGTGAAGAGTGGGCCGGGCACGGCTTGTGCGGCACCGTAGCCGGCGAGGAATACGTCGTTACTCAGCCATTGCGGCGCCACCACTTCAGCTTGCAACAACGGCAGCACCACATGGCCGCCGCCGAACACCAAGGCGCCGCTGCGGTAGAAGGCGTCCACCAGCGCCAGGCTGTGATGGGGCAGCCCCTGCGCCAGCGCCGGCAGGCCCACCAGCAGTACGGCAAACAGCAGCAACCACAGGGCCCCGGCGCGTCGGCTGAGGGGGATGGGCAGTGCGTCGGGCGCAGCGGCCAGTGCAGGTTTGAATAGCACCAGGCCGGCCAATCCAGCGGCGGCAATCACGCCCACCTGCGCCCAGGCCGAGGGTTGCCACAGCACCGCCGCGGCCGCGAGCAGCATCAGCAGCACCCGCGCTACGCCCCGGCACAGGCTGCGCGCCATGCCCCACACGGCTTGGGCGACCACTGCCACCGCGACCACCTTGAGGCCATGCAGCACACCGGCGGGCACGGCCGTACCGTAGTGGGCCAAGCCCAGGGCAAACAGGATCAGCAGCAATGCCGACGGCAATGTGAACCCGGCCCACGCCGCCGCTGCGCCGCCGTAACCGGCGCGGGTCAGGCCCAGGGCGATGCCGACCTGGCTACTGGCCGGGCCGGGCAAAAACTGGCATAAGGCGACCAGTTCCGCGTAGCTGCGCTCGCTCAGCCAGCGCCGCCGGGTCACGAACTCATGGCGAAAATACCCCAGGTGCGCAATTGGGCCGCCAAACGAGGTGAGCCCCAGGCGCAGGAAAATCAGGAACACCGCCCAGGGGCTGCTGTGTCGAGCGCTGATGGGGTCGGTCAAGATTGGTCTCGCGGGCGGGTGGAGTGAAGGCACGGTAACCAATTTTAATGACGGCTGAAAGCGAGGGATCCGACGCGAATTTCAGACCTGCATTGAATTTATGCGCGCTTGCTTGAGTCATTTGAAACATGCAGACCGCTTGGTTTTCTTTCCACTCGCCCCGCTGACTTCAGCCAAGGACCGACGATGACCTTCTTTATCTTCCTGCTCGCCTGCGCCGCCGCCGCCAGTACCGGCATCATTTTCAAGCCTGGCGCGTGGTACGACTCCCTGGTCAAACCGAGCTTTACACCGCCCAATTGGTTGTTCCCGGTGGCGTGGACGATCATCTATCTGCTGCTGGCCTGGGCTGGTTACCGCTTGAGCCTGATCCCCGGCAGCCAGATGGTATTGGCGCTGTGGGCGGCGCAGATTGCCTTGAATACCTTGTGGACCCCGGTGTTTTTCGGCGCCCACCGGCTGTTGGCGGGCATGGTGATTATCGTGCTGCTGTGGCTTACCGTCGCCGCGATGGTGGTGCTGGCCGTGCGCCTGGACCTGCTCACCGGTTTGATGCTGTTCCCGTACCTGGCGTGGCTGTGCGTGGCGGCGGCGTTGAATTTTTCGATCTTGCGTAATAACCGCTGATGGCCCTGCAGCCATGGCCCGCCAGTGCGACCGAACTGGCCCAGATGCGCCGCTTCAACCAGAAGCTGGGGTGGATGCCGCGCTTCAAGATCCGCAATCGCGTCACGCCGCGCGTGTTGCAGACGTTGTTGCGCATCAGCCAGAAAATCAAGAAAGGCCCAGCCGCTGAAACCCGCTTGATTCGCCAGGACGGCATTCAGGTGCCGGTGCGCATCCTGCGTCCCAATGGCCCACCCAAGGGCGTGGTGCTGGATATCCACGGCGGCGGCTGGGTGATCGGCAACGCGCAAATGGACGACGACCTCAACCTGGGCATGGTGCGCGCCTGCGACGTGATAGTGGTGTCGGTGGACTATCGGTTGGCGGTCGACACGCCGGTCCAGGGCCTGATGCAGGACTGCCTGGCCGCCGCGCGCTGGTTGCTCGGTGAACCGGAGTTTGCCGGGTTGCCGGTGATCGTCGTCGGCGAATCGGCCGGTGGGCACCTGGCGACCGCGACATTGCTCGCGCTGAAACAATGGCCGGCGCTGCTCCAACGGATCAGCGGCGCGGTGCTGTATTACGGCGTCTACGACCTCACCGGCAGCCCCAGCGTGCGGGCGGCAGGCCCCGATACGTTGCTGCTGGACGGGCCGGGCATGGTCGACGCGCTACGCTTGCTGACCCCGGGGCTGAGTGACGAGCAGCGTCGGCAGCCACCGTTATCGCCGCTGTTTGGTGAGGTGGAGGGAATGCCGCCGGCCTTGATGTTCGTCGGCGAGCTGGACCCGCTGCTGGACGACACGCGGTTGCTTGCCGAGCGCTGGCCCCTGGCAGAGGCGCACTTGCTGCCGGAATCGGCCCACGGGTTTATCCACTTTCCGGTGGCCATGGCGGATGCGGTATTGGCGTATAGCCGGCAGTGGATCAGCGGTTGCCTCACTGGTGAACAGTCTTCGCGCTAACACAGCGCATCACATCGACAGTGGGCCTGACGACTCTTTTCGTGGTGAGTCGATGCGCTGTGATGAGCGGTTTTTTTGTGGTGAGCGGGCTTGCCCTAACGCCGGGCAGTTAAGGACTCAGTGAGTGATTTTCTGCGCCAGGCTGAGGACGGATTCGCATGCCGCAAACTGCGCGGCAGTACGCCGTATGATCCAGCCAGGCGATGACTATCAAAGGTGGGAGGGGGCTTGCCCCCGATAGCGCTGGTGAGTCAGCCCATCTGTCACTGACCCACCGCAATCGGGGGCAAGTCGAATCGTCGCACCGCCCCTCCCACCTTTTGAGCCGGTTGTTCCAGTTAATACTGAGTAGGCCGTTTAGATTCGCAAACTGGCTCCGATTTTTTAGTCATTGCCCATCTCGCCTTAACTGACTGGCATTAGGGCAAGCCCGCTCACCTGAGTGGAATTACAACTGCCGTTGCAGATGAGTGGTCTGCCAGACCGGGTCTGACTCGATATCCACCACTTCAAAGCCCTGGCGTCTCCAGAAATCAATCGCCCCCGGTAGAAACGGGTGAGTGTGCAGGTACATCATCTGCACTTCATCGGCTCGGGCCTGTGCCTCTAGCGCCCGATACAGCCTGCTTGCCAGGCCAAAACCACGGAACGCCGGCAGCACGTACAGGCGCACCACTTCCACGGTGTTCAGGCCTTGGTAGTTCAACTGGGGAAAACGCCCGTCGTAGTGGAGATAGCCGATAGCGGCAACGATCGCACCGGCGTTACGCACGATCATGAATTGACCTCCACCCTGAAGGTACGTTGCTTCGACACTCGCTAGATCGGCGGGTAGACCGGCGGTGCTGAGGGACGGGAACAACTCGGCGCGGGCCTGCAGGACGAAGGTCAGTACGTCGGGGATGTCGGCGGCGGTTATCGTTGTTGGTGTAAGTGTGAGTGCCGGCAGCATCGTGGTGCTTTTATCAAGTTTCACAGTGTGCCCTTGACTGGTTGAGCTGAAATAGAGAACTGGAAAATTACTCGTCTACGCAGGCTGAATCCGCCCCGCGCCCTGGCTGTTTGATCAGTTGGGCCGCAACCGCAGTATCTGCGCTAGATCGGCGGGTAGACCGGCGGTGCTGAGGGACGGGAACAACTCGGCGCGGGTCTGCAGGACGAAGGTCATTACGACTCTTTTCGAGGAAGGTGGGAGGGGGCTTGCCCCCGATTGCGGTGGGTCAGTGGCAGATGGGCTGACTCACCAGCGCAATCGGGGGCAAGCCCCCTCCCACATTTTGAGCCGGTTCTTCCAGTTAATACTGAGTAGGCCGTTTAGATTCGCATATTGGCTCCGATTTTTTAGTCATTGCCCATCTCGCCTTAACTGACTGGCATTAGGGCAAGCCCGCTCACCACAACAAGCCTATCCACCAACCATATAGAGCAATCCCCAGAATCCGCCCCACGCCCTGGCTGTTTGATCAGTTGGGCCGTAACCGCAGTATCTGCGCCCCATCGAACGGGTCGGTCAGGTAGTGCGCCTGCACGCCAAAGGTGTCTTGCAGGCGTTGCGGGGTGAGCACCTCCAGCGGTTTGCCCAGTGCTACCAGGCGCCCGCGATCCAGCACGGCGAGGCGGTCGCAGGTCAGGGCCTGGTTGAGGTCATGCAGGGCGATCAGGGTGGTCACCGGTAGCGCTTGCACGCCTTTAAGGATCGCCAGTTGGTGCTGGATGTCCAGGTGATTGGTCGGTTCGTCCAGCAGCAGGATCCGGGGCCGTTGCGCCAGGGCGCGGGCGATGTGTACGCGTTGGCGTTCACCGCCGGAAAGGCTGCGCCAGGCGCGCTGGCTCAGGTGCGTAGCGTCCACGTCGACGAGGGCCTGGCGCACGATGGCGTCGTCCTCGGCGCACCATGGACTCAGCGCCGACAGCCAGGGCGTGCGCCCCAGGGCCACGGCGTCGAACACGCGGATGGCGTCGTCGGTGTCGGCCTGTTGTTCCACCACCGCCAGTTGCTGGGCGATGGCGCGGCGCGACAGGTCGTGCAAGCGCTGCTCGCCCAAGCGCACTTCGCCGCTGGCCGGCGGGCGCAGGCCGGCGAGCAGCTTGAGTAAGGTGGATTTGCCCGAGCCGTTCGGGCCGACGATGCCCAGGGTTTCCCCCTGGGCCACCTGCAGATCGATCCCGCGCAGTAGCTCGGCGTCGCGCACTTTGAAGCCCAGGTTGGTGCAGCTCAACACCGTCATCGCGCGTTTCTCCGGCCGATCAGGATCAGCGCAAACACCGGCGCGCCCACCAGCGCCGTGACCACGCCGACTGGAATCACCTGGCCCTTGATCAAAGTGCGCGACAGCACATCGGCGGCGATCAGAAACAGCGCGCCGCCCAACGCACTGGCCGGCAGCAGGCGCGAGTGCCCGGTGCCCAGCAACAGGCGTACGGCGTGGGGGATCACCAGGCCGACAAAACCGATGGAGCCCACAATCGACACCATCACCGCCGTGACCAACGCCGCGCAGCCCACCAGCACGACCTGAACTCGCCGCACTGGGATGCCCAGGGATGCCGCTGAGTCGCTGCCGAAGGTAAACGCATCCAGCGCACGACGGTGCCACAGGCATACCGCCAACCCCAACAGCGCCACCGGCACCGCCAGCCACACCGATGGCCAGCGCACGCCGCTGAGGTTGCCCAGCAGCCAGAACAGAATGCCGCGCGCCTGTTCGGAGCTGGCCGACTTGGTGATCAGGTAGGCGGTGAGGGCGTTGAACAACTGCGAGCCGGCAATGCCCGCCAGGATGATCTGGCCGGTGCCGCTGGACGAACCGCTGGCCCGCGCGAGCAGGATCACCAGGGCAAACGCCGCCATCGCGCCGACGAATGCGCCCGCCGACAGCGACACCAGCCCGCCGCCCACGCCCATCAGCGCCACCAGCACCGCGCCGGTCGACGCGCCGGCGCTGATGCCCAGCAAATACGGATCGGCCAGCGGATTGCGCAGCAGCGATTGCAGGATCACCCCACAAGTGGCCAGCCCGGCACCGCAGGCGGCGGCGACCAGGGCGCGAGTCAGGCGGTAGTTCCACACCACGCCCTCGTCGATGGGGTCGAGCACATAACCGGCGTGCCACAGTTTGTTGGCGAGCACCTGCAACACCACCTGGGGTTCGATGGCGGTTTCGCCGATGGCCACCCCGGCGAGTACGGCAGCGAGCAGCAGCGCCAGGGCGAGGAGGGTGCGTAGCAGACTGGCGGTCATTGCGGCAGGTCGTAGCCGTCGATGGCGCTGGCCAGTTGTTCCAGGCCATCGAAGGTGCGCACGCTGGCCTGCAAGGCCAGGGCGTCGAGGATGATGATGCGGTTATGTTTGACCGCGTCCATGTTGCGCGTGACTGGGTCGCTGCGCAGGAAAGCGAGTTTCTTTTCGTGGTCGTCGGCGGGGTAGCGGCGGCGGTCCATGCGGGCGATTACCAGAAAGGTCGGGTTGGCCTTGGCGATGGTTTCCCAGCCGACGGCCGGCCACTCTTCGTCGGACTGCACCACGTTGCGCAGGCCGAGGGTCTCCAGCATGAACTCGGGCACGCCTTTATGGCCGGCCACGTACGGGTCGCTGGCCATCTCGGAACTGGAGAACCACACCAGCGCACTGGCCTGCTTGAGACCCTTGCCCTGCGCCGTGGCGACGGCCTTGGCCAGGCGCGCCTTGAGGCTGTCGTTCAGCTGTTGGCCGCGATCCTGGACGTCGAAAATGGCTGCCAGTTGGCTGATGCTTTTGTAGATGGTGTCGATGCGAAACGGCTCCAGCCGCGTGCCGTCGGCGCCCACCAGGTTGTCCTTGCCTTCGCAATCGGAGGGCAGCAGGTAAGTGGGGATGTTCAGCTCATGAAACTGCTCGCGTGTGCCCACCACGCCTTGGGGGCCGACCACCCATTCCAGCTCGGCGGCCACCAGTTGCGGGCGCTTGGCGATCACGGCTTCGAAGCTCGGCTCGTTATTGGCCAGGCGCTCGATGGTGTCGTTCTGCGCCTTGAACTGCGGCAACACCGGGTTGAACCACAGCGAGGTGCCGACCACTTTGTCGCCGACACCGAGGGTGTAAAGCATCTCGGTGGCGGTCTGGCCGATGGTCACGCTGCGCGCGGGGGCCTGGGCAAAGGTCAGCGTGCTGCCGCAGTTCTGCACCGTCAGCGGGTAGTGAGTGGGCGCGGCGTGAGCCAGGGTGGCCAGGCCGAAACTGGCGAGCAGGGCGGTAGCGCGTGGCAGCATGGGGCGTTCTCCGTGTGGACCGTACGTGCGACTGGGGAGCTACGGTCATGGAAACACGCCCTTGAACACCGCCGCCAAGGGCCGGGCAAGGAAGTCCTTCCCGGACACCCCGCCGGTTAGTGATGTTGCTGGGCCGGCAGGTCTCCTGACTGATGCGTCGTCGCCTCGCTCCAGCCTTCCCGGACGCGTCCAGTGGCAGTGGGGAGCAGGCTCGGCACCTACAGTTGCGGGGGCAGTTCCGATTGGCGCGGCGTACCGCGCTTCGGATTCCCTATTAGTCCCGTTCGGGAACCGGCGCGGTATGGTAGTCGATCAGGGCGAGGCGATATAGCCCGAAGAACGCCCGGTCATAGACGAATGTCTTGCGGGCCCCGGATGAGTGCCTCAATCCGCGTGCCCGTAGCGCGCTCTTCGTTGCTGAAGCCGTCGTAGTCAGCCAGGTTGGCGAAGCGGATGCCGGTCAGTTGTTCAATTTGAAGCACGCTGCGCCGGTAGGTCCTGAGTGGGCCGAAGATCAGGTCGAGCTGCCCCAGCTCGCGGCTTTGGTCGATCATGTAGGCACTGGCCGAGGGCTTGCCGTCATCGCCCAGGTAAGCCACCACTTTCCAGAATGCCTTGGGGATTTTCACGCCACGGTACACGCGGTCGTCATCGGCGAACACCGGGCCGCTGAACACGGTGGCGCGGGCTTGCCAGCGTTGGGTGTTGTCCAGGATGTAGTCTTCCAGCTCCAGCCAGGTCTTCTGGTTGAACCCGCTCATTTGCGGCGAACAGTTGGTGAAATGGAAGGTATCGACATTGGCGGTGGCGGCCTGCTCGCCCCAGTTGGGGTCTTGGCGCCGTACCAGGTGGCCGCGGTCCAGGCCATTGTTGGTGTAGAGCGCTTCGCCCACCTGCGCGCTGATCGGCAGGCGACCGTCGTAGGCCCAGGTGTCGTTGCTGCGGGTAATGTCTACGTGCTTGGCGCCGTCGATATTGACGCCCACGTAGAGCGCCAGTCGCCGCGAGCGCGACATCGTTATCGAAAAGTGCGTGTAGTCCAGGCGCAGTGGTTCCACATCATCCTGCAACGCCTCGTCTGTAGTGGGCCAAGGCACGACGAAGCGGCTGAGAAAATCCGTGGCGTAACCTTGGCGGTCCTGCAGATCCTTGGCGGCGGTCACCCGTGGGGTTGCTGCCCGGGCTTCCAGCAGACTCGCGCTTGGCGCGATCAGTGGGCGCAGATCGGCCAGGCGCGGGCGATGGGACAAATCGATAGGGGGATTGCGGGCTGGCATGGGGTGTTCCTCTCGGTCCTTGAATGCACACCAGTGCAGCATAGGCTCATGACAATTTCAGCCTGGTCGCTATCGCCCTTGTCCAGGCGGCGCTTGTCACGTCGCCGCCAGCAGCCTTCTCACTTCGGCGACGATCAGATCGATCTTGAAGGGTTTGGCCAGCACGGCGTCAAACAAGTCCGAGCGCTCCATACCGATGTGCGCCTGCGCGCCGCTCATCAGGATGATCGGCAGGTGATTGACGCTCGGCAGGGCGCGCACCGCTTCGGCGAGCTGTTGACCGTCCATCACCGGCATCATGAAGTCGGTGATGATCAGCGACGGGCGTTCGCGCTCCAGCACGTCCAGTGCCTTGCGTCCGTTGCTCGCTGTGACGACCATGAACCCCTCATCCTCCAGCGCGAAGCCAAGGATGTCGGCGATCAGATATTCGTCATCGACGACCAGGATGGTGGTCATGTCAGTCCAACCCACACAAAGACTTAAAAAGCTGAACCAGGCAGCGCTGAATTGGACACCACTGAGGGGGCATTTCTTGAAACCTTTCTTAGATCAACGGCTTGGTCGCGGATGACCACTTCCAGAAGCGAGGGGTCATAGAAGCTGTCTCTGACCTTAAGAATGGAAAGCGTCCTTCTAAGTTCAGACTGAATCTCGAAGAAACGCATCAACATCAAGTTGTCGGCAATGCTCGACAGCTCGGATGCCGGTGAACTGACCTCGGAACCGAACAGATCGTGCATTTCCCAGGTCGCGAATACCGTGACGCCACGGGCGCGCAGTTCGTTCATCAGCGCGCTGTAGAAATCGGTGATGCGCGCCGGGTTGGTGGACACGCGGGTCATGCCGCTGAGGCTGTCGATAAACAGACGCTTGATGCCTTTTTCTTCCACCAGGCCCAGCAGACGCGCGCCCAGACCGTCGAGCAAGCCTTCGGTGGTGGGCTGCCAGGCGATGCTCAGGGCGCCGCTGTCCTGCATCTGTTGCAAGTCGATGCCGAGGGACAGGCCCTTGAGTTGCAGGCGCTGCGGGCTTTCGTAAAAGCCGAAGTGCAGACCCGGCGCGTCCACCGTGGACTCGGACAAAAACTTGAGGCCCAAAGTGGTCTTGCCGATGCCCGACGGGCCCATCACCAGGGTCACGCTGGAGCTGTGCAGGCCGCCGCCGAGAATCGCGTCCAATGAAGTGATGCCGCTGGGGATGCGCGTCAGGTCGGCGCTGTCCGGTGCGGAAGGCCGGCCATAGAGGCTTTCCAGGCGCGGGTACACCACCAGGCCGTCGTTGGTGATTTCGCATTCGTGCAGGCCGGTGAGCGCGCCGCTGCCGCGGGTCTTGCGCAATTGGATACGGCGGACCGAGCGGGTGCCGAACAGTTCTTCTCCCATTTCGATCACGCCGTCGACCATGGTGTGTTCGGGGCTGCCGTCGTCCAATCGCGAGCTGGTCAGAAACAGCACGGTGCAACCGGCGAAGGCGGCATGGCCTTGCAGTTCGGAGATGAATTTTTTCGTGTCGATGGGTGAGTCAGCTTTGGAGCGCGCATTGAGCAGGCCGTCCACCACCATGACTGTAGCCTTCTGCCGACTGATTTCGCGCCGAAGCAACTTCACTACCTCGTCGAGACCTTCGTTTTCCAGGGTGTCGAAGGCGCTGACGAATTGGATTTCCGCGCCGACGCGGGAGGCATCGAAAAAGCTCAGGGTGGACAGAAACTGGAAAAGGCGGTCGTGGGATTCCGCCAGCAACGTAGCAACCAAGACACGGCCGCCGTTGCGCGCATGATGAAACCCCAACTGGTTGGCGAGGATGGTTTTACCGGAGCCGGGGCGCCCCTGGATGATATAGGACGCCCCAGACACCAGCCCTCCCTTGAGCAGAGCATCCAGCCCTTCGATTCCGCTTTGAAGGCGATTTAGCTTTTCCACAGTGCGATCCTGACCCTAAAAACATGCTGTTAAGCCGAGTGGACAGGATGCTAACGCCATTTGTTCAATGGGGCTACTTGCGATCCAGCCACACCGTCTGCGCATTGCAGAACTCTCGTACGCCAAAGTGCGACAACTCGCGGCCGAACCCGCTCTTTTTCACACCGCCAAAAGCGACGCGCGGATCGGAAACGCTAAACGCATTGACGAAGATACCGCCAGTCTCCAGTTGGTCGGCGATCTGGCGCGCCTTGGCCGGATCCTCGGTGAAAATGCTGGCGGTGAGGCCGAACTCGCTGTCATTGGCCAGGGCCACGGCGTGGTCGGCATCGCGGGCAGTGATGATCGAGGCTACCGGGCCAAACAGTTCTTGTTTGAAGGAGGTCATCTGGTCGGTGACATCCGCCAGGACCGTCGGCTGATAATAGTTGCCGGCCCCCTCGACTTTGTCGCCGCCCAGCAGCAGGGTGGCGCCTTCATTCAGGGTCGCCTGGACTTGCCCATGCAGTTCGTCGCGCAGGTCGAAGCGCGCCATCGGGCCGACGTAAGTGCTGTCGGCGGTCGGGTCGCCCATGACCAGGGCGCGAGTGGCTTCGACAAACTTCGCGGTGAAGGCTTGTGCCACCCCTTCCTCAATGATCAGGCGCTTGGCGGCGGCGCAGACCTGGCCGCTGTTCTGGAAGCGGCCGATGACGGCGGCCTGCACGGCGGCGTCGAGGTCGGCGTCGTTGAGCACGATAAATGGGTCGGAGCCGCCCAGTTCCAGCACACATTTTTTCAGCGCGGCGCCGGCCTGTGAGCCGATGGCGATGCCGGCCCGCACACTGCCGGTGAGGGTGACGGCGGCGATGCGTGGGTCAGCGATGGCGTTGGACACGCCATCCTGGGTCACGTTGAGCACTTCGAACAGGCCATCAGGGAAACCGGCTTGCTGGAACGCTGCTTTTATCAGGTACGCGCAGCCCATCACATTCGGCGCGTGCTTGAGCACGTAGGTATTGCCAGCGAGCAAAGTCGGCACGGCACCGCGCAGCACCTGCCAGACCGGGAAGTTCCACGGCATCACGGCGAGGATCGGCCCCAGCGGGCGGTACTCGATGTGGGCCGTGCCGTTGTCCACCAAGGTCGGTTCCGGGGCGAGCATGGCCGGGCCGTGGGCGGCGTACCACTCGCTGAGTTGGGCGCATTTTTCGATTTCGGCACGGGCCTGGGCAATGGGTTTGCCCATTTCCAGGGTGATCATCTGCGCCATGGCTTCGGCCTGCTCGCGTAGAGCGGCGGCCAGGGCCAGCAGCAGCTCGGCACGCTGGCCGACCGGCTGGCTACGCCAGGTGCGGAACGCCTGGGTAGCGCGATCAAGCGCCGCGTCCAGTTGCGGTGCGGTTTCGTAAGGGTAGCTGCCGACGGTTTCGCCGCTGGCCGGGTTGATTGAGAGGGCGTGGGTCTGGGAAGTGATTGCGTTCATGGCGCCGTCCTGCTGAATGGGAGGAATGGGTTCAGCGTACGGGGCTGGCTCTTTTCTGAGAACTGAATAATATTAAGCAATACGTTCACGAATGGAGAATGACTTGGATCTGGTGCAGTTGGAAATCTTCAAGGCCGTGGCCGAGCAGGGCAGCATCAGTGCCGCGGCACAGCTGATCCATCGGGTGCCGTCGAACCTGACCACGCGCATCAAGCAGTTGGAGCAGGATCTGGGCGTCGAGTTGTTTATTCGCGAGAAGAGCCGTTTGCGCTTGTCGCCAGCTGGGTGGAATTTCCTTGGCTATGCGCGGCGCATTCTCGATCTGGTGCAAGAGGCCCGCGCCACGGTGGCGGGAGAGGAGCCCCAGGGCGCGTTCGCCCTGGGCTCGCTGGAAAGCACGGCGGCGGTGCGCATCCCGGCCTTGCTGGCGGCCTATAACCAGAAGCACGCCAAGGTCGAGTTGGACCTGAGCACCGGGCCATCGGGCACCATGATCGAAGGTGTGCTGTCGGGGCGCCTGACGGCCGCGTTTGTCGACGGGCCGGTGTTGCACTCGACCCTGGAAGGTGTGGCGGTGTTCGAGGAAGAGATGGTGGTGATCGCGCCGCTGCACCACGCGCCGATCACCCGAGGGCAAGACGTCAATGGCGAGAACATCTATACGTTCCGCTCCAATTGCTCTTACCGGCATCACTTTGAGCGCTGGTTTTCCCAGGATGGCGCGGTGCCGGGCAAAATCTTCGAAATCGAGTCGTACCACGGTATGTTGGCGTGCGTCAGCGCCGGTGCCGGGCTGGCGTTGATGCCGCGCAGCATGCTGGAAAGCATGCCGGGGTCGGCGGCGGTGAGTGTTTGGCCACTGGCCGATACCTTCCGCTTATTGAATACCTGGCTGATCTGGCGGCGTGGCACGGTGTCGCAGAGTTTGAACAGCTTTGTGAAGCTGCTGGAGGAGGGCGGCCTGGTTGCCGCCTGAGTTATCGATAGGGGAGTGGATTTGCCCTCTCCCACATGTTGGTCTTCATCAGCCGCCGAACTGGAAGGTGCCCATGGCCAATTTCGCCATGATCGCCGTTGCCCCCAGTTGCACCAGCCACAGTGCCAAACCACCGAGGAACACACCGAGCGCCACTTGCAGCACCAGGCTTTTTTCTCGCTTGGGGTGGTGGGTGGCACGCGGGGGGAAGGGGTCCATGTCGTCGGGGTCGGCGCGCAGGTCCAAGTCATCGTTTCGCATAGGGCTCTCACAGCAAAGGGGCGGTGGGGTTCAGTCTAGGGGCTGGATACGAAAAAGGGGAAGCCATCGGCTTCCCCTCCTTATGCAACCAGCAGGTTTACAGGACCTGAACGATTGCCTTTGTGACCGCATCGATGTTGGCCTGGTTCAACGCTGCCACGCAGATCCGCCCGGTATCCAACGCATAAATACCGAACTCGGTGCGCAGGCGAGTGACTTGCTCAACGGTCAGGCCGGAGTAGGAGAACATCCCGCGCTGGCGGCCGACAAAGCTGAAGTCGTGGCCCGGTGCAGCCTTGGCCAGTTCTGCGACCATCTGCTCACGCATGCCACGGATGCGCAGGCGCATTTCGGCCAGTTCGGCTTCCCACTGAGCACGCAGCTCCGGGTTGTTGAGTACCGCCGCGACGATGGCCGCGCCGTGGGTCGGTGGGTTGGAGTAGTTGGTGCGGATCACACGCTTGACCTGGGACAGGATGCGCGCGCTTTCTTCCTTGGATTCGCTGACGATCGACAGCGCGCCTACGCGCTCGCCATACAGCGAGAACGACTTGGAGAACGAGCTGGACACAAAGAAGGTCAGGCCCGACTCGGCGAACAGGCGCACGGCGGCGGCGTCTTCGTCGATGCCATCGCCAAAGCCTTGATAGGCCATGTCGAGGAACGGCACGAGGTTTTTGGCCTTGACCACGTCCAAGACTTTTTGCCAGTCGGCCGGGCTCAGGTCGACGCCGGTCGGGTTGTGACAGCAGGCATGCAGCACCACGATGGACTGCGGCGGCAGGGCGTTGAGGTCTTCGAACAGGCCGGCACGGTTTACGTCGTGGGTGGCGGCATCGTAGTAGCGATAGTTCTGCACCGGGAAACCGGCGGTTTCGAACAGCGCGCGGTGGTTTTCCCAGCTCGGGTCGCTGATGGCCACCACGGCGTTAGGCAGCAGTTGCTTGAGGAAGTCTGCGCCGATCTTCAGCGCGCCGGTGCCGCCAACGGCTTGCACGGTGACCACCCGCTCAGCGCTGAGCAATGGCGATGCTTGACCGAACAGCAGGGTCTGCACGGCCTTGTCGTAGGCGGCGATACCATCGATCGGCAAGTACCCGCGAGCGGCATGTTGCGCCACGCGAATGGCTTCCGCTTCGGCAACGGCACGCAAGAGTGGAATCTTCCCCTCCTCGTTGCAGTAAACGCCTACGCCAAGGTTGACCTTGGTGGTTCGGGTGTCGGCGTTGAATGCTTCGTTGAGGCC